>Ga0302321_100003783_pt1 | contig 13034 bp, 23 predicted proteins | sample Fen_T0_1_FD_202505 | JGI IMG/M metagenome (GOLD analysis project Ga0302321, IMG submission 202505) | Peat permafrost microbial communities from Stordalen Mire near Abisko, Sweden - Fen_T0_1 | ecosystem: Environmental > Terrestrial > Soil > Wetlands > Permafrost | place: Sweden: Abisko...
TTGGAACTGGTCGTCGCGCCAGAGCCGACTGTGCCATAAAAAATGCGGATAACGGTCGCCGTCGTTGCTGTGCTTGCTGCTGAAGCGGTCGGCATCGCCCTTATTTCGCGGATGAACGATCCATTGGTCGTGTCCGACGAGAACAGCAGAAAGATGTCAGTACCTACCGTGCCACCACCCTGTGACGAGGTGTTCGCCGCCGTAACTGCGACGGTTCCGATCTTACCAACCTTGGAATAGATCGGGTCGTTGTTGCCGAGGTACATCAGCAGGTAGCGTTCTGCATACCATGCCACAGGTCCCAGCAGGATTCTCAGTAGTGACTTCATCACGTCTCCTATGGCCATGCCCAGCCCTTGACTCGTGCATCAAGGTTGCCGTGGTTGGCATTGTCAATCAGTTCAGCGGACGCCACGCAGAAGACGTCCTTGGTCCCAGCGGAAAAGTTCACCAGCGCACCCGCGTTACTGGATGATCTGATCCGGTCTCGTGTCAGCGTGCTGGTGCCGTTGAAGGTGCCCACGCCGGTCTCGAATTCGGTGCCGGTCTGCCCCACGATGGAGTAGCCGACGATGGTCGGTGACGACCCGAATGCCGTGGCGAACGACCGATACTGGGACACGGCACCCAAGAGAGTGACAGACCCAGTACCAGTCGTCGTGGTGGTCTCCTTGACGGAGCCCGCGATCCACGGCATCAGGCGGCCTTTCTTTCCAGATATCTTTGTCGATATAACACCAAAAACCTCTCATCAGTGGTCAGAGTTCTTCAATGATCGTGTGGAAGGCGATCGTGGATGTACCAGACACGACCTTGTACGCCAGAGTCGCCATCGAGGCGGGGCCACCAGCCATCGCCATCAGCTCGAAGTTGGTTTTCGCCAGCCACCGATACGTGCCGCCGTTGGCGTTGACGCCCACAGCGAGGCCGGTAGCCGCAACAACCGTAGGTGCGGTAGCGTACGTAGTGGCAGTGGTGAAGCCAGACGCAGCCGTAGCCAGCGGGTTGTATGGGGACGCAGTAATTGCGCCACCGGGCGTGGTGCCAGTGGGTGCAGCAGCAAACTGGAATTCGTTCGCTGCCGACGCAATGCCAAGGCCGGAGAGTGAAATTTCCTGCACACGTACCGCGCGGGTCGTGGCGGGAATGACAGACAGAAATACAGCGGTACCAGTGTCGGGGGTAATCGCCGCACCAGCCTTACGAATTGTATACGCAGCCATGATTGTTTCTCCTATGAAGTGAGGTTGGTCTTGCACAACCCGGAATACATCCCATCAATCTCAACGTAATCGTCGCCGTAGCTATCCTCACGTGAGAGTCCGAATCCGAGAAGATCAACATCAGAGAGCACTTCACCGACGCGCACATGTGAGTTCTCAAACTCCGTGCCAACGCATCTGCGAAACAATCTGAACTGACCCTCGGCATTTTGCCCGAGGTCGTAAATATCACCATCCGGCCGATCAACAGTCGCCACGAACCTGAAACCGCCGGGGAGCGTTTTTTCAACACACGTCCACAGCTTGGCTTCTTGGGCCGCGCGCTCGATCAATTCATCAGCATCCATGCCTACCCCAATCGTATGAGCGCCGTCGCCGCGGTCTGTGGCGGAAACTCAACGAGGAACGGACCGAAGTTAGACTTCACGTCCTTGCCAAAGTCGATCACCGCAACAGCCCGGTTATCAGCTGTCATGTTGTAAAGCAGCCCACCGCGAGCCGTGATGCTCGAGTTCTCCCACGTGGGGCTGTCAAACGAAATGCAAACAATTCCCTTCCCATCTTTCATGCGATCGAGCTTCGCTGAAAAGCCGGTAAGTACCTGACCGCCTATGGTGTAGCCGTCAGCTTCTACTTCCCCTTTCAGTGAAGTGGTGTATCGCTTGATGGAATAGTCAAGGTTTGCATCACTCGTATAAAGCGCCAGCTTGTACACGCAGTCGGAGTCGTGATAACCCCCTTCCGCGCATTCAAGTTTGTAGCTGTCGCATACATCAGGTTTAATCACGCTGCTCTCCCGGTATTGCGATTCGCCACTTGGTTACTGTCCTGCCCGCCCTTGGGCGCACCGCCGGGGAACACAGTGGCCCCCACCATCTTGCCCTGCTGATCGTGCTGAAACTGCATGCTCGTCGGCTGCCCCGGCTGGCCGGGAGGCCCGGCCTGACCCTGCTGCGCTGCAGCCTGCTGTTGCTGCTGCAACTGCTGAAGCTGCTGCATTTCTTCCATCTTCTCTTCCGATGGGACGATATCGTCGACCGGCATGGAGAGTCCCTTGACGACTTGGCGAAGTATTGCCGCGCGCCCGGGCAGGCCTACAATCTGGGAGTCGATCGGGTTGGCCGTCGCCTGCAGGAACTCGACTCGACGTACATTCAGCTGCTCGCGGTTGGCCAGCACCATGGACCCGCGGGCGCGAATCTCGGCGTCGCCCTTGATGGCCGGGTCGTCCACGTAGCGCATGTTCCAGTTGAACTGGGCGGTCACCAGCGGCTCGATGACGTCCATGTCGATGTTCATCACCACCTGCCGGATGCCCTTGCCAGCGGAGCCCATGAGCATGCTCAGGCCCGACGCCGTGCGCCCGGCGCCGCCCACGTCCATGTCACCATATACGTAAGCCGGGATGCCCGACTGGTCGTCGGCCAACTTGGCGAAGTGCTGGTAGACCTCCATCAACTGCCCGGACCGGTCGTCCGGCTGGAAGAACCTGACCGCAGGCTGCCCCGCGCCCAGCGGGTCGTTGGTCACCTGCCAGATTTTCCACGGGAATATCTGCTCGACCTTCTCACCCGGCGGCAGCCGGTCGACGTTCATCTCGATCTGCGGGCCGGAGGCCAAGCCCATGTTGTTCACGAGGCTGCGCGCCGCGGCGTTACATACCGCTTGGACGTCCTCTATGATCTCGGGGATGCCGGAGCCCCAGAACGCACCGGGGCGCTTGATGTAGCTCGTCTTGTAGTACGGGTTCCGCCCCAGCGGGTCGTAGTTCAGCGTGGCCTTTATGACCCACCGGCCAATCATCCACACATTGGCGTCGTATTCTTTGGCGGGGTCCGGCACTTCGTCCGGGCCCATGCCCCACTCGAGGAGCAGCTTGCCGGGGATTTTCCCCCAGAACTCCAGCGCGTCGACGATCTCCGTCGGCCGCATCCAGATGTTGAACTTCTGCTCCAGCTCCGACTTCTGCAGCTCGGCCGACCACAGCCAGTTGCTCATGTTGCCGTGCGGCATTTCATCGAGCACCGCGCGCACCGCGCCGTCGTCGTACCCCGGCACACCAATCAGCTCGGCCAGCTCCGGGCGGGACAGCTTGTGGTGCTCGAACACGTACCCCTCGTTCATGCGGGTGATGCCCGGCTCGACGTACATCCGGTACGGGTCGACCCGCTTGTACCGCGGCGCCAAGTCCTCTATGACCGCCGCCGTGTACTGGCCCTGCCCCTGCGGCTGCCACTCAAACCGCTTGATGCGCCGTACAGTGGGCCCCTTGAGGAACGCGCATGGGTACGTAGTCAAGTCGCCAAGAAACTCGTCAAATCCCTCTACGAGCCCGCCCTCGGCAAACTGGTCGGATATCTTGTCCTGCATGCGGTCACAGCGCTCGCCAGCCGCTTTGAGCACCGCCATGCGCACGTCCTGCTCGGCCACGTGCTTCAGTTCTTCCATCATCGTCGGGTCCGGCGCCTGCCCCACCATGTCGATGGTCTGCATGACCTTGTCCGCGAACTTCTGCTGAATCTGCTGCATCACGTCCGGCGGCATGTCCGGTATCGGCGTGGGGATGATATCGAACGGTATGTCCCCACTATCCAGCAGGATGTCCTTCAGCCAGCTCTCTGCTGCCCGGCACTTGGTCTCGGTGATCATCATGTACACCTGAGACCCGCCAAACTTGTTGATCTCCGAGGCCTTGTCCGCCTCGTACTCCCCGTTGCGCTGCCGCAAAGCCCTGAGCATTTTCGTCTCAATTGGCTTCTTGGCCAGCCACGCGGGGTGCCACAGCCGCTGCAGGTGCGCAGCCAGACCGACGATGACAGGCTCAGCTTGCCGCTGCTCAGCGGCCCGCTTCTGCTCTGCCTGATCGAGCTGGTAGTTACTCGCTACCTGCAGGAGCCCAGCCATTTACTTGGTACTCGCGCCCATCTGGCCACCAGACCCAAACAGCCCACCCGGTGCGTTCGCCGGGCTCGTGGACGGCATGCTGGTGACGGTGTTGCCGTTGTCGGTCGCCATGCTGCCGCTGCCTGACTTCGCCTGTGCCGCGATCTGGGGTCCGGCGGAGAACTGCCCCGCCGCCGCCCCGCCGCCGCGCAGGTCGCCCGCGTTGCCGGGGGTGCTGCTGGCACTGGCTGCGAACGGCGTCCCAGCGGAAAACTCTCCCGCCTTGGCCGTGGCCGACATGCCGCCAACGCTGCCGCCCTTGGTGTCCTTGTTGCCGCTAAGTGCATTCAACTGGTCTGACATGCGAATCTCCTTGAAAGGTTAGGTCCAACCTACTGCGCTGACTGACTTTATATCATGCCTCTGGGTCCCGAGGTAGTGCCCCCCGTTCTGTCCGTCGGCATGCAGGGCGAAATACTGCAGTGCATCAGCCAAGTGGCTGGCCTCATTCTTCTCGGGGACCACGTCGGGCTCCCCGCTGGTCTTGATCTTGTAGCGGTACTTGCTTCGGAGCGCAGCGATCAGCTGCTTGCAATGTGGGTTGATCAGGAACCCCGGCCCCCCGTCGACGTACCGGTTCAGGAACTGCTCCACCGCGTGGACTCGGGCAACGATACTGTTCGTCACGGCAGGGAAAGTCTTGAGCCCCTCTCCCTTGATAATCTCGTAGACAGTTCTCTCATCCGTCTGGACACGCTGCCGCCCCGCCGGGTCTCCCACGATGGCGATCGGCGCCCCCGGGAACTTCTCGACCAGTATCGGCTTGAGCTTCGTCCGGATGAATCGCAACACGCCCATGCCCTCGGATGACAACTCCTCGAAAACCAGCGCCCGCCCCCGCAGGTCCACCTGCCCGATGACGGCACTGGGGGTGAGCCCGAAGTCCATCCCGACAAGAACCGGCCTGAGCCCGTTGAGTATGGGCTTGAGGGGGAATTTCGATACGTGATCGTCTGCGTTGAAACTACGAAACACAGGCTGGCCAGACAGGCTCCGGCCAAACTTGCCGTGAACGTAAATATCGACCCAGTCTTGGTCGTTACTGTGTAGCTCCGCGAGGTTCTCATAATATCCCGAGTCAAGAAACTGCAGCCAATCCGCTTGGGGACTCATCCCCGACGGCTGGATGGTGACGTGCACGTTGTCCGGTGGGTCGGTCAGCAACTCCTCCCAGAACGTGTCGGCATCGGGCGGGTTACTCGCGCCCCACAGGCGCTTCGCCTGCGTCCCGTCATCGCGCACACAGCCACCAATTGGCAGGCCTTTGGAGTCAACCCCCCACTCGGGTCTGGGTGGCACGATCATCTTGTCCGGATACCGGCCGATACGTCCGGCGAGAGCTTCATAGATGTCCTTATGAATCTCTCGAAACTCATCCATCATCCCCCCAGTGAGCTGCAGAGATAAAAGCCTGCGCACGTCGTTGGCGTCGTCAAGTCCGCGAAACAAAATTTCGCAGTGGATGTCTTGGATGCGGAGAGTAAACCGTGACTCGGTCTTGTGCATAACTCCTGCATCCCCGTCTGGGAACCAACGCAAGAAGTCAGGGATTGTAGTATCCCAGAGCATCTGCCGGGTGTTTCGTACGACAGCAAATCGACTGTAACGTATATTGTCATGGGGACTCGGCGCTATCCGCGCAGCCTCGTAGAGTAACTTCATGATTGAAGCCGCTGTCTTACCAGAACCATATGGACCAACAATAAAGCTGGCGAACTTCATTGACTGTATGTAGCTCTTCGCAGTAGCTGGTGGATTGTATGTGAGTTTTATCACGCCGCCCGCCTAGCTTTGTGCCGGTCACTCTCACACTTTGGGTGTGCCATATACTTTAGATTCTTCGGCTCGTCATACTGCTTGCATATTTTGCACTTGCGCTTGCCTGCGTCTCCACAAGCCTCATATGCCCGCTGCCGCACATGTATGAGCCTGTGGTATTGATCATTCGGGCAGATCACCAAGTTGTTTGGCACGTTGTTTAGTTTGTCCCCATCTACGTGATGCACCACAGCGTTGGTCGGGAGAGTGCGCCCAAGCACCCGTTCAGCTACTCGCACGTGCTCCTTTAGCCGTACACCATCTACCATCACTTCCAGATACCCTTTGGCAGTGAGTCGCCCTTCTCCACGTTCCCTAATCTTCATGGATATCGGGTCTCCGTAGCGCGCCCATCGCTGGTAGTGCTTTTTACACCACCCACGACAAATCGCCACACCACCACAACCTCCAATCAGACATATCATATATTCAGCACCGGCACGCTCTTTACTTTGGTCAGCCAGCGCGGGGCGTGGCTCAGTGGGTCGGCGTCGTTCAATATGTCCAGACTTTCAGGGTCAACTACATGTAGCGGCTTGATGGCTGTGATGGTTGTGCTATCAGAACCACCAAGATTTATAGTGAGTTGGTACCCGGTGCCCGGGCCACCAAGTGCATTTTGCCGCGGGATCAGGTCGGCCATCTGGCTTGTCCAGCGTCCGGAATCGAGCAGGCTGGAGAGAGACACTTCCGGGTCCTGCGCGCGGCGCACCACGTGCTGCAGGATGATCTCGGTGGCAGCAGCAGCCTTCATGCGGAAGGTCATGCCGGAAGACTCAAGCTCCGAGCGTTTCTGCTCGATCTGCCGCCGGATGGCAGGGTGCTGGGAGAGCATCTTCAGGTGGGGGAGAGGGACTCCCCACCGATCGGCCAGCTCGTCGATGGGGTAAATATTGGCAGCAAGCTCGAGCAAAAGGTACGGAGCTAGTTCCAAGTCGCTGTTTATGCTCTCCATTGTCTGGTATTTACCAGATGGCTGGGGGGTTGTCAAGGTTTGAATTTCTACACGCACCGGAAGTGTAGAAATTTCGTGGCCCGGTGGCGGGGGTTGAATTTCTACACTTCTGGTGGGAGTAGAAATTCGTGGCGCAGCCATTGATTGGCCCGGTGGCGGGGGTTGAATTTCTACACTTCTGGTGGGAGTAGAAATTCGTGGCCCGGTGGCGTTTCCTATTTCGTGGCGTTTCCTATTTCGTGGCGTTTCCTATTTCGTGGCCCGGTGGCGGGGGGCGCCCCCATGAAGTGTAAGCATGTTTACAGTGGATTTTTTGGCCTTGGGATGTGTGAGCTACGTGACTTCGTCACCACGCGGGCCGTGTCCATGTGCCCCCCCGCCCCCAAGCCACGTCGCCCCCAAGCCACGTCGTAACCGATTGATTCGACAGGCAAAAAAATAGCCGCCCCGAAGGGCGGCTTGATAAGCTCATGAATTCAAGGCAAAAAAAAGCCGCCCCGAAGGGCGGCTAGTTTGTGGCGCGGCCTAGTCTTGCAGCGCAATGTCCCGTGCGGTTTCGTGATACCTACGCAAGTAAACATCGGCACGCAGTTTCGCTTCGACTACTTGATGAATACGATGGGCAAGCCGGAACACATTCGCATCCAAATCAATGTCCCGTGTTGTTGTTAGCACGGTACGAACTGCATCCAGCATTACCGCGTCAGTTGCGTCTATTAGATTCATATCCATGTTGCACTCTCCAGTCATTAGGTTGAGGGTTACTACGCTGCCTTCGTTTCCTTGACGGTCACGGTTAGCTTGTTGGTCTTTACTGTCTTGGCTACTTGCTCATAGTCGCCTAACTTGGCGAATTCTGCCAGCGCCTTGCGAGTGGCGACCTGCGTCGGGGTCTCCGCTTTCAACGCTTCCACCAGCTTGGCGCGGCGTGCGGTTTCCTTCTCAGTCTCACGCCGTGCGGTTTCGCGCTTGTACTCGTCGATCAGCTTCTGTGCAGTTAACGCGCCGTCAAGGTCACTCTTACCCATTGCAGCGGCCTTCGCCTTCTCTGCATCGCCCTTTGCTGCATCTACTTGCGTGTTGCTCATCTTGCCTAGCTCCGCCTGACGTGCCTCGCGCTTCGCCGTTTCGGCAATGCGGTTCGCTTGTGACTTCGGGTTGATGCTCTCTGGCACGTTGCCGTATATCTCTTTGTACACTTCGCGAAACCGGGTCTGCGCCGAATCCAGCTGGATACCCTTCGCATCCATGTACGGCGTTGCGAATGCGTCACGGGCATTCTGGTACATGACATAGGTCGGCGTGTCATTGTCGGCGAATACCTGTTTCAGCATTGCCTTGACTGCTGCATGGGCCGACCGGTAAACACCCTGCACTTCTAATACATTTTTGGCAGCGTTGTCCAATTCAATGATGGCGGCACACAAAGCGGCACCAAAGGTCGCAACATTATTTTCGGTAGTAGCAGACATTTTATTTCTCCTAGCGTTAGTTGGTTACGTTGCAACGGGAATCGCTGCAACGGTTCCCACTATACACGAAAACGTATTCCCATGTATCCCGCTTCCGATGCTCACGTCGGAAACGGGAAAAAACTCCACACCATATATATGTACACAAAAGTTTTTTTCTTGGCGACGTGGCGCATTGGTGGCAGGGGCTTTTGCTTTACTGTAAGCCATCTGTAAAGCACCCACTGTAAACAGGGGGTAGTATCCGTAAGATCATGATTAATAAGGTAAAATCAAGATGTAAAACAGGTGTAAACATTATTACTGTAAACCTAAAATCAAGATCAAAGATTAGGTAAGTCATTGATTTCGTGGCGAAGTGGCGTGGGAATTCGGCACTGTTGGATATGAAGAAAAACTGATCGGGTTTGACCTATCCTCTTTGCACCTTCTATAACCCCTTATATATATTATATATTTTAAGATAGTAGTAGTAGTAGGCATGGCACAAACCCAACTAGATTTCTAGTCGATTTCTCATGGCTTTATAGCGAGGGTCAGAAAATAACTCTATGGGTATATATGTAGGTGTAGAGTTCTTTTCCAGAACTCCAATTATTCGGGGGAGACCTGAACTTCAGATCAAAGAATACTTAGATAAGTGTAAGCTTTACACTACCCCACGTAACCCACTAAGCCACAACGCCATTTCCCCCATTCCCTGAAAACCCTGCAAAACTTCCTAATTAGTTCTTCCAAAATTCTTGTCAAAGATCATGACGTTTTACGTACTCCTAGTATTGACATGTTTATTTCACACGTCCATACTTAGCTCACTGGAATTCACCAGTGCCAACTAGGAAACGATCATGGAAGAAAATTCTGTAGTTAATTCCCTAAACACAGAGTTAGATAATATTCTTTCTGACTCCAGCCCGGCGGATATAGCGAGGGGGAGAACATTGGAGGAAGCTGAGGCCGAAGCGATAGCTGCGGAAAAAATAGTTGCAGATTGGAAAGTAAGGATTGCTCAGGCACGTGCCAAATTCTTGGGGGTAAGCCAGAAGGCCCAGCGGCTGCGCTTTGAAGCAAACCACATGGATAAGCTCATCAGGAACGAGCGTGCCAAACAACGTCTGGCCGTTGCCATGGAGCGCGAGGTCCGCGCCAAGGCCAAATACGAAGCCAAAAAGCCACGCATGTACGACATGCTTGCCGAAGCCGTTCGTGCCGACATAAAGGAGCGCAGGGCCGACTTTGAGCGCAGGCACAACCAGACCGGTGGAGGAATTGGATTTGGGAACGACTTCTATATCTACAATGATGTAGAAGTGACCGACGAGCTGGTGAACGAAGCCATTGACAAGATGGACGACAAGCAGCTGGAGCGGATCAGCAAGACAGTGAATAAGGTGTGAGCGGAGTTCACACGAAGCGAACAACCCGAGAATAGAAAGCTGCCTAACTCATTGATTAATAGGGGTATTTGCTTGACATCTGCTTTACAGTGGCGTACAATGGAGTTTGTAGTTGAAGTTTGATTTGAAGGTGCCGGATCGGATGTCCCGACCCGGTAAATCTTCCCGGTTCCGACGTTAGTATCGGAACCGGGATAGCGGGGCGCGAGCGGAGTTCACACGAAGCGAGCAACCCACAGATATCGACAGGAGAGAATCACATGAGTCAGACTACCAAGCAGATGTTCGCAGTCGTGCAGCAGGATGGCACGAAGGCAGTTGTTAACATAGACGTGTTTGAGCGGCTGTCAGATGCCAAGCACTTGTACGACATGTATCGGGGCGACTATCTTCGGCTGTACAAGGACGGGGCAGTCAGGTTCAAGGAGCGCGTGAGCCTCATGACTGCCCCCGTGCACACGCCCAAGACGCCACGGTATATCGTGGAGGTTTCCAGTGCGCCGGAGCCGTGGGAGACCGAGTACCGGGTGCTGGACACCAGCCAGCAGAATGCCATGGGGAGTGACTTCCTTGAGGTCACCACGTTCATGTCCCGTGAGCTGGCGGACGTCTGCTGCACGGCGTTCAACGCGCACCATGAGGCAGGGGAGGAGCTATGAGCCAGCCACGACGCCAGTTCGCCGTCGAGAGTACGTTCTCGGCCAGCCCGTGGGGACTGGAGTTCTCGGTTGTGGACACACAGGCGCCGCCCTACGAGAAGAAGGTCGTGGCGCAGTTCCTTGACAAACACATGGCGTACAAACACTGCGCCCACTTGAACAAAGGAGGGAAATAACATGGAGGCACTGGGAATGGTAATGCTCTGGACGGGCGTGATCTTGAGCGCGCTCATGATTGACATCGCTGGACGCAGCATGCTGCGTATCTTGCGCAAGTAGCCAACTCATCCCGGTTCCGACACGAACATCGGAATCGGGATATCGACAGGAGAGAATCATGGGTGAGAAATCACACGTATCAATGGAACAGAAGGTCTGCGTAGTTTGTTGCAACAAGTTCGACTCAGGTGCCATCCTGCTGGAGACACGTATAGACCGCATGGCGGGGGGGCTACGCCAGTCCATGGAGCGCCACACGGTCACGGGGTGGGGGATGTGCCCGGAACATACCAAGCTCAAGAACGAGGGCTACGTGGCACTCATAGGGGCCGCCAATAAGTCAGGCAGCAGCATCCAGCCTGAAGACGCCGTGCGTACCGGCGACATCATCCACGTCCATTCTGCGGCGTTTGAGAAAATATTCAACACACCCGTGCCGCCGAAAATGGTGGCATTCGTTGAGCCAGACGTTGTGGCGTATCTCAAGGGGCTGGAGGCCGACCGGGAAGGAGCCAGCGATGGAGCTGAGGTATAGAGAAGTACGCAGCGGGGATTTCAACGACTCACGTTGCATAGAAACAACGGACGGGGAAGTCGTGTGCTACGCAAGTAGAACTGCTACTGACCTCAAGTGGTACATCATAAGTTTCCTCGTCAACAAATCTCTGGAGGAATTTACACGGAAGAAATTTCCATTCGACACATTCGACGAGCTATATGCGTTCGTGAAGGTGGTGGCGTCATGATCGAACTTATCCAGACTTACGGCGACTCGGTGAGCGTATTCTCAAATGGCAAGTTCATAGGCAGCATAGTAACCATAGAGCACGGTGGAATTCGCCAAATGTACGCAGTGCCGAACTGTAGGGGGGTCGAACACATTATAGAGTGCTCGTCGGCAAGGGAAGGCGCTGCAATGATCGTGATGGGGATGCCATGATCCAAATCAGAAAAATAACAATGATAGGCGACCATCCGACCTATGCAATACACCGAGGTAGTAACACGGACCCGTTCGGATACATAGTGTTGGTCGGCCCACTCTGGCGTGTGCATGAGCAGGGCAAATATCTGTCGGATCATCCCGCGTTCAGGACACTCCACGAAGCCAAGGCGTACGCCAAGCTGGTGTTCTCATGATCAAAATAGAGCAGCGGGCCAATGGGGACACAGATGTCCTATGGGTAGATGGGGACCGGAGCATTGGTGACGATCTTATTGCGTACATGACCGCGAGGGGGACGATCCACTACTACGGCAGGAACACGCAGGACCGACATGATTGGCCCTACGCCAATATGCCACGACGCCGATTCATAGCTCTGGCCAAACTGATGGGAGAGAACCTGTGAGATACGTCGAAGTAAGAAGATTGTCCAGCTATTTTTTCGCCATAGAACTGGATGGGGAGGTAAAAGGATCAGCTGAATACCTCAGCGCGCAGGAGCTGTGGGAAGTGCGGTTTTACTGGAAGGAGGACTGGGAGTACATCGCCCCTGCTAGATTTGACACACTCGACCAATGCATAGCCTATGCCGAGATGGTGTTGCCATGAGCAACTTCAAGTGGGTGTATTCCACCAGATACGGCGGTGGATTCGCGATCGTGTCTAGCATGGAGCAGCTGTGGCATGCGGACGTGCAGAAGGTAGGTGATGTATACATCGTCACGTCCAATAACCACTGCTGCAAATTTGATGGGGCGATGAGCTTCAAGAGGTTGAAACACGCAGTGGCTTTTATTAAACTGATACACACCGATAGGAGAGAATCATGAGCAAAGTATTACGTTTACAGAAGCAGGTGGACAAGGACTTTCAGCGGCGCACCATGCTGGTCACGCAGCTCATGCGTGACGAAGGTCTGAGCATGGACGAGCGCAAGGAGGCGTTCGAGGCGTACAGGAAACTGGTCAACAGCTATCTTGAAGTGAAAGGCGCTGCCGACAAGTTTGTTATCTGGCGCGAGCAGACGTCAACCAACATACGGCGCAAGTTCACGAAGCTCACTGCGCTCCTGACCGTTGCGTGGGTGTTGGCGTCATTCGTGCCGGGGATCAGCGCCATCGTGGATATCATCTACATATCCAGTGCCGGAGCTGTGTTGCTCACGTGGGCCGGGCTGGAGGTAATTCTGAGGCGGATATGATTCATTCCCGCACCATTTTTGATACGGAAAGTGAGATTCTCGCCTACTACAAAATGACCCTGCCATGAATCTTAAGTGGGCTTGGCATAGCACACTGCGTAACGGCGAGGAACTGTTTTACATCATCAACGATGATATTTTTGGCGATTGGGTAGCCACGATTATCAAAGATGGAGAGGAGAAGTTCCGCTTCAACAGCAT
>Ga0302321_100003784_pt1 | contig 13033 bp, 8 predicted proteins | sample Fen_T0_1_FD_202505 | JGI IMG/M metagenome (GOLD analysis project Ga0302321, IMG submission 202505) | Peat permafrost microbial communities from Stordalen Mire near Abisko, Sweden - Fen_T0_1 | ecosystem: Environmental > Terrestrial > Soil > Wetlands > Permafrost | place: Sweden: Abisko...
GCACTACCCAGGCCCAAGCGGCAGGCAAGCGGCCACTGGAGTGGAGGACAGTCAGGGCCTCGAGCACGTCACTGAAGCCCTTGTATCGCTCCAGACGGCCGACAGACAGCAGAACGGGTGCAGCCTCGCCCAGAGTCGGCAAGGCCTTGGCGATCACGGCCTGTGCGTCCTTGGGCGTGACCTCCGCGATCTCTTCCAGGTCGACGCCGTTTCTGAGCAGGACGACCTTGGAACGCGCCACGCCGAGGTAGCGCGGGATCTCGTCAATCAGGACCTCGTCTGTGGCGACCACGCGGTCTGCCAGTTGCGCCGATTCCAGCGACCAACGGCGCAGCAGGGTCAGCGCCAGGCGCTTTAGTCCGCGCGTCTTGTGCTCCTCCATGCCCTGCGGATTCAGGACCACCGGCGCCCGCAGCGTCGCGTCCTGTCTCCGCTGCCGAAGATAGCCCAGCACGGCCATGCCCTGCGCGTCGAGCACGTCGATCGCACCGCGCCGCACTCGCTCCGCAACCACCTCGCCCACGCGGCGCACGAAACCCGGGTAGTTGAGCGTGCGATCCAGGACGCGGCCATGTGCGCCGACGTCGAACGTCTGGTACGGCAACTCGACGACCTCGCCCGGGAACGACCGCTCATGGATTCTCGGTCGCGTGAACAGGGTGACGCTGTGGCCCTGACGTCCAAGCTGTGTCGCCAGATGGTAGACAGCTCGCTCCATCCCGCCGGGCTCATGAAGCGGGTGCGCGCCGCGTGCGACCAGTCCTACTCTCAAGAAGGCCGTTCCCGGCGAATCTAGCGGCCCTGGCCGGCCATGTCCGCGTCCACCATCAAGCGCACCAGCTCCTTGAAGTGCATGCGCGGCTGCCAACCCAGGCGCTCGCGCGCCTTGCTGGCATCGCCGAGCAACAGGTCCACCTCGGCCGGCCGCAGGTACTTCGGGTCTGTCTTCACGTGCTCGCGCCAGTCAAGGCCGACGCAGGAGAAGGCCTCATCGAGGAACTCGCTCACCGAGTGCGTCTCCCCTGTCGCCACGACATAGTCGTCTGGCGCAGGTTGCTGCAGCATGAGCCACATGGCTTCGACGTAGTCCTTGGCATAGCCCCAGTCACGCTTGGCGTCGAGGTTGCCGAGCATCAGATGCTGGGCCTGGCCCTTCTTGATGGCCGCCACGCCCAGGGTGATCTTGCGCGTCACGAAGTTCTCGCCGCGCCGCGGCGACTCGTGATTGAAGAGGATGCCGTTGGCCACGTACATGCCGTAGCCCTCGCGATAGTTCACCCCCATGTAGTGCGCGAAGACCTTCGAGGCCGCGTAGGGCGAACGCGGGTGAAAAGGCGTGCTCTCGCGCTGCGGAGTCTCGTGCACTTTTCCGAACATCTCGGAGCTTCCGGCCTGGTACACGCGCACCTGCATGCCGAGCTCGCGCACGGCATCCAGCAGGCGCAGCACGCCGACCGCGGTGACGTCGGCGGTGTACTCGGGCATGTCGAAGGACACGCGCACGTGGCTCTGGGCAGCCAGGTTGTAGACCTCGTCCGGCTGGATCAACTCCAGAGTCCGCACCAGGCTGTATTGGTCGACCAGATCGCCGTAGTGCAGATGCACGCGATCGCGAATGGCGTCGATGCGCCAGGTGTTGAAGGAGCTCGAGCGCCGCACGAGCCCGTGCACGTCGTAGCCCTTTTCGAGCAAGAATTCGGCCAGATAGCTGCCATCCTGGCCGGTGATCCCGGTGATGAACGCCTTACGCTGCGTGGCCAAGTGCTCCCCCGTTTCTCGCGGCTGGTGCTAAGCGCGCAGGTTCTCGATGACGGCCGAAGCGAAGCCAGACGTCGACATGAGCGTCGCCCCTTCCATGAGCCGCGCGAGGTCGTAGGTCACGCGCTTCTGCTGGATCGTTGCCTCAATCGCGGCCTCGATGGCGTCGGCCACCTTCGTCCATCCCAGATAGCGGAACATCATCGCCCCTGAGAGCAGCACAGAACCGGGATTGACCTTGTCCTGGTCAGCGTACTTCGGGGCCGTGCCGTGCGTAGCCTCGAAGATGGCATGACCCGTCTCGTAGTTGATGTTGCCGCCTGGGGCGATGCCGATGCCTCCCACTTGGGCGGCGACGGCATCGGATAGATAGTCTCCGTTCAGGTTGAGCGTGGCCACGACGTCGAACTCCCGCGGCCGCGTCAGGATCTGCTGCAGGGTGATGTCGGCGATCGAGTCGCGCACCAGCAGCTTGCTGAGCCACTTGCCCTCGCCGTGCGTCGGCAACAGCGCGAGCGCCTCCTCGACCTCGTGCCGCACTTTGGCCCGCTGCTCCTCGGGCAGGCTGTCGTAGGCCGACTCCAGCGCGCGCGCGTCGTCCTCGAGCGAGAGACCAGGACGCGCCTCGTGATTGCCCAGGATCCAACTCTCGCGCTCGGTCACGATCGCATCGCGAAACTCACGCTTGGCCAGGGCATAGCCCCAGTCGCGGAAGGCCCCCTCGGTGAACTTCATGATGTTGCCCTTGTGCACGAGCGTCACGCTGCGCCGCCGGAACTCGAGCGCGTGGCGAATGGCCGCCCGCACAAGGCGTTCCGTCCCCTCGCGTGAGACGGGCTTGATGCCGATGCCGCTGGTCTCCGGGAAGCGGATCTTCGTCGTCTTCATCTCGTCGCGCAGCCAGGCGATGACCTTGCGCGCTTCGGGTGACTCCGCCGGCCACTCTATACCGGCGTAGATGTCCTCCGTGTTCTCGCGAAAGATGACCACGTCGACGTCTTCCGGTCGCTTCACCGGGCTCGGCACGCCTCGGAAGTAGCGCACCGGCCGCAGGCAGACGTAGAGGTCCAGCTCCTGCCTGAGCGCCACGTTGAGCGAGCGGATGCCGCCGCCGATGGGCGTCGTGAGCGGTCCTTTGATGCCCACGAGACACTCGCGAAAGGCGTCCAGCGTCGTGCCCGGCAACCACGCCCCTACCGCGCTGAACGCCTTCCCACCTGCCAGGACCTCCCACCAGACCACCTGGCGGCCGCCTGCAAAGCACTTCTCAACGGCTGCGTCAAAGACGCGGCGCGCAGCGCGCCACACGTCACGGCCGATCCCGTCGCCCTCGACGAACGGGATCAGCGGACGTGCGGGAACGCTGAGACGCCCCTCGCGCATCGTGATGCGCTCGCCGTCCGCAGGCCTCGAGAACGCGTTCTCACCCATCGCTCAAGTCCCTCCGCCAGTGGCAGGCCCAGCCGCCGGGCGCCGCCGCCTAGCCCAAATGCAGGGCCCGCGCCTCCCGTACGCCGGTGATCCCGGCGACCTCGCGCACGACCTCCTTCGGTACCTCGGCGTCGACCTCGATCAGCATCAGTGCGCCGGTGCCGGGTTGGCGTCCGACCGTCATGCGCGCGATGTTGATGGCGCGCTTGCCAAGGTGCGTGCCGATCGCGCCCACCACGCCGGGCGTGTCATTGTTGCGCACGAGCAGCAGGTGGCCCAGGGGGATGGCATCGATCTCCACGCCGTCCAGCTCGACCATGCGTTGATGGTTGCCGCCAAAGAGCGTGCCCGCAACGGAATGCTGCTGGTCCGGCCGCTGCACGCGAATCTCCATCAGGTTGGAATAGGCCACCGGTGTGGTCGAAGAGGACTCGGCCGCGACAACGCCGTTCTCCTTCGCCAGAGCAACAGCGTTGACGATGGTGACACTCTGATCGAGCAACGGCTTGAGCACGCCCGTGACTGCCGCGGCCAGGATCGGCTTGGCGTCCAGCTCGGTGAGCTCGCCGTAGAGGTTGAGCTCGATGCGTTGCGGCATCCCTGTCGTCATCTGGCCCACGAGAGAGCCCAAGCGCTCCGCGAGCAGCATCGCAGGTCGCATCTGATCGTGGGGGTCACCAGAGAGCGAGAAGAAATTGACCGCCTGCTGGATTGCGCCGCTCTTGAGGAAGTCTCGCACCTGCACGGCAATGTCTGTCCCGACGCGTTCTTGCGCCTCCTTGGTCTGGGCGCCGAGGTGCGGCGTGGCGAGCACCTTCGGGTGCTTGGCCAGGCGCCAGTCCTTGGGAGGTTCGTTGGTGTGCACGTCCAGCGCAGCGCCCGCCACCTTACCGCTGTCGAGCGCCTCGAGCAGGGCCTCGTCGTCGATCAGCTTGCCGCGCGCAGCGTTCACGATGCGCAGCCCGGGCTTGCACTTTGCCAGGCGTTCGCGGTTGACGAGCTGACGCGTGTCGTCGGTGAGCGTCGTGTGCAGCGTGATGTAGTCGCAGGTCGCGAACAGCTCGTCCAGAGAGACTAGCGTGACGCGCACTGCCTCCAGCGCCTGTGGCGAGACGAACGGGTCGTAGCCGACCACCTCCATGTTGAACGCGCGACAGCGCTGGGCGACCTCGCGACCGATGCGGCCCAGGCCGACGATCCCGACGCGTTTCTTCTGAAGCTCCACGCCAGCGAACGACTTGCGATCCCAGGTCCCGGACTTCATCGAGGCGTCGGCCGGAGCGACGTTGCGCGCCAGGGCCAACATCAGCGACATGGTCAGCTCAGCGGTGGAGACCATGTTACCCTGCGGGGAGTTCATCACCATGATGCCGCGCCGGGTGGCAGCCGGGATGTCGACGTTGTCCACGCCCACGCCGGGTCGGCCGATGACCTTCATGTTGACCGCGGCCTCGATCACGTCGGCCGTGACCTTGCTGCCGCTGCGGATCAGCAGCGCGTGGTACGGCGGCACCATCTTGGCCAGCTCCTCGGGCGGCGCCGCTTTCTGGTGGATGTCCACCTCCCAACCCTCGGCACGCAGGATCTCCGCGCCACGCGACGTGATGCCTTCGGGAACCAGTATCTTGTAGCTCACCTGTTACCTCCCGCGCTGTGTTGCCCCTGCCTTCGGCGTGACGTTAGCTCTTCGCCGCCGTGCGGCGCATCAGCTCACCCTGCGCTGCCGCGACACCTTGACCCAGCTCGAACGAGTGTCCCAGACGCTTCAACACGACCTCGAGCGTACCGATCAAGCCCAGTATGTCTGTGACGTCGTAGTAGCCGAGGTGCGCGATGCGGAAGATCTTGCCTTTGAGCGCGCCCTGACCGCCGGCCACGGTCGACATGTAGTCGCCCTTCAGCCCCTTGACGATCGCTCCCGAATCGATGCCTTGCGGCGGGTACAGCGCAGTCAACGCGTCTCCGTACGCCTTGGGCGCGACCAGTGGCAGGCGCAGCGCGTGTGCCGCGGCGCGCGTCATGCCGGCCAGCAGTCCTGCGTTCTCGACCAGCTTGCTCACGCCGCCGAGACCCGCCACGAAGTCGAGCGCTGCCTTGAGCGCCACGATGTGCGAGATCGCAGGTGTGAAGCCGGTCTCGCCACCGGCCTGCGACTTTCTCTCGCGCTTGAGGTCAAAGTAGAAGCGTGGCGTCTTCGACGCCTCGACGCGCTCCCAGGCGCGCTGAGAGACGGAGACAAAGGCCAGCCCGGGCGGCAGGGCCAACGCCTTCTGGCTGCCGACGACGACGACGTCGATGCCCCACTCCGCTGTCTCGAGCTGCATCGCGCCTGCGCCCGAGATCGCGTCGACCACGAGAAGCGTGTTCGGCCGCTTGCGGGTGATCTCGGCCAGGGCCTTGACGTCGTGGCATGCGCCGGTCGAGGACTCGGAGAGCTGGCAGAAGACCGCCTTGATCTCCGGATCGCGGTCGAGCGCCTGCGCGACTTCTGCCGGCGACACGGCTTCGCCCCACTGAGCCGTCAGGCTTGTGACGTTCATGCCGTAGGCCTTGCCGATCTTCTCCCAGCGCTCGCCGAAGTTGCCGGCCACCAGCGCCAGCATCTTGTCTCCTGGAGAGAGCAGATTCGTGACCGCGGCCTCCATTGCGCCCGTGCCCGAAGACGCCAGCACAAGGACGTCATCTTGGGTGCGGAAGAACTCCTTCAGCCCCGCGATGCACTCCTTGAGCAAGGCCCTGAACTCGTCCGTTCGGTGGTGAACGATCGGACGGCCCAGCGCGAGTTGAACGTCGGGGTGCAGCGCCGTCGGTCCGGGTGTGAAGAGTCTCGCTTTCTTGATCATCCTCGTGCCCTCATCGAAGCGCCATGGCGCTCCGGCTTGCCTTCCGCAGAAGGTGTGGAAAACTCTGTGCAAACGGATCGGCCATGAATGCCTAACGTCTTGCAGCGTCGCCAGTTCATACAGTCTGCACCCGTCGACAGCAGTGTGACGGCGGCGCCCTACGGCCTCCCTGCACCCCGCCAACACCCGGGTCTCGATCCTCTAGAGAGTCCGGGCGCGTATTATACCGACCTTGGCGTCAACGCGGAGGGGGTGGTGCGTTCATGGGCAATCCGGGCTAGGCCTGGTCCAGCAGCTCTTTGAAGCCTTGCTCGTCCACGCAGCGGACGCCGAGCTCGCGCGCCTTCTCGTGTTTCGAGCCCGGGTCCTTTCCGACCACGACCATGGATGTCTTCTTCGACACGGCAGCGGTCACGCGCCCGCCACGCAGCTCGATGGCTGCCTTGGCCTCGTCGCGCGTCATCTGCTCGAGACCTCCGGTGAGCACGAACTGCTTCCCGGCAAAGGTCTGCGACTGGGACGAGGCTGTCTCCTCAGTCATGACCACGCCGGCCGCGCGCAGACGCTCGATCAGGTCGCGGTTGGCCTCTTGACGGAACCACTCGAACACCGATTGCGCCACTGCTGGACCGATCTCGTACAGCGCGTCTATTTCCTCGAGCGAAGCCTGGGCCAGCGCGTCCAAACTGCCGAAGTGCCGGGCGAGCAGCGCCGCGGCGCGTTCGCCGACGAAGCGGATCCCGAGACCGAAGATCAGCCGCCGTAGCCCGCGCGACTTGCTGCGCTCGATCTGCTCGAGCAGTTTCTTGGCGCCGAGTGATTCGCCCTTCTTGGCCTTTGGAGCAAAGAGCGGTGCCAGGTCCTCGAAACGCAGGGCGTAGAGGTCCGCGAAATCGCCCGCCTGCTTGCGCTTCACGAGCTGCTGCACAAGCGCGTCGCCGAGCCCCTCGATGTCCATTGCGGAGCGCCACGCAAAGTGCCGCAGGCGCTCGACCACCTGTGCCGGACAAGCGGGGTTTGGGCAGCGCCGGTCCACCTCGCCTTCAGTCCTGACGGCCTTGGCCCCGCACTCGGGACAGAGTGCGGGCGCTTCCCAAGGCAGCGACCCTTCCGGTCGCTGCTCGAGCACCACCTCGACGACCTTGGGGATCACGTCCCCGCCCTTTTCGATGACCACGGTGTCGCCCAGGCGAACGTCCTTGCGTGCCACCTCCTCCTCGTTGTGCAGCGTGGCGCGGCTGACCGTCGAGCCGGCCAGAAGCACTGGCTCCAGGTTGGCCACAGGCGTAAGCCGGCCGGTGCGGCCGACCTGGACCACGATGTCACGCACGACGGTGCGCGCCTGGCGCGCCGGGAACTTGTACGCGATCGCCCAGCGCGGGAACTTGGCCGTCATGCCCAGCTCGTTTTGCAGGGCGAAGTCGTCCACCTTCACGACCACGCCGTCGATGTCGTACTCGAGCCGCTCGCGCTTCTCTTGCCACTCGGAGCAGTAGTCGAGCACCGCGCCCAGCCCGCGACAGAGCCGCGCCGCCTGGTTGGTGCGTAAGCCCCAGCCGCGCAAGTGCGAAAGCGCCTCCCATTGGCTGCGCAATTCGACGCCGCTCACGTGTGCGACCGCGTACAGAAACACGTCCAGACCGCGGGCCGCGACCACGCGCGCGTCGAGCTGTTTCAGCGTGCCTGCGGCTGCGTTGCGCGGATTGGCGAACGCCTCCTCGTCAGCGGCCTCACGCTCGCGGTTGAGCGCCTCGAAGCGCGGCCGCGGCAGATACACCTCGCCGCGCACTTCGATCTCCTCTGGCACGTTCTCCCCTGAAAGCAGCAGCGGCACGGCTCGGATGGCGCGCACGTTCGGCGTCACGTCGTCTCCGCGCAAGCCGTCTCCACGCGTGACCGCACGGACCAAGCGCCCCCGTTCGTAGTGCAACGCGATCGAGAGCCCGTCCACTTTCAGCTCAGAGACGTAAACCAGCTCCGCCTGGCCGACGAGCCGGAAGATGCGCGCCTCGAACTCCCTGAGCTCGTCGGCGCTGTAGGTGTTGTCCAGGCTGAGCATCGGCGTGCGGTGCGCACGCGACGGAAACTCGCTCGAGGGCTTCTCGCCGACTCGCTGCGTCGGACTGTCGGGAGTGGTCAGCTCAGGGAACTGGGCCTCAAGAGCGCGCAGCTCACGCTCGAGCGCATCGTACTCTTGGTCGGCGATCTCCGGTGCGTTCCGGACGTAGTACAGCTGCTCGTGGTACCTGATCTGCTGTCGCAGCTGCTCGGCGCGCGCGCCTGCCTCGTCACGCGTCACGGCCTCGTGCTCCTCCTCTGCGGCTGCCGGCCGACCGCAGCGCGCCAGCGGCCGCGCCGATCAGTGCTCGCGCTTGACGGTGAAGTCTGCCAGCTCCACCAGGGCGCGACGATAGGGCGAGTCCTCGAACGCCGCCAGCTCCGCGCAGGCCGCGTCGGCGTAGCCCTGCGCGGTACGGCGCGCTTCGTCGAGCACGCCGTGCTCCCGCACCAGGCGCACGATCTGCTCTCGCGAGATGCGCTCAAAGCTCCGATCCGCGAGCACGGTCTTCACCTGCTGCTGGGTGTCCGCATCGGCACGGCGTAGCAAAAGGATGATCGGCAGCGTCACACGGCCCTCGCGCAGGTCGCTGGCAACCGGCTTGCCCAGACGCGCCTCGCTGCCCGTGAAATCCAGCAGGTCGTCGACCATCTGGAAGCAGATGCCGAGGTTCAGACCGTAGGCGGCCAGGGCGCGCGCCTTGGCATCCGACACATTGCCCAGTGCTGCGCCGATGCGCGCGCAGGCCGAGAACAGATCGGCGGTCTTGCGCCGAATCAAGTCCAGGTTCTCTGCCTCGGTCACTGTCGAGCTCGTTCGACGCGCGACCTCGATCGTCTCGCCCTCGATCATGCGCAGAGCGACTGCGGTCAAGAGCCGCACGATGGGCACGTTCTCTGGTGTCAGTGCCATCTCGAACGACTTGGCGAACATGAAGTCGCCCAGCAGCACGCTCACGTCGCTGCCCCAACGCTGACTGACCGTCTTTTGTCCACGGCGCAGCTCTGCACCGTCGATGATGTCGTCGTGCAGCAGCGTGGCCGTGTGCAGCAGCTCCACGACCGTGGCGAAGAGCGCGGCTCGTTCGCTGGCGTGGCCGCACAGCTGCGCTGAGAGCAGCAGTAACCCTGGCCGCACGCGCTTACCGCCGCCAGCCCGCACGTAGCGCGCGATCTCGTTCACTAGCCCGACGTCCGACCGCAGGTGCTCTTCGAGCATGGCCTCGACGCGCAACAGGTCTGGCTCGACCAGCGCCAGGATCTCGCCCAGTCCCGGGCCTCTCTCGCCGCGTACCGCAATCTCAGCGCTTGCCACTCTTGCCTACCGATAGTTGGTGAACTGCATGTCGATTCCCAGGTCGCCGTCGCGCAGCATCTTCATTACGGCCTGGAGATCGTCCCTGGACTTGCCCGCAACTCTCACCTGCTCGCCCTGGATCGAGGCCTGCACCCTGAGCTTCGTTTGCTTGATGAGCTTGACGATCTCGCGCGCCTTCTCGGTCGGGATGCCCTTCTGCATGGTCACGCGCTGGCGCATCGTTCCCGAGAGCGCCTCTTCCGGCTTGCCCCAATCGAGGGCCTTGAGCGGCACGTTGCGCTTCACCAGCCGCCCCTCGAGCACGTCGCGCACCGCTTTGAGCTTGTAATCGTCCGACGAGACCAAGATCAGCTCGTCCTCGCCCAGCGACACGTCTGAGCCAGTTCCCTTGAGGTCGAAACGGGTGCTGATCTCCTTCATGGCCTGCGCGATGGCGTTGCGCACCTCTTGTAGATCCACCTTGCTGACGATGTCGAAAGAGCTCTCAGCCATTTCTGCTCACACCCGATTGGCGCCACGCGTCGCCGTCGCTTTGCACCGCCCCAAACGACGCCGCGGCAGCGCTGCTATCGTCGCCGTTTTTGCGCGTCCAAGTCAAACGACGGTCGGCGTGCGTCGGGCACGGCTCAGAGCCCAAAGCAACGCGCGTAGTTTTCGCTGGTGCTCCGGGCGACCTCTTCCAGCCCGACACCACGCGCTGCCGCAACGGCGCGCGCCACCTCAACGACAAAGGCCGGTTCGTTACGACGACCGCGGTGTGGCGGCGGCGCCAGGTACGGCGCGTCGGTCTCGATCAACAGCCGGTCTGGAGGCACTTCGCGCGCTATCGCACGCAGGGCTTCGGCGCGGGGGAAGGCCACAATCCCGGAAAAGGAGAGAAACAAGCCCATCGCTAGGGCGGCGCGCGCCATCTCTGCACTGCCCGTGAAGCAGTGCACGACCCCGCCGCGCGCTGGAACGCGTTCCTCCGCGAGTATCTTCAGCATTTCCTCCTCAGCCTCGCGCGTGTGGATGATGATCGGGAGCGCGACGTCGTGCGCCAGCCGGATCTGCCGCCGAAGGACCTGCCCCTGCACCTCGCGCGGGGACAGGTCATAGTGAAAGTCCAAGCCGATCTCGCCGATGGCCAGGATCCGGCCGGCGCGCGCCAGCTCTGCCAGCTCTTCGTAGTCCGGCTCACTGGCCAGCCGCGCCTCGTGCGGATGCATCCCGGCGCTACAGCCAAGTCCGTGCGCCGCGGCAAAGTCGAGCGCGCGGCGGTGCCGGCCGCTGCCGTCCATGACCCCGACGACGTTCAGGCGCGCAACACCCGCGGCGCGGGCGCGCTCGAGTACGGCCTCCCGATCAGCGTCGAACTCGGCGTCGGCCAGGTGGCAGTGCGAGTCGACCAGGCTATGGACAGTCGGCACCGGAGAGGTAACCCAAATCGCACAGGTTCTTGCGTTGCTCGGGAGTCAAGGTCGAGGTCTCTGAGTGGTCACCCGCTGGATGCGCCAGCAACTGGCTCACCCACTGATGCAGCGACTGCCGGCAGAAGGCTGTCAGGATGGGATGCGTTGCCGCGATGTCTTTCCGCTCCTCGCGATCCGCCGCCAGATCGTACAGATGCTCCACGCCGGTGCGCGTGTCATAGACCAGCTTGGTCTTGCCGTCCGTGAGAGCGTAGACCGGCCGGAGCCATACGCTGCGCGTGAGCGTCGCCGGCTTTCCCGGCGCGCCGCCCATGACGTCGAACAGGCTGTGGCCTTGGAACGTGCGCAGCTCCGGCGCGTCGGCCGCGATCCCGAACGCCTCGGCCACGGTTGGCGCCACGTCCGTCAGATCGACGATCCCCGGCACGCGCAGGCCCCGCGGCCCGTCGCCCACAGGGAAATGCACGATCAGCGGCACGCGCGCACTCTCCTCGCGTACCTGAGCGCTGTGCCCCACGTAGCCGTCCTCATAGAGCTGGTCGCCGTGGTCAGCCATGATCATCACGAGTGTTCGGTCCCAGACACCTTGAGCTTGCAGCGCCGCGCGCAGGAGCCCGACCTCGTGATCGACGTACGCCAGATTGCCGTCATACAGCCGGCCCAGGTGCTCGATCTCCTCTCGCGTCGGATGGATCCGGCCCGCGTTGACACCCTCGATCCAGGTGTTCCATCCGGAACCGTGCACGTTCAACGGCGCGTCCGGGCCGAACATCGTGCGGTACTGCGCCGGCGGATCGTATGGGGCGTGCGGCTCGCGGAAATGCAGGTACGCGAAGAAGCGCTCCTGCGCGTGTGCCGCGAACCAGGAGTGCACCTTCCTGCGAAAAACCTCCGCGCGGCTGCCCAACTCCGGATCGTTGTAGATCTCGCGAAACTCGCCGAAACCGCGGTCCAGGCCGGTGGCAGCCCCGGCCGCGGCATTGGCCACTGCCCCGAACGTGCGCACGCCACGCGCGCTGAGAATCTCGGCCAGTGTGGGGCGATCGCGCGGTAGGCGCTCAAGAAAGGAAACGCCGCGGTGATGGGCATCGAAGTACTGAGACGTCCAAAGCGACGAGATCGCGCCGAGCGTGTATACCGCCGGTGTGTAGGCCTGCTCAAAGACCACGCCGTCCACTGCGATGTCGTCGATCGTCGGCGACGGCGGCCGTGTGTAGGCGTACGCGCCGAAGTGCCCGGCGCGGGCCGCATCGAGCACGATCAGCAGGACGTTGGCGCCGGCAGCAGCGCGCCTCGTTACATCGCCGTGTGCGCGGTCCTCGGGAGTCGTGGCCTGCATCGCCCACTCGCCGGTGCGGCGCGTGCCGCGCACGCGCGCTGCCCGCCAGACGCCCCAGGCGAAATGCTGCCCCGGCGCGGCATCCACGTGCAGTCCGAGGCGCACGATCTCGCCTGCGCTGCCTGGCATACCGACGCAGACCTCCCGGCCGGCCTCGTTTCCTGGGAACGCGCGGCGCCACAGCTCGCGCTTGTCGCCAGACTCTGCCTGAAGCGTGGCGCGCATCGTCACCGGCGTATTGTTGCCACGCGCCACCGGATCCAGCTCGGGCGTGAAGCAGAGCTCGGCGCGCTCAGGCAGCGCCAAGCCGTAGCTCACGCTGCTGGCACCGACCTGCACCAGCGAACGCAGCGCACCTTCCTGACGCACTGCAAACATCGGCGGTGCGTCGCGCACGCTCAGATCGCCAAACGTCGCATCGTCCGCACGCGCGACGATCGCGCTCGAGAAGCGTGCCGCCATTTTGCGCTTGTCCGAGGCGCTGAGCGGCGCGGTCTGGCTGAAATGGAAACGCAGCCGGTTCTCGCCTGCGCGTTGCGCGTCGGCCGGCAGGCTGAAGTGCTGTCGCGTGGTCGATCCACCCAAGTCAAAGCTTCCTACGTCGCGGCCGTTCAGAGACGCGATCACGTGCTGGGCGGTGATGCCGGGCGAGGCTGCCGCATCGAGCAGGACCTCACGAGCCAGCGGAGCGCTCCAGTTGAACGCCATCTCGGCCCCGTCGCTGACCCAGGCCCAGGCTGAGCCGTCCAGCTCCCACACAAAGCCGGAAGCCGCATATCGCTCGGCCGAAGGTGTGCCGAAGAAGACTACCTCGCGCTCGGAGGTGCGCTCGGCCAGCCAGAGGCGCGCGGTCAGGTCGTACAGGTCCTTGACA
>Ga0302321_100003785_pt1 | contig 13030 bp, 12 predicted proteins | sample Fen_T0_1_FD_202505 | JGI IMG/M metagenome (GOLD analysis project Ga0302321, IMG submission 202505) | Peat permafrost microbial communities from Stordalen Mire near Abisko, Sweden - Fen_T0_1 | ecosystem: Environmental > Terrestrial > Soil > Wetlands > Permafrost | place: Sweden: Abisko...
TTAGCTACGCCCCCATCTTAGGCACAAGCAAAGTACCGGTACAGACATACGGTGCTAGAATTTGCACCGGTACAGAATAGAAAGGCAAGCATCTGTAACGGTTCACGAACCTCCCCTCTGTGCCTGTTCGTGTGCACTCGACTGCGCGAGGATGAGCACTTATGGACACTCCCACCCCTCATCTTTACGAGTCGCTGGCGACGCGGCTCTCCGAAGCCATTCACGCAGGAACGCTGCGAGCCGGCGATCGCCTGCCCTCGGTTCGCCGACTCTCCACGCAACACCGTGTGAGCATTGCCACCGCCGTGCAGGCCTACCGGCACCTGGAGAATCAACGGCTGATCGAGGCGCGGCCGAAATCAGGCTATTTCGTTCTGGGTCGGACGAATCCGCTGGCCGAGCCGGCGGCATCGCGGCCACCCGCCGCGCCACGTTTCGTCGGTGTCACCCAGCTGGTCATGGAGGTACTGGAGTCCTCGCGCGACGCCAACGCGATCCCGCTTGGCGCTGCCTGTCCCGCGGTAGAACTGTTCCCCAACGACAAACTGTTGCGGCTGGCCAACTCCGAAGGGCGCCGACATCCAGAGTTGCTGGGTGCTTATGCCATGTCACCGGGCCATCCACGCCTGCGCTCCATGATCGCGCGCCGTTCCGTGGAGTTTGGCTGCAAGCTGAGCCCGGACGAGATCATCGTCACCAACGGCTGCATCGAGGCGCTCAATCTCGCGCTGCGCGCGGTCGCGCGGCCAGGGGATACCATCGCGCTCGAATCGCCCACTTACTTCACGCTCCTGCAGATCATCGAGAGTCTGGGAATGAAGGCACTCGAGATTCCGACACATCCGCGTGATGGCATCTCGCTCGAAGCGATCGACCTCGCCACGCAAAAGCGCGGCGCCGTGAAGGCTGTGATGGTCATCCCTAACTTCAGCAATCCACTCGGCGCACTGATGCCGGATGAAAACAAGGCGCGTCTGGTGACACTATTGGAAGCGCGCGGCATCCCGCTCATCGAAGATGATATCTACGGAGAGATCCACTTCGGCGCCTCGCGTCCGCCCGTTACCAAAGCCTGGGACCGCGATGGCAACGTACTGCTGTGTTCGTCTTTCACCAAGACGCTTGCGCCGGGGCTGCGGGTTGGCTGGATCGCCCCGGGTCGATACTACAAGCAGGTGGAGATGCTGAAGTTCATCAACTCGGTGGCCACACCGGAGCTTCCACAGGCAGCCATAGCCGAATTCATCTCCAACGGCGGCTACGATCACCACTTACGCAAGCTGCGCGCGGCTTTCGCACGTCAAGTCCAGCAAACGACCGAAGTGATAGCGAACCATTTTCCCGCCGGCACCAAAGTCACGCGTCCAACGGGGGGGTTCGTGCTGTGGCTGGAGCTTCCAAACAAGATCGACGCGCTCGAGTTGTTTCATCGGGCACGCGCCGAAGGGATCAGCGTTGCGCCTGGACCGATGTTCACCACTACTCGCCGTTTCCAGAATTGTGTGCGGATCGGATGCGGAAACACCTGGTCCCCCCGCATCGAACGCGGACTCATCCGCCTGGGCCAACTCGCCGCGACGATGATCGCTTAGGCCTTGAACAAGAACAGCGGTGCAGCGACGATGCCTTGTGCTACAGCGCAAAGGCCGTATAGCAGTGCACACGCTGTGGCCTGATCCCCGGGCACACCAAGAAATCCAAACACCAGCACCGCGGCCAATTCGCGGGTGCCGAAACCGGCGATGCCGAGCGGGAGAGCAGCCATGATGAAGATGGGAGCGGCGGCGGCGAGTATCACCGGGTACGAAAGCGTCAGACCGACCGACAAACCGCAGACCCAAAGCGCGCCGGCCGACAGGGCCTGCACGGCCAGCGACAACCAGATCGACTTGATCAGTGCGGGCCGCGCGTCATTCAAACGCGTACGCAATGCACGCAAGCGCAGGGCGATGGTATCGATGCCAGGCAGCGGCACAGCGCGCAGCCATGCTATTGGCCAAGGCAACAGCGGCGCCACGACGATGGCGGCGAGCAGCGCGACGTACCACAGCAACCCGAGCTGACGCACGCCTGATGGTAGAGGCGCCCCCGACAGGGCGACCCATCCCACAGCCAAGAGCGACAACACGCACAGCACCCACAGTCCGCTGAACCGGTCGAAGAATACCGACAGCGCTGAACGCATGAAGGGATTGTCGAGACTCGCGAGCTGGTAGCTGCGCAGCAGATCGCCCGATACGGTGGCGCCAGGCAGCAGGATGTTGGTAGTGATGCCCCGCGCGTATATCAACGCGAGCCGTGCTGTAGGCGCTACCAGGCCAAGTGCACGGGCGATGGCCGCCCAACGCACGGCGGACACAAGGTTTGCGCAGATCGAGACCAATACCGCTAACGCAAACAGCCATGCGTTAGCGCCCGAGAGTTTGTGCACGAGTCGCGCTGGATGCGCGTACCAGACGACCAATGCCAGAACGAGAACGCCCGCCGCAACCCGCAGTGCGAGCTTCAGGTGCCGGCGCGATGCGCGCGCCGGTTCAGCCTCAGCCGGAGGTCCGGCTTGCGCCATCAGCTGAGCGAGGGCGTCGGCGTGCGCGTGGCGCAGGACGCAGAACGTATTGCGGTCGCCCCTCGGGCTCATGGTAAATGCGCGTGAGCAACTCCCCGAGGACACCGGTGGCGACGAACTGTACGCCGATCAGCGCAAGCAACACTCCCAGCAAAAGGAGAGGGCGGCCGCCGATATCGTGATGGAGGACCAGCTTGTCGAAGGTGAGCCAGCCGAGGATCACCAATCCAATAAACAGCATCCCGAGCCCTACTCCGCCGAACGCCTGCATCGGCCGGTGCAGGAAGCGAGTGAAAAACTTGATCCACAGCAAGTCGAGGATTACGCGAAAGGTACGATCGATGCCGTATTTCGATTTTCCATGGGTGCGGGCATGGTGCCGCACAGGCACCTCGATGATGTTTGCGCCAACCTCGGCGGCGAGCGCAGGGATGAAGCGATGCAGCTCGCCGTACAACTTCAGATCGCCGATGACCTGGGAGCGATATAGCTTGAGTGCGCAGCCGTAATCGTGCAGACGGACCCCGGTGACCCGCGAGATGATGCCGTTCGCGATGACGGACGGAATTTTGCGGGAAAGCGTCCTGTCCTGACGGTCTTTGCGCCAACCGGAGATCACGTCGACATCTGGGCGCTCGTCCAGCAGTTGCAGCAAGGCCGGAATGTCAGCGGGATCGTTCTGCAAATCGCCGTCCAAGGTGCAGATGATCTCCCCACGGGCCGCATCGAACCCAGCCTGCAACGCGGCGGACTGGCCGTAGTTACGGATGAGGTAGAGCGGTTTCAGCCACGGCCGGGACTCGGCAAGCTGCGCGAGTACCGCCGCGGAATCGTCGCGCGAGCCGTCGTCGATGCAGATCAACTCGAAGGTATGGCCGCTTGGTTCGAGCGCCATACCCACCCGATCCACGAGGTCAGGCAGGTTCTCTTCCTCGTTGTAAACGGGTATGACGACGGAGACCTGAGGTTCGACAACGCGCATCGACCGGATTCTACCATCCACGACACGGCGGCACGCCGATCAACGACACGGCGGCACGCCGATCAAAGACACAGCGGCACGCCGATCAACCGCTCCGCCGACCATCGACCCGACGATCCTGCCACCACAGCATCGCGGTAACCGCGAGGCTCAAGACGCCGATGCCGCACTCGAACCAAAGAGCTTGCGGGTAGCCGGTCTTCACCCCAACGATCAGGGCCACGCAGGCGCCTGCAAGAACCACCGCGACGATCGATCGCACCCAAGGCTTGCGTCCGATCCCCGGCGTGCGTTGCGCCAGCCAAAGCCCGACGAAAGCAGATAACCAACCCCCGAAGGCGCCTGCCAGCACATCCAACGGCCAATGCACTCCCACCACCGAGCGCGATAGCGCCGCCACTGACGCGATGCACAGAGCGCCGACTGAAGCCGCACGCCAACCCAACGCCATCACGATCAAGCCAGCCAGCGCAAAACTGGTGGTGGCATGCCCCGACGGGAACGAGCCCGCACGGTACGCGGGACCGATGACGTGCACTGCATCACCCAAGATCGCGGGAGGGCGTGGCACCTCCAACAGCGGTTTAAGTATGTGCACCCACGCGGTGCTGAATGCGGCACCGATCACCAGTGCCCACAGCAGGTCAGGCCGACGGCGCCACAGCGGCAGACATAGCGCAAGCGCAACCGTAGTGTCGCCCAGGATCGTGATGTTGGCCCACAACTCGTCGCTGGTCCGGGGACCGATGCTGTTGACCAAAAAGAAGACTTGGCGGTTCTCGCCACTCGCCAGCAGTATCGCAAACGCCATCGCAACCAGGATCGGGACAGCCCAAACCGAAGACGACTTGGGCGACACCAACACAGGGGGTGCAAACCTCATGCCTTGATTCGGATCAAAACGATACCGTTCTTGGCGTACAACACTTCGTAACCGAGTCCGGGCAGCTCAGACAGGCGCTTCGCCTTCGTGAGGACGACGTCGCCGCGGACGGGCTCACGCGTGGCTGTCGGCTGGCCGCGATAGACGCTGAAGCTTGGCGCATTCAGCCGCCACATGATGGGCTCGATACCACGTTCGCGACACAGCCGGGCCGCCTCCTTGATCGGCTCCTGCTGCAGCCCGGCCCCCACTGGCACCACCACTGTCGATAACGTGACGACACTGGCGATACCGATGACGCCCAACTTTACCTCTGTCGCGAAGCGTCGCTCGAAAATGCCATAGAGCGTAAGCGCGACAGCTGCAGCGCAGACCACGAAGTAAGCTACCCCGAAGTAGCCGCTGGCATTGGACAACGCGTCGCGATAGTAGCTGTCATCGACCTGCGGGAGCGCCATGCTCAACACCAGAGGCAACAGCAGCAGCACCAGGAAAAACAGCAAGGCAGGCAGCAGCGCCCAGAATGCCGAACGCATCACATCTGCGTATACGGCCATCAGCACAACCAGGCCGGTCATGCCATACAGGATGTAATGCGGTAGTTTGGTGCCGGATAGCGAAAAGAACACAAAGACGAAGACGAACCACAGCAGCAGGTAGAGCTGCAGATCGTCGCGCCATATACTTTTCAGGTTGGTCAGAACCGGTAACAGCAATGCAGTGAATGGCAGCGTACCGATCACGACGACGGGGATGTAATACAACAGGCTGCCGGCGTGGCCTTGCAGCGGACCGCTGAAGCGGCTCAGGTTGTGTTTGAAGAAGAACCCTTCCACGAATGCCCAGCCTTCCTTCGACAGGATGGCCGCATACCATGGGAGCGCGATTGCAGCGAACAGGAGCAGTGCGCGCCAATCGAACACGGCGCGCGCCCAGGTTTTCAGATCGCGCCTTAGCAAACAGAAAACGAATGTGACCGCGAGCGGGATCAGCAGCGCCACCGGTCCTTTCGCGAGAAATCCCAGGCCGATCGCTGCGAACGTGGCATAAAGCCACGCCCGCGTCCCCGTCTCCAGATGCAGCCAGGCCGAGAACATGGATGCGGCGATCAGACAGTTGAGCAGCGCATCGGCGGTAGCGGAGCGGCCGATGATGTAGACACCGAGGGAGCCCGCCAGGATCATTGCCGCGAGCAAGGCACAGCGCAGATCGAAGCAACGCCGCACGAAGACGAAAGTCACTACGACCCAAAACGTGGCGCACAAAGCCGACGGAAAGCGGAACGCGAATTCGTTCACACCGAATATAGCGACGCTCACCGCCTGCAGCCAATAGATCAGGATCGGCTTATCGTAGCGTGGCTGTCCGTTGAGGTAAGTGGAGAGAAAATCGTGGCGCTGGAACATCTCCAGCGTGGCCTCGCTGAAGGCACCCTCGTCCACGTCGAACAACGGTGCGTGTCCGAGCAGAAGGAAGAAGCTGAGGAGCAACGTGCCCAAGGCGAGAGCCGAGAGCGCACGCTGTCGGAGAAACGCGGCGAGGACTTGGGATGGCATGGTGGCGGTATGAGCGAGACATTGTACCGTGATCCACTCGCACACCCCGCCGCGGCGACGCGGTCACGCCACCGGATCGACAGCCACCGAATCAACACCGAATCAACACCGAATCAACGTGGCGTCGACGCAGAACGTAGAAGATAAGGCGTCAAACCCCTGAGGGCTGGCCGCCCGTCATGCAGCCATCCTGGCGCAGCAGCGCGGCGGGCGGCGTGCTCCAGAAGAAAAGTATCTGCGTCTTGCCGGTCGTGGGTTGCTCGTACTGTGCGGCATAAGCGGTCCGCTTGCCGTCGAGCATCACGCGCAGGTGCCGTGCCGACTTCGTCTGGCATTCGAGCGCGTAGCTGAGATTGGCCGTGCGAAGCGCCGATTCCAAATCGAGATTCACCGGCGAGCATGGCTGGTCGCAGAGATCTCCGCCGCTCATCACGAGCGCAGCCGGCCCTTTGTCCGTGCCGTAGAACGACAGCCCCCAGCCTTCAACCGTTCGCTTTCCTGCCGGAATCGAATAGCGCGCAGGTTGTCCACCAATCTTGATCGGTACTGCCATGTGCTTGCTGACAGAAGCCGAGGCCATGCCGGCCGGCGGGGCTGCGGGGGTCGTGGTGTCGAGCCAACGAACACCGAGTCTGGACGGAATCTCACCCCACTTCGGTGCCGGGCTTGCAGTATCAACTACCAGCCGTTGGACCAAATCGGACAACTCGATCCGCTCGGTCGGCTTGATCGCTGCGCGCGCCGAGAGGATGAACGCACTGGAAAACGCCAGCAGCAGCACCATGCCCGCAGCATGGGATGCCTCCGCCAGCGACATGTGGTCTCCTTTCATCATGTCCTCTGAGAGGGTGTTTTGAGATGTTCTGCGGCTCCGTCATTGCAAAAGGGGCCTTTGACATCTTTGACGCGATGCTACGGACTGGGAACTGGCAGGACAAAAATGTTGTGCGGTGTGTGAAACGGGGGGTCGTAAGTGCAGGAATACGCTCAAGTGTCTCTATTTGGAGACGGATATGATGGAAATGCACAAACTTCTCACATATTTAAGCCTCTAGAAATTCCAGACCTCCTCCAGGGTCTGCCCGACACGGAGTTTTTTGCCGGCGCCCCGAGCAATGATCGCGTTCTGCCCGAAAGTCACGCCACCCAGAGCGGGGTTCATTCGGTAGAACCCAAGCGTCCTCAGGGGTTCGAGGCTGCGCAAGCCGGTATCCTGGTCGGTGGTAGTAACCTGGCAGCGTGTGCAGGGCTTGACCAGACGAAGCTCGACCTCGTCCGCAACCAGAGCGCGGAGATGGTCCTCGTCGTAAGCACCAACGTCCGTGATCACCACATTCGGGCGAAACCGATTCATCGGAAGCGGTTGATCCAGCCTCGCATTCAGGTCCGCAAGCGAGGCCTCCGAGATAACCAGAATGGCAAATCCGTCGGAGAACTCGGTCCAGGCCGGGACGCCATCGGTAAAAGTTGCGTCGCTGCCGCGCCGAGCGGATGTATCGAAGCGAACCAGCCGCAAGGGGCGTGCTAGGAATGCGCTGAACCAAGCTGCGGCTGCCATTCCCTGATCGAACCCGAAACAACGATCGCGCCAAACGGTCACGCTGACGCGCTCCCCGATCTGAAGGACCGGCAACACAAGCGGTTCCATCTCCGGCGCGTTCAAGAACAGAGCCTCGCCGTCCAATTGCGTCGAGATCAGCGCCATGCGGGGCAACTCGCGCTGCGTGACGAAGCGTCCGTCCTCGTCGGTCACCACCCAGTGACGATCAAATCGCAAACCGGTTTCCGCCAGTTCCACCTCCGGCACGGTAATACCCTTGCAGCCCTTCACGGGATACACATTGAGCGCGCTGATTACCGCCATCGATCACTCCTGATGGTTTACCTTAGCGTCGCGGTTCGATTGCGCGGGCGGGATCTTCCGGTTCCGTCTGGCGCCGGAGCAGGTCGTCAATTTCCTTATCGGATATGCCCCCAGCAGCTGGCGCCACCAACGTCGCGCGGTCGTGCCACAACAGGTTCGGAAATGTCAGAACCAGCGCCAGGACGGCGAGCTGCGCGATGAGGTATGGCAACAATGCTCGCACGAAACGGCGAGCGTCGAGGCTGCGTCCCAGACGATTGCGAAGCATCAGCACCGCATAGCCGAAGGGAGGGATGAGGAAGCTCGTCTGCAAAATCAACAGCGTCAGTACCGCCACCCAGGTTGCATCCGGCACACGCATCAAAAGCGGTGGGATTAGCACAGGGACAACGACGAAAGTCATCTCGAATGCATCGAGCACAAAGGCGCACAACCCAAGAGTGAGCATCACCGCCACCAGGGGCCCGTACGTCCCTCCGGTCGTAGATGCCGCGAACAATGACGTCACCCACCGGTCGGTCCCGAATGCGCGCACGATCAGCGTGAACACTGTCGCTCCGACCAGCAACGCGAAGAGCGCGCCGGTGACGACCATCGTGTCGCGCAGTACCTCCTTGAGGACGGGGAACTTGAGTGTTCCGGTTGCCAACGCCAGCGCAAACAATGTCACTCCGCCGGTCGCCGCTGCCTCGACGGCATACAGGTACCCCAGCGTCACCGCCGCCAGAAGACTGAGGATGAATGCGAGCGTAAACGCTGCTGTAAGCCAGTCACGCCAACTCGGCGCAGCCCGGATCGATACTACCGCTGCCCGCGTCCGCGCTCCTGTCACCCAGGCTACCAATACGCAGAGCAGCAACAGGATGCAAGCCGGCACCAGCGCTCCCCGGAAGATGTCCTGCGTGTTGACGATGCGCACGGCGGCGTGGGTGACATTGAGTGCTTCCGTGTGGGCACGCAGCATCGCGTCGCTCAGCAGGATGAGGACGAGCGAGGGCGGTATCACGACACCCAGCGTGCTGGATACGGTCACAAGCGCCGCTCCGCGTTCGACCGGCACACCGCTGGCATTCAGCCGCGGCAGTACGGTACGAGTGAGCATGGCGATGCCAGCACCGACCGAGCCATTCATCGGCGCGAGCACTACTCCCAATCCCAGCCCAGCCAACGGCGCCCCGGCGCCCGTGCGGGAGAATGCTCGTTCGCCCACGCGCAACAGAATGTCCGCCAGCGGCAGGCGATTGAGCAATGCCCCCATGAATACATAAAGCGGCATAGCCTGAAGAAGATCGTTCTCCAGCAAACCCAACACCCGCGAAGGCAGCGCAGTGAGCAATGGCCAGGTGAACGCTCCGGCGGCGAGCCCGATCACGGACGACGCCAGCGCAACGCCGATCAGGACGATCCACGCGGGAAGGCCAGTACCGACCATCACAAGTCCGACGGCCACCAGCATCCATGCTCCGGCAGTTTCCATCAGCGGCCAGCGCGGTTTTCATCAAGGGGTTTCTGGCCGCGAAACGCATCGACCAATGCCTGCAGAAGCACCAGCAATGCAGCCAGCGCCACTGCCAGCTTCACGATGAAATAGCCGGCGTTGTAGGTGTCTGGAAACCGTTCCAACTGCATTACCGACTGGAGCACCATCGGCCCGGCGGCGAAGAGCATGAACGCCGACCACGGCACCAGGATGCAGAGCGACGCGCATCGATACAATCGCTCGCGCTTCGCATTCGAGTACCTGCGTGCGAACGCGTCGGCGGCCAGATGCGATCGGCTGCGCGTCGCACAAGTGATCGCCACGCTCACATAGAGCGCAAATAGCCACTGCGCCAGATCATTCGCCTCGCGTGAATAGCCTTGTACCAGATCGCGCAACGGCCATTGCAGAAACAGTAGAAGCGAGAGCGGCAACACCAGGACAAGGCCGCTCGTGGCGACGATACCAATCATACGGTCGAGGGTGACCAGCCAACGCTGCATTCGATCGAGCATGAGGCGGCTCAACGGAGGATCTTCTTGCGCGGGAGGCGCGCGATCCAAAGATTGTAAAGGAGTCGCTGTGCTGGTTACTATCGGGGGTTGCAGATATCGATCACCCTCCAAGCATCTCGACCAAATGCATGTGCCGCACGCCGCCTCCCATATTCCCCTGAACCCCGGTCTGAGCATCACCATCGCGCTGCTGAGCGCATTGACGGCGGTTGCCTGCGCTCCCAGTCGCGCTGTGTCTGCGGACATTCCGAGCGACGGACAGGTGGTGCTCGCGGCAGGTGACATCGCTCAGTGCAGCTTCACTGGAACGCCGGGGACAGGATCCACAGCGACCGCGTATCTCATAGAGTCCCTGCCAGGAACGGTGCTGGCACTTGGCGATCTGGCCTATCCGGATGGCTCGACCGGCGATTTCCAGCGATGCTACGAACCCACCTGGGGTCGGTTCAAGGATCGCACCAGACCCACGCCGGGAAATCACGAACACAACACGCCAGGGGCGGCGGACTATTACAGCTATTGGGGAAGTCAAGCAGGGGTGGCCGGCGAAGGCTTCTACAGTTTCGATATCGGCGCGTGGCACATCATCGCCCTGAACAGCATCATTATCAACGGCCCGCTCAAGTCGAAGCAGGAAGAATGGCTCTCGGCGGATCTCGCCACGCATCCAGCCAAGTGCACTCTGGCATTCTTCCACCACCCTCGATTCAGTTCAGGTGGACATGGCCGTGGAAGCGATTTACGTCTCGACGGGCTCTGGAGGATACTTCACCTTGGCGGCGCAGACGTCGTGCTATCCGGCCACGATCACGACTACGAGCGCTTCGCTCCGCAGGACGCCGGCGGCCACCGCGACCAACGCCGAGGTATGCGACAGTTCGTCGTGGGAACCGGGGGTGCGACGCTCACGCCTTTCCTGTGGATTCAGCCCAACAGCGAGGAGCGGATCTATGGGGCGCACGGTGTACTGCGTATGACGCTGCTTGCGGATAGCTACCGGTGGGAATTCCTCTCAGCGCCCGTTGGAAAGGTGCTCGATTCTGGAAGTGACAGGTGTCATTGAGAACGTCACACGTTCTGTTATCTCAGCCGAAAAACTCCACCACCCCCGTCTGAATGTTGTACATCGCTCCGGCGATCTTGATGGCGCCTGCGGTCTCCATCTCAGCAAGCACTGCGCTGCGCTGGTGGATGTCTGCCATCGTCAACTCGACATTCTTGCGTGCCACGGCATCTACGAAGCCATAGTTCTTCGCTGAGCGCTCCCCAGAATACTGGGTCGCTTCCACAGCAGGGCGAATCTTGGCAAGCAACCCGGTCAGATTTCCAAGTTGAGCATTGTCGATGGCACCCTTGATGGCGCCGCACGATGTGTGCCCCATCACCAACACCACCTTCGCACCCGCCAGCTTGCAGGCGAATTCCATACTGCCAAGAATGTCCTCATTGGCGATGTTTCCCGCCACGCGTGCATTGAAGCAGTCTCCGATGCCCAGATCCATGATCGTTTCGGCCGGCGCGCGCGAATCGATGCAACTCAGAATGACGGCGGCTGGATACTGGCCTTTGACGCTCGCCTCTTGCTGCTCGAGATAGTTGTGAGGTGATTCCTCGCCGCGGCGAAAACGCTCATTGCCCTTTCGCATCATCGCAATGATGTCATCGGGCGTCAGTTTGTCTCGCTGTGCTTTGCTCAGCGCGGCGGCAAAGGCGAGGTGACCGACAGTACTGGTGCTCAGCAGCCCAACCGCGGCGGCGACACCAGCCATTCGGAAGAAGCCCCGACGGTTCATCTGATTGCAACATGGCGTCGGCGTCGTTTCAGTGCGCATGGTTGGATCTCCGTGTTATCGGGTGCGTGCCCAGTCACGGGCTCATAGGTATGGGACTGTAGCCGAAGCCCGCCAGCCTCGCCTATTGTTCCAGGGTCACTACGGTGCTGTCAGGGGCCTTGTATCCAGATCAACTATGTCGGTTTGTGTTGCGCCGCGCATGAGCGCCGTGCCTGGAAGTCGAACACATTGGTCAGCGACGCCCGTGGGCAATGCCCGACGACAAAGGTTCGATCGTACGGCAACCAACCTATACGGCTTGTGGACCCAGCCTCGACCCCACATTCACCCCCGGGTGCAACTCCAAGCGTTGCTCGTGAAAGCGAGCCAGATCGTTGCGATGGGCGATGCTGACGATGGTCGTGTGCTTCAGCCGTTCGGTCAACAACTCGTACAACTGCGCCTGACTGGCATCATCCAGGCTGGAAGTCGCCTCATCGAGGAACAGCCAGGCAGGTTTCTCCAGGAGCGCGCGCGCGAAAGCGACTCGCTGCTGCTCGCCTCCGGAAAGTTGCGTGCTCCAATCGGCCGACTGATCCAATCGCGCGAGCAAATGTGGCAGGCCGACAGCGGTGAGCGCCTCCGCAATCTCGATATCGGTAAACGCTTCCAAGCGGGCGGGATAGCACACGGCTTCGCGCAGGGTGCCAAGTGGAAAGTACGGGCGCTGCGGCAGGAAGAGTCGGTCGAAATGGGCGGGGTGCAGAATGCGCCCTCGCCCGAAGGGCCAGATACCGGCAATCGCACGAAACAGAGTACTCTTGCCCGATCCGGAGGGCCCCTGGATCAAGACCCGCGAACCATGGCTTATTTCCACGCTCGCATCCGAGACCAGCTTCTCACCGGTGGGCAGTGCCAGCTCCAATCCTTCCAGTGTCAGTGAACCCTGCGAGCCGCTCACCACCTCGACGCCTGTATTCTCCTGTTGTGCCTGCTTCGCAGCCTCGATCGCATGGTGCAAACCGCTCAGGCGGTCTACCGTCGCTTTCCACTCCGCAAAGCTAGGGTAGACATTGATGAACCAGGATAGCGATTCGCGCACATATCCGAAGGCGCTGGCCGTTTGCATCAGCCCGCCCAGAGCTATGGCTCCGGAGAAGAAGCGAGGTGCTGCGACCACGAAGGGGAAGATTACCGCCAACTGACCGTAGCCGGACGTGAACCACGTGAGCTGCTTCTGCCGCTTCATGATCGCCCACCAATTCGAATAGATGCCGTTGAAGCGCTCCCTGAACCCCCGCAGCTCGTCATCCTCGCCACGGTATAGCGCTACGCCCTCCATGTTCTCGCGGAACCTCATCAGGCTGTATCGGAAGTCAGCCTCATAGCGCTGCTGATTAAAATTCAGTCCG
>Ga0302321_100003786_pt1 | contig 13029 bp, 9 predicted proteins | sample Fen_T0_1_FD_202505 | JGI IMG/M metagenome (GOLD analysis project Ga0302321, IMG submission 202505) | Peat permafrost microbial communities from Stordalen Mire near Abisko, Sweden - Fen_T0_1 | ecosystem: Environmental > Terrestrial > Soil > Wetlands > Permafrost | place: Sweden: Abisko...
AGCGAACCGCAGCGGCTGCACGCCTTCCAACTGGCGGACAAGGCGGCGCGAAAATTCCTGTCCGAAGAAACCTGCGACCGCATTGAACGTCGCGCCACGGAATTACAGGCGCGGGTCACACCAGAAGTGCCGGCGCAAATCCAGGCCGAGATGCGGCCCTATCAGCGCGACGGCTTTCACTTTCTGTGCTACCTCTCGGCCAACCATTTCGGCGGCATCCTGGCCGATGACATGGGTCTGGGCAAAACCCTGCAAACCCTGGCCTGGCTGGCCTGGTTGCGGAACACCCCGCTGGCGCCGGACGCCAAGCCCCATCTCCCCACCCTCGTCGTCTGTCCCAAGTCCGTTGCCGACAACTGGTTGGCGGAGGCGGTGAAGTTTTATCCCACGCTCAAGGTCCGGGTCTGGGCCGCCAGCGAGCTCAAATCCGTGGCCGGTATGCTCACCTCCGCCGACCTGCATGTGCTTAATTACAGCCAGCTCCGCGTCGTAGGCGAAGACCTGGCGCGCGAACGCTTTCAGGCGGTCATTCTCGACGAAGGGCAATATATCAAGAACCCGTCCAGCATCACGGCGCAGATTGCCCGGCAGTTGCGCTCCACCCACCGGCTGGTATTAAGCGGCACGCCCATTGAAAACCGCCTGCTGGATTTGTGGAGCCTCATGAGCTTTGCCATGCCTGGCGCGCTCGGCCAGCGGGCCGAGTTCGGGCGCTTGTATGATACCAAGGATGATCCGTTTGCCCGGCAGCGCCTCGCCGCACGCGTGCGGCCGTTCCTCATCCGCCGTACCAAAATCCAAGTGGCCCGCGACCTGCCGGACCGCATGGAGGAAGATTTGTTCTGCGAACTGGAAGGCGAACAGAAAACGCTCTACCGGGCCGAACTCAAGCGAGCCCAAGCCATGCTGCTGGGCGTGCAAACGGCGGCGGCCTTGAACAAGCAGCGCTTCAACTTTCTCACTTCGCTGCTGCGGCTGCGCCAGATCTGCTGCCACCCCCGGCTCGTCCGCCCGGAATCCAAGGCCGCCAGCGCAAAAGTGGAGGCGCTGATTGACACGTTGGAACCGCTGATGGAAGAAGGCGAAAAAGTCCTCGTTTTCTCGCAGTTCGTGGAACTGCTCGACATCCTGCGCCACGAGATGAAAACGCGCGGCTGGCAGAACTGGTATCTGGCCGGTGAGACGGAGAATCGCGGCGAACTCGTGCAGCAATTTCAAGCGGCGGAAGGTCCGGGAGTGTTTCTGATTTCGCTCAAGGCCGGCGGCTTCGGCCTGAACCTGACCGCCGCGAGCTATGTGGTGCTCTTCGATCCGTGGTGGAACCCGGCGGTGGAAAACCAGGCCATCGACCGCACCCACCGAATTGGCCAGACCCGCAAAGTCATGGCCTACCGGCTGCTCATCAAGGACAGCATCGAGGAAAAAATCCGCGCGCTGCAAAAACAAAAAAGTTCGCTCGCCAATGATGTGCTGGGCGAGGAAAAATTCTCCCAGAGCCTGTCGCTCGACGACCTGCGGTATTTGCTGGAAGGCTAAATGTCGCCCGTCACCCATTTTCTGGGGAGCTGGCTGGTGGCGACCGTGGCCACGACCAATCCGCGCGACCGGATGTTGGTGACGCTGGCGGGCGTGTTGCCGGATGCCGACGGCTTGGGTATGGTGGCGGACGTGGCTGGATCGCTGGTCTCCGGGCAGGCTGTCACCTTCCATTACTATCAGCAATATCACCACCTGCTGCTGCATGGCTGGCCGGGCGCGCTGGCGGTGGGGCTGCTGTTGGCAGCTTTTGCCCGGCAGAAACGGCGCGTGCTGTTCTGGTGTCTGATCACGTTTCATCTGCACCTGCTGTGCGATTTGATCGGCTCGCGCGGGCCGGAAATGAGCGACCTTTGGCCGATCTGTTACTCCGAGCCGCTTTTCCGTCATCCGATCTGGTTTTGGAAAGGGCAGTGGCGTCTGGACGGCTGGCAAAACACTTTGTTTGGCGTCGGGGTGCTGGGCTTAGCGCTCTGGGTAGCGGCCAGACAAGGCTATTCGTTTGTGAGTCTTGGCAGCCAGCGGGCGGATGCCGGCTTGGTGCGGGTTCTGCGCCAGTGGTTTGGACAGCCGCGCCAATCTGATTCCCACAATTAACCCGCTGTACCCGGTTGCACCCGCCAATGCCAATTGGCCAGCCCAGCGGGTTCAAAATTGGGTTTGAACTGGGGTCTAAATGGGTTCGTTTTAAACTATTCATATTCCTAATACAAGCAGTATGGTGTTTAAATATAGTATCTTGCATAAAAAATCAATTGGGTTCGTTTCGTAATTTTTAATCTTTCGGCGGAGATGTCCAAGGTTGAAGGAACGGGGAGGTTGTTCTCGTTCCGCCGACGCGGCTGCGGGCGAGGCTTGGAACCTGAATTCTGAAAAACTTTAACGTAAAATTTTTCACGATCAAAGAAATTTAGCATGTGCCATACGTAGCACATGCAGGCAAAAGTGAACAGGCTCTCCAGCATGGGCTGAAAAGCAGATTTCTGCTTAACTGTTTTAAACTGACATCGTGTGGTTGTCAAATAATTTTAAAGACGATTTTGATGGCGATGTCACAGAGAGTAAAAATGCTATGGGTTCGGGTGGGCGGCGGCCGGGGGCGCAGAAGCGGGGAAACACACACCGGGCAGAAAGCTCCCAGCCACTTTTCCATCCCTAGGATTTTCCAAGCGCCCAATCATATACCTGGCAAGTTGCGCGGCATGGACTACACCGCGGGCCCAGCGAGGCGGAAAGCGAGAGCACGCCCGGCCAAGCCGGTGGTTTCAGACCGGCGGATGTGGCCGCGGCCGAGGAGGGCCGTGCGTCGGCCAAGTCATTTATCCCGCCAGCCTTCAAGCATGGTCATCGAAGCGACCTGAAGGTCGCGCTCCAATGGCTTGCGGCGCGCCGCTGGAGGGATGCTGGGCATCGATGGCAATATTGACTGGGGAAAGGCAAGCCGCCGGGACTTTCGTGCGGGCAATTTGATGCTCCGGGAGCGTTAAAGACGAATTAAATGGGGTTTGTTTTGAACGAAACCGCCCGTTTCGCCATCAATTGTCCTGAAATTCAGACTAGTTTTCCGCATTGGAAGGAATAACCGCTGGCAATTTTCCTTCCGGTGCATAAACTGCACGTCCTGTTCATGCGACAATTTTGGAACATCGCCGCCAATGCGTTCATGGAACTGGTCCGGCAGCCCATCTTTTTGCTGCTGATGACCGGCTCCGTGCTGTTTGAAATTTTTCTGGCGGTTCCCTACTACTTTGCGTTTGGCGATGAAATGAAGCTGGTCAAAACCAGCGCGCTGGCGGTAATGCTGCTCACGGGGCTGTTCGGCGCGGTGCTGAGCGCCTCGGCGTCGCTCGCGCGGGAGATCCGCACGGGCACGGCGCTGGTGGTGCTGTCCAAGCCGGTGGGCCGGGTGCAATTTCTGCTGGCCAAGTTCGCCGGCCTGGCGGGGGCGCTGACGCTGCTTTCCTTTGTGAACCTGATCGGCGTGATGCTGGCAAGCTGGATGGCGTTTGATGCCTATGGCAAAACCAATGTGCAGGCGCTGGTTATTTTTGGCGGGGCGATCGCCCTGGCCTATGCGCTGGCCGGGTTCAGCAATTTCTTCCTGCGCCGCCCGTTTGTGAGCGATGCCGTGTTCGCGGTGGTGGGCATGAGCACGCTGGCGGCGGGCGTCGTCTTCAAGTTCATGCACCAGATGCAAAGCCTCGGGGACCAGGCCACGGTGGACTGGCGGCTGATTCCGGCGGGCATCCTGATTCTGTTCGCCCTCTGGATGCTGGCGGCGCTGGCGCTGGCGTGTTCCACGCGCCTGGACATGATTGCGACGCTGGCGGTGTGCTCGGCCTTTTTTCTGGTCGGGCTGATGTCGGATTATTTCTTCGGCCGGCCGGCGGCGGAAGGCAAATGGTGGGCATCGACCCTTTACAGCGTCCTCCCGAACTGGCAGCTTTTCTGGCTGGCCGATGCACTGGAATCGGGCAAAAGCACGTTTAACTGGGCCTATGTCGGCAAGGCGCTGACGTATGTGGTCTGTTATGCGGGCGCGGCGCTGGCGGTAGGCGTGGCGCTGTTTGAAGAACGAGAATTAAGCTGACCGCGAATGCACACCCAGGCACACCCAATTCCGCAGGGCGGGGCCCGCTCGCGCCGGTTTGGCAATTCGTGTTTATTGGTGTTAATTGGCGGTTGAAATAAAATGGAACGCAACATTCAAAAAAATGGACTGGTGAACCTGGCCGTGGCCGGGGCAATTTTCCTCGCCAGCTTTGCCATCACCGTGTTTGCCGGTTCGCTGGCGGCGCTGGCGGCGGCGGTTTTCCTGGGCCTCGGCACCATCGTGGCGCTGGTGAGCTGGTTTCAGATGCGGCTCGATGAAAACGAGCGGCTGGAAAAACTAGAGCTGGACGAACTGGCCCGCAACCGGGGCGCGTCCTTGTTTGAGAGCAAGGACAGCGGCAGCTTCCCCGCCCAGAACGCGCGGGTGCAATTCGAAAAATATTTCGTCCCCGGTTTCACCATCCTGCTGCTGCTGCTGGAAGCCGGCGGCGTCTGGCTGCTCTGGCTCTGGAGCGGCAAGGCCGAGACCGACCTCAAGCCCGCCAATGCCACCGCGGCGCTCTCGCTCTTCGCCATTTTTGCCCTGCTGCTGTTCCTCCTCGGCCGTTTTTCGGTGACCATTGCCCGGCTGGAGAACCACCGGCTGCTCCGGGCCGGCGCCAGTTTCCTGCTGGCCGGCGCCTATGTCTGCGCCTTCGCCGCGCTCGGCATTGCGGGCGTGGAAGCCAAGTTTCCCCGGGCGGATTTCTGGATCGCCCGCGGGCTGGCCGGGCTGCTCGGCCTGATGGCGGTGGAAAACCTGCTCACCCTGCTGCTGGAAATTTACCGCCCGCGCATCAAAGGCAAAATCGCCCGGCCGCTCTACGAGAGCCGCGTCGTCGGCATTTTTGCGCAGCCCGAGAGCCTCTTCACCACGGCGGCGCAGACGCTGGATTATCAATTTGGCTTCAAGGTTTCCGACACCTGGTTTTTCCAGGCGGCCCGCAAAAATCTCCTGCCCCTGCTGCTCGTCCAGTTCGCCGCGCTGATCCTATCCACCACGGTGGTGTTCATCGACGCCGGGGAACAGGCGGTGCTGGAACGCTTTGGTCGGCCGGTGGCCACGCTGGAGCCGGGCGCGCACTGGAAGCTCCCGTGGCCGGCGGATCAAACGTACCGATTCCGCACCGAGCAGATTCAATCCTTCGCCGTCGGCTACACGCCCGATGAACAAAGCGAGGCCGCCACCACGATTCTCTGGACCGTGGCGCACGCCAAGGAGGAAAACTTTCTGGTCGGCAACCGCGCCACCATTTCCGCCGCCACCGCGAAGGACGAAACCAACGAGCTGGCCAAAGCCCAGGCGGTCGGCCTCATCACCGTCAGCATTCCCATCCAGTTTCAAGTGACCAACCTCACGCAGTGGATTTATAAAAACAGCGAACCCGAAAACCTGCTGAAAGATCTGGCCACGCGCGAGGTCGTGAAATATCTGGCCGGCGCCGATTTGAACGAGGTGTTGTCGCGCGGCCGGTTACAGGCGGCGGAAACCTTGCGCGACCGGATCCAGCAATCCGCCATCGAGCGTTCGCTGGGTGCCCGCATCCTGTTTGTGGGCTTGCAGGACATTCATCCGCCGACGGCCGGCGAGGTGGCCGCCACCTATGAAAAAGTCGTGGGCGCGGAGCAGAGCATGCTTGCGAAGATTCTCGATGCCGAGTCCGCCGCCATCCGCACGAACGCGCTGGCCGAGGCGCAGGCCTTCACCACCACGAACGTGGCCGAGGCCCGGCGCGTCCAGTTGGTGACCTCGAAGCTGGCCCAGGCGGGGCTCTTCACCAACCAGATTCCCGCCTTCCAGGCCGCCCCGTCAGTTTACCGGCAGCGGCTGTTTTTGCAGAGCTTTGCGGCGGCGACGAAGAATGCGCGCAAGTACGTTTTGCTCACCACCAACACTGAAAATGTCATCGTCCTGGATTTGCAGGACAAAATCCGCGACGACCTGCTGAACAATCTTTCCATTACGAATACGCCATGAACAAGAAGAAGAACCTGATTACCATCCTCATCGCCGCCGTGCTGGTGGTGATTTTCGCGCTGCTGCTGTTCACCTTCCAGGTGCGGCAGTCCGAGGTGGCCGTGCTGACCACGTTTGGCAAACCGGCGGCCAGCAACCTGGACCAGCCGAGCCTCTACTTCAAATGGCCCTGGCCGATCCAGCAGGTCTACCGCTTCGACCAGCGCGTGCAGAACTTTGAAGACAAGTTCAGCGAGAACTATACCGCCGACAACACCGTCCTGCTGACCAGCGTGTATGTGGGCTGGCGGATTTCCGACGCGAAGGAGTTTTTTCCTAAGTTCGCCGGAGGCTCGGTGGCCGCGGCCCAGCGGCAGCTCGAAGCCATGCTGCGCAGCGCCAAGGCGGCGGTAATCGCCAAGCATAAACTGGCGGATTTCGTCAATTCCGATCCGGCCCAGCTCAAGTTTACGGCCATCGAGGAAGAAATTAAAACCGCCGTGCAGACGGAGCTGGCCAGTCATAACTATGGCATCAGCATCGATTTCCTCGGGGTGAAAAAGCTGGGCCTGCCGGAAAGCGTCACGCAAACCGTGTTCGACCGCATGAAGTCGGAACGGACCAAATACATCAGCGAAGCCCAGTTCAACGGGGAGGCCGCCGCCACGAAGATCCGGTCCGCCGCCGAACGGCAGGCCGCCGACTTGATTGCGAACGCGCAGGCCGCCGCCACGCGCATTGAAGGCGCCGGCGTGGCCGAAGCCGCCAAGACCCTGGGCGTGTTCCAACAGAACCCCGAACTGGCCGTGTTTCAATTGCAGCTCGAAGCCCTGAAGACCTCGATGAACCAGAAAACCACGCTGGTTTTTGACGAGCGTATGACCCCGTTCAATTTGTTCCAGAACTGGTCCGCAACGCCGTCAACCAAGTGATTGAGCCATGAGCGACCACGATCATCACGCGCAGCCGCAGCCGCCGGAAACCCGGGACGCCGGTTCCCAGGCGCTGGCCGAGGCGCTGGCCAGCAGCTTTGTCATCGTCAAATTCGCGATGGTGGCGCTCGTCGTTATCATCTTTGCCGCCGGTTTTTTCACCGTCGGGCTCCAGGAAAAGGCCGTTATTCTCCGCTTTGGCAAGCCGCAGGGCGAAGGCCAGAAAATGCTCCTCGGCGCCGGCCTGCATTGGGCCCTGCCCTACCCCATTGACGAGGTGGTGCGCATTCCGATTTCGGAAATCCAAAAAGTGACTTCCACCATCGGCTGGTTCTTAACCACGCCGGAGATGGAGCTGGCCGGCACCGAACCGCCCGCCGGGCCATCGCTGAATCCGCAAATTGACGGCTACGTCCTGACCGCAGACCGGAACATCATCCACACCCGCGCCACGGTTTCGTATCACATTGACGACCCGCGCACAGCCATCTTCAATTTCACCAGCGGCACCAACCACAGCTTCAATCTGGCAGGCGTTTCCAACGCCGTGCAGAACGCGGCCAACAATGCCCTCATCCTGACCTCCGCCCGGTTCAATGTGGATGACATCCTGACCCGCGACATCGCGGGTTTTCAGGACGCCGTGCGCCAGCATGTGTCCCGGCTGGTCGAAAATGAGAAGCTCGGCGTGACGATTGACCAGGTGCAGGTGCAAAGTGTGGCGCCACGCCAGTTGAAAGACATTTTCGCGCAGGTTTCCATCGCCCGTCAAAACCGGGAGAAGCTCATCACGGAAGCGCAGTCCAAGGAAAACCAAATTCTCAGCGAGGCGGGCGCGCAGGCCGCCTCCATCACCAACGCCGCCGCTTCGGCCAGCCACCGCTTTGTGACGTCCATCCAGGCCGATGCCGAGACCTTTGCCCAGTTGCTGCCCCAATACCAGAGCAATCCCAAACTCTATATGCAGTTGGAGCTGGCCAAGGCCATGCCCCAGATCCTGGCCAACGTGGAGAAAAATTTCATGCCTGCGCACGCCGACGGCAAATCCACCGAACTGCGGCTCCTGTTAAACCGCGAACCGCCCCAGCCCAGGTCGGCGGCCAACCCGTAATTTTTATGCAGGTCACCTCCCTTTTGAGCCAACACGAACACGGGCCTGAGTGCGGCTGCGGCCACGATCACGAGCATTCCGTCGTGCACCTGTGGCAGGCGGTGCTGGGCGTCGTCTTCGTGCTGAACGCCTTCATTATTGACTGGCTGTTCGCCGTCGGCAGCACGCTCTCCAGCGCCAGCGCCATGATCGGGTCGCTCATTCTCGGCTATCCCATCATCGTCACCGCCGTCAAAGATTTGCGGCGCGGCAATTTGAGCATCAACGAGCTGGTGGCCATCGCCGTGCTCGCGGCGTTTGCCTCGGCGGATTACAAGACCGCGGGCATCGTGGCTTTCTTCATGCTCACCGGCGAAATCATCGAGTCCCGCACCGCCCAGGGCGCGCGCGACTCCATCGAATCGCTCATCAAACTGACCCCCACCAAGGCCCGCCGCCTCATGAAAGATGGCAGCGAGGAAGAAGTCGCCGCCAGCCAGCTCGCCGTGGGCGATGTCATCCGCATCCGCCCCGGCGACAACGTGGCGGCCGACGGGGTGATCGTGAGCGGCCAGGGCTCGCTCAACCAGGCCACCATCACCGGCGAATCCCTGCCCGCCGACAAAAAAACCGGCGATGAAGTGTTTGCCGGCACGCAGAATCTCACCAGCGTGCTGGAGATCAAGGTGACCCGGGCCGGCACCGACACCACGCTGGGACGCGTGCGGGAACTGATCATTGCGGCCGAGCAGACGAAGCTGCCGATCCAAAAAATCGTGGATCAATACATGGGCTTTTACACGCCGCTCGTGCTGGTCATCGGCGCGCTGGTCTGGGCGTTTACGCACGACCTGAGCCGGGTCATCACGGTGTTTGTGGTGTCCTGCCCGTGCGCCTTCATTCTGGCCACGCCGACCGCGATGGTCGCCGCGCTCTCCGCCGCCGCGCGCCTGGGAATTTTGATCAAGAACGTCGCGGACATCGAACTCGCGGCGAAGATCAACGCCTTCGTCTTTGACAAAACGGGCACCCTCACGACCGGCCAACTGGCCGTCAGCCGGCTCGCGCCGATGGGTGAAACCAAGCCGGCGGAACTGCTGCTGCTCGCCGCCTCGGCGGAAAAATACAGCAACCATCCGACCGCCAAGGCGCTGGCCAGCCTCGCCGGGGAAGCGGGCGTGCCGCTGGCCGAGCCGAAAGACTTTGCCGAAACCGCCGGGCGCGGCGTGAAGGCCCAGATCAACGGGGCGGCCGTGCTGGTGGGCCGCGCGCAATGGCTCAAAGACAACGGCATTGACGCCGGCTTTGAGAAGACGGTGGATTTGAACGAGACGGAAGGCTGGAGCCTGATTTTCGTGGCCCAAAACGGCCGGTGCGTCGGCTGGGTGGGCATGCAGGATCAGACCCGCGTGGATGCGAAGGAAGCGTTGGCGGAATTGAAGGAGGCGGGCGTCCGCCGCATTGCGATGGTCAGCGGCGACCGCCAGGTGGTGGCCACCCGCGTGGCGGCCGAGATTGGCTGCGAAGAAGCCAAGGGCGATTGCCTGCCGCAGAACAAGGTGGAATTTGTCCGCGCCATGAAGGCGAAAGGTTACAAAGTCGCGGTCATCGGCGACGGCGTGAACGACGCCCCGGCCCTGGCGGCGGGCGACATCGGCATCGCGATGGGCGCGGCGGGCAGCGAAGTCGCCATCCACAGCGCCACGATTGCACTGATGAACAACGACCTGCGGCGCCTGCCGTTCCTGATCAAACTGTCGCGCAGCACCCGCGCCGTCATCAACCAGAATTTCATGTTTGGCGTGCTGTTCATCATCGTCGGCCTGGGCGCGGCGTCCTTCGGCCTTTTCGGTCCGATTGTGGGCGCCCTGCTCCACAACGTCGGCTCGCTCATTGTGATCTTCAACAGCGCCCGCCTGGTGCGCAAGGGCGAGGAACTGGAACATTTCCACCCCGAACTGGAAACCCCGAAGCCGGATGCCACGCCGCAAAACCCCGGCCAGTTGACGCCCAAGCTGGCGTGAGTCACGGCCCTGGTGCGCGTCGCGAACAAACGAGAACAATCCATGACAGCCGTTGAACCAAATCGAAAACCGGAAACCGGAACTCAGAAATCCGGCGAGGTCGTCGTCTCCGTGCGCGGCTTGACGAAGATTTTCAAGGATTTCTGGAACCGGCCCAAGGCGCGCGCGGTGGACAACGTGGACTTCGAAGTCCGCCAGGGCGAAGTGTTCGGCCTGCTGGGACCGAACGGTTCCGGCAAATCCACGACGGTCAAGCTGCTCCTCGGCTTGCTGAATCCCACGAAAGGCCATATCGAGGTCTTCGGCCATTCGCCGCGCCATGTGCAGACCAAGACGCGCATCGGCTATCTGCCGGAAGAGTCGTACCTCTACCGCTACCTCAACTCGCGCGAAACGCTCGATTTCTTCGGCAACCTGTTTCATCTCTCGAAAGCCGAACGCGAGACCCGCACCGAACAATTGCTGGAGATGGTCGGGCTGGGCAAGACGCAGACCCGGGCGGTCGGGGAATTTTCCAAGGGTATGCAGCGCCGCATCGGGCTGGCCCAGGCGCTGATCAACGATCCCGACCTGATCATTCTCGACGAGCCCACCGCCGGCCTCGACCCGATCGGCTGCCGCGAGGTGAAAGATTTGATCGTGGCGCTCGCCCGGCGCGGCAAGACGGTGATCCTGAGCAGCCATCTGCTTTCGGATGTGGAGGACGTCTGCGATCGCGTGGTGATTTACTACGGCGGCAAAATCCAGGCCGCCGGCACGCTGAAGGAATTGCTGGCCACGCCGGACACGTTGCGCATCACCACCCCCGTGCTGCCGCGCGAGACGCTGGAAAAAGTGCTGGCCACCATCCGGCACGACATCACCACCGGTGAGGTGCACGTGGATAATCCGACCCAGAATCTGGAGAGCTATTTCCTCGCCGTGGTGGCGAAGGCGCGGGCGGCCAACGAGACCAGCGGTGCGCAATCCGGAGCCCGCGTGGCCGAGTATTTACGCGGCGGCCTGGAAGCCGGCAACCCCGCCGCCGACAAGGTGCTGGAGAAACTATCATTGCCGCAGGTGGCTGCCCCCACCGCCCCTGCCGGCCAACCGGCCACCCCGGCCACACCCGTAGCGGACAATAAAAAACTGGCCGCCCTGGCCGCCACGAGCCCGACGCCGACGCCAACGCCGTCAGCCGCGCCCGCCACCCCGCCGGAAACCAAGCCGGCCGACCTGTCCAAAGCCAATGAAAAACTGTCCTCGCTGCTGGGCGGCAAGAAATAAGCCAGCCCGGGAACAACGCCGACAGTGATTATTGAATGCAACGAATTCTTGCCATCTCCTGGTTGACGTGGAAATCCGCGCTGCGGTTCAAGCTGTTCCTCGTCATCGCGGTGCTGCTGGTTTTAGCCGTGGTGGGCCTGCCCCTGTTGATCAAGGACGACGGGACGGCGCGCGGCTTCACGCAGATCATCCTGACGTATACTTTGAGCGCCATCACGGGGCTGCTGGGGCTTTCGACGCTCTGGCTGGCCTGCGGCACGCTGGCCCGGGACATTGAGGAATGCCACATCCAGGTCGTCGCCACCAAGCCGATTGCCCGCTGGCAGATCTGGCTGGGCAAATGGATTGGCATCATGACGCTGAACGCCGCGCTGCTGGCCATCTCCGGCGGCTGCGTCTACGGCCTGCTGCAATGGCGGGCGAACAAGCTGCCGGCCGGGGAGCAGAAAATTTTGCGGGAGCAGGTGCTGGTGGCGCGCGGCTCCGCCAAGGAACCCAACAACCAGGCGGAAATTGACGCGCAAACGGAGGAAGTGTTCCGCGACCGGCTGAAAAACAGCCCGGTGGAAAATGTGAACAAGGCCGAAGTCCGGCGGCAGATCCGCGAACAGGTGAAGGCCGAGCTGCAGGTGGTGCCGCCCAGTTACAAGCGGATGTGGCGGATCAACCTGGGTTTTGCCAAAAATTATCTGGCGGGCAAACCGCTGCAATTGCGCATCAAGTTCAACTCGGCGCAAAAGAGCGCTTCGGGCACCTATGGAGCGATCTGGCAGGTCGGGGTCCCGGATAAAACCAAGCTGTGGCAGAGCGAGCCCATGAGCCTGGCCCCGGACACGTTTCATGAATTTGAAATTCCGCCGGATTTGTTTGATGACAGCGGCCTGCTGACCATCGCGTTCGTGAATGGCAACGGCACCACCCTGCTCTTCCCGCTGGAGGACGGCATGGAGGTGCTGTATCCCGAAGGCGGCTTCGCGCTGAATTTTGCGCGCGGGCTGGGCATCATTTTTTGCTGGATGGCGCTGCTGGCGGCCCTGGGCTTGATGGCGGCGAGTTTTCTGACGTTCCCGGTGGCGGCGTTTTTCTCGATGGCCATGCTGGTCGTGGCCCTCTCCAGCGGCACGCTGGCGGAATCCGTGGAAGCCGGCTCGGTGGCGGCCGGCAATGAAGAGACCGGCGAGCAGGGTCATTCCGTCGCGGACATGGTGTTAATCCCCGCCTTCAAAGGCATGCTGGCCGTGATCACCCTGGTCAAGGATTTCTCGCCGGTGGACTCCCTGAGCAGCGGCCGCAGCATCACCTGGGGCGAGCTGGCCCGGGCGATTGGGCAGATCGTGGTGCTCCTCGGCGGCCTGCTGGGCCTGCTGGGGATATTTTTCTTCTCCCGGCGCGAGCTGGCCACCGCCCAAGGCACCCAATGAATTCGCGCCTTAAAAAAATTCTGTTTCTGGCGCTGGCCGCCGCGCTGCTGGCCGGTTCCGGCCGGCTGCAAAAATCGCTGAACCACGACCGGGAGGCGCTGGGCCTGACGCGCACGACGGCGCTGGACAACGCCCCGCCGATGCTGGCCTTCACCACGGTCGCCCTCGGCGGCTTTCGCGGTTTGATCTCGAATTTCCTCTGGGTGCGCGC
>Ga0302321_100003789_pt1 | contig 13027 bp, 11 predicted proteins | sample Fen_T0_1_FD_202505 | JGI IMG/M metagenome (GOLD analysis project Ga0302321, IMG submission 202505) | Peat permafrost microbial communities from Stordalen Mire near Abisko, Sweden - Fen_T0_1 | ecosystem: Environmental > Terrestrial > Soil > Wetlands > Permafrost | place: Sweden: Abisko...
GTGCGGGCGACAGCGTCAGCGCGCCGGCGCGCAACATCGCTTCGGCTTCGGGCGCATCGCGCGCCCAGCCTTCGTGCAGGCAGGTCATCACGATCGACGAGGCGAGAACGCGCGGCGGGTGGCGCGCGTCGCGCAGTGGCGGGCCGGCGTGCAGCAACTCATGCTGTCTCAGCCCAAGCGCAGCGCCGGCGGATTTCACGCCCTGCAGCTGCGGCCGCACGGCCAGCAAGGCGCTCAAGGCCGTCGACCTCATGCCGGCTTGCGGCGCAGCAGCGTGTTCCACAGGCGCTGCCAGCGGGCCTTGAGCATCTGGCGCAGCAGTGACCCGGCGTTCAGCGGCACGACCACCGGCGGGGCCGCAGGCGCAGCTGCCGCGGGCTCGCTGGCAACGGCGGCCTGCAGCCGCGTCGACAGATTCGCCGCGAACTGTGCCGTCAAGGCCGACGCGAGTTCACGCACGATGCCGCCACGGCTGAACTGCGCGAGGCTGCCGGTCAGGCTGTAGTCGACACTGACCTCGACACGCGAGCCGCTGCCTTGCGCCGCAACAGAAAACGAGGCCGCGCCCTTCACGCGCGAGCCGGTGCGCTTGTCGGCGGCCGCGCCTTCGAAGCGGCCGCTGTTCGTCAGGTCGTCGAAGCTGACCCGGCCGGCGCCGAGAAAGTTGGTAGAGATCGGCCCCATCTTCACGTCGAAGCGCAGCGGCAGTTCGCCCTCGACCGCCGGGCCGGTGAGCGCCGCGCCGGGCAGGCATTCGACCAGCAGCTCGATGTTCTTGAAGGCCTCCCAGGCCTGCTCGGGTGCGACGGGCAGCTCGAAGTGCTGGTCAATCTGCATGGGCGACCTCGGTCTGGGCTGCGCGCTCGGCGAGCACGCGCTGGATCGCGCGCACGATGCCGCGGTAGCCGGTGCAACGGCACAGGTTGCCGGCCAGCTCGTGGCGGATGCGTGCTTCGTCGGCCCGCGGCAGGCGCTGCACGATGTCGCGCGCCGTCACCAGCATGCCGGGCGTGCAGTAGCCGCATTGCAGCGCGTGTTCGGCGCTGAAGGCCTCGCGCAGCTGTGACATCAGCGGGTCGTGGTCGAAGCCTTCGATGGTGCGCACCTGCCGGCCTTCGCAGGCGGCGGCGTAGGTGATGCAGGATCTTGCCGGTGCGCCATCGATCTCGATCGTGCAGGCACCGCACACGCCATGTTCGCAGCCGATGTGCGTGCCGGTGAGGCCGAGGTTCTCGCGCAGGTGGTCGGCCAGGTGGGTGCGGTGTTCGGCGGGGGCCGAGTGTTCGCTGCCGTTGATGTGGAGGGTGATGGTTTTCATCGTGTAGGGCTTGCGTGCAGGGAGCGGGGCTTCGATACCTCAGCCTGAGCGGACGGTGGGTGTACGCAGATCGAATTCAAGAAGCGTTCGCACATCACAGCCGCTCACCCTGAGGTATCGAAGGGCCGCTCGACATCGGCCAGCGCACGCCGCAGCATCGCAGCGTGCACCTCGCGTTCATAGGGTTCGGTGACACCGGCGTCGTCGAGCATCCGCGCCAGGCCGCCGGGTTGCCGCAAGGCCGCGAGCGCGTCAACGCCTTCCACGACGAAGGGCATGCTGTCGAGCGAGCCCATCAGCGCCCGTGCCACGCCGTGTGCTGGGTCCACCCACACGGCACCAATCGCATCGGCGAACTCACCTGGCTTGCGGCACACCTTGCGGTAGGCCCAGCGCGCCGTCGACGAGAAGCGCGGGATCTCCACCGCGGCCACCACCTCGTCGATCTCGAACACGGTGGTGAAGGGGCCGACGAAGAAGGCCGTGGCACGCACTCGGCGCTCACCCTTCGGACCCACCAGCACGATGGCCGCATCCAGCAGGCACATCGTCGATACCCAGTCGGCGGCCGGGTCAGCATGCGCCAGGCTGCCGCCGAGCGTGCCGCGGTTGCGCACGGCGCGGTAGGCGATGTTGGCAGCGACCGCCGGCAGCAGGCCGCGCGTCACGTCGGGGTAATCACCGTCTTCGAGGCGCGCGTGCGTGACCGCGCCGCCGATGCGGAGCACATCGTCGCGCAGGTCGAAGCGGCGCATCTCGTCGAGCCGGCTCAGGTCGACCAGCGAATGGACTTGCGCCAGGCGCAGGTTGAGCATCGGCCCGAGCGACTGGCTGCCGCCGCAGACCTTGGCACCGCCATCAGAGCGCGACAGCAAGGCCACGGCATCGGCGAGAGACTCGGGCCGCACATAGTCGAACGCGGCCGGTTTCATGCACCCTCTCTTTCGTGGACACCGGCGGCACGCAGCGCAGCCCGCAAACGCCGCGGCGACACCGGGCACTCCATCATCTCGACGCCCAACGGCGCGAGTGCATCGTTGATCGCATTGACGATGGCTGCCGGTGGCGCGATCGCCCCGCCCTCGCCCAGGCCCTTCTGGCCGAACTCGGTGTAGGGCGATGGCGTTTCCATGTGCTCGAGCCGCGCCATCGGCACCTCGGTGGCGCCGGGCAGCAGGTAGTCGGCCAGCGTGGACGCGAGCGGCTGGCCTTCGTCGTCGTAAGGCATCTCCTCGTACAGCGCGGTGCCGATGCCTTGCGCCAGGCCGCCGAGGATCTGGCCGTCGACCACCATCGGGTTGAGCAGCGTGCCGCCGTCTTCGCAGATCACGTAGTCGAGCAACTCGACCGTGCCGAGCTCGGTGTCGACGGCGATCGCGCACGCATGCGCCGCGTAGCTGAAGGTGCCGGTGTCGCGCTGCGCCTTGTAGCCCACCGTCACTTCGAGGCCGGCGCCGTCGATGGTCTTGGGCATCAGCTGCGGCTGGCGGTACCAGGCGTGCGCGACTTCGGCGAGGCTGCGTCGGTTGCCGCTGGCCGGGTCGACCACGCTGCCAGCTTCGAAGCGCAGCGACTCGGCCGGCACCTTCAACAGCACCGCGGCAATGTGGCGCACACGCTCGGCCACGGCCTTGCACGCGGTGGCGACTGCGCCGCCCGACATCACCGCCGAGCGCGAGCCCCAGGTGCCGGTGGAGTACGGCGACATGCCGGTGTCGCCGTGCACCAGGCGCACCTGCGCTTCGTCGATGCCGAGCACGGTGTTCGCCACCTGCGCGAGCGTGGTCTCCATGCCCTGGCCGTGCGAGTGCGCGCCGATCTTCAGCTCCAGGATGCCATCGGGCGTGAGCCGCGCAGCGCAGGCTTCGTGGCCCGGCACCATCGGGATGCCCCAGCCGTGATAGACCGAGGTGCCATGCGCGCCCTGCTCGCAGTAGATGGCGTGGCCGATGCCGATTCGCTTGCCGTCGGCCTCCGCCGTCTTCTGGCGCGCGCGCCACTTCGGCAGGTCGAGCGCCGCCAGCGCGCATCGCAGCGCCTGCGGGTAGTCGCCCGAATCGAAGTGCTTGCCGGTGATGTTGTCGAAGGGCATGTCGTCGGGCTGCACGAGATTGGCCAGACGCACCTCGTGCGGCTCCATGCCGGCCGCGCGCGCCACCGCGTCGACCATGATCTCGAGCGCGAAGCACACGCCGGTGCGCGCGACGCCGCGGTACGGCAGGATCGGCGGCTTGTTGGTCGCGACCGACCAGGTGCGGCAGGCGTACGCATCCATCTTGTAGGGGCCGGGCAGGATGGAGCCGACCTGCGCGGCTTCGAGACACGCCGAGAACGGGTACGACGAATACGCGCCCGAGTCGACGGTCGCATCGCAGTCGATCGCCAGCAGCTTGCCGTCGTTCTGCGCGTACAGCGTGATGTCGTAGTCGTGTTCGCGGCAGTTGGTGTTGGCGGTGAGCTGCTCGCGCCGGTCTTCGATCCAGCGCACCGGGCGCTTCAGGTGCATCGCGAGCCAGGCGAGGCAGATCTCTTCGGGCAGCAGGATGCCCTTGTAGCCGAAGCCACCACCGACGTCGGGCGAGATCACGCGGATGCGGCCCTGGTCGATGCCGAGGCACTCCGACAGCCCCGCGCGGTTGATGTGCGGCATCTGCGCCGAGCTGTGCATCACCAGCTGGTCGAGCCGGCTGTCCCACTGGCAGACCACGCCGCGCCCTTCCATCGGCGCCATGCTTTGCCGCGCCGTGCGGATGTGGCGGCGCACGACGATGGGGGCGCTGGCCTTGATGGCGCTCAGGTCGGCCTTCGTGTCGGTCTGCAAAAAGAGGTTGTCGCCCCAGTCGTCGTGCACCAGCGCGGGCGGCGTGGCGCTGCGCGCGGCGAGCATGTCGACCACAGCCGGCAGGTCGTCGATCTCGACCTCGACCATCGCTGCGATGTCTTCGGCCTGCGCGCGGGTCGGTGCGATGCACATCGCGATGGTCTCGCCCACCTGGCGCACCTTGCCGCGGGCGAGCGGCCACTGGTCGGAAGGCTTGAAGCCGGGCAGCGACGACAGCACGCGGATCGGCTTCACGCCGACCAGATCGTCCATCGTGAACACCTTGTCGTGCAGGCCGTCGGGTTTGACGATGGCACCGAGCTTGCCGTGCGCGACCGGTGAACGCACGAAGGCAACGTCGAGCATGCCGGGTAGGCGGATGTCGCCGACGAACTGGCCGCGGCCGGTGAGAAAGCGTGCGTCTTCCTTCCGGCGCAGCGAGGCGCCGACGCCGTGCTCCGGCTTCGCGATGTGCTTCGCATCCGCTTCATTCATGCGGCCTGCACCTCGGGAAGGATCGACGCTTCAGCCTCGTAGCGCACGCCATCCTTCAAACAGAACGCAGGCCGCAGCAACCGATCGCCCACCAGCTGCGTGCCTTCGTTGTCGCGCAGCGCCCAGCGGCCGCGCTCGTCGTGCAGCACCGACACGTCGGCCGGGTTGCCCACCGCCAGCGTGCCCAGCTCCTTCGGCAACTTGAACACGTCGACCACGTTGCAGGTGACCATGCGCACCACCTGTTCGAGCGGCAGGCCGAGCGCGAGCATCGCGGTCATCGCCGACGCCAGCGAGAAGCGCACCTTGCCGAAGAACATGTGCTCGGTGTCGGAATGCTCGCTCGGCGTGCCGGGCGGCGCGGGCACCGCCGTGTTGTAGCCGTGCATGTCGGCGCCCAGCGTGTCGGGCACGATGCCGGCGTCGAGCGCGATGCGCGCCATCTTGTAGCTGAAGTGCGAGCCGTGGCCCACATCGACCTTCAGGCCGCGGGCCAGTGCTTCGCGCACGATGCCGTGCACCTGGCCTTCGCGGTTGACGAAGCCACCCGGGTGACGGGTGAACGGATGGGCCAGCACATCGCCAGCCTTCAAGAGCGGCACCACGTCGGCGAGGATGGTGTCAGCGTCGACGCCGTTCGCACCCTCGGCCGGCAGCGGCCACAGCTGACCGAAGTGGATGTAAAGCGGCACATCGACCCGCCGCGCGATCTCGGCCGACTGGCGGATGACCTCGATGCCCCAGCGCGCGAAACCACCGATCTCGGCATGCGCCTTGATGCCCTTCACGATGTCGAGGTTGGCGAGCGCCGCTTTCACCGTCGCGTCGACGTCCACGCAATCGGGCTTGTAGAGCGACGGGTAGAAGTGGCCCTCCATGCCGCCGACGAGGTAGGCCGACAACGCCGCGTACACACGCGTGTGCTTGGGCTTGACGACGAACTCGCGAAACGCCGGCATCGTCATGCAAGACGGGCCGCCCTGGTCGATCAGCGTCGTGACACCCGAGTGCACGCCGCACAGGTCGGCCTCCAGGCCGAAGCGGCCGGTGACGAACTGGAACACGTGGGCGTGCGTGTCGATCATGCCGGGGATCACCAGCTGGCCGCTCGCGTCGATGCGCGTCTTCGTCGCCGCTCCAGTGCCGCGCGGCAGCACCGCCGCAATGCGGCCGCCGCGGATGGCCACGTCGTACGCGCCGTCCAGGCCTTGCGCCGGGTCGACGAGGTGGCCGCCGGCGATCAGGGTGTCGTAGGGTTCCATGGCGTGTCTCTCCAGCGGATATCGAACCAGCGGTGTCAGACCTGGCGCGCCTTGGCGCCCTGCGCCACCATCGACAGCCGGTGCAGCGTGATGTGGCGGATCTCGGCACGCGAGGCACCGATGTGCGCCTTGATCAGCATTTCGGCGTCGCCGGCCTTGCGGGCCAGCAGCGCACCGAGGATCTTGTCGTGCTCGTCGTAGGCGTCCTTGATGCGCGCGGGCTCGATGAAGTCGAGCCGGCGGATGATGCGGATGCGCTCGGTCAGCTCGCTGTGCGTGCGCAGGATCTCCTTGTTGCCCGCCAGCGCGACCAGCGTGGTGTGCAGCTTCTCGTCTTCGCGCGCGACGACCTTGCCGTCCATGTCGCGTGCCTTCTTCGGCACGCGCCAGAAGGCGCACAGCTCGCGCAGGTCGGGGGCCGGGTCCATCGCGCACAGGCGGCGCACGGCGATCAGCTCGATCTGCGTGCGAAAGTCGTACAGGTCTTCGTAGTACGACAGATCGAACGGCTTGACCAGCCAGCCGGCATGGCCGCCCACGCGCTCGAGGTAGCCCTCGCGCGCCAGCACGTGCAGCGCCAGCCGCAGCGGCGTGCGCGACACGCCGAAGCGGTTGGCCAGCTCCTGCTCGGAATAACGCTGGCCCGGGGCCATGCTGAATTCGAAGATTTCGTCCTTGATGCGCTCGTACACCGCCTGACCGAGCGTGGCGCGCTCGGCTTCCGGCACCGCGCTGTCGCTGGTGTCACTGGTGTCGGACACCACCTCGATGCGCGGGCGGGTGGTCTTGGGTGTTCTGGTGGCCATGTGATTCGCTTCCCTGCGATGACGTCAGTACATGTATTCGAATTGGGATCCCATTATCGGCCCGCCTCGGTGAATGTGCGCTGAATGCCTGCTGTGGCCATGGAAATTTCGCTGTGTGCATGGCATGCGTGTCATTCAGGCCACCCTCAATCCATGGGCCACCCGCAGGATCTCGGCCGCGCGCTCGGCGATCACCACCGTCGGCGCCATCGTGTTGCCGGTGGCGATCGTCGGCATGATCGACGCGTCGGCCACGCGCAGGCCCTCGACACCGTAGACGCGCAAGGCACCGTCGACCACCGCCATCGCGTCGCGGCCCATCTTCGCGGTGCCGCTCTCGTGAAAGTAGGTGCCGGCCGCGTTGCGGATGAAGTCGTCGAGCGCCGAGCCTTTCAGCGCACCGGGGAACACTTCGCGCCGCCGGAACGGCGCGCAGGCCGACGAGTTGCCGATCTCGCGGCACAGCTCGACGCAGTGGCGCATCGCCTTCATGTCGCTTTCGGTGGACAGGAAGTTGGCGTGGATCAGCGGTGCGGCGAACGGGTCAGCGCTGGCGAGTTGCACCCGGCCGCGGCTGTCGGGCTGCGCGAGGCCGGGCGCGAGTGTCCACGCGAAGGCATGGCCCACCGGCACGTCGAACTGCTTTGCGATCACCTCGCTGGCGAAGGGCGTCTCTTCCAACACAGGCATCAGGTCCGGCGTGCGCAGCGAGGCGTCGCTCTTCGCGTAGAACACGAACTCAGCGGCGTTGTTGCGCGGCGTCTCGGGCGTCACGTATTCCCAGCAGCAGCCGGCCAGCAGGATGTGGTCCTGGAAGTTGCGGCCGACGCCGGGCAGGTGCTGGCGGACGGCGATGCCGTGGCGCTTCAGCTCGGCTTCGTCGCCGATGCCGGAGTGCATCAGCAGCTTGGGCGTGTTGATCGCGCCCAGCGAGACGATGACTTCGCGGTGCGCGCGCACCTCATGGCGCTTGCCCCGCTGCACGAACTCAATGCCACTGGTGCGTCGGCCCTCGAACGTCAGCTTCGTGACCTCGGCGCACAGCAGCACGTCGAGGTTGGGGCGGCCCAGGTAGGGGTGGATATAGGTTGCGGCCATCGACACCCGCTGGTTGCCATCGGCCACCAGCACGTTGGGCACGCCGCAGCCGCCCTCGCCTTCCATCGCGGCGCCGTTGATATCCGCCACATGCGGGATGCCGAGCGCCGCGGTGGCTTCGATGAGGCCGTGCACCAGCGGCACCGGGTCCTGCGGCTGCTGCACGCTGAGCAGGCCGCCGGTGCCGCGCCGGTGCGCATCGGGCGGGCCCTGCCAGTCTTCGATGCGGCGGTAGATGCCAAGCACCGCTTCATAGCTCCAGGCCGGGTCGTCGACCACAGCGGCCCAGCCGTCGTAGTCGTGCTGGTGGCCGCGTGCCCAGATCGAGCCGTTGATGCTGGAGCCTCCGCCCAGCACCTTGCCCATCGGCAGCACCGGTGTGCGGCCGTTGAGCGAGGGCGAGGCCTGCGCGCGGTAGCCCCAGTCGCGCTCGCTGCCGATGTTGCTCATCCACAGCGTGGAGTCGAGCACCTGCGGCACGCGGTCGCTGCCACCGGCTTCGATCAGCAGCACGGTGACGTCAGGGTCTTCGGCCAGCCGCCGGGCGACCACGCAGCCGGCGGTACCACCGCCGCAAACGATGAAGTCGTAGCCGGCGCGAATGGCATCGGCGACGTGTTCGCGGTCGGGCCGCGGTGCCGTGGATGGGCGAGGTGTGGCCATGGTCTTCACAGGTCGCCGGCGGCCATCGAGCGCGCCATCGCCTCGGCCTGGCGGATCGCGAGCGCGACGATCGTGAGCGTCGGGTTGGCGGCGCCGCTCGAGCTGAACTGGCTGCCGTCGGCGACGAACAGGTTGGGCACCTCGTGCGCGCGGCCCCAGCCGTCGACCACACCGTCTTCCGCTTTCGCGCTCATGCGATTGCTGCCCATGTTGTGGGTGGCCGGGTAGGCGGGCGTCTCGATGCAGCGGCGGGCGCCCGCGGCGCGGTGGATGGCGGCCATCTGCTTGTAGCCGTGGTTGCGCATCGCGAGGTCGTTGGCGTGGTCGTCGTAGTGCACGTTGGCCACCGGCACGCCGAATCGGTCGGTCTCGTCGCTGCGCAGCGTGATGCGGTTGTCGGCGTAGGGCATGTCTTCGCCGGTCATGTAGAGGCCGGCGATGTGGGCGTAGCGCTCCATCACGCTCGCGAAATCGCGGCCCCACCAACCGGGCTCCATCAGCATCGCGAGTGTGGGCAGGCCCATCGAATTGAGCTCGATGTAGTAACCGCCGTTGAAGCCGCGCGCCGGGTCGTGCGGCGCGAAGTCGGCCACCAGGCCGGCCATGATCTCGCCGCGGTGCATGTGCACCGGCTCGTCGAAGATGGACCACACCGTCTGCACCACGTGGCGCATGTAGTGGCGGCCCACCTGGCCCCAGCCGTTGGCCAGGCCGTTCGGGAAGCGCGCGCTGTGCGAATGCAGCAGCAACCGCGAGCTCTCGACGCAGTTGGCGGCCAGCACCACCGCGCGTGCCGACTGGCGCTGCAGCGTGCCCGCGGCATCGGCATACACCACGGCACAGGCGCGGCCGGCGTCCTCGTGCTCGATGCGCACGGCGCGGCTGCGCGAGCGCAGCTCGAGCCGGCCGGTGGCCAGCGCGCGCGGGATCTCGACGTTGGCGGTGGACCAGCGTGCGCCGTGCTTGTCGCCGGTGATCGTGAAGCCGTCTTGCAGCGACGCGGGGCGGCCGTCGCCGGGCACCGCGTTGATCGCGTGGCGGCCGGTGGACACCTCGGTGAGGCCGAGCCGCTTCGCGCCCCAGTACATCACGGCGTAGTTGTTGTTGGCCGGCAGCGGCGGGCGGCCCTGCGTGCCGGCGACGTTCATCTTCTGCTCGGCCGCGTCGTAGTACGGCGCCATCTCGGCCAGCGTGACGGGCCAGTCGATCAGGCTGCTGCCGGCCATCGGCCCGTAGGTCGTCAGCGGCTGGAACTCGTGCGCCTGCAGGCGGTAGGTGCAGCCCGACCAGTGGGCGGTGGTACCGCCCACGGTCTCGCAGTGCCACACCGGCGCCTCGGGGTGGTCGGCGCCCACGCGCCAGTTGCCGGAAGCGGTGCGCTTGTCCAGCCACGACAGCATCTCGTAGCCGGCCCATTCGTCGTTGACGTAGTCGGTCGGCGCGAGTTGTTTGCCCGATTCGAGCAGCACCACCTGCGCACCGCGCTTGCACAGTTCATGCGCGAGCGTGCCGCCGCCGGCACCGGAGCCGATCACGACAATGACATCGGTGTCGCTCAACGCGTACATGCTCACCGCAACGGCTCCAGTGGCACCGGTGGCAGCCAAGCCAGGTCGTTGAAGCCGCGATCGACGTAGCCGCCGTGCGGATACGAGGCGCCTTCGTAGCCGAAGGCCTGCCAGACCGCGAGGTCGTCGTAGAGAAAGCGCACTGTCGCCCTCTGCAGGAAGCGGAAGGCCGGCATGCCGGCTAGCGCCTTGAGCGCCGTCACGCGGTAGCTCTCGCTCAGCCCGGCAAAGGGCAGGCCGAAGTGCGCATCGAGCGCCGCCACCGATTCGGTCACCCAGCCCAGCGCCTGAGGCTGGCCCTCGCAGGCACGATCGATCTGCAGCACCACGCGCCGATAAACAGCATCGGGCAACGCGTCGTGCGGACACAGCGTGCGCGCGACGCTCAGCAGCGTCGCGGCACGATCGGCCGGAATGCAACGCAGCGCAGCCAGCCAGACGCGCTCGTCGTCGCAGGCCTCGGGCAGCGGCAGCGCCGGGTCCTTGAACGCTCGCAGCGGCGACGTCGCTGCTGCCTCACGCGCCATGCGCAACTCCCCGGCGGCCGAAGCGGCGCAGCATGGCCTCGAAATGCACGTCGGCCGCCATCTCTCGCTCTTCGACCATCTGCAGCGCGGTGGACTCGACCACCGACTCGGGAATCTCGCGCAGCGGCACGTTCAGCGCCATCGCATTCCACTGGTCGCGCGCGGCGATCTCGAGGTAGTGCAGGTCGTACAGGCAATGCGCGACCGTCGGGCCGATGACCATCGCGCCGTGGTTGGCCATCAGCAGGATGTCCTTGCCGCGGAAGGCGTCGACGATCAGGTCGCCTTCGGTCGCATCAAGCACCAGGCCACCGTAGGTTTCGAGGTAGGCGGTGCGGCGCACGAAACGCATCGCGCTCTGGTTGATCGGCCGGATGCGCATGTCGGCCAGCGAGGTGAGCGCGGTGGTGAACGGCATGTGCGTGTGCATCACGCAGTGCGCCCGCGGGATCGCCGTGTGGATGCGCGAGTGGATGTGGAAGGCGGTGGGCTCCCACACGCCGTCGCCCGCCACGATGCGGCCGGCCACGTCGACCTTGATCAGGCTTTCGGGCGTGACCTCTTCGAACAGCGGCCCGAAGGGCTTCAGCAGAAAGTGGCCCGGCTCGCCGTCGACCGCGGCCGAGAAATGGTTGAAGACCCCGTCGTCCAGCCCTTCACCGGCGCAGATGCGGTAGGCCGCTGCCAGGCGCACGCGGGCGGCCCACTCGGCAGGGCCGCAGGCGGGCAAGGTCGAAGCGATGACCTGGGTCGCTGACATGGCGCGTCAGAACGGGTAGGCGCGCTTGCCGAGCTGCACCGTGATCCACTTCAGCTCGGTCATCTCTTCGATCGAGGCGCGCCCGCCTTCACGGCCGACGCCAGAACCCTTGACACCGCCGAACGCGATGTGCGGCTCGTCGGCGATCGTGGTGTCGTTGATGTGCACCATGCCGGCCTCGGAGCGCAGCGCGAAGTCGAAGGCCTTCTGCAAGTCGTTGGTGACGATCGCCGACGACAGGCCGTAGGCGGTGTCGTTGGCAATCTCCAGTGCGTGCTCGGAATCGCGCGCTTCGATCAGCGAGGTGACCGGGCCGAACGATTCCTCGTGGTAGATCGACATCTCGGGCGTGACGCCGGCCAGCACCGTGGGCTGGAAGAAGGCGCCTTCGTAGGTGCCGCCGGTCAGCACCGTCGCGCCCTTGGCCACCGCCTCGGCGATCTGGCCCGCGATGAACACGCACTGCTGCGGCCGGATCAGCGGGCCGACCACCGTGGTCGGGTCGCGCGGGTCGCCGACCTTGATCGTCTTCGCCTTGGCGGTGAAGGCCTCGGCGAATTTCGCCATCAGCGGCGCCTCGACGATCACTTTCGAGTTGGCCATGCACACCTGGCCTTGGTGGAAAAAGATGCCGAAGGCGGCTGAGTCGACGGCGTAGGTCAGGTCGGCATCGGCCAGCACCACCAGCGGGTTCTTGCCGCCCATCTCGAGCGTGAAGCGCTTCATCTGCGCACCGGCCTGCGCGGCCAGCAGCCGGCCCACGCGGCCCGAGCCGGTGAAGGTGACCATGCGCACGCGCGGGTCGGCCACGAGCTTGGTGCCGACGATCTCGGCCGGGCCGGGAATCACGTTGAACACGCCCGGCGGCACGCCGGCCTGCTCGAAGCACTCGGCCATGATCAGGCCCGACAGCGGCGTGAGCTCCGACGGCTTCAGCACGAAGGTGTTGCCGGCGGCCAGCGCGAAGGCCACCTTCTTCATCGTCAGCAAGAAGGGCGAGTTGAACGGCGCGATGCCGGCGATCACGCCCAGCGGCTGGCGGATGGTCATGCTCAAGAGGCCGGTGTTGGTGGCCGGGAAGGTGTCGCCACCCACATGGCGCGCGAGACCGGCCGCCACGCGCAGGCACTCGACGGCGTAGCCCACTTCCCACGGCGCCTTGATGAAGACCGAGCCGTTCTCCTGGATGATGAGGTCGCGGATCTCGTCGGCGCGCGAGGCGATCACGTCGGCCATCTTCAGCAGCAGCGCTTCGCGCTCGCCGGCGAGCATCGCGGCCCAGCCGGTGCGCGCGCGGTGCGCGGCCGCGATGGCATCTTCGACGTCGGCAGCGCTGGCCTGCGCGATGCGCGCGAAGGCGAGGCCGGTGGCCGGGTTGATGTCCTCGACCCAGGCGCCTTCGGAGCCTTGGCGCCACTGGCCGTCGATGTAGAGCGGGCGGATCGCGGTGGACGATGTGAGGTGTTCGGAGCGGGCCTTCGATACCTCAGGCTGAGCGGTTGGTGATGCACGAACACTCTCAGTCCGCTCAGCCTGTGGTATCGAAGGCCCGCTCCCATCGTGGAATGCGGCGATCTCGATGTCGGTGCGACTCATGGGTGTCTCCTTCAGGTCAGGTGCGCGCGAGCGCGGTCTTGGGCAGCATGCAGTGCACGCCCTTGTTGATGTCGACCATCTGCGTGATGCGCAGGTCGGCGGCGATGCTGCAC
>Ga0302321_100003790_pt1 | contig 13026 bp, 13 predicted proteins | sample Fen_T0_1_FD_202505 | JGI IMG/M metagenome (GOLD analysis project Ga0302321, IMG submission 202505) | Peat permafrost microbial communities from Stordalen Mire near Abisko, Sweden - Fen_T0_1 | ecosystem: Environmental > Terrestrial > Soil > Wetlands > Permafrost | place: Sweden: Abisko...
TTCGATGGCTTCTTGCCCTTGTTTGATTGCCTCTTCATATGTTCGCCCGTGTGTTCGGCAACCAGGAAGTTCTGGTACAGTTACAACAAAAATTTTACCCTCATCGTCCCACTCTATGATCATAGAATAGTGCAAGATGTTCATTTTTAACTCCTTTTTATGATGACTGTATACGTTTTTGCTGCTTTTGGAAAGCAGGTAGAAGCTAGCCATCAAGGCATTATAAACCTTGGCGGCTGCTTGTTTTGTACAGACTTCTGGCCTTTTCTGAGTTGTGTTACGGAAATAGTGTAAAATTTGGTGACTGAGCTACTCATGTGTTATACTACCAGGAAATTATTCTGTGTACTAATGTTGCTCATACATATGCTGCGCAGGCAGCGCCCTGCATTCCCTTTGCGCGGGCCAGCACTCACTATCGTGGTGCTGGCGTTTTTTTAAGGAGGATACCCTAAATTATGTCTCTGGCACAGAACTCGGACCCCTTTGACGACAAGTTTGCCAAGGAAGGTCTTACATTTGACGATGTCTTGATTATTCCCGCCGCCTCTTCCGTATTGCCCCGTGATGTTTCGACTCAGACCCGTTTCACGCGTACAATCACTTTGAATATTCCTGTCTTAAGTGCGGCCATGGATACAGTGACTGAGGCGCGCATGGCGATAGGCCTGGCGCGTGAGGGCGGTATCGGGGTTGTCCATAATAATTTGTCCATTGAGGATCAGGCGCAGGAAGTCGATAAAGTAAAGCGTTCTGAGTCAGGAATGATTACCGATCCGATTACATTAGAGCCAGACGCGCTGTTGAGTGAGGCCCTCAGTGTGATGGAGCGCTTCCATATCTCCGGTATTCCGATCACTGAGCATGGTAAACTCGTCGGTATTCTGACCAATCGCGACATTCGTTTTGAGACGAATCCTCTACGCCCTATCACTGAACTGATGACTCGTGATCGTCTGGTGACGGTCCCTGTGGGTACGACCCTTGAACAGGCTCGTGAGAGCCTGCACCGCTATAAGGTTGAGAAGCTGCCGGTCGTGGATGATCATGGTATGCTAAAGGGTCTGATTACGATGAAGGATATTCAGAAGAAGATTCTGTATCCAAATGCGGCCAAAGATGAGTTTGGACGTTTACGTGTGGCGGCCGCCGTTGGTGTCGGACCCGATTCCCTTGATCGTTGTGCCGCGCTGATTGAGGAAGGCGTGGATGCCCTGGTAGTTGATACGTCGCATGGCCATTCTCGCATGGTCATTGAGCGCGTGGCCGAGATCAGCGATCACTTTGGCAAGCGTGTGCAGATTGTGGCCGGTAATGTGGTGACGGCAGAGGCCACTGAGTCCTTGATTCAGGCGGGCGTGGATGCTGTGAAGGTCGGTATAGGTGCTGGCTCTATCTGTACGACACGCATTATCTCTGGTATTGGTATGGCGCAAATTACGGCTATCTATGATTGTTCTCTTGTTGCGCGTCGTTACGGCATCCCGATTATTGGTGATGGTGGCATCCAGTATTCCGGCGATATCGCCAAGGCTATCGCCGCTGGCTCCGATACTGTTATGCTTGGTAGCCTGCTGGCAGGCGCGGACGAGAGCCCCGGCGATCTGATCATCTCCCATGGTGAGCGTTTCAAGGATTATCGTGGTATGGGCTCAATCGGCGCTATGAAGCAGAGAAGCTATAGCAAACATCGCTACTTCCAGGGCGAAGTGGACGAATCGAAACTGATCGCCGAGGGGATCGAGGCCCGTGTTCCTTATAAAGGCCTGGTTGGTCCCCTGGTCTATCAGATGGTTGGTGGCCTGCGTCAGGCGATGGGTTATGCCGGCGCAGCCAATATTGAGGAGATGCAAACAAAGACTCGCTTTACGCGCATTACCAACGCCGGTCTGCGTGAGAGTCATCCACATGACGTAATTATTACAAGATCGCAGCCTAACTATCCGGGTCGAGTGGGATCACCTCTCGTCTAGAGCTTGTTAGATAACGTAACACATCCACTCTACAGAGCTTAGTAGAGTGGATGTGTGTGTTTTTGGCAGGGTGGTTTTCCTCTCATCAACTCATAATGATTTATAGGTTTTGCTATAATGTATAGTATAAAGTGTGATTGCAAGCTTTAGGGATTGTGGTGTTTTTGGAGTATAGAGTGCTTGCATGCTTATTTCTCTGTCTATGCTGCAAATTGTTACCATTTGTGTTAAATTTTGAGGTAGAAACCCTAGTGACGTATATACGACCATAAGAAATAACAACAGTACAAGAGGTCTAATTAATAGAAAGTAAGAAACATGACACAAGTAGTATATGAAGAGGCCAAACACGATGCTACAGGCATCATTATTGACATTTACGCAAGGGTAAGTACTGATATTCAGGAAGAAGATGGGACGAACCTGGAAACGCAGGTTGAAAATTGCTGTGCATTTGCAAGTGCCAGGGATATATTGTTGGTAAGATTTTCCGCGAAGTTTTTACGGGCTCCTTGTACAGGGAGAGACCGGCGCTCTCAGAAGCGCGAAACAGATATCGCAACGGAGATACCCAGGGGCTCCTCTTTAACACCTTTGATAGACTTTCCCGGAACCAGATACATTTAAGTGTGCTCATTGATGAGATGCAACACTATAATGTACAGGTAGAGTGTGTCAAGGAAAAATTTGCCACAACTGCAACCGGTCAATTTATGCAAGATGCGCTTGCCTTTGCGGCAGAAGTGGAACGCGAAAAAATACTAGAGCGTACTGACGATGGGAGACGCAAGCGGGCAAGAAATGGGAAGATGCTTGGATGGCACTCACCACGGTATGGCTATAGCTGGAATGAAGATAGAACAGCCTACATCATCAATGAGCAAGAAGCAAAAATTGTGCGGCTCATCTATGATATGTCATTGCAAGGTGTCAGTATTCATAGTATTGCCTCGACGCTGACGCAACAAGGAGTACCAACCAGGGGAAACCTTGGCACAAGGAAATTTAAAGGTATCTGGCTACACTCAACGGTATTTAAAATACTCTCAAGTCCTTGTTACATAGGGGTTGCAGTTGCGTACCGAACACGTCAGGAAAAGATAAATGGTAAGCGACATACAACGTATCGCAGCGATGAGGAAGTTATTCAACTGCCTGATGGTGTTATTCCCGCTATCATAGACAAAGAAATATTTGAGGTGATATAGGGGCAGCTACAGCACAATAAACAGCGTATGGCGCGAAATAACCAATATCCAGAGGATACGTTACTTAGATGTGGGCTTGTGGTATGTGGCTATTGTGGCCGTAACGGTGTTGTTACTAGAAAAGCGAGCAACAAGATTGATTATCGCTGCAAGAGTTCAGGAGATAAAGAAAGAGGGATATGTGAAGGATTCACTGTTCTTGCTCGGAAACTTGACGAGGCAGCCTGGGAACATGCTGTAGAAATAATCAAAGATCGTCATATTCTTGAACAAAAGCTGCAAGAGAAAAAACGACAAAGCCCAACGGATGGAGAATATGCACCTATCAACAGGAAATTGAAGGAAGTTGAAAAAGAAATGCAAAATCTTATCATGCTGGGTCAATACTCTCAATGTGAAGAGACTGTAAAGACGCTTGGTAAGTTGCTTGCACAATTGGAACGGGAAAAACTGGGCTTACTCGAAGAAGAAAAGAAATTACAAAATCTCGATATTATGTATAAAGAGGAACAAGAAAAAATTGCAGAATTTGGAAAACGCTGTGCTACCTATCGACAGAAATTAGAAGATACTGACACTATATTTACCTATGAGGAGAAACGTGAAGTTTTAGAATATTTTGGTATCAAGGCGTTTGTGTGGCGAGCTTATCATACGCCACGCTTTAAGATTGTTTCCAGTGGGCAGCGTTTAGTATCCCCATTACCATGATTTCGAAAGATGCACTGAACTACAAAATGCTAATTCTCAAGGAAGGAGTATCCGGACAAGAGGCTCCTTCCTTGAGGTGCACGAGGTTATTGCGTTATTTGTCGTTTTTATCCTCTAGAAACGAGAACAACTCGTCCCACGGATATGGCCCTGGACAAAAGCTGCGGTAGAGCGGGTCCATCGAATAATGTCCTGTGATGCCGCCATCTGCGTCCGCCCAACGTCCGGGAATGCCATGTCGCCTGCAGATACGCTGCACCAATTGGAAACTTACTGCTTTCTGTATCTCTGTCAGCTCGTCAGAATTGTCTCGTGCAGGCTTTACATGCTCGATAGAGATCGTAACATTATTTGGATTAATCTCGCGTGTCCACCACTTGGCGTGCCCTTCCGTTACTCCCCCGTTGCCCCATGCTCCGTCTTGCTCTCCTACACACTGGACGATTACGCCATCGCGCCCAATAATATAATGTGTCGCAACCTCCGCTTGCTGAAAATAATAGCCAACCTCTTCGGCGCTACCAAAACCTGCCGTGCCATGAATAATAATCCAGCGCGGACTATATCCAGCGCGTGCCGGGAAATAATTGGGCGATGGTATCCATAGTGCATGTGGATCATTCATTTGCTGATCTCTCCTTTTCCTGTTTTTGTGTATCGCTATGAATATTTTGCTAACTTTTTTTCGTTGCGATACATTTCATTTTTCGTGCGTTATATAAAGTGTGTAATAAACATATTTTCAGCTTGAAGTTGCAGGGTCTCACCGTGACAGGATTGATAGCCACTTTTGCTATTCATCATATTCTTGAACGGAGAGATCACATCTGAATGCTCTCATTTTTTCTCAACCCTTGTGTATTAGCCAAGATGTCCCATACGGTTTGCGCACAACCCATATATAGTTTAGAATGATAGCAGTTTCATACTCAATATAGATTGAGAAGGTTGCCAACCAGCGCGGAGGATAGAATGGTTGATATAAAACAGATGCTGAACCGCTTCCTGGCTATCCCTGGTGTCCGTCAAGCTATCCTTGTGGGGCGCGATGGCTTATTGATCGATGGCATAACACGCGAGGGCAAAGAGGATATGGAGGCGGTGGGCGCAATTACGACGACGAGCTTTAGTACCGCGATTGCATTAGGGCAGGAAATTGCACGTGGGAACCTGGTGGGGCTACTCCTGGAATATGAAAATGGCCTGGTGAGCGTCGATCCTTTGGGTGATTTTGCTCTGGTGGTGACTCTTTCTGACAATGCCTCGAATATTGGTCGCGTACGCCATCTGATTAAGACAAGTCGTAATGAGATTCTTGAGGCTCTGGATATAGCGTAGGATACCGCTTGCTTTGTATTCCTAATTAATAATTTACTGCTCAACGCAACAGATAAATGCTGTATTTTACCTTTTGCCAGACGTGTACACGGAGGGCGGCGCGTCCATGGAACAATTAACAAATCTGATTATTTCAGATCGTGAGCTCGCTACAATTTCAAGCGTGCTGTCGAAGTTAATGAACGATACAAATGCTACTTCTGCTATGCTCATCGACAAGAGTGGCCAGGTTGTGGCTGTGCAGGGTTCGGAATTGCGCCGGAACGCTACAACTCTCGGGGCGTTGCTTGCCGGCGTCTTTTCATCTTCGCGAGAAGTGGCCCGGCTACTGAATGAAAAGGATTTCCGCAATATTTTTCAGCAAGGGGTGCAAGAGAATATCTATACTTCTATGGTTGAAGAACAGTGGCTTTTAGTAATTATTTTTGATAAGTTGACTCATATTGGCCTGGTCAAGGTTCTTTCGAAAAAGGCTTCTGAGGAACTTGGGCGCACCCTGGAGCGTGTGCGTAGCGATACGTCGCGCACCAAGTCTTCTGTACTCAATGTTCAGTTTCGCTCTTCCGTCGAGGATACCATCGATCTGCTTTTCCGCGATTAGAGGAACCTATTACTCATGGCTCTCATCAATATTGCTGCCCATGAGATCCATTGCAAAATTGTATATTATGGCATTGGGTACTGTGGGAAAACAACAAATCTTCAGTATGTCCATAGGAGCATCCAACCCGGCGCACGTGGGGAGATGCTCTCTATCGCTACTGAGACTGAACGTACGCTTTTCTTTGATTTCTTGCCTCTGGACCTGGGGACCGTGCATGGCTTCCGTACCCGTTTTCACCTCTATACTGTGCCTGGCCAGATTCTCTACGAACGTACCCGTCTCGCTGTTCTCAATGGCGCGGATGGCATCGTGTTCGTGGTAGATTCTCAGGCTGAGAAGTTTGAGGAGAATGTGCAGAGCATTGCTGAACTTGAGATGAATATGCGCCGTATTGGTAAGGACCTGATGTCCTTTCCTCTGGTGATGCAATGGAACAAACGTGATATGCCGACTGCATTGCCTGTCAATGTCCTTGAACGTTACCTGAATCGACGCCGCGTACCCAGTGTTGAGGCAGTAGCATTTAACGGGCGCGGCGTCTTTGCTACTTTGCGTACTATTAGTAAAGGTGTGATGGCTCAACTGTAAATTGTCTCTATTTTAAGCATGATAATGATCCAGGTTTTGCTTATCCTTCTCTTTTGTTTTATTACATTTACTTTGCACGTTTACATATTTTACACGAACCGTAAAATATGTAAACGTGCAAAGTAAATGTAATAAAAATCATCTGTTGGGCTAACCGCGCAGGGTTGCAATTAATCTGTTTGGCTTCAAAAGCAGGTCAAGTGCATTTGTGGGTCCGTAGACTATAATATCCGCCCCTTGCAAGACTTTTGTGGCCACCCCTTCAGGTGTTAAAATAGCTACTCCAATTGCGGCCAGGCGCAGCATATTGCTATCGTTGACGCCGTTTCCGAAAGCGATAACATTCGCTGCACCTAGCTGCTGCACATAGCGCATCTTCTCTTCACCTCTGAGCACGAGATGCAATGGAAAACCAAGTGTCTGCTCCAATTCTGGTATGCTGCCGTGAGTGCCTGAGGTGATCAGGTGAATCGAGAGTTGGGTTGATATCGTCTTTAAGCGTTCTGCTACTCCTGGAACAGCGATACCATCAACGGCAAGTGTGCCATTAACATCAAATACTGCGTGTTGCAGCTCTACTATTCCTCGTTGAGGAATATCAATTTTTATAGTCAAGTTTTTTCTCCCGCTATCTTATGTTCTACTCTAGAGAATATAACTTAACCATATCTTATTATGCAAGGGGTGTTGTAATCCCTTCCACGCAGCCTTTTCTGCTGGTGTTTAGATGGCTCTTATCTGCGACTTTCTGTTTGTACGCACCGTATAATATTCTGCTGTAACTCCCATACCTGCTAGTGCCAGCGCTGCTGAGAGTCGTATCGGCTGTGGTAGCTCTTCTTGTTGAGTAAGCTTTTGTAGTAAAGGGATTGTGTCGCGTTCATCAAGTTGTGTGAGTAGCCACACAACTGCCTCCCTTATAATCTCATCTTCGTGTTGTAGTGCGCGCACAAGCTGCCTGGAAAAGCTCCTACCAAAATGTTGCTTACAAGTTTCTAACTGACCCCGCAGATCGCTTGTGCTGAGCATACTATTATTTGTCAAATTGATTAGCTCGGAAATCTTATTGCGAAGCTGTATATGAGACTCAAGCTCTAGTACGTTCCAACCATCCGTAGCGTTGTCGTTCTCCTGTTGAAACGGCCTGCCGTCTCCATTTTCCATCAAGGTATATCCTTTCTGCTTATCGAATAAGCGATCGAGAAATAACTATGTATCAATGCCTCAATCTATGGGCAATCGTATAACGACTATCTATCGAGGCTATCAAATGGTGTTTGTCGTGTGTGCAGCCAACTCAGCAGATGCTGTAGCCCTGCCTGTGCCCCTGTCCGCTGCTCCTTGCTCATAAGCGTCGATGCTGCGAATTCATCCTCATCCAGCACAAGGCTCTTTCCTTGCGGATCGATCCACACGTCCAGAAACAGGTCGATCTGCTCGATGCGCTCACTAAAGATGTGCGCGGGCTCAGTAATATTGCAATACCAGCCCTTACGTACCCCCTCCGTGCTCGCAATCTCAAAAATATTGAACCAGTGATCCTGGTAATAATACTCTGTAAAGTGGTCACCTGGTTCAAACTGAACATAGCCTAGATCTTTTCTGCCCATTGTCCAGTTTGCGCGTATGACAATGTACCTTTCCGCTCGCTCCTGCACTTCCCCCGTATAACGAATCTTTTCTTCGCCGCGTGGGCTAAGCTTGATAATTGTAATCATGCGCTCTCGTTGCGACTCAAATAACACTATAGACCGTTGTACCAAACAGTCTATAGTGTAACTTAAATCCACCTAATATACAATGGGAAAGAGATTATCTTTCCCGGTAACTTCACTTGCGTCGAAACTGCATGTTATATTTCTACACGTACTCTATCTATCAGTTATCTTTACGTTCGTAATAATACGAAAAATTGCCGAGGTACGTACATACGTTTGCCACAGAGTCAATGGCGATAATTTTTGTTGCCAGTTGATCCAGGAAGTAGCGATCATGCGAAACCATCAAAATTGTCCCCTCAAACTGTTGTAGCGCCTCCTCCAGAACCTCGATAGAAGGAATATCCAGATTGTTGGTCGGTTCATCAAGCAGCAGAAAGTTCGCCTCGGTTAGCATCAAACGGGCGATCTGTAGACGGCCCTTTTCACCGCCGCTCAGGCTTCCTATCGTCGTATGCATATCACGATAGGAAAAGAGGAGACGGCTGAGAAGTGCGATGGCCTGTGCTTCTGACATCTTTTTCAGGCGGCAGACAAAATCGATGGCGGTACTGGCGAATGGCAGTGTTTCCTGCTCCTGTGCGTAGTAGCCTGGCACCACGCTAGGGCCGATCTTGATCGTTCCATATGTAGCTGGAAGGATATTGAGTAGCGTCTTGAGCAATGTTGTTTTTCCGCTCCCATTTTCGCCAACGATGCCGATCCTCTCGCCATGCTGAATCGTGAGATCAAACGGCTTGAATAACACACGACCGTTAATCGATTGGCTTAAGCCTTTAACTTCAAGCACTTTTTTGCTACTACGTTCAGGATCAAGATTTACCTTGATTTTGTCGCGCTCCAGCACTGGTTTCAGGGCCAGATTTTCTTTGATGCGTGCAATACGCTTTTCCATATTGTGCATACGGCCAGAGAACTTGTCATTAAACTTTGCCCACTCTCTCAATTGGTGCAGGCTTGCCTCCAGGCGCTTGATTTCATCTTTTTGTATCCTATAGTATTCGTAGCGTTGCATGAGCCTCTGCTGGCGCTCCTTGACGTACATGTGATAGTCGCCGACGTATATGTCGATTGAGCCATCCTCTAGCTGGAAAATTTTTTGTACACAGTGGTCTAGCAGGTGGCGATCATGCGAAATGATCATAACTGTACCGGGATAGTCATGTATATATTGTTCGAGCCAGGTCTTAGTCTCTATATCCAGGTGATTATCCGGCTCATCCAGCAGGAGCAGATCGGGCATCTGTACCAGGATGCGTGCCAGGTTGACCAATTTTTTCTCTCCACCACTCAATGATGCCATCTTCTGTGGATATTGTTGTGGCGTGAATCCTAGCCCTGTAAGCACAGATTTCGCCTTGTGCTCAATCATATAGCCGCCTAGTGCCTCAAAGCGTTCTTGTGCTTGCCCATATCTTTCTAGTACCTCAGTCATCTCATCGGGATCGTTTGCGATCTCGGGTTGAGCCATCTGCATTTCCAGCGTATGTATAGACGTAAGAAGCACGGCAAAATCTTCTGATACTTCCTCGACGACCTCAAAGACCGTCTTTGCGCTATAGCGTGGGTCGAGCTCCTGTGAGAGATATCCTATAGTCATGTTGCGTTTGCGAGCAATTGTGCCATCTGTGGGTGCTTCAACGCCAGCTATAAGCTTGAGGAGCGTGGATTTCCCACATCCATTTTCACCGACCAGACCGATGCGTTCCCCTGGCATAATCTCCAGGTCGATCTGGTCAAGGATGCCGTTGCCGGCGTAGTCCTTGCTTACCTTCGAGAAATTGATCATTGCTTTCTTCCTTATGTGTTATGCATTGAACTAAAGCCTGTTCAAGGCAGAGTTGCGCATGGTGAACAGGATCAAAGTAAAGAAAGCCTGGCAAAGGTATGCAGAGGAAAGAAGGCATGTTTATGGCGAAGTGAAAAGGTGAGGCAGAAGGGGAGTAAGCCAATACAAAATAGACTTACGACTTACCAGCAATGGCAGTGTAAGTGACTACAGCGCATCGGCACCACTTTCCGCCGCATAAGCAAGTGTGCCAGGCTTATGCGGCGTGCACATGCGCGATGTGCTTGGTGGGATGATCTGTAAACAGTATATAGTTTGTTTGATACTGAATACTATCTTTCATAATCTGAGAATACCATGCAAGGGAAATGTCTGTCAAGCTTACCATAGCATCTCTTGTAGAAAATCCAGACTCTCTTGTAGCCGTTGGATATTTACTTCACCGCCATTCATCAATGCAGGTGATTCCAGGCTGATATTGCCCATAAAGTTTTGTTCTCGTAATTGTGCGAAGAAACGTGAAAAATCGACCTGTCCTTCACCAGGATGCAGATACACCCGCTTTCCATCAATATGTGTTGTACCGGATGAATCTTTAATATGCACATGATTTACCCGGTCCTCTTGCCATAGCCAGGGTGTAGAAAAGACCGTTTCTAGCTGCTGGTAGTTATACAAAAACTCGGTATCCAGAGCAAAATGGCTGCGCGTATCGCGCCCTAAAGCTCGCTGAATATTGGTGAGTGGATCGAAATGTCGGCCTGGAATAGTTTCTAACGCCAGCTCAATATTGTAGTGTTCGGCAATATCGTAGCATTTGCTAAGAACAGATAAATTCTTCTCAAGATCGTCGTCGAGCTCGGGCCAGTTCCAGAGATGGAGCACTAAAAGCTTACAACCCAATGCATTCCCAAGTTGACAGTTCTCTTCCAGCTTTGCTACTCCCTGTTTGCGCGCTGCCTGATCAGCCTGTCCAAGTGCCGTCCCAATATTTTTTTCTGCGTGCATTGCTGGAAAGCGTAAACCTGTTGCTTGTAGCTCTGCCGCAATGTGTTTAATGTCGGTATACCATGCTGGATAAAACATTAATTCGAAACCGTCAACCCTTAAAGCTGGACCGTACTTCTGGATCGCTTGATAACCCGTATGATCGGGGTAGCGGCTGAATGCTCCCGTAGAACAGAGTAGCTGTGTTGTCTGGCTCATGCTTTCCGCCATCTCCTCTAAACATTCGATTGATATTTGATTTTCTCCGATAGAACTCGTCCACCCTATTGTATGCGCCTGCCAATAGAGGGCGCAAATCGTGCCCTGTACTTTGTACTACTTATCGTCTGCTATCCGCTATTCTGTGCTATACTACTTTATATGTTAAGTCTCGACTTTATTTGTCAACATCCAGATATCGTGAGCGCGGCGTTGAAAAAGCGCCACGAAGTACGAAACATAGATGAGATCCTTCGCCTCGCAGAACAGCGACGTGGCCTGAATACGCGCAGTGACGGCCTGTATGCTGCTCTGAAGAAGCTGAAGGAGATGGTGCAGAATGTACCGGTGAACCAACGAGCTCCGCTTAATCAGCAGATCAAGGCTCTTACCTCTGATATTCGACAGACTGAAGTGCAGATCTCGGATGTTGATACCTATCTACAGCTACAATTGCTGAATTTACCAAATATGCCCCACGAAAGTGTTCCAAATGATGATGGCTCTGACCAGGAGCTTCAGCGTTGGGGGCAGGCTCTGCGGTTTTTCTTTGAACCGGCAACGCACTGGGAACTTGGTGAGCACCTGGGTATCTTCAATGCCGAGCAGGCGGCAAAGATAGCTGGCAGCCGTTTTATGTTGCTGAAAGGTGCCGGTGCGCGTCTGGAGCGGGCATTGATCTCTTTTATGCTTGATGTGCATACTCAGGAGCATGGCTATATAGAGGTGATGCCGCCACTTTTGGCCCGGCGCTCTGTAATGCTTGGCGCAGGGCAGTTTCCGAAATTTGAGGATCAAGTCTATGCTTGCGAGGATGAACTTTATCTGAATCCAACCGCTGAAGTTCCTCTGCTTGGCATGCATATCGACACAACTTTTGCGTCTGATCAGTTACCCCTGCACTATGTTGCCTGGACAAGCGCGTTTCGCCGTGAAGCTGGCTCTGCCGCACGCCAGAATCGTGGCCTTTTACGCCTGCACCAATTTAATAAAATTGAGCTGTTCCACTACACGACTCCCCAGGATTCATATCTTGCCATTGATCAGATGGTACACCATGCTGAAATCATTCTGCAGCGTCTGGAGCTGCCTTATCGCGTTCTTGCCCTCAATGCTGCGAATCTCCCATTTGCGGCTGCAAAGACCTTTGATATCGAAGTCTGGATGCCAGGTATGCATGAGTATGTTGAGGTCTCTTCTGTTAGCAATTGTGAAAATTTTCAGGCACGCCGCGCAAATATTAAGTATCGGCCCGCTAATAGTACACGGGCGACTTTTGTGCATACGCTTAATGGATCAGGCCTGGCGGTTGGTCGTACGCTGGCCGCTATCCTTGAAACTTACCAGCAGGCCGATGGTTCGATTGTTGTGCCAAAAGTACTGCGCCCATATATGATGGCATCCTTGCTCTCACCACCGTGATTCATCCTGCAATAGGCGTAGATGTGTCTAGCATTTCTTTATGAGGAGATCATTAAAACGACTTTTCTCCTAGAGGTGGCGGAAAACCTTCACAATTGGTCTCCAGTATGGTATATTATCCATGGAAGGATGGCAGAGTGGTCTATTGCGGCTGTCTTGAAAACAGCTGGGTGAGAGCCCCGGGGGTTCGAATCCCTCTCCTTCCGCCTTGGAGTACTTTTACTCCTATTTTTTTCTGTGTTATCTACACAAGCTTCCTTACTGCTTAGGGAAGGTGTTCGTTGCTTTTTCTGACTCTACTTGCTGACAACGTTGTCGCTTTCAAGGTATATTGTGTAAAACTACAGAATGTATCGAGTGCGGCTACGTGCGTTGTTTTATTGTAGTGGACCTTCGCGTGCATATATGATTCTGGCGCTTCTCGCCAGGAAAATATATCTCTGTGGGGCCCGTTCCTCTGGATGGACGG
>Ga0302321_100003791_pt1 | contig 13025 bp, 11 predicted proteins | sample Fen_T0_1_FD_202505 | JGI IMG/M metagenome (GOLD analysis project Ga0302321, IMG submission 202505) | Peat permafrost microbial communities from Stordalen Mire near Abisko, Sweden - Fen_T0_1 | ecosystem: Environmental > Terrestrial > Soil > Wetlands > Permafrost | place: Sweden: Abisko...
GTTGGCAGTCGCATCGTAAATGTCGCGCCCTGACCTGGGCTGCTCTCGCATATCAACTCTCCGCCCATCGCCAGCACCAGTTTGCGCACGATGCTCAGGCCCAGGCCCGTTGAAGCTTCGCCGCCGGTCGGTCGCGCCGAAAGCCGCCCGTAGCGGCGAAACATCCGGCCTTTGTCCTCGTCCGTGAACCCCGGACCTTCGTCGCGAATGATGCATTCCACGCGTTGGCTCAAGCCTCGCACCGAAATGAAAATCCGTTTGCCCGGTTCGGAAAACTTGAGCGCGTTGGAAAGCAAATTATCGAGCACCTGATCCAGCGCGCGGCCGTCGGCCCGTACCAGGATCGCTTCCGCCGGAATTTCGGTCAGGATCGTCATTCCCTTCTGCCGGGCCGCTTCTTGATATTGCTCCACTGCGGCCGTCGCCACCTCGCCCAGATCGGCCGTGCCCGGCTTCAAGGTGAAGCCGTGGTCGGTGGCGGAGTTGGCCAGAAAGTCCTTGAGGAATATCAAGGCCGAGGCGCTTGAACGCAACGTGTTTTCTGACAATTTCGCCAGCCGCTCATTCGCCGTGCGTTGGAGCTGGTTGTACATTAATTCCGCGCTCATTTTTATGCCGACGAGATAATTGTTGAGGTCGTGTGCCAGAATGCCGAGCAGTTCGTCCTTGTCCTGCGCCAGCAGTTTGAGCTGGTCGTGTGCGTGTTTCAGCGCCAGTTGCGTCCGCACCCGCGAAACCAGTTCCGCCTGGTTGAACGGTTTGGTGATATAATCCACCCCGCCGGAATCCAGCGCGCGCACGATGAAATCCTTGTCGTCCGCGGCGGAGAGAAAAATCACCGGAATATCTCTCGAGTCCGCATTTGCTTTAAGTTGCTGGCACACGTCACAGCCGCCCATGCCCGGCATGAGCAAATCCAGCAGGATCAGATCGGGCCGGCGCAGCGCCACCCGTTTCAACGCCGTGGGACCATCGCTGGCGGGAATGATCTCGTGGCCGAGTTTGCCGAGCACCGCGCCCACAATCTGAATGTTTGCCGGCTGGTCGTCCACGACGAGAATTCGCCCGGGGACGGTGCCGGCGGGCGAACTGGCCGTTGCCTCGCGGACGGTTGTGGCCTCATTCATGCGCTTGTCCCTTGGTCCAGTTGTTCCACCAGCGCGGCGAATTCACCCAGGTGCTTTTCCAAATCCGTCACGGCGTAATTGTCCGCGTCATGGAGTAATTTTTGAGCATAGTGAGCCAGCGGTTCACAATGCCAACGCTGCCCCAAACCTTCGAGCCCTTGTGCAAACACCCTGCTTTCATTAACCGCCACGCTGTCGCGGATCGCCGGCCAGGGCTCAATCAACAATTGCCGCAGTTGGGAAATCAATTCCTTCGGCACCGGCGCCACCGTTTCCATGATCGTTTCCTTGTCCTCCGCATCGGTTGCTTGATTGGCGCTCGCCTTCCGGGCATGCCGTGGCAAAAAGTCCGCGAGTTCATCGAACAATTCCCGCTTCGAAAACGGCTTGCGGACAAAGCCGCTGAACCGTTCTTTCAGCGATTTGTCCTCACTTCGCAAATTGGAGGCTGTCACCGCGATGATGGGCAGGAACTCCAGGCCGGGAATCTTGCGAATCTCCTCCAATGCCTCATAACCATTCATTCCCGGCATCCGCACATCCAGCAGCAAAATATCGGGCTTCAGTTCGCGGGCTTTGCTCACCGCCTCCGTACCATTGGCGCCAAACAACAACTGATGATGTGAACCGGCAAAGATTCCTTCCATCAGCCGGCAGTTGCTCTCATTATCGTCCACCACGAGCAGCGTGGCCGGACGAAGTTCATTGAAATCCACTTCATCCGTCGGCGCGGATTTCGCCGATGCCGGCAGCCGCGTGGAAATTGGCACGTTGGGAAAGCGCAGATGGAAGGCCGAACCCTGCCGCATGACGCTCGCCACGGTTACCGTGCCGCCCATGATTTCCGTGAGTCGCTTGACGATGGAAAGCCCCAGGCCCGTGCCTTGATTCTCTTTGTCGCGATTCGCACCCGCCTGTACAAAGGGTTTGAAGATGGCATCGAGTTTGTCCTGTGGAATGCCGACGCCGGTATCCTGCACCTCAATGACCAGGGTGACGTGGCTGCTCGTCGCCTCCTTTTCCCAAAGCACCCGGACCTCAACGCTGCCTTGGTCCGTGAATTTAACCGCGTTGCCAACCAAATTGACGAGAATTTGCCGCAGTCGGATCCGGTCCAGCAGCAACGCATGAGGAAAATCGCCGGCGACCTGGCAGCCCAGTTGCAGGTTCTTCTTGGCCGCCGGTTCGGAAAACAACGTGTGAATGAAGTCGCAAATCTCACGCAAATCCGTCGGCTCTGGATGCAGTTCCATCACGCCCGCCTCGATTTTTGACATGTCGAGAATGTCATTGATGAGCAGCAGCAGCGAGCCGGCGCTGGAGCGGATGGATTGCAGGTATTGCCGGTGGCGCGGCTCGTGGAGATCATCTTGCAGCAATTCGCTAAAACCCAGGATCGCGTTCATCGGGGTGCGAATTTCGTGGCTCATGTTCGCGAGAAAAATTGTTTTTTCCTTGTTGTTATGCTCGGCCTGCAGCTTGGCCTCCACGAGTTCGCGCTCGCGTTGCTGATGTTTCAACGTGAGGCGGGCCAGCCAGTACGCGAAGATCCCGGCTCCCACCCCCATGACGCCGGCGGCCACGCTGGTGATGTTCGCGCGCGACAAAATGGTTCGTAGCCTGCTCCTGATGCCGGTGATCTTGCTGGCAAGCTGTTGGGTCAGGCGGGCGGCTTCGTCGCGCACTTCGTCCATGCTCCGCTTGCCATCGCCGGCAGCAATCAGGCTGGCCGCTTTGGCGAAGCCGTGCTCGCGCGCCTCAATGACGGCCATTTGATAATTCAGGCTCACCTCGGCTTGCGCGCGTAGTTGGGTCACACTTTTCAACAAATCCGAATCATTGTGCGCCAGCTCCACGAGGTGATTGAACCGCGCCGATAAGTTCGTGCTGCTGCTGTTCAATGGCTCCAGAAATTGTTTGTCGCCGGTGATGACATAACCCCGCATGGCCGTTTCCGTATCCAGCAGGGATTTCAGCACGCCGTCCAATTCTTCCCGCGCGGTGACGATGTCCCGCCCTGAGGTCATCTGCACCGAAAGTTGCCACCATGATATGGCCGCCAGCACGACGCTTCCTATTGAAAGCGTGAGCCATAGAATCACGGCCGTTTTGTAAATCAAGTTGTTAGGCTGCCGCATATACTTCCCTCGATTGAACCAAAAACTACACGCTCCTCCATACCAACCCGGTTTGAATCCTAGCTCTCGAGAAAGTTTTTGTCTATGCATATCTCTAACACTGCGCATTAGGCCGAAATGAATTCCACCACCATTGTCAACGCGGATGAGCATGCGGTGGTCATGGCCGGGCCGGCCGGCAGCGCCACCGCGTACCCGGCCCGGACCAGCCCCCTAAGCCAGGTGCCAAACGCAAACACCGCCAAGACCAGCCTCTGACTAAACCTTTGCCTCTGGGCGACCCGGCCTGATGTGCAAACTCACGCCGTGGCAAGTTGCGGGGCATTGACCGGCAGCGCCGCCTCATCGGGCCGCAAAGATTCTGCTTCCTGAACTATCCGGTGAATGAAACGCAGCTTGGCGACGACCGCTGGCGGAATCACGAACGGATAGAGGTCGGTCAACCCCATCCCGCGATTGATGGCGTTCAACGCGCATGTCAGCGGAATCCATTCCGCGAGCAACTGGTCGAAATCCATCCCCGCGCTGAACTGCACCGCTGCCGGGGGTGCTGACCCATCGTTGGCGACATTCTCCGCCTTCACGCCCACGCCAAAATTTGCAGCGGTTTCCATCGTATCCATGATATGCAGATAATGCGCCCACGTTTCCGCCCAATCTTCCCATGGATGCGAACTCGCGTACGCCGTGACGGTTCGTACCGGCCAGTCGGCGGGCGGGCCTTGCTGGTAGTACGCCTGCAGCGCGGCCTCATAATCCAACGTTTCATCACCAAAAAACTCCCGAAAGCCTGGCAGGTTTGGTGAATGGGCGATGAGCCGGTCCCAATAAAAATGCCCCGATTCGTGACGCAGATGGCCGATCAACGTGCGATACGGTTCATGCAAGTTCAAGCGGCGATGTTCCCGCTCATCGTCATCGGCCTCAGCAATATTGAGCGTGATCACTCCGTCCTGATGGCCGGTTTTGACGGGCGCATTTTGGTTGTCCTGGAGAAACTGAAAACGTAACGGGTTGGCGGCGCCGCCCGGCTCGCTTTGCAACGGCAGGCCCAGTTTTAGAAAAGTGTAAATACAGCGGCGCTTGGCCTGTTCCAGTTTGTTCCAGCGCCCGCGATTTTTCACCTCGGTCAGATCGGGAATGATTTCGTTGAGCCGGCACGCCCCGCAAAACGGGTTTGGATCGTTCGCTGGCACCATCCAATTACACACTTGATGCTGCTGACCATTCGCGCAGTTGCGGTAGACCGTCTTTGCCGCCGATCCTGCCAGCGCCTGCCACTGCCCGTCGCCGGTCTTTTCGAGCGCGCTCATTTCCAAAACATCAGGCAAAAACCCCAATGCGCGGTCGCAATTCAAACAACGGTCATTTTCAAAAAAAACCATCGCCCCACAGTTGTCACAATGAAAACAATTCATAAATTAATTTGGATTTTTTCCGCGCCGCCAAACCACGTTGGCTTGGCAGCCTGCTGTTGTGCGCACCTTCCGCCCCGTGACGAATCACGTTAACTCCGTGGCGGAGGGCACCTAAATTTTCCTGCCCTGAATGATGCGCACGAGAATCATGATGATGGCGACGACCAACAGAATGTGGATGAAGCCGCCCATCGTATAAGACGAAACCAAACCCAGCAGCCAGGCGATGATTAAGATTAATGCCAGTGTGTAAAGCATAACCAATTCATTCTTGCTGACCTGTCAGCCGGATGCGCCCAAATAAAAGCCCCGTCGTTTTCCCGGTGGTGATGGCTTGGTGCGTCACGCCATAAGCCTCGTGCACGGTTTCATTCCTGCCGAATTTTGAATTTGCATTCATTAATAAATAAGCGTCGGCAGGAACATTAAGCATCAGCAATCATGGACTGCCTGCTTCAAATCGCACACCCCGACAATATTTCTAAGCTTGGGACATGCCAGTATGTTGTCGGGCCCGATTTTCTTCAAAAACCGTGCCAACCGAACATTCGTCAACCAGCGCCCGTAAAACAGCCATGCAACTTGCATGCCGGCCAAACATTGTTCGTGCAAAATGCAAGGTCAAGACCCGCTGGGTTAGCCTGTTTTTGCCACCAAAAATTGACGGCCATGCCTGATTTCTTGTTTTTGCGCGGCAGTCCTGCTTTCCCAAAGGCTCGGCACATTACTTGCAATAGGAAATTCAGTTTTGCTGCCGCCCAGCGCGGCCCCCAGCACAATGCATTCAACCCAGCCAATATGAGCACTCTGTCCGCCAAAGGAAACCGTCCTAAAGCCAAAGGTAAATTGCGGCATAAATTTGTTCAGCCGACCGTCCTTCGTTTGAACATTTCAAACTGGGCTGTCAAAGCTAACCCCGATCTGTTGTTGCAGTCGCCCCTGACAAAATTCCAGCCAACCTCATTGCCTCGTGAATAGCGAAACCACCTCAACTGGCACATGCCTCCCGCCCGGCCTGTTTCAACTTGCCGCGCGAATCGAAAATGCCAATACGCCATCCACAATGCCGCCTCCGAAATCGATCACCATGAATGCTTCAGCCGTGATCATCTCTGATGCCCGCAGCGCCGAATTGGTCAATGCCTTCAAGTCGGGCCGTCGCGCCGCCCTGTGGCGGTGCGCGGTCGAAGCCTGACCCTCTGGAAATAATTTCGTCTGAATCTCAAGCCCAACTCCTGATTTAAATCATCATGAAACGAACCTCACGCGCAACCTCTTCTGCCGCCCCGGAAAACGCTGCTGCTGCCAGGCCCAACGACGAGCTGACGAATCTGCTCAAGCCTGGCGAATTCCGGTTAAAAGCGCCGCTCGCCAAATCCGTCAAACTCGCCGGTAATTTCACCGATTGGGAAAAACAGCCGCTGGACATGGATAAAACGGAGCATGGCGTCTGGCGTTTGATCCTCCCATTGCCCCCTGGCTATCATCCGTATCGCTTCATCGTGGATGGACAGTGGTGCGATGATCCTCAGGCCAGCCTGCACGCCCCGAACCCTTTTGGCACGCAAAACGCCGTCAAAGTCGTCACTTAAATAACCAGGCTGAATTCAAACAAATCCAATGTCACCCGCCTGCGGCGCGGATGTTGATGCGGCTCCCGCCCGCCCAATTCATGCAGCGTGCAATTTTTTCAGCGCTGGGTATCGCTCGCGGTCAAACATTACAAACATTAAAATGAAAGGTTAAATATGAACAAAGGAATTGGCATCGCCTTGCTCGTGGTCGGCATCATTCTCGTCGCCTTCGGCTTCAACGCATCCGACTCCGCCAGTTCGGGGATCTCACGAATCTTTACCGGCGCACCCACCAACAAAACGCTGTGTTTGCTTTTAGGCGGGGTGGCCAGCGCGATCGTTGGGGCGGTAATGACTTTTCGCCCTTCCAGCAAATCGTAACCCATCCACTTGGCTGGCCAAGCCCTCCGCAAGCGCTGAAATTCCCATGCGGCGAAGGGCCGCATGTCCGCGGAGCTTGAACGCGTTTTGCTGCGCAATATCCAATACATGTCGTGCTGCCTGGCCGCCATTGGCATGTCTTGCGACTGCGGGGAGTACGGCGGGATCAACTGCCGGGCCGGAGCGCGGCCGTTTCGGCCGCAGCAACTCCCTGACGACCGATGGCCCCCGAAAAACACGCAAACGCCAGTCTGGACAGCCACCGCCGTATGCGCCACCGCTCGAAAATTTCCCATGGCCATCAAGCCTGGACATTACCCGCAGCCTGTGACTGGGCACAAACGAAGTCAAAAGTTGAAACCCAAGCCGGTCGTTCCTCCATTCTTTCTTGCCACATCGCTGAGATGCCCATGAAAACGTTCTAATTTTTCCTCCCCGAGCCGCTTTTTTTGCCGCCGCCGGACAGCTTGTTCACGGTGGCCCAGGCGCGGGCTTCCACAGTTTTCCGGCTGACACCGTGATGTTCGTAACCGGCCTCGATGTGGGCCGCCTGACGCTTCTGCTTGTCAGTGTAGCTGGATTTATCACCTTGAGGCATGGGTGGATCGTCCTTTCAGAAATGAAGTTTTGACTTCGGCTCGCCGCGCGTTTTCGCCGCGATGCTCATGGTTGTTAACCCCCTCGGCGTTGCGGGCAAGCACCGTCTCCGAACGAAAAAATGGCGCTCGGACCCTTGCCCGCACCTTTGCTTCGGTCGCGTCGCCAAAGCCCTCGCGCCTGGCCCCGATAATCTGCGCCAGTGGTGCCTTGTTTTTCTGCGCGTGGCGAATGCGCTTGGTTTTCATCACCAAAGGATTCATGCGCGATATAATGTCATTGGTATCCAAAGTCAACCGCCGCCGACTTCAGACCTGGTCATTTTGCCGGCGGGGTTGCAAGCACAGGCGGCTGACTGGTAAGCACGGGCGGTTGACTGTTTAATACAGGTGGCTGACTCGTGAATACAGGTGGCTGACTGTTAAACATCGGCGGCCGATTGATAAACACCGGTGGCTGGTTGGTGAATAATGGCGTCCGATTGGTGAATACCGGTGGCTGGTTGGTGAATAATGGCGTCCGATTGGTGAATACCGGTTGGCGATTGGTAAACACGGGCGTGCGGTTCGTAAAAAACGGCGCGCGATTCGTAAAAAAGGGCATGCGATTGGTGAACACCGGCGGCTGATTGGTAAACACGGGCGGCCGATTATTGGGACCGGGCAGGTTTGGTTCTGTCGGCGGCGTGGTTGGCACCGGGCGAATATCCTCCGGCGGCAAGGGATCCGGCATTACCGGCACGGTTTTTCTGGGCACCACCGGTGTCGGCATGGGATGTGTCGGCTGTATTGGTTGTGCCGGCTGGGCTTGAACCTGGCTCAACTGAATCTGTTGCCTGGCGGGTGGAGCCAGTAGTGTCGATTGACCTGAACCGTTCAAAGCGGCGATCAGGCCCAGGGAAACCAGCGTGGGCAGGGTGGACAAATTTGGATTTTTCATGATGCTTGTCGGGGTTGTGGGTTTAGTTTTGTAAAACGGATTTGCTGTCTTCCTATGGCAACTGAAGCAATCCACTGGTTGGCGGAGTCAAGGCTCCGTAAGCATGCTGACCTGTGGCACGTCAACTGCGCCGTCGCCGATCTTGAAGCTGGCTGCCGGCCAAAACTGGCATGCATAAGAGAGTCATGCATACATTGACTTTCATTTTTGACGGCAACTCATTCACCGTCTTTTATGGGGCCATGCTACTTCATCGGCCGCCTCTAAGCTATGGGGTCAAACCCCACCCGAAAGGAGTGCTGCACTCCTGTGTGAAGCACGAATGAACCATCAGGATCAGCGAACGTATCAGCGGCGATTTTTCGATTGCCGGGCTGGAGCATTGACCGCAATGATGTAGCGCTGCGGCGCGAGGATTTTTGACTGTTGACGAGGCTTTGGACCGGATGCCTGCCCGTCGCGGCCTGCGACCGGGCCGAAACGAAGCTTAAACCCAAACCGACCGCTCCCCCGGTTCTTTCTTGCCGCAGGGCTGTATGAATTTCTGAAAATGCTCAAGCCAGTAGAGTTTGAATCTGGTGCGCCTGCCCCAGAAACGATCCCAGGCTTTATTTAAAAACAAGGCACCTGATTCTGGGTTATTTCCTTGCAACCCGATGGGGTTTTTCCATAATTAAATCAAGAGTTTCTGGTTTTGGCCGCAGACAATTTGCGGGAAATTTTGTGTTGCGGGGTACAATGGCGTTGGCAGCCCCGCCAACTCGTGTTGCAAGTGCTTAACAATCAAGCGGAAGGGTGGTAGAGTGGTCTATTGCACCTGACTCGAAATCAGGAGAGGGGGCAACTCCTCCGTGGGTTCGAATCCCACCCCTTCCGCCACTTTCCCAAGGCTCTACGTTTGAGCCGGTTAGGGTTTTGTGGGGGTGGTTAAAACCGTCAACTGTCAGTGAAAGTGTCAGTAAACTTGGGTTTTTGCCGGAACTCCCGCAGAATTCCGCTTAAATCCCGCACTACTCTGGCACTGCCCGATCGGCGGTGCTTGTCGCCCTGCGCGGCGTGGAGGGCTTGGCGGCGTCTGTCCTTCAGAGATAAGCGCTGTTGTCGAAAGCAAATTTCAAAAGGCTGTGGGTCCCGTGTAATTTCAGCTTGTTGCAGATGTGTTGGCGGTGATTGTCCACCGTTCTGACGCTCAACTTGAGGCGGTCGGCAATCTCTTTGCTGGTGAAATCTTCGCCGACGAGCTTGAGAATGCGGCGCTCGGCCGGGGTCAGGGCTTCAACTTGTGGTTTGCCCAGCAGCAGTTCCCGGACGCGATCCCCGCGGCGAGTTCCGGCTTCCAGCATCGAGGCACTTACAAACGTTTCGCCGCGCTCCACTTTTTCCAGGGCGGTGACGATGTCATTGGCTGCGTTTTCCTTCAAAACATAGGCTTTCGCCCCCAAATCCATCGCTGCATTAAACATGTCATCTTCATTATACATCGTGAGAATCACCACCTTCACCGGCAATGGCAGTTCGCGAATGGCCTTGATGGTTTCCAATCCGTTCAAGCGAGGCATGTCAATGTCCAGAATCACGACCTGCGGTTTCAAAGCAGTCATCTGTTGGATGGCCTCGGCGCCATCCGAGGCTTCGCCGATGATCTTGAAGTGGGGCTTCCTGCCGATCACGTCGCGCAATCCGTGGCGGAGGAGCGGGTGGTCATCCACGAGCAAGAGTGTCACTTCATTTTTCATGCGAAAAAATTGCGGGGTTTTTCCCCGGCACTTCTACGGTCAAACTGGTGCCGCCTTGCGGTTTGGAGTCAATCGTGAGGGTTCCCTTGAGAATTCGCGCGCGTTCGGAGATGCCGGTCAATCCAAAGCCAGCTTCGTGCGGTTGCTCCGCCAGCCTCGGGTAGTCGAAGCCCTTGCCATTGTCGCGAACGGACAGTGTCACCGTGGTGGCACGCAATTTGATGACGACGGTGGCTTCGGTGGCGGCAGAATGTTTGGTGACGTTGGTGATGGCTTCCTGCACCATGCGATAAAAGTGGATTTCAGCGTCTTTGTCCAGCCACCCATCAATCTCCTCGATGCGGCTGGCAAAGGAAATCTGGCGGTTTTCCGCAGCCTGGCCGAGCAGGGCGCGAATGGACTGCGTCAACCCCAGCCGATCCAGCTGGTAGGGGCGCAAACCGTGGGTGATGCGGCGAACATCTTCGATGGCCTGGACTGCGGTGCTGGAAATCGCCTCCAGCCGGATTTGCACGGACTGTGCCTCCTCGGGCGCTTGCGTGGCCAGATCCGCGTGATTTTTAATCACATGCAAAGATTGTCCCAGACTGTCGTGCAGATTGACCGCGATGCGGCGGCGTTCCTCCTCCAGCTTGCCGAGCACATGCCGCGAGAAGGCGAGTTGCGCCGTCTGCTGGCGCTCCAATCGGCGCCGCAGCAAATGCACCCACAGCAATGCGCCGGCAGAAATCGTGAGTAACACCCCGACCAGCATCGCCGTCTTTTCCCAGGTCCACCAAGGCGGACCGCTCAACCAGGTGACATCCTGTGGGCTTCGCAAAAGAATGTTTAGCGAGGTCGAATATGGCAGCTGCCGGGCAGGCTTTCCCGTTGCGGACGCGGCCGTGATTTCATCGTCGCACACCCCGACTATGCCCAGGCGGCTTCCCGGCAGCAGCACCGGTAAACGACCCCGGCCCGTCGCCAGGATCGCTACGAATACACGATGCTGCTCTTGTAGCTCCAGGATTTGTTCCGTGCCCATCGTTTTTTGGGCCAGCAGCGTCGCCTTGGCCTGAACCAGCCGGCTGTTTTGTTTTGCCGCGGGCGTGTCGGTCAGGCTTAAGTCTTTTGGTCGGATCGCCGCCACCAATTTGGCCGGTCGTACCAACGGTTCGGTCAAAATGTTTGCAAGGCCTGATGCCGTGACAAAGGCGACCACGTCCGCCGCCTCGCCCAGCTTGACGGTTATTTGCGTCCGGTTTTGCATCCGGATGCCGCCCGAACCATCCTCTACAAAAAACGAGTTTTCATCCTGATAGGTGATTTCACCCTGCACCCGTATGCGATGACTGCCAGACGTTCCCACACCGGTTGGGGCCAAGCTTGCAATCGCACGGATGGGAAGCGAAAATGGATTGGCCGGGGCATCCTCTACCACGTCCAAATAACTTCGGGACGGAACCAGGAGCGTTGGCGACTCCCGTAAATCCGAGAGCATCACGCCCCGGGCGCGGACTTTGGCGTCCACGCACTCTGCCAGCACATTTGCCGGGGTCTGTCCCAGCCATAAATAGACCGGACCATGCTTGGTATTCAGTAAAAGTGTGCCGTTGGTATTTGCCACCTGCACCACCCCTTCAATCTGTGTCCACCGGCCTTCTTCGTTGTCCGGTGCCTTTGTATCCGGCGCGTAGGTCATGGCGGCCGGCATGGCATGCCGACCCAATCCCGTGACCACCAATGGCGTGATCGTCTGCAGGTGTCTGCCCGGTTGGAGCGCGCCGCCGAGATCAACGTAATGTCCGACGGTCAATTGGTTTTTCATCGCCCCGTTGGTGGTGGCTACCATCAGCACGGAATTGCGATCCTGAACAAAAACATAATCTTTGCCCCCGACCCGGTCATTGAACGTCACCACCCCGCGGGATCCGTAGAAGCCTGGCATGGCCGTATTGCCGGTGGGCGTGGCGGGCGTGGCGGCATCTTCCGGCGTCGTGAATTCATTGGCTGGCCCGGCTTCATAAAAAGTGATGCCGCCAGGTGACGAAGCCCAAATGCGCTCAGGCAAGATGGCTCCCAGCTGGTTGTCGCAGCCTTCGCAAACACCTTCCACCTGCAGGATCGCGTTGGTCAATTGCTTGACCGCTTCGGATCGCTCCTTGCTCCATTGCAACGCGCGAACTTCGACCGTCGAATGGCCGTCGAAAATCTCAAACCGCGCCTGGTTGTTTTCCAGCGACTTGAATTTGACCAGCCCTTTTGCGGCCACCCAGCGCCAGTTGTTTTCCACGGTCAATGGCTGGTTCCAGTCAATTTGAATTGGTTTTGGAAATGCCCTTGGTTCGCGACCGGTCACCTTCAAGTCTTTCACCGTCAAAGCCGAGACGTAAGGGCGTGCGCCACCCATGCCGGTCAAATCCCCCGCGGTATAGTTGGTCCAGTATTCGCGCAAGATGCCGTTGGTGACGTCTCCGGCGGCGGGGTTTGCTTGTCTCCCCGGCGAGATAAAGCTGCCACCGATTACCTCGATTCCCGGTTTTGCCGGCGCGGGTTTCTGCCACGCCACGGCCAGGTTTTCGCCGGCCACCGTTTGTTCCTGCAACGCTTCGATGTAATAGGTCTCGCCTGCCTTCAGCGCAATGGCTTCCGACTGCTGCGAAGGATACTTTGACCACTGGTGCGGATCCGTCCAGGTGTAGCGCTGCAAGCTGGCGATTTTGCGGAGGTTCGACGGATTTGCATCCGTACTCAGCCACAATTCGGCAGAATTGTCGCTGGCAATCCAAAACCGGTATTCGCCAGTCACTTTCGGATGAAGCCAGCCACGCATCCGCGTAAAATTATATTCGCCCCAATTTTGGGGCGATTCGAACGAAGCGCGGATTTCCTGGCCTGAAGGACGATACGGATAATCAGGAAAACTGGCGAATAGCGGGCGGCAGTTGGTTCCGTCCAATGCCACGGCCTGGCCGCTTTGCAGTCCCAATTTTCCCACCGGAAAAGAGAGGGCCACGGCCCCGGTCGAATCTTGCAGCACCATCAGGTCGTGGTTGGCATCCAATAAAGTGATGACTCCCGTCAGCTGAAAATCACACCCTTCCAGAAAATCCGCGCCCGTAAGGGTTTTGAACTG
>Ga0302321_100003792_pt1 | contig 13024 bp, 13 predicted proteins | sample Fen_T0_1_FD_202505 | JGI IMG/M metagenome (GOLD analysis project Ga0302321, IMG submission 202505) | Peat permafrost microbial communities from Stordalen Mire near Abisko, Sweden - Fen_T0_1 | ecosystem: Environmental > Terrestrial > Soil > Wetlands > Permafrost | place: Sweden: Abisko...
GCCTTGGCAGGGGGGAGTTTGCCTTACGAATGAGTAGTTTTACTCAGGCAGTTTAAGTAATTAACTGATTTTATTAATTTCCCCTTGAATTTATACTCACAGCAACAAAAAAACGCCAACAGCAAGCTTGATTTTATGCGTTAAGCAAGTTCCTGTTTGCAGACCTGGCTTATGAGGAAATGATATGAATAACACAATCTTGTTGATTGACGATGATGAAGTGGAAACCGGCTTGATGAGCAGATTGCTCAACAGGTTTGGGTTTGAAGTCATTGTTTCCAATAACAGCCTGGAAGGACTTCAATTAGTCAGCGAATGTGACCCGGCAATGGTAATCCTAGATTTGATGATGCCGGAAATGTCTGGTTGGGAAGTTTGTAAAGAGATTCGCCGGTTTAGCGATGTCCATATTCTTATTTTTTCAGCCGTTGGCGAGCCGAGTTTGGTAGCAAAAGCTTTATTCGCCGGTGCTGACCATTTTTTTTCCAAGCCTACACCGATCACCGTACTTGTTGAATATATTAATAACACAATCAATTCGGCATCCCGACAAATGCTCACAATGCCTGTGACACCCATGCTCCAGAATGCCTGATTCAATGTTTGCAAAGAACAGATGAAAGGATATCCAATATGTACAGACTCTTCCCAATTCAATTCCTGGCTTTGATGGCTGTTATTGCCGTTTACACTTCCTATGCTTACGCTTCTTCTGAAGCTCCGTCTCCGGGCGGCGAAGGCGTAAACACGATCAGTGGTTGGAATACATCCAATATAAAATATAGCCTTGAAGCAGGTTCGTCAAAAACTTCCGCGGTCGAGTTTGACCTGGATGATCCCGCCAATGTGGTCAAGATCAGCGTTAAATCATCCTCAGCCTCATTTTTTGATTGCGTAAATACAATTGGAAATCATTGGTATTGTGTTATCGGTCGTGAAACGGGTATTTCAGATTTTGATGAATTGAGGGTCATTGCAAAGTAGAACGATAAGTTAAAGGTTTTAGGGTTGGGGAGGATCACGGGAAAATTAATATCTTGGTTTGGCAAATTATGCAGTGCTTGGCAGGTAATAAAAACGGGCGAAACTGAATGTTTCGCCCGTTTGCCATCCCTTTCAAATTCTATTGACTTTCACCCTCGCAGGTTGTGAAATTGTCATTCCCTGGACCGCCAATGCAAATATCAGTTCCCTCACCGCCTGTGATTTGGTCATCCCCGCCGCCGCCGACAATGCAGTCATCTCCGCCGAGACCGTCAATTGTATCTGTACTGGAACTACCGAGGATCAAGTCATTGCCTTCAGTGCCTGTGATTGAACCTGTACCAATGACAAGATTTGTTAAGGGCCAACTTGTACAGGTGGATGGCTTTAGGTCGTTAATACCAACAGACATCATCAGGTGGGTAACATTTGTAGCCTGGACGGTGTTGGTGGCGGCAAAAGCCGTCGCCAGGTTAATGATGACGAGCGCAACCAGCCCAAAGATTAAGAGACGAAGCGCGAAAGGTATTTTCATAGTCTTACCTTTTTCAGCATTTCTGTCTCAGGTTGAGGCATTACAAATCCAATTTCGCCTGTCTGAATAATATATTCAGGTTCTTCTTCGGCAACTATCCACTCCTTTTGAATGATGTTATTTTTTTGATGATACATAACCGGCTCCGGTATCTTATTTTGAACTGGCGCGGGTCTGCCGCTATTTTTCCTATTGACAGTTGACCAGTGCCTTTGGGTTCTGGGACGCACAGGTTCTGCCGTAGGGAATTGATTGGCTGTAGTGTTTGGTACCTCATCGAGGACTGAGGCACTTTCGATGATCCCCTTTTTGCCTGCGCTGACCACGTAGCGGTATGTTGTTCCATTATTTTGCACCAGATAATAATGCAGGAAATTAATGACCATGTGCAGGATCATGGTTCCCTGTCGCTCGGCAAGTTTTACGAGATCGTCAATGCTGGTGACGTCAATAACGGTTGAGGTTGGTTCCAGACTTTTTTCGTAAACATCCACCAGCATCGAACTGTAGCGCAGGCGAATAAGAGCATCCTCGCTTTGTTGGGCTGTATTGAAAATGAACAGTCCCATGATAACAAGTCCGCTGACTGAAATTGCCAATCCGAGCAGGGCAAATACGCGAATAAAGCCGACAGTGGATTCTAGCCCGAGAAAAGACAAACTATTGGCTTGCACGTTGGAACTGCCCGCAGTGCCTTTCTTTGTTATATGCATGGGATCGATTTCATTATTCGTGTTAGCGAGATAGAGATGAACTTTGTCGTACTTGAAGGTAAGGGTAGGATCAAAGGTGTCTGTGATTGTTTGCCCTGAAGCGTTGGCGGTGAACGCGATATTTGTAACGATTTCAACGGTATAGGTGTTTGTGTGAAATCCTGTTTCTTTTTCGACCAAATTTACCAATGTTTCCAGTTGACAAAGGTCCAGGGTGGCCATGCTGAAATAGGAATTGCCGCTAAATGCTGTTTGTGGAAGGAGTGGGATCGTGCGCTGCCAGCCGCTTGGCTGATCCATGACACGCGCAAACATTTGATGGCTTCCCGATACATTTTGAAGCTGATTCCCCAGAATGTTATAAGTAAGCCCAATGTTGAGAAAACACGCCAGTCGGGGGAAAACTGGTTCCCCGCTGCGTACCATTTCTGTATCGTAGACTCCGGGCGTCCCAGTTGCCGTGTAGGAGTAACTGCCATCCTGTTGATACGGAATGGTATCCGCGGTGCGCGTGGAAGGTCGTGTGAATGCAAAAATGGAAAAGCCTAGAAACCCGAGAAACAAAAATCCCAGCACGTATAGCGTGCTCTCGAGCATTCCGCCCAAGTTGACCGCAGGGCTATTTTTTCCTTTTTTGCCTTTTGACGGTTTGGTTATCATACTGGACATAAAAACACCTCCCAGTAAAAAGATGGTAAGTGACAGGTTGATGGGTTTGCGAAGCCATTGCATTGCCATGCCTACTTTTGGCGCATAGATCCACTGTTTGCCGACGATTTCATCATGGGTGGGTTGGTATGCATCGATCCATGAATTATTATCACCTTTTATTACGAACTGTCCCTGCTCCATGCCGATGATACGGTGAATGACGTATGCCCCCATTTCAGCATCACGATAAGTGACAACATCACCAATTTGATATGTTTGTGCCTTGCGTACAATGACCAGGTCACCGGTATGGTAGTTTGGTTCCATGCTAATGCCGTTTACCACTACGTAGGATGCCTGTCCGCCAGTTTTGGCAGGGGCGAAGGCGATCCAAACAGCCACCAATCCCATATATAGGATGAGGTTGAAGAAAATGGATGGCTTGCGTTGGGTTTGTTTCATAAGATTATCACAGGAAGCAATCAGGGTTTAGATAAGTCGTTTATTTTTTATGAAGATAAGGTCTGGCAAAGGCCAGACCCTATCTTCACGATGGATCTATTCGGATTTGCTTACATGCTAATACTACGGGGCATCGGCACTGCTGCTGGCGACAATATTCAAAGCGGTGACGTTGATGAGTTGGAGTGATCCATATGTGCAAGTCACAGACATGGATGGAGGGGTTCCAGCTACGAGTGTGCAATCTGTCCAGGCGCCACCTGTTGCGGTCTGAAGTTTTACAATGGCGGCGATCACCGTCCCGCTGCTAGGGGCGATATCAAAGGTGATTGCATCAACCAGAGTCGGGTCGGTTGCATCTAGGTCATACGCAATGTTGGTTACCGTGTAGCCGGGAACCACATTTGCTTTATAACCGGCTGCGCTGTCAGCCACGGTGTTTTGGGCTGCAAAGGCGTAGGCGCTTCCTGCGAAGATGATTACAACAAAAACGATCAGTAGGAATTTGAAATTACGAAACATGGCTTATCTCCTTTATGTTTGGCAAATCCAATCCCCGTTGGGTTTGCTCTAGTGAAACGGAATTGCACATTTTTGGAAAAACGATCAAGCCATTTGATATCGTGATCTTCGGCAGTCTGGCGATCATGGTCACTTGAGTGACGTTAGACCCATAACTTTGCGTCCCTGCTTTTCAACAGGTTTGCCTTTTTCGTTTTTCTTACGCACAGTATAGTTGGGTGAAGAGATAATCCCAATCGTTTTTGTACTTAAATCAGTTGTGTAAAACTACTTATTTTATTTAATTGCATCGGTCCCAAAGACCATGTGTAAAGTAGGCGAATTACTTTAAGATTCCACACATACCGAGGGAAAATTTGGCATAGGGGAAAAGTGAGTTTGTATTAGCTAAATCCGCTTGTTGTTACGCGCCACGAATCCAGTCCAATCCCAATCACAACCTCTGCTTTTCGATGGGTAGGCGCGGGCAGGATAATTTCCTCGTTGCTGGGGACTTGTAAATATTCAAACGTGGTTTTCTCGCTTTCTCTAAATCTGATTTTCTGATTTCTCATGCATCATAACGAGAGTAATAACCAAATGCCAATCGAACATGAAATAACTGTTAGCCCAAAGTTGAAATATCCCCTTCGGAGGACGAGAACAAATAGAGATATTGGTACAAATGAGCACAAAAGAATTGAGCAGATTGGAAGCCATGCAAAGGTTTTCGAAGAAACAGATAAGCCAAAAGAAGCGGGAGAAATTCTGAATCTTGGCAAGCGACAAATAAAACGGTTACTGAAGTCATATCGAAAACTTTGCGTCTCTTGCGTGAAAGTACTATTGTAAAAATATCTTTTTTGCGTAAAATAAACGCGCGCAATACTAGACTCATCGGGCACATTTAGCCCATTGATGTAAATTTGGAACACCGTACATTAACAACCGAAAAATAAGAATGCCGCTCATGCGGCAATTAATTGTTGATAACAGATGCCAATTCTGTTGTCTTAACTGTATATCGATCAACAATCGAGGTATGCCGCTCCGGCGGTAATTATTTTTTGACAACAGACTAAGTGTCGTTGTCCTTTCGGTTTGCAAACTGCCTTGGCGATGCGCCTAAAAATTTGTGTTTTAGGCAAAAAATGTCCCCAGCTTTTGCTGAAACATTTGGAAAAACAAATTCTCATACGCAACGTATTGAGAAATCGAGGTATGTCGCTCCTGCGGCTATTAATTTTTTGGGCAACAAATGTCAATGCTGTTGTCTTGGGTGGGCGTTGAAATTTTGGAATCTTTTGATTTACGCTTCCAAAAACTAATGCCCATCCTGTTATCTTTTTTGGCTTACAAACGCGCCTTGGCACTTTGCCTAAACGTTTGCAAATTAATAATTCCCATTTAAATTCGAGGTAAAAGCGCTCATGTTCCAGCTGCCATTCTGTCTGGAGTATGAGTGCTTTTAATTTAATTTGCCTCGGAGTACCTTAATTGCTTCAGGAGATACCTATGATTGTTGATCCATCTCGTCTGGAAATTGACGAAGACACAAAATTGCTCACGGTTGAGGAAGCTGCCAAAATTGCCAACGTTTCCCCGCCCACGATTCGAAACTGGTCTAATGGACCTTTGCCTGTGTTCCGATATGGGCGCATCATTCGAATTAATCAGTCCACACTATTTACTTTTATCGCACAGTTTATTGCCAAGAATCCACAGTAACAGGATAAAATTGTATGGATGTGAACCTTAACAACCGAGTGAGTTACAGGGCAGACACCTCCTTGTTTAATTTCAAGGAGGCAACCATGTATAGTAATAAAGGCCATCGAGCCCCCGGCTCAGGCTCTGTAAGTAAGAATCCGTCAGGCACGTACCGTGCTCAAGTCACGATACCATCAATGGCGGGAAATAAACCGCATCGTGAGACGCGTTCGTTCAATACCAAGCGGGAGGCTGAAGAGTGGATGCGCCAGAGCATTTATGAAATTGACTCTGGACTTTCTGCGGAAAATCACAACATTACTCTCGATGAATATCACAAGAAGTGGATATCCACCAAAAAAATGAAAGTGCGCGTCAGGACTTTAGATGACTATCAACGCCTTTGCCGTTTGTATATTGTGCCTTATTTTGGCAGCAATTCCGTACGAAACATCAAGACTGCGGATGTCAATTCTTTTTATGTTTCGCTGGGTAGCCGTGGTACTGGGATTCCGACTATTGATTATGTTCACCGCGTGCTAAGAACGATATTTTCAGATGCAATACGGGAAGGTGTTGTAAGTTTTAACCCATGTCTTTATGCCAGTCGCCCAAGGGCAAAGAAAAGCAGAAATATTGAAGTAATGTCCGAGAACGAAGTAGTTACTTTTCTGAAATTGGCAGACGAGACCTCTTTTGGGATGTTGTTACGAACGGCTATTATGACAGGTATGCGTCTGGGGGAGTTGTTGGGTTTGACTTGGCGAGATGTAAATTTTGCGACAGGAAAAATCCACGTCAATAAGCAAATTCCTACTCGACATGTCAAGGGTGTTCCGCGAGAAGCAACAGCAACAAAGACTACTGCTGGTAATCGTATTCTTCCTGTGGCGAACAACTTGTTGCAAGACCTTCAACAACATTATGAATCGCAAAGAAAGCACATTGTTTTCATGGGAAGCTCATGGAAGGATCAAAATCTGGTTTTTCCGTCAAACATTGGAACTCCGCTTCAAGCAGGCTATCCCCAAAAGACTTGTAAACGGATTTTTGCCGTGATTGGATTGGACGATAGCTTCACTTTCCACAATTTGCGTCATACAGCCGCTTCAATTATGTTAAACAACGGCATGTCTTTAGTGGATGTAAGCAAGTATCTTGGGCATTCTTCTCCAACCATTACCGCTCAAATTTATGCGCACGTAATGCCTGGAGGATTGGAGAAAGCAGTGAGTATTTTCGATAAAGTGGCTCCAGGCAAGGTGTAACAAAAGGGATGAGCATTGAAACACATGCTTTAGATGTTCATCATGTTCATCCTGTGCTTACTGTGTTGCACCGACTTGCACCGACAGTCCGCAGAAAGAGGAAAGCACCCCCATATATGGGGGTGCTTTCCTCTTGAACTCCTATATTTAGTGCCCCAGCCAGGAGTCGAACCCGGAACCTACTGATCCGAAGTCAGGCGCTCTATCCATTGAGCTACTAGGGCATGTACAAATTATACACGATTTGTCCCGCGTGCCTTGTAAAATTTGCCCACATCGCAAACGGCATGATAGAATCATATATTCTTGTTGAAGAGGATGGTCTCATGAAAGATATTCAGGCATTTAGCGACCAGCTGATTGGCAATCTTGAAAAAGTGATCGTTGGCAAGCGGCAGTCAATTGAATTGATCGTGATCGGGTTATTGTGCCAGGGGCATGTGCTGATTGAAGATGTGCCCGGGGTGGGTAAGACCATGCTGGCGCGCAGTCTGGCGCGTTCATTGGATTGCACGTTCAATCGCATTCAATTCACTCCAGATATGCTCCCAAGTGATGTGACCGGAGTTTCAATTTACAACCAGCAGAAAAATAAATTTGAATTTCGTGCCGGTCCCATTATCGGACAGATCATTCTTGCTGACGAGATCAATCGCGCCACACCCAAAACCCAGGCGGCTTTGCTTGAAGCGATGGAAGAGCGCCAGGTGACAGTGGATGGCGTGACGCATATTTTGCCCAAGCCGTTCATGGTGATGGCGACCCAAAATCCAATTGAATACGAAGGTACCTTCCCGCTTCCCGAAGCTCAGTTGGACCGTTTCCTGCTCCGATTGCGATTAGGATATCCGTCCATTTCCGATGAGATCCGTGTGCTGGATGACCAACAAATACAACATCCACTTGAATCATTAAAATCTATTGTGAAGCTCAAGGAAATATTACAGGCGGTTGAGGACGTAAAACATATTTACGCTTCCCCAGCCGTCAAACGTTACGTTGTGGAGTTGACAACACGTACGCGCCAAAGCGCCGATGTGTACCTTGGCGCAAGCCCGCGCGGAAGTCTTTCCTTGGTGAGGGCAGGGCAGGCGCGCGCGGCAATGCTGGGACGAGACTATGTTCTACCCGATGATATTCAGGCTTTGGCTACGGCTGTGCTGGCTCACCGCATTATCGTCAGTCCCGCCGCGCGTTTGCGTGACTTGAGTTCAGACCGCATTGTTCAGGAGGCGATCCACGCCACATCCGTGCCTGGCGGTGAGTTCGCGTCTGAACCTGTGATGAAGAAGCTCAAATGAAAACCGGGCGGATTTTCGTCGCCCTTTTGTCGACGGTTGGTATTGTGGGGGCGCTGGTGACCGGAGCCGATATTTATTCGCGCTTTCTTTACCTCAGTATTTTGCTGGTGGTTGGCGGTTGGTTGTGGACACATTGGGTGGCAAGGGGACTGCGTTTGTCGAGAAGTGCGCGTGTGTTGCGCGCGAATGTCGGTGATTTTTTTGAAGAACATTTTGATGTGGTGAATGGCAGTCGTGTCCTTGCGCCGTGGATCGAGGTTTTCAATCAATCTGCCATTCCTTACGCATCGGGGTCGCGCCTGTTGACTCTGGTACTGGGTCGCCAAAAACGGACATATCTTGCGCGCACCTGGCTTACACGCCGCGGCGCTTTCGAGCTTGGTCCCACGCGAATTTCCACAGGCGATCCGTTTGGCTTGTTCCGCGTAAGCAAAGAAATTGCCGCCACGCAAAAACTGGTTGTCCTTCCAATGATTTTTGAAATCAAATCTTTCTCACTGCCTCCCGGTCTTTTGCCCGGCGGACAGGTGATTCGTAAAAAATCACCCGACATCACGCCCCATGCGGCAGGGGTGCGCGAATATGTAAATGGCGACGCGATGAAACGCATTCACTGGCCCACAAGTGTTCGGCGCAATCAGTTGATGGTAAAAGAGTTTGAGCAGGATCCGCAAGCTGAAGTGTGGCTGTATCTTGATTCGCAGAACGATGTGCATCGTGAGAAGTCTCGTCCGCGCGACCAGTTGCCAACGGAGTCAAATTTTTTTGGGCGGCGGCCAGATTTCAAATTGACTCCATCTTCGCTTGAATATTCGATTAGCATTACTGCTTCACTGGCGCATTATTTCATTGCACAGCGCCGCGCGGTTGGGTATGCGAGCGCAGGGCAGACATTCAACGTTCATCACGCAGAACGAGGCGAGCGGCAGGAAGGCAAAATTTTGGAGACCCTGGCTTTTGTGGAAGCCGATGGCGACCTTTCCATTGCTGCGCTTGTGGCGGCGCAGGCTTCGCAATTGCCGCAAGGTTCAACCGCTATTCTCATTACGCCCTCTGTTCGCCCAGATCTTTTGCAGGCAGTGGATGACCTGCAAAGACGTTATTTGCGCCCAGTGGTAATTTTGCTCAACATCGAAACTTTCGGCGGTTTGCGCGGCACAGATAAAATTGCCCGTTCTTTACACGAACGCCGCGTGCCTGTTTGTGCGGTGGCCTGTAATGCCAACCTGACACAGACGCTTTCAGAACTTACTTCAAATTTTATATCGCAGGAGATACATACATGGAGAAGACCCGAATTATCACACTAGATCTTAATTTTCAAAATAAGACACAGGCAATTGCTTCTTATTTAATTCGACATAATGACGGAGCGGTCTTGATCGAAAGCGGACCTGGCTCGACCCTTTCCGCGCTGGAAGCTGGTCTGGCGAAAGAGGGTTTATCTCACCGAGACATTACCCACGTTCTGCTCACGCACATCCACCTTGACCATGCAGGCGCGGCGGGCTGGCTCTCGCGTCAGGGCGCGCAAATCTTTATCCACCCGAATGGCGCGCCGCATTTGTTGAATCCTGAAAAGCTGATCGCCAGCGCCACGCGCATTTACGGAGATAGGATGCAAACTCTCTGGGGTGAGTTTCTGCCTGTTGCGCAGAATCAGCTCACAGTCCCAATGGATGCGGAGGAGATCGTTATCGGAAATCTTCGCTTTCTTCCAATTAATACGCCAGGTCACGCAGAGCATCATTATTCCTATATATTTGAAGATGTATGTTTTAGCGGCGATGTGGGCGGGGTGCGGATTCCGGGTTATCAATATTTGCGTGCGCCCATGCCTCCTCCTGAGCTACACTTTGGAAGATGGCGCGAGAGCATTACCCGTTTGCGTTCCTTGAAATTCCCTCGAATTGCGCCGACCCATTTTGGGATTTTCGATGACGCCGACTGGCAATTGAATGAGCTGCAAAAAAATCTCGATGAAACCGAAAAATGGCTTGAAGTAGTGATGCCTGCTGATCCGCCTGTGGAGGAGTTGCGCGAAAAATTTGAAGCTTGGATGAATGAGCAAAGCCGCGTGCAAAAACTGAGCGAGGAAACGGTCCAAGCCTACACGTTGGCAAATCCGCTCAAGATGGGCGCGGATGGGATGATGCGGTACTGGAAGAAAGTTCGTAATTCGTCCTAAGCGAAGTCGAAGGACAGAGTCGCAGGTGACGGTTGCCATGAGCGCGAAATGTCACGCACAAAGCATGATGCTCAAGACATGCCGAAATTACGCCAATAAAGATATACTTGTGAAAACAAACTTCGTGGTTCTATTTAAGGAGCAAAAATGAAGGATTTTCTCGCGATCTCCGATTACACATCGGATGAGATTCAAGACCTGCTTGATGTAGCGGTGAAACTTAAGAAGCAGTATTTCAAAAAAGGCAATAAGCCTGTTTTCAAAGGCAAGGTTTTAGGCATGATCTTCCAAAAGCCAAGCCTGCGCACGCGCATCTCGTTTGATATGGCAATGCGGCACTGCGGCGGCGATGCCCTTTACCTCTCGCCGAGTGAAATTGGCTTGGGCAAGCGCGAATCCATCGCGGATGTGGCGCGTGTCCTTTCTGGTTATGTACAGGGATTGATGGCGCGTGTGTTCGAGCATGAGCATGTGCTGGAACTTGCAAAGTGGTCTGAAGTTCCCGTTGTCAACGGCTTGAGCGATTACAACCACCCCTGTCAGGGCATGGCAGATGCGCTGACCATTATCGAAAAATTTGGTAAAAAATCCAAAGGCTTGAATGTCAGTTATGTTGGTGATGGGAACAATGTGGTTGTTTCCCTGATGCATGTTTCGGCGTTGCTTGGTTGGAATGTGACTGTTGCCTCTCCCGAAGGTTATGGCGTTAATCCAAAGGCTGTTGGAGTGGCGCAGAAAATTGCAAAGAAAACAAAGAGCAAGTTGATCTTCGTGCGCGACCCGCATGAGGCGGTCAAGGGCGCGCATGTCATTTACACCGATACATGGACTTCGATGGGGCAGGAAGAGGAAACCGCCAAGCGCGAGAAGGTCTTCCCGCCATATCAGGTCAATGCAAAACTGGTAAGCGAAGCCGACAAAGATGTGATCGTCATGCACTGCCTGCCTGCTCATCGTGGACAAGAGTTGACCGATGATGTGGCAGACGGCCCGCATTCGGTTATTTTCCCGCAGGCGCATAATCGTCTGCATGCGCAGAAGGCAATTCTGGCGCGTTTATTTGATGTGGCATAGAAAGATGTTTCGAGAATGGATGACTAGATACTAGTCGCCCATTCTCTCTATTCTCTATTCTCATAGGACACAAATGAATACACAAGACTTTATCAGTATGGAAGAAAAGTACGGCGCGCATAATTATCACCCTTTGGATGTAGTTATTGAAAGGGCTGAAGGCGTGTGGGTTTATGACGTGGAAGGCAAAAAATATCTTGATTGTCTGAGTGCATATTCGGCAGTCAATCAGGGACACGTTCACCCGAAAATTTTGCAGGCGTTGCTCGATCAGGCGAAGCGTGTCACGTTGACTTCGCGTGCCTTCCGCAACGATCAATTGCCGCTGCTCTACAAAGAACTCTCCGAAATGACAGGCTACGAAATGTCCCTGCCGATGAACTCGGGAGCAGAGGCTGTTGAGACGGCTGTCAAACTTGCCCGCAAGTGGGCGTATCAGGCGAAGAAAGTCCCCCGCCACCAGGCTGAGATCATTGTTGCGGCGGGTAACTTCCATGGGCGCACGGTGACCATCGTTTCATTTTCCACAGAGCCATCATATCGCGATGACTTCGGTCCCTTCACCCCGGGCTTTGTGACAGTCAAGTACGGTGATGCGGATGCGGTTGCAAAGGCGATCACGCCGAACACTGCCGCGGTTTTGCTTGAACCGATTCAAGGCGAAGCGGGTGTTATTATTCCGCCCGCTGGATATTTGAAGAAAGTCGCTGAAATTTGCGGGAAGAACAATGTCTTATTCATGGCAGATGAAATTCAAACGGGTCTGGCGCGGACTGGAAAACTGTTCGCGGCGCAGCATGACGACGTTCGAGCTGATGTGACCATTATCGGCAAAGCACTGGCTGGCGGCTTTTATCCCGTCTCGGCGGTTTTGGCGGACAAGGCAATCCTTGGCTTGTTCACACCCGGGGAGCACGGATCAACTTTCGGCGGCAATCCGCTTGCGGCGGCTGTGTCCCGCGCTGCGTTGCGTGTCATCCGTGAAGAGAAACTTGCCGAGCGTTCGCAACAACTGGGTGAGTATTTCGTTGAGCAGTTAAGTGAAATTCCCAGCCCGCATGTCAAAGAAGTCCGCGGGCGTGGATTATTGATCGGCGTGGAGCTCAAGCCCGAGGCAAAAGGTGCACGTCGTTTTTGCGAGGCTTTACAGAAGAAAGGCATTCTCGCAAAAGAGACCCACGATAACGTCATTCGTTTTGCTCCGCCGCTAGTGATCGATAAGGAAACGATTGATTGGGCGCTTCCGTCTATTCGTGAAGTTCTCAATATGGAATAAAATTTTTGACCCTGAAGGTCTTGAAGGCCTTTAGGGTTTTTTATGTGGAGGCATATGATGAACATTGGAATTCCAAAAGAAAGCAGACCCTTTGAGTATCGTGTGGGACTTTCTCCAGCGGGAGTGGATATCCTCGTCCAAAACGGGCATCAGGTTTTTGTCGAGCATGATGCAGGCGTGTTGACTGGTTTCAGCGACAAGGAATATGAAAACGTTGGCGTCAAACTTGTTTTCTCACCCGAAGAATCTTTTGGCCGTGCCGATTTGGTGTTGAAAGTAACGCGTCCTACGGAGCAGGAATTAAATTGGCTCCGCTCTGGTACGACTCTGGCTGGCTTTCTGCATCTTGCATCCGCCCAGC
>Ga0302321_100003793_pt1 | contig 13023 bp, 8 predicted proteins | sample Fen_T0_1_FD_202505 | JGI IMG/M metagenome (GOLD analysis project Ga0302321, IMG submission 202505) | Peat permafrost microbial communities from Stordalen Mire near Abisko, Sweden - Fen_T0_1 | ecosystem: Environmental > Terrestrial > Soil > Wetlands > Permafrost | place: Sweden: Abisko...
GATTTGTAGTCCTGTTGATTGCTATTATAATTGCATACTCTCTCTATAACCGCGATCATAAACTACTGCTCAGTCAGATGGAAACACAGAAGAATTCATTTACAGAGAAAATAACCTCCCGTGATTCATCGATAGGTGAATGGGTTACCACCTTTGGCGAAGTTGAAAAAAATATCGCACTCATAAAGGAAAAAGAGCATATAATTTCAACCAATTCTTCGACCGGGGAATTATCCAGAAACAATAAACAACAAATTTTGGAAGATATCAAATACATTAATTCGCTACTTGAACTGAACAAAAAGAAAATTGCCTCATTAAATAGTCAATTGATTAAGTCCGGCGGAACAATAAAGGGTCTGCAAAATACAATCACCGGATTGGAAGCTTCAGTTAAACAGAGTGAAAATGAGATTGCTGATTTGAAGACCACACTGTTAAACAAAAAATTCGAAATTGAACAGCTGAATACCGAGAAAACCGAATTGCAGGGCACTATAGTTGAGAAGGATGAAAAAATTACCACTCAGACTTATGAGATGAATAAGGCTTTTGTTGCAAGTGGAACCTTTAAAGAGTTGAAGGCTAAGGGTCTTCTGACTAAAGAAGGGGGATTCATTGGATTAGGGAAAACGAAAACCTTAGCCGGAAGTTTTGCCGATAGCTCATTCAAGCAAATCGATATCACTGTTATGAAATCGATTCCTGTAAATTCAAAAACAGCTAAACTTATCACTGAGCATCCCGCAAATTCATATCAGTTTATACGGGACAAAGACAAGAAAATTATATCCCTGGATATAACTGATCCCGCTCAGTTCTGGAAAATTTCAAAATATGCAGTTGTAGAGATTAGCAAATAAAGTAAATATAAATTCATTGCAAACCCCGTAAGATCAATTATCTGCGGGGTTTTGTTTTTATATGATTAGGGACTCATTTTCTTCCCCATGGCTGTCAACTTAAGCTTTGGGGATGAATGAGATACTGCATATAAAAGTTTCCCCTCCTTTTGAAGCTAATCTTTATACACATCTTCACAATCGGGAATTCTTCTGTTATTAACATACTCACCCCCATCCCCTTCTCTACTTCGTAAAGAGAGGCGTGGATGCGATAAAATTGCAATGCGATGAATATGATTCTACTTTATAGATGTGGGGCGTTTCCATGCTGAAACAATATAATAATAGAAGTATATTTTAACTTCCTTATAATGACTCATAATGTTCAACATATCAGTGAATTGCCCCCTCTTTACGAGGTAGAGAGGGGGTTCGGGGGGTGAGTACAAAAAAGCTAAGATGAAAAGATGTGTATAAAGATTAGCTTTTGAAGGAGGGGTGGTCGCAGCACAATGATGATCATTGTATTACAAAGACTTTTGCGACCGGGGTGGTTGATTCAATGATTTCTTCAAAACAGATTAGTATTCCAGGAACCTGAATTTGTAAAAAATGAGATAAGAAAAACCTTCAAAAGAGAAGATCCGGAAACTAAATAAACAATCAACCACCCCGGCCGGTATCAGCATTTGTATCATAACTAAAAAGTGGTCCGGCCACCCCTTCTTTAAACTACTCTTTATACACATCTTAAATTAATAGCTGGAATCAGTATCGTTAAGTGTACTTAAATGGATCTTAGCCACGAAGTGGCTTAATATGAATAACCCCCCGTGCCAGCCCGGGGGTAAAGCTAACCCTCTGATCTAAAGCCCTGAAAGGGCTTAATATAATTGACTTTAATTACTACTATTATTAACTTTACTCTCTCGTGCTATCGTTAATATTTATTTAAAAATCCCAAAATGTCAAGCTATCGCCAACATCTGTATCACATTGTTTTCAGGACTAAGTCGAGTCTGAATACTATTAATCAGGATCATGTGAATGATCTGTATGCCTATTTTACAGGGATATTAAAAAATAAAAAATGTCACCTCTACCGTATTAATGGAATAGCAAATCACATTCATATTCTTACTGATATTAATCCGTCACTAGCACTCATTGATTTCGTGAGGGATATCAAAGTATCAACATCAATATGGATGAAGAATAGCACTTTATTTCCGGCGTTTAAAGGATGGTAAGTAGGATATGATTCATTTACATGCTCATATTCTGATCTGGACGGATTGACAGATTACATAAAAAATCAACAGGACCATCATAAAAAAGTTACATTTGAAGAAGAGTATCGTAATCTTCTTTTGCTGAATGGCATTAACCCAGACGAAAAGTATTTTCCATGAATATTATATTCAGCTCCTTCAGAGCTGGAAAGGATTTGGTGTACATCTCCTCTGGCTGCGCCAGGGGTTATTCATATTTGGCTCTTTCAGAGCCAGCAGTTATTAAAAATGAAGAGCATGTGACCTTGTCTCAAAATGACCTTGTAAATTCAGTATATAAAAAGAAGTGTATAAAGGGTAGTCCTTTAAAAGGAGGGGAAATGTACTATACATAAATCCGCGCCAACTACCAAGAACCGAGCAGAAAAAAAGGCACGGATTGCAAATCCGCGCCAGCGAAGCCTGATGAACAAGAATTATTTCAATTTAAGCATCAGCTCTTTATACCGTGCATTATCCCTTATCTTATCAAAGACTGGATCTGCCTCAACCATTTTTCGTGAATTAAATCCATGATTAATGGCTGCAGATAATGCATTAACCGACTCCTTTAATTTACCTGATCCGGCCAGAGACCTGGCAAGATTATAATAATTATTCTGGTTATCACTGTCCGATAAGGTGCAGATCTCAAACAGGAAAGCTGCCCGTTCATAAAGTCTGTTCCTGTAATATGATGTCCCCTGCTCAGAGCAGAGGATTGAAATGAAATTCATTACTCTTGATGCCATCTGGCTGTTCTCAGGACTGCCTTTATCATGAAGGCGGATAAGTTTTCCTGTCTCATTTTTCCACCAGGCTGATGCACTGTCGGGTAATGAACCTGAATTTACGATCTCACTCAGGTTGTTTATATATTTTTCTTTACTCTCCTGTTCCGTTTCTGCTATTTTATCCCACTTCCGGATTGCAGTTTGATATTCAGCTGATTTTTCGGAATCAGTCAGCAACTTTGTTATCCGGGAGCCAAAAGAAGTCCCCCGGAAGTCTCTCGAGGCAAACCTCATATACATTATTGCATCAATCTGGTTTCCGGCGGACAGCTGTGAATTGATCAGATTTTGTGTTTTGTTTTCCATATATAAAAGAAATGTCGGATCGGCGGGTATTATTTTCAGGTTCATTGTCTGAAGCATCAGCCATTCCACAGCTTCAGTGATCAAATCGGAACCTGGCCACTGATGGCCACCTGAGAATGTCCTGAGATATGATATCACCCTGGTCCGGTTGCTGAAAAAGCCGGCCAGATCATGCATTTCCGGATAATTCATATCGCGGGTGCCTGCAAGACCATAATATAAGAAGGTGGAATTTACCGACGGGAGATAATTCCTGTCATTAGGAAGACCTGCCCCGCAACCTATAACACCTGATATCTTTTTTTCGTTTACAGCGATGGCCATTGCAAAACGTGACCCTCCAGAAAAACCGGCAGCATAAATCCTTTTCTGATCAATAGTGAATCGTTCTTCAATATCCTGAAGCATGGAAGCGGCAGCAGTGAAGTTTTCTCCCATGGGTCCATTGCGTGAATTGTTTGAACAGGCAAGGATGAATCCATATTTTCTGGCTGCCTCAATGAAGGTACTGACACCTGTTCTTCCCCTCGCTGAAGGATCAAAAATAAGTATGACCGGCCAGCTCTTTTTCTTATCATACTGCGCCGGCAGGTAAAGCGCATAGCTCAATCTGGAAGCATCACGGCATCGGACTGTATCGGTTATCTGATCTTTGCCAGATACCTGGGAGAACAACAAAGAATGCGACAGAGGAACCAGCAACAAGGAGAACAGGATGGATATTTTTTTAAAATTTGCACCCATTTTTAGGGTTTATGAGTAGTACGAAGATATGAAGTTTATGCCATTTGCTCACACTCTTTATGACCGGATCCAGATGATTTTAACCCACCCCCGACCCTTCCCTGCAGGCTGGCTCTTTCGCTAAAATAGCCCACCGGGCTATTTCTTTACGCTCGGCCCTCTTAACCAATAAGGGAAGGGAGGAAAAGAATTCCGATCTATTCCACTGTGCCGTTGCGCCGTTGTGCCGTTGTGCCGTTGTGCCGTTGCGCCTTTGCGCCTTTACATTCCCAACATATTCCTTAATGCACTAAAATCCAGATCCTTCATAACGTCGTTCATAACTTTTGCTGCAACGGGTTCTTTATCATCACCTGTTATATTCAGAACAAAAAACTGTGGAGATGATCTTGGAAGTTTGCTATTAAAATAACCCGGACTTGGTTTAATAAGCACTTTGCCGAATGCGTCTTCATTTGTTGTAAAGAGAAACGATAAATAATCATTCGGGTCCTGTTTTACAATTGCAGGCTGCTCCGATTCCCCGGATGGCATATTCAACAGGGTTTCAATTTTTGTGAGGGCCTTCTTAAAATCCTGTTCTGTTTTGGCCTTGAAGTTCTGATTTGATCCTGCTATTGCTTTTGGCATTGCCTGCAACAACATATTCTTCTGTTTCTCCAGGAATTCTTTTTTGGTAACATATGCAAATGGAAGTTTATTATCATGAGTAATCAACCATGTTCTGCTTTTACCAGTTGTTCCCATACCAAGACTGGCGTTTTCCTCAAAATAGTAGTTTCCGTCCTTTTCGACCGGCATTTTTTTTATGCTGTAAAATCCTTCAGGGGGCAGATTATTTTCATCCGGTTTCTCATAAATTTTTGAATCAAATCTGTTTGCGGAAACTGTCATGCTGGTTGATGTTTCATGATCTGTTTTAAGGACATTGCCTTCACAGTAATAGTGTAAAAAATAAATGTTATAGTCATAATTATTAACAGGTACATCTGCATCCGGTCTGTCATAAGAACCATTATAATCAGCCTCAACTCCGGTTGGTGAGTATTTTGATTTTACCAGTAAATGTATTGCTGCCACAATTTTTCTCTCTTTTTCAAGATCGGCTGTCGGGATGCCCGTAACAGAACCTTTCATTCCCTCTTTCCATACTCCGGGTTTCTGCGATACCGATGCCTGGGTGCAGTCCTGGGAATATGTATTCAGTGAAGCATAAAGTGCGCATAATAGTAATATGTATTTCATAAGGCTGTCTTTATTGTTGAATATTTCGTTAAACAGGTTTGGATAGATAACATACAGATAAACTAAATGTTTAGCCGGATTCATGGAAATTAGCACAACTTGTCCCGTAAAACTGAAGAGTTTCATGGAGAAGATCTTATCCTAAATCTCTACCTCAACTTTATTTTTAAAAATCCTATTGATTTTCCAACCCAAAATACGGCTTATTAGTCTGCCACTTCCCCCTGGTAAAATCCGGGAACTCTACAGGTGCATTCTTTTCAATAGAAATACCCGACAGCTCTACAACTGCACTCATAACTGCAGAATCATATACATCAATAGGAACTGGTCCTTTTAATCTCACTGCATTGACAAACTGTCTGAGCATTACGAAATCTGTACCTTCATTTTCTTTTGAAGAGTAATCTGACATCCACCATTTATGGTTATATTTCTCAGTATAAGATTTTGACGGCTCCCACTGGTGGTATTCCTTTGTCTTACCTTCTAGGAAGACTGAGTTTCTCCCCTCATCATAAATCCCTTTTGTTCCCTGCAGCAACCATCTGTTGTCGTATGGCCTTGGCAGCAGAAGATCGGAATTTATGACAAGCGTTTTCCCCTTTTTAGTTTTCAGGATAGATGTAACAACATCACCCTGTTTATAGTCAAGTTTAGCTGCAGGAAAATCCTTTCCGAATTCGCGGCTGAAAAATGCATTAATAGCATTGCATGATGAAGCCCTGGAATAGATCTCTGTAAAAATATCTCCCCGGTTTATATCCATCCAGCTGATAATTGGACCGAGACTTTGAGTTGGAAGCTGATCCCTGTTATATTTGACAAGGTACTCTGCAGGCCAGTTTGGTTCGCCGTTCTTGGCGTCAAAAAACCAGAAGTCGGCAAGATCATGTGAATGTGCGCAGTGACAATGGACAATATCTCCGAATAATCCCAACCTTTTCATATTCAGCAATGCCAGGTTATCCTTGCAAAAGCTGCGGTTTTCAAGCATCATGCATGGAATACCGGTATTCTCTGAAGTCCCGACAAGCTGCCACAGCTCCTCAACTGTCAGGGCGGCAGGCACCTCAACACCCGGATAAGTTCCGTTTTTCATGGCGTGAAGTGCCATTGCGGCATGTGAATCCCAGGGTGTAGCAATAATGACGGCATCCAATTTTTCCTTGTCGAGCATATCTTTATATGAATTCCCGTTCTCTCCGTATACTGAAGGCAGTTTTCTTCCCATATTCTCAATCGATCTGGCAGCATTGGCTGCCCTGCTCTGATTGATATCACACAATGATGAGATCTCAACACCTTCGATCCCGAGTAAAGTCTTTAAAAGTCTCGACCCACGGTTACCGATACCGATTATTCCGATCCTTACAAGTTCGTCGTTTTCTTCATTTGAAAAAGCAGCCGGGCGAATTAAACTCAGTCCTGCAGCAGCCATTGACCCTGTTTTCAGAAAACTTCTCCTTGATACTTTTTTCATACCTAATGCGTATTATGTGGAACCCGGGGATAAAAATACGGAAAATATATGCCTGATACAGTTCCCCTCCTTCTGTAGCTAATCTTTATACACATCTTTCTTTTAGATGACTATATAAACGTGCCTTTGACTTTCTCATTCTAAACCCTTCCCCAACCCTTCATGGCAGTCTGGCTCCTTCGCTAGAGGCTGTCTTAAAAGTACTGTTCTTGCACATTTTATTTCACTTAACCCTTCCCCCGTCCCCTTCCCTTAAACAGTAAGGGAAGGGGAGAAATTAACTTTGTCACAATGAATTGTACCATCCCCTTATTTGTTTAAGGGGAGAGCCTGCCCCTCTACAGCGTGGGGTAGGGAGGAGTTTCATAATCGACAAAATGATTTTTGAGACAACCTTTTTAGCGAAGGAGCCAGACTGCCGCACAAGGCTGGGGGAAGGGTTAAAGAAGCTTTGGGAAGATGTGTATAAAGAGTAGTTTTAAAGGAGAGTCTGCCCCTTCTCCCCTAATTACAGTGATGCCTACAGGTTAAATTCATCCTGAATAGCTACAATATAAATAAATTTGCTTATAGCTCCGATGGTTCATAAATTTGTCTTATTAATACCGGAATCACTGAAAAAATTATTTCTATAATCAACTAATTCCTGGTCTTAACATTATGAAAATCAGCGATAAAATTCCTGGCAATCATCTTCCTTTCGTTGATCTGCATTGTCACCCTTCCTTGAAACCATTTGGTTTGGCATGCCCCGGCATTACCAACAATGCTGATGCCTCTCTTAATAATAGTATCTGGCATGACGATCCACCGGATTATCGTAATCTGAAGCTGGAAAATATTACAGGAATTACAAGATTCTCTCAGTCCAATTTTACTGCGTTATTGCAGGGAAAATTCAAAATTGTGGTAGCGGCCCTGAGTCCGATAGAAAAAGGCTTCTTCCCCGTTAAGCTTAAAAAGAATCCTGTACAACACCTTATAGACAACGTAGTAAAAAGAGTCCATAAATCTTATCTAAGCCTTTTCATTGAGGACTTCATGGTAGGGATAGGCCAAAAGAAGATTGAATTTATCCGGAATAACATTGACGATTTTAATGAATTAAACTGTGAATACGAATTCTACAGACAGCTTGACAATACTCCGCTTATTATCTATGGGAAAAAGGTCTGCTACAGGTTAACCTCCTCTTATCGTGACATTGAGGCTAACATTGATAGCAAGAAGGACATACTATCAGTAGTTCTGAGTATTGAAGGTGCAAATTTGTTCAGCAATGACAATAGTAATCCGCCTGATCCGGTTTCAGTACTGTCAAATATCGATTTAGTAAAGAACTGGCAGCACCCTCCCTTTTTTGTTACATTTTGTCATCATTTCTACAATTACCTGGGGGGGCAGGCAAGAAGTCTTCCACATATTCTTGCCAAAAGGATGGATGATAGAAATGGTTCGGATAAAGGTCTCAATCCGCTCGGAGAAAAAGTTATTCACCGCCTTCTTTGTAAAACCAATGGCAGGAGGATTTACATTGACGTAAAACACATGAACCGGTTGGTAAGGAAAGCCTATTACGGGATTCTTGATGAGAAGTATAGTAATGAACAGATCCCGGTTATTGTCAGCCATGGTGCGTTGAACGGTTATCCAAGACTGACTGATTCTCCTGATAATCAAAGGGAAAGAAATGGTCTTTTCAATGGAAGGGATATTAATTTCTATGATGACGAAATTGTGAGGATTGCAAAATCAGATGGAATATTTGGTTTGCAGTTAGATAAACGTCAGATCACAAATAAGCATGAGAAAAATAAAATAACGTATCGCTGTTGTAAGAAGAAAAGGCCAGGGAAGTGGTTACAGCTGGTATGGAACCAGATACAGTATATTGCCGATTTACTCGACAGCAATAACCTCCCTGCATGGGATATTACCAGTCTGGGAACAGATTTTGACGGAATAATCTCTCCAATTGACAAATATTATACTTCAGATCTGCTTCAGAACCTGTTCAGTGACCTTCTCAAATATTATGCAGAAGATTACGTGGTACATAAAACATTCAGATTCTTACCGAACAAGTTGCCGGCAAAAGATATTCTGGACAAGATATTTTCTAAAAATGCCGTTGCATTTTTAAAAAAGTATTACTAACGAAAATCGTAAGGGTTTTCGTCCCGGTTAAGATATAGGCATGTCTTGGGGCTTTTATGGAATTCAAACTAAAAACTTATCAGTATGAAAACAGAAATGGAAATCAATGATTCTGACCTGATACATTCAGTCAAGACATTGAGGAAATCCATAGGATGGATTGGTATATTATTGCCTTTCGTACTTATGTCCGGCGGTCATTCTTGCTGCAATATCGATCTGGTCCAAATTTCAATAAGTCATTATTACCATACATGCGTGCGTGATCTATTTGTTGGCGCGCTCTGTGCAGTTGCATTGTTTTTATTTTTTTACAAAGGCTATGGTAAAAAGGATAAATGGGGTTATTTAGATAACTGGACTGGAAATATTGCAGGTTTTTGTGCATTAGGGATAGCTTTTTTCCCTAGCACAGGAAGCGGACTATGCTGCGTTTCAGGCCTTATTCATGGAATTTGTGGCGCAGCATTTTTTCTTCTGCTTTCTTTTGATTCTTTATTTTTGTTTACGAGAACTGATAAAGGTCCCTTCCCCGGTTCAAAAAAGAAAAACAGAAATGCGATTTACTATATATGTGGTACAATCATTTTTTGTTGTGTGGCTTTAATGGGAATTTTCTATTTATTTTTTGTCAATTGCTGCTCTGATTCAACTTTGGTCTTCTGGGCTGAAACTGTCGCACTGGTTGCTTTTGGAATATCATGGCTGATTAAAGGGGGAGGTTTCCTCGCTGATAAAGTACAGTTGAATTCTGAGGCTGTAAATTAATTTATCTGCATAAGTTTTTTTGCAGATACTTTAGCAATGACCGGCCCTGAACTCTTAATGGTGAAAAGAATGATGTGACACACCGGGTGAAAAAAATCTTAATTTAAAATATGAAAATATTGAAAAGAGATATACTATAAGCAGTTTTCTGATTGTTACTCCATCAGTATTATCAGTAAAATACTTCTCCTTATTCAGTAAAAAAAGCCTGTTGAATCTGTGTTTTATAAGCCTTGAAATTGCATAACTTTTAACATAAAGACCCGTCAGTTGTCTGTAAAAGTCCTTATGATAAAGTCTGGTCGGAAGAACTGAATGAACGAAATCAAAAAAGTCAAAATTGGTCGTTATGAAAGTCTTACGGGTATCCTGATACAGTTCAGTTCCGGGTAGTGGAGTCAATACAGGGAATCCAGGTCTGAAGAGGTTATTCTCATATACATAACTTAATAATTGTTTAAAGTCCTCTTTTGAATATTCCGGTCTGACAATAATATGTGCAAGAATGTAAACATTTATTTTTTTCAGAAAACGGATAGCCTGGTTATTCATTTCAACTGTAGTTTTCTTTTTATAGAAATCCAGATCCGAATTGCGAAACGATTCAATGCCGACAGTCAAAAATTGCAGTCCGGCCCCTGCAAGGTCCTCAAACAAAGCCTGGTTTTTTATTATGGTATCAACCCTGGCATACATTTGCAGCTTTTTCTTAATGCCATTCTTCTTAATCAATTCACTCAGCTTCCATATTCTGTCGATGTCATTGAAAGTATTATCATCAGAAAAATACACAGCTTCGATCTCTTCTGGCAGACTTTTTAGTTCATCGATAATTGATTCCGGTGTTCTTGCAGCATATTTCCCATCCATCAGCTTCCAGCAGGCACAGAAATTACAACGAAAGGCACAGCCTCTGCTGGTCATTACCAGTGACAGCCTGTTTCTGACAGCATCATGATATTTATCCCTGTACCTGTAAGTAAGGCTGCGCTTAGGCATTGGCAAACTATTCAGATCAGGTGGTGTTAAATCTCTGTTTGTAAAATAGACACTATTATTATTGACAATTCCAATATTGGGTATCTCTCTGATTTTATCCGGGTTACCAAGAGTATTGATATATTGTGGGAATGTAGTATCTGCATAACCGAGAAATATGGCATCCACCCATGGAAGAACAAAATCATCCGGCATAAAAGTGGCATGATGCCCTCCCACGACGGTTGTTATTGATTTATCCAAAACCTTAATCTCTTTCAGGATCCGGACAGAAGTATTATAATCACAGGTATAAGCAGATACTCCAACCAGATCGGGCTTGAAATGCAACAGATCCCTGCGAAGGTTCCTGTCAATTCTCATATCCAGGATCCTGACAGTTAAACCCCTGAGTGAAGCTGCGAGATATTCCAGTTCCAGAGGTTCATACAGGGTATTTTTAGTCAGATTGGGATTTTGAGGAGGCTTTATCAGTAATATTTTCATTATTCCGATCTGTCTGATTTATTAAAGTCAATATTGCAATAAACCTCGTAGCTTTCCCAGATCTGTTTAACTCTTTTCATTAATTTCCTGAAACGTTCATCACCACGAATGTTTTCCAGGAATGGATCGAACTCATTCATAAACGGATAAATCATGAATCCTCCTCCAATTGAAATCTCAAGCCACTTTAAAGATTCTTCCTTCTCCCCAATAAAAGAATATAAAGCCGATATAAGGTATGAGCTCTGAGGGTCTGACATGTGTATTCTTACAAACTCAGGATTCATAGTCTGAACTAATTTATCCTTATCACCTTTTATTACATATTTAAGAAATATCGACAAATGATTCCATGAATCCCTGGCGGGCTCATTGTTATGATTATTAATGAATTTATATGCCTCATCGCCACGTTTGTTATAAAAGAGTACAAGGGACTTCCAGAACTTATTCATTTCGCTCTCCGGATTCATTCTATATGCCGCAACCAGCGGATCAACAGCAAGATCGAATCGGCCATTATAAAAATGATTCCGGCCGATCAATGAATCAATCATAGGATTAAACGGATCAATTTTGACACATTCATTTATAAAAGATTTTGCTGCATCGCTTCTGCCAATAAAAGTATATGCAAGAGCCAGCCATATCATTATTTCGGCATCTCCGGGTTTATATGAATAAGCTTTGATAATATTATCGATTGCCATATCCGGATTAGCGCTTAACGAGTTAATAAGTGCCATTACGAAATGTGCCTCTGCCAGTTCACTATTCATTTTAAAGGCTTTCTGAACATACACTTCCGCTTTTTTGATATTTTCTTCGCGATCTATGCCTGCATTAACGAACTGGAAATAAGCAAATGCCATTCCGGCATAGATCAGGGCATTTTCACCTCCGATATCAATTCCTTTTTGCAGCAGTTTCAACCCAAGTTCAATGTTACCAACATTATAAGACATTATTCTTGGATAGGCCCTCCTGTAGCAGTCATAAGCAAAAACATTATCTATTGGTCTTTCCTGGATTTTTTTTATTTTTGATGAACTCAGTTTTATTTTAAGGGCATTTACAATAGATTCTGATACTTTTTCCTGAATATCAAATATATCCTCAAGTGTTCCTGAGAATTTTTTAACCCATATATGTGAATCATTTGCCGAATCGATAAGCTGTGCACTGATCCTTAGACTATCGGTGGATTTTCTTACACTTCCCTCAAGCACATAACGGACATTTACCTTCTCTGCTATTTGTTTTATGGTGTTCCTGCTTCCCTTGAATGTCATTGCCGAACTGCGGGAGATTACACGGAGATCAGGAATTTGTGTAAGATCAGAGATAACTTCATCTGTAAGTCCGTCGCTAAAATACTCCTGGTCGGGATCCGGACTTATGTTCTCAAAAGGCAGTACAATGATTGATTTTTCAGGTAAAACCGGTTTTTCCACAATAGAGAATAACTCCGGTGGCACACTTTTATAATCTGTTGTTTCTGCCCTCATTCCTGAAATAATCTCATTGATGGCATTGGCTACCCTGTTTATCTGGTTGCGGTATTTGGTGCCACATAAATTCTTCTCTTCATTATCCAGCTTAGTCATAGGTCTGTTAACTCCGGGTTCCTTATAGATGAATTCAACCCCACGGAGCCCTCCTCCAAGAAGTGTCTCGCAATTTTTAATATCTTCATTATCCAGATCATGTATACGAACCGGAAGCACTCTTTTTCCAATATTACCATCAGGCAGTTTTATCCTGAGTCCGAATTTATCGTGAGAGACCTGTTCAATAAATGCTTTGAACTCATTTTCCCAGGCGTAGGAATTTGGATCACAGTAAGTCCGGGAAATTATTGGAATAAATACCAGGCATTTAAGCTTTTCCTTCAGGGAAGCGTCAACATCATGAGTTTCCAGAAG
>Ga0302321_100003795_pt1 | contig 13019 bp, 10 predicted proteins | sample Fen_T0_1_FD_202505 | JGI IMG/M metagenome (GOLD analysis project Ga0302321, IMG submission 202505) | Peat permafrost microbial communities from Stordalen Mire near Abisko, Sweden - Fen_T0_1 | ecosystem: Environmental > Terrestrial > Soil > Wetlands > Permafrost | place: Sweden: Abisko...
ACGGTCGACGGTCAGGTCGACGCCCTCGACCGCATGGACCCGATCGCCGCCGCGCGGGAGCGTGACGGTGAGGTTCCGGATCTCGAGCACCGGCGTACTCATAGAACCTTCCTCATCCGCGGATCGAACGTGTCGCGCAGCCCGTCGCCCAGCATGTTCACCGCCAGCACCGTCAACGCGAGGAAGATGCCCGGATAGAGGATGTTGTGCGGAAAGACGCGGAACAGCGTGCGGCCTTCCGCCATGATGTTCCCCCACGTCGGCGTCTCCGGCGGAATGCCCACGCCCAGGAACGACAGGATCGCCTCGATCAGGATCGCGGACGCGGCGATGTAGGTGGCCTGCACGATCAGCGGCGCGATCGTGTTGGGCAGCACGTGCCGGACGAGCAGGAGCGGCGTGCGCGTACCCACCGCAATGGCCGCCTCGACGTAAGGCTCCTCGCGGATCGACAGAACAACGGAGCGCACCAGCCGCACGACGCGGGGGATCTCGGGAATGACGATCGCGACGATCACGGCGACGAGCCCCGCCTTCGACAGCGACACGACGGCGATGGCGAGCAGGATCGCCGGGATGGCCATCAGGCCGTCCATGATGCGCATGACGACGGCGTCCAGCCAGCGGATGTAGCCGCCGACCAGGCCGATGACGAGGCCGATGGAGACGCTGATTACCGCGACGGCGGCACCGACGAGCAGCGACGCGCGCGCGCCGTAGACGACCCGGCTGTACACATCGCGGCCCAGCGAATCGGTGCCCATCCAGTGCGTGACCGTCGCCTTCGTGCCGTCGTCGCGGCGCTGAATCTCCGTCGTTCCCGGCGTCTTGTTCCGGTACACGGGATTGATCTGCGCCGGATCGATCGCCGTCAGCAGTGGCGCGGCGAGGCCGATGAGCAGGATCAGCGCGAGGATGGCCGCGCCGATGGCGATCGTCGGATTCCTCACCAGTCGCCGCGACAGGCCGGGGCGCGGCGCGGGCGGCGGCCCGGGCGGGACTTCCAAGCCCAGCGCGTCGGCGGTGGCGCTCAATACCGTATCCGCGGATCGAGGACCGTGTAGAGCAGGTCGACAACCAGGTTGACCAGCACGTACACGAACGAGAACAGCAGGATCACCGCCTGGATCGTCGGATAGTCGCGCGCAAGGACGGCATCCACCGTGAGCCGGCCCAGGCCCGGAATGCTGAACACGCTTTCGGTAACGACGACGCCGCCGATCAGGAGCGCGATGCCGATGCCGATGACCGTGACGATCGGCACCGCCGCGTTGCGCAGCGCATGCCGCATCAGCACGACGAGGTCGGTCAGGCCCTTCGCCCGCGCGGTGCGTATGTAGTCCTCGCCCAGCACTTCGAGCACGCTAGTGCGCGTGATGCGCGCGATCAGCGCGATGTAGATCACCGACAGCGTGACGCTCGGCAGGACCAGCCGCTGCAGGCAACCCCACAGCCCTTCCGCCAGCGGCTGGTAGCCCTGCACCGGCAGCCACTTGAACTCGATCGCGAACACGTAGATCAGCACGTAGCCGATGACGAACACCGGCACCGAGAACCCCAGCACGGCGAAGCCCATCACGAGCCGGTCTATCCACGTCCCCTGCCGGTACGCGGCGAGCACGCCCAGCGGCACGGCGACCAGGATGGACAGCGTCATCGTCGTCAGCGCGAGCATCAGCGTGGGCTCGATGCGGTCGGCGACCAGCTCGGCGACCTGCTTCTTGAAAAAGAAAGACTCGCCGAAATCGCCGGTGGCCATGCGGCCGATCCACGCGAAGAACTGCGTGAGCAGCGGCGCATCGAGGCCCAGCTTCGCGCGGATGTCGGCGACGTCCTGCGTCGTGGCCGACGCGCCGGCCAGGATCGCGGCCGGATCGCCGGGCGTGAGCCGCAACATGGCGAAAACGAACACGGCGACGACCGCCATCACGGGAATCGTCGCGAGCAGCCGCTTGCCGATGTAGGCGAGCATCAGCGGCGGCCGGTGCGGGGCGCCGGAGCGATCGTTACTTGCCCGTCTTGCTGATGTTCCAGAACACCGATGCCGGCGCCACGACGACACCGTCGATGTTCTTGCGCGCAGCGCCCGGCTGGTACCACTGCCCCAGGTGAACGTGCGTCGGATACTGCGTCCAGCGCACCTGCACCGCTTCGGCGATCGCCTTCTGCTTCGCCGGGTCCGTCTCGCGCGCGAAGTCGTCGCGTAGCTTTTCCATTTCGGCGTCGCATGGCCAGCCCCACGCCGCCTTGTCGCAGCTCGCGTTGAGGAACGCCGTGGACAGCGGATTCAGGATATCCGCCGACACCCACGACGTCAGCACGGCGTGCCAGCCGCCGGCGGAAGGCGGGTCCTTCTTCACGCGGCGCGCGACGACGCTCTGCCAATCCATGTCCTGCATGTCGACCTTGAATCCGCCCTTTTCCAGCAGCTGCTTGGCGACGGGCGCCAGGTTGGTCAGCACCTGCAGGTCCGTCGAGTGCAGCAGCACGATCGGCGTGCCGTCGTAACCGGCCTCCTTCAGCAGCGCCTGCGACTTCGCGAAATTCGACTCGATCAGCCCGTCCATGCCCTTGTCGGACGCGAGCGGCGTGCCACACACGAACAGCGCCTTGCAGGTCTTGTAGTACTGCTTGTCGCCGATCACCGCCTGCAGGAAGTCCTCCTGGTTCAGCGCGAGCACGACCGCCTGCCGCACCTTTACGTTGTCGAACGGCTTGGCCGTCGTGTTGAAGCGGAATGCGTACTGGTTGCCGAGCGGGTTCCAGTCGACGAGCTTGATGTTGGAATCCTTGCGCAATATCGGCAACAGGTCGTGCGACGGCTGCTCGATGAAGTCGATCTCGCCGGCGATCAGCGCGTTCACCGCGGTCTGCTGGTCGGCCATCTGTTTCCACTCGACGCGGTCGACCTTGGCGATCTTGCCGCCAGCCAGGCCGGACACGGGCTCCGTCCGCGGCTTGTACTTGTCGAACTTCACGTAGACGGACTTGTCTCCGGGCTTCCATTCGTCCTTCCTGAACACGAAAGGCCCTGAGCCGGTGTAGTCGGTGATCTGGTCGCTCGGGGGAGTCGCCGCGACGCGCTTGGGCATCATGAACGGCACATTGGACGACGGCTTGCCCAGGCCGGCAAGGACGAGGCCCGTCGGCGCATTCAGCACGATCCTGAACGTCTTCGCGTCGACGACCGGCAGATCCTTGACGAACGTCATCAGCTTCTGGCCGGTGGCGTCCCGGGCGCCCCAGCGCCGGATCGACGCGACGCAGTCCTCGGCGGTGACCGGCGCGCCGTCGTGCCAGAGCAGGCCTTCGCGCAGCGTCATCGTCCACGTCAGCTTGTCGGCCGAGAGCTCGTACTTGTCGATCATCTGCGGCTTGATCTGGCCGTTGGCATCGGTCGCGAACAGCGTGTCGTAGATCATGTAGCCGTGATCGCGCGTGATGTACGCCGTCGTCCAGATCGGATCGACGATCTTCAGGTCCGAATGCTTGACGACGCGCAGCGTGGTCTGGGCCAGCGCGGCGGGTGCCGCCAGAGCAGCGGCGGCAACGGCGAACGCGACGGCGGCGGCCATGGCAATCGAGTGGCGGATGCGGAACGGCATGGACTTCTCCTGAGGGGAAACTGCGGCGATGCGCCGCTTGCGGCTTATGCGAACCCGCACGATAGTCGCACGGCGGTTTGGCGGCAATAGGCGCGCGCTTGACTGCGCTCCGTTGCCTACGCTCAGTTGCGTACTCAGTTGCGTACTCAGTTGCCTACTCAGGTACCTACGCTCACTGCCGCGGGTCGATCGGCGTGATGCGCGGGACGCGTGCCTCGATCGCTTCGGCGGCGGCTAGGCAGAGATCCTCGCGAAAGCGCGGTCCGACGATCTGCACGCCGACGGGCAAGCCGTTGGCCACGCCCGTGGGCACCGCCATCGCAGGCAGCCCAAGGACCGGTATCGCCATCATCGTCGACGACTGGCGCCAGACCTCCATCGTCCGCGCCGCGCTCTCGACGTCGAATCCCTGCACATAGGCCTGCTCGGTGCATACCGGCGCCAGCACCAGCGGCGTGTGCGCGAGGAACGCGTACCAGTCGCGGATCAGCCGCGTGCGGTCGGCCAGCGACTTGAGGTGGGCGTCGACGCCGCGGTCGGGAACGTTTTCCGCCATCAGGCGCATCGCAAGGCGGACGCCTTCGTCGCCATCGCGTTCGAAGTCGGCCTGCATGAAACGGCGAAACTCGGGAATGAACATCTCGAACCAATGCTCGAACGCCAGCGTGAACCCCGGCGTCTTCGCGTCGACGATCTCGTAGCCTGCCTCCGCCAGCGCACTTGCGGCTTGCGCGAGTGCCGCCGCGACCGCCGGCGACGGCGCCGCGCCGCCCAAGTCGGCGGCATCGGCAACGACCGCGACGCGGATCGGCGCCTTCCATGGCGCGCCGTCGAGCGGCACCGGAACCCACCACGGATCGCGCGCGTCGTGCGCGGCCATCGCATGGAAGCCAAGCCGCACGTCGCGGACAGATCGCGCCAGTGGACCCTGCACGGACATGAGCTGCGCCGAGATGACGCGTTCGGCCTTACCCGACGGGTTGTACGCGGGAACGCGCCCGAACGAGGGCCGCAATCCCGCGAGCCCGGTGCAGTACGCCGGATAGCGCACCGAACCGGCGATGTCGTTGCCGTGCGCGAGCGGCGTGATGCCCGCCGCCACCGACGAGGCCGCGCCGCCGCTCGAGCCGCCCGGCGTAACGGTGCGCGACCACGGACTGTACGTGCGCCCGCGATAGTCGTTGACCGTGTCCAGCCGAAAGCTGAACGACGGAGTGTTCGTGCGCCCGATGATGACCGCGCCCGCCTTCTTCCAGTTGGCGACGACCGGACTGTCGGCCGTGGCAATGACGTCCTTGTACGCCGCGACGCCGTTGACCGTCGCGCAGCCTTGCTGGTCGACGTTCTCCTTGATCGTGACCGGGACGCCGTGCAGCGGTCCCAATGCACTGCCAGCCGCGACCGCCGCGTCGGCGCGGTCCGCCGCGGCCAGCGCCTCCACGGACAGGTCGCAGGTCACCGCATTCAGCTGCGGGTTGACGGCGCGCATCCGCTCGACGCAGGCGCGCACCGCCTCGCGCGACGATATCGCGCGCGTGCGGATGCCTTCGGCGAGCGCCACCGCATCCCATTTCCAGAGTTCGTCGCTCATTGGTCGCTCATTTGTCACGCCGGACGATTACGGCTAACCTCGCCCGCTGCAAAGCCTATCGGAGAGCGCATGGCCGTCATTGCCGTCGGTGGATTCCAGCACGAGACCAACACCTTTGCGCCGTCGAAGGCCGATTATGCCGCGTTCGAGGACGGCGGGGGCTGGCCGGAGATCACCTATGGCGACGCGATCGCGCTGCGGCTCTCCGGCGCCAACATTCCGGCGACGGGCGCGCTGGATGCGCTGCACGCCGCCGGGCACCGCACCGTCGGACTCGTATGGGGCGCGGCATCGCCGTCGGCGCACGTCACGCGCGATGCCTATGAGCGCATCGTCGGCGACATGCTCGACCGGCTGTGCGACGCCGGGCCGATCGACGGCGTCTACCTCGATCTGCATGGCGCGATGGTCACCGAGCATCTCGACGACGGCGAAGGCGAACTGCTGGCGCGTGTGCGCAAGGTCGTCGGGCCCAAGGTCCCGGTCGTCGCCAGCCTGGATCTTCACGCCAACATGACCTCCGCAATGATCGAGCATTCGGACGGGCTCAACGCTTACACCACCTACCCGCACATCGACATGGCGGCCACCGGCGCGCGCGCGGCGCTGCTGCTGGACAGGACGCTCAAGACAGGAAAGCCGATGGCGAAGGCGATGCGCCCGCTCGACTTCCTGACCGGCCTGCCGTCGCAGTGCACGTTCATCGAGCCGGGAAAAAGCCTGTACGAACTTCTGGCCCGTCTCGAGCGCGAGCACGACACGATCCTCTCGTTCACGCCGGGCTTTCCGATGGCGGATTTCCCCGAGTGCCAGATGGCCGTGTTCGGCTACGGCCCCGATGCGCGCAAGGTAAACGCCGCCGTCGATGCGCTCGCCAACGCCGTGCGCGACGCGGAGCCCGACTTCGCGATGGAACTGTTCGAGCCCGACGACGCCGTCGCGCGCGCGATGCAGCGAGGCGAACCCGGCGCGCCGGTGGTGATGGCCGACACGCAGGACAATCCAGGCGCCGGCGGCAACGGCGACACCACAGGTCTGCTCGCCGCCATGCTGAAGCGCGACCCGCGCGGTGCCGTGCTGGGACTGCTGATCGATCCCGCCTCCGCGCGGCAGGCCCACGCGGTCGGCATCGGGCACGCGGCGGAGTTTCACTTGGGCGAGATCTCCGGTGTGCCCGGACACGTCCCGCTGGCCGGCGAGTTCACGGTCGAGGCGTTGAGCGACGGCAAGTTCACGTGCACCGGGCCCATGTTCAAGGGCTTCCGGATGGACCTGCGGCAAATGGCCGTGCTTCGCCGCGGCAACGTGCGCGTCGTGCTGGCGTCGAAGAAGTGCCAGGCAGCGGACCAGCAGATGTTCCGGCATCTGGGGATAGAACCTAAGCAGCAGCACATGCTGGGACTCAAGAGCTCCGTGCATTTCCGCGCCGACTTCCAGCCGATCGCCAGGGAAGTCCTGGTCGTCGTCGCCCCCGGGCCGGCCAAGGCCGACCCGACGATGTTCCACTGGACGCGGCTGCGCCCGGGACTGCGCCTGAAGCCCGGCGGACCCGCGTTCAAGCCGTAGCGGCAGCCCGCTCCCGATGCCGCGCCGCTACGTCGTTGCGCTGATCAAGCACGAGACCAACACGTTCTCGCCGCTGCCGACGACGTTGTCGTCCTTCGGCCACGGCAACGGCCCCGCATCCGGTGCCGAGGCGCGCGCGCGCTTCGAGAACACGAACACGCCGATCGCCGCGTACCTGGATATCGCGCGGCGCGAAGGCGCCGAGGTCGCGATCCCGGTCGCCGCCGAGGCGTGGCCCTCGGGCAAGGCATCACGCGCGACGTTCGAGTCGCTGGTGCAGCCGCTCGAAGCCGCGGTGCGCGCAGGCTGCGATGCCGTGATGCTCGACCTGCATGGCGCCATGGTGATCGACGACTGCGACGATGCCGAAGGCGAAATCGTCTGGCGCATTCGCCGCATCGCGCCGCACATGCCCATCGCCGTGACGCTCGACTACCACACCAATCTCTCGGGCGACCTGGTCGACAACGCGACCGTCATCACCGGCTACAAGACGTATCCGCACGTCGACATGTACGAGGCAGGCATGCAGGCCGCCGGCATCCTGGTCGGCGCGATGGACCGACAGATCGAGCCGGTGATGGCGTGGGGGTGGAAGCCGCTGCTGGCGTCGATCATGCGCCACGCGCCGGAGGACGGACCCTCCGGCGACATCCTCGCCTTCGCGCGCCGGATGGAGGCCGACGGCAACGTCCTCGCCGCGACGCTGCTGCCGTCGTTTCCGCACGCGGACACGCCGTACACCGGCGTGTCGGCCATCGTCGTCGGCGACGCGCGCCACGGCGGCCGCGAACACGCGCGCATGGTCTGCGATCACATGCTCGCCATGGCCTGGGAGCGCCGCGCCGAATACGTGTTCCATGCGGCGCCGCTGCGCGAATCGGTGGCGACGGCCCGGACATTCGGACTCGCCAACCCCGGCGCACCGGTGCTGCTGATCGATCACTGCGACAACTGCGGCTCCGGCGGCACGCAGGACGTGATGGCGGTCGTGGCCGAGATTCTCGAACAGCAACTCGACGACGTGGCGATCGCACCGATCCGCGATGCCGCTGCTGTCGCGTCGATGATCGATGCCGGCGCCGGACAGAAGGTCCGCGTTGCATTGGGCGGCCACACCGACATGCCGTCGCTCGGCCTCAAAGGCGCGCCGCTGGAGGTCGAAGGGCGCGTGCTGGCGATCACCGACGGCGAATTCGTCGTCACCGGCCCCATGTACACCGGCGTACGCATGCACATGGGGCGCACCGCCGTGCTCGAGGTGACGCGAGGCAACGCGCGGGCGCAGATCGTCGTCACCGAGCGCGCGCATGAGCCTTTCGACCTCGGCGTGTTCACGCACGCGGGCATCGACCCGCGCGCGAAGCGCTACGTGATGCTCAAGTCGCGCATCCACTACCGGGCAGGATTCAAGGGGATCGCCTCGCACATCGTCGAATGCGCCGGCGCGGGCGTGACCAACGCCGACCTGACCGTGTATCCGTACCGCAAGCTCAGGCGGCCGATCTACCCGCTGGACGTAATGTAAGCTTCCGCGACGATCCGGACCCGGGAACCCCGATGCCCCCTACCGCACCACGTGAATTCAGCCTGCTGATCGACGTCGGCAACACGTTCCTCAAGTGGGGATTGTTCCGCGCCAATGCGGACGGCGGCGCGCGCGATAACCGCGTCGAGTCCGGCCATGCGCTGCACGACGAGATCATGGCGCTGCCGGCGCAGTTCGCCAAGCTGCCGACGCCGGGCAGGATCGTCATTTCCAACGTTGCCGGCACCCGCATTCGCTCGTCCGTGATCCGCATCCTCGAAGTGTGGCCGGATGCGCCGGTGCCGTTCTGGCTCGTCCCGCAGCACGTGCAATGCGGCGTCACCAACAGCTATCGCAATCCGGCGCAGCTCGGCAGCGACCGCTGGGGCGCGCTGATCGGGACCCGCCACCTGCTGGGGCGACGTGCGGCGATGGTCGTCGTGTGCGGCACCGCGACGACGATCGACTTCCTGTCCACGGACGGCGTGTTCAAGGGAGGCATGATCATGCCCGGCCTGGGGTTGATGCTGCGTTCGCTGCACGAAGGCACCGCCGCCCTGCCCGACCAGGATGGCGATTTTTCCCCGTACCCGACGCAGACCGTCGACGCCATCGCCAGCGGCTGCCAGCACGCGCAGGCCGGCACCATAGAGCGCTTGTACGCGATGGAATTGCGCGGCACGCCCGATGTCGTCTGCGTGCTCTCCGGCGGCGCCGCGGGCGCCGTCGCGCCGCGACTGTCCATTCCGTTCCAGCTGCACGACAACCTCGTGCTCGAAGGGTTGTACCGCGTGAGCCAGGACCTGCCCGGTTGATGCACGTCGCGAGTCGTTGACCATGCTCTTCGACCCCAAGCGCCACGAGCCGCTGACGGACGTCGCGTGGAACGAAGCGGCTGCCCGCGCGTGGATCGCGCGTTACGCCGACGACGCGCAGACCGCGCTTTCGCCCGAGCGCCTTTGGAAGACGTACCCGCGCGATACCGGGAACGACATCGGCGACACGCCGTGCCCGATGATCTACTTCGGCGCCGCCGGCGTGATCTGGGCGCTCGACCGACTCGCGCGCGCCGGCGCCATCGCCCCGACGATCGACTTTGCACCCGTGGTCGCGGACCTGGTGGCGCGCAACACCATCCTTACCAAGCCGTGGGGGCACGGCATCGACGGCCTGCTGATGGGCAACTCGGGCATTCGCCTGCTGCAATATCGCCGCGCCGCCGATCGCGGCGACGCGCAGTCCGCCGCCGCGATTGCCGACGCACTCGCAGCCGGGATCGCCGCCAATGCGGGACACCCGTCGCTCGAATTGCTGTGGGGCGCGCCCGCGACGATGCACGCGGCGCTGACGATGCACGAGTGGACGGGCGAAGTGCGTTGGGCGGAATTGTTCCGCGCCGACGCCGCCGACCTCTGGAACACGCTGCTCCCCATCACCGAGGCGCCCTGCCGCATGTGGACGCAGGATCTCTGGGAACGGAAGCAGAAGATGACCGGCGCGGGCCACGGCTTCGCCGGCAACGCGAGCGCGCTGATCCGTGGCCGCGCGCTGTTGCCTGCCGCGACGTGGGCGCTATGGGCGGACGCCATCGTCGAGACCGCGCATGCCACGGCGCAGCGCGACGGCCCGCTCGCCAACTGGATTCCCGAAGTGCCGCCGGCGCACACGCCACCGAAGTTCCTCGTGCAGTGGTGTCACGGCGCGCCCGGCATGGTGACGAGCCTGGCCCGACTTCCCGACCCGCGCCTGGACGAACTTGTTGCCGCCGCTGCGGAGCTGACGTGGATTGCCAGACCGCTGGAAAAGGGTGCGGGGCTGTGCCACGGCACGGCCGGCAACGGCTACGCGTTCCTCAAACTCTATGCGCGCACGCGGGACGAGCGCTGGCTGGATCGGGCGCGCGCTTTCGCCATGCACGCGATGGCGCAGTGCGACCGGATGGCCGCGGAGCATGGCCAACGCCGCCACTCGCTGTGGACCGGCGACGCAGGCGTTGCGTGCTACGCGTGGAGCTGCATCGTCGGCGACGACGCGCTGCCCAACCTCGATTCGTCCGACTAGCGCGGTACGGTAGCGCGACGCCCCCATGCCTGCGGAGCGACTGGGGTAATGGAGCGCAGCAGGCATGGGGGCGTCGCGCGAACGGGCGGATCAGGTCTTGCCGCCCGGATCCGGGTGGATGTTGTCCACCCAATGCACTTCCTCCGGATTCGCTTCCACATTGGGCAGGTCGAGGTTGACCACGACCGGTTCCTGGCCGCTGCGGCACAGCACGCACGACAGCGGCTCGTCGTCGCTCGCGTTGATCTCCTGGTGCGGCACGAACGGCGGGACGTAGATGAAGTCGCCCGGTCCGGCTTCAGCGACGAACTCCAGGCGATCGCCCCACTTCATCCGCGCGCGACCCGAGACGACGTAGATCACGCTCTCGACCGGGCCGTGATGGTGGGCGCCGGTCTTCGCCTTGGGGTGTATCACGACGGTGCCCGCCCACAGCTTTTCCGCCCCGGCCCGCGCCTGCGTGATCGCGGCGGCGCGGTTCATTCCCGGCGTCTGCGCGGTGTTGGTGTCGAGTTCGCCGGCGTGGACGACGCGCACGCCGTGGTGCCGCCAGGCAGAAGGGGTGGTCATCGCAAATCGCTCCTGTTCGCCGGTTCGGTCATTCCACGCAGTCGCGGTCGAGCGCATTGCGCATCACGACCGCGAACTCGTCCATGAGGCAGGGAAAGCCCGGCGTGTTGGCGCTGCAGCCACGGATCCGCAGCGGCGTCTTGAGCGGCGGGGCTTCCTGCGTCAGCGGCGAAGCCTTGCGCATCTGCTCCGGCGATTGCGCGAGATACGACGAGTAGACGCGCTGTTTCTTGTCCGCCCCCAATCGCACCTCGAACACCAGCGCGCCGGCGGGCGGCGTCTGGTTGCGCTGGTAGCCGGCCTGCGTCCACGTGAGGTCCAGGATGCCCGCGATGTTGGCGATGTTGGTGTCGTGCCCGACGAGCGCAATGAATTTCGCGTCGCGGATGGCCACGTCAGCGGACCCTAATCCCGACGAATGCCCGCCGGTGATCGCTGCCGCCGCGCGCAGCAACAGCGCAGAACCCTGGCGCCGCGCGAGGTACGGCGTGCGCTCCATCAGGTCGAACGCCTCGGTGTGCAGCCTGAACGTCTGCAGCATCTGCGCCGGGGTCAAACGCCCCCACGCGACCTGGCTCGCGTCCATGCCGTCCGTGTATTCGAGCAGGAAGATTTCCGCGGCGGTCGACGCGATGGCGAGCGCGCCGATCATTTCCATGCCCTTGCCGTTCGGCAGCGGTGACAGCGCGGTAGGCAGGGTCGCGAGCTTGCACCCCTCCGGCTTGCCGAAGGCCACGCACAACGCCGGCTTGCAGCAGTCCATACCCGCCTGCAGCGCGTCGAACGGCGCCTTGAAGTCCAGCGGCACGCTGTTGAGGTCGCCGGCCACGCGCGAAAGGATCGCGGTCTGTGCGGCCATGGCGTCCAACCGGCACACGCCGGCCGCGACCGGATGGAACAGGCCGTCTACGGTCGCGCCCTGCTTGCTGGCGTAGGCGATGCCGCAGCCCGGCGCCAGGCCGTCGAGCAGCGCCTGCGCGGTGGCCCGGGCCCGTTCGGCCACGTCGGCGTAGAAGTAGACGCTGCCACGCGGCGGACAGCCCTGTTCGGGCAGCAACTGCTCGGAAACGGCATATGCGCGGTAGTACTGGCCCAGCAGCTTGGCGAGCTGGGCGCCGCGGGCCGTGAGGTCGCCGGCGGGTTCGTTCCAGGTTGGCCACGGCCTTGTCGACCAGCCATCCAGCTCCGCCGCGGAGACCTCCGGCGTGCGGACCCCGTGACGGCTGACGATGACGACCTTCTGCAGGACCTCGTCGCTTGCGGCCTGCGCTGCGGTCGGCGCCAGGATCGACCCTGCTGCCAGCAGCGCGAGTACGAAACCGGCGAAGCGGCGCGGGATTCCCGGCCCAGATTGCATATTTGTGGCGATGGATGGCGGCATGGCCACGAATCTTGCGCCGGGACGCTGGCAACCGCAACGGCGCCGGACTTCGCGGGACCGGTACAGCCCGACTTGACCCCAAACATTCGCCGGACGGCGCCTTCGCAGTATCATTGCAATCCCGTTGAGGAGAATAACCATGAGCGAAAGACAAGTCGTCATATTGAGCGGCGTCCGCACGGCCATCGGCGATTACGGCGGCAGCCTGAAGGACATCGCGCCGAGCGAGCTGGGCGCGCGCGTCGTGAAGGAAGCGGTCAGCCGGTCGGGCATCGATCCCAAGGACGTCGGCCAGTGCGTGATCGGCAACGTCATCCACACCGAACCCAAGGACATGTACATCTCGCGGCTCGCCTGCGTGAACGGCGGGCTGCCGCACGACACCGGCGCCTTCACCGTCAACCGCCTGTGCGGCAGCGGGATGCAGGCCATCGTCTCGGCGTCGCAGTACATCCTGCTGGGCGAGACCGACGTCGCAGTCGCCGGCGGCGCGGAGAGCATGAGCCGCGCCATCTATGCGTCGCTGACGCAGCGCTGGGGCGCGCGGATGGGCGATTCGAAGATGATGGACATGATGGTCGGCGCCCTGACCGATCCGTTCGACACTATGCACATGGGCGTCACCGCGGAAAACGTCGCGGCCCAGTGCGGGCTGACGCGCGCGGACCAGGATGCGTTCGCCGTCGAGAGCCACAAGCGCGCAGCGGCGGCCATCGC
>Ga0302321_100003796_pt1 | contig 13019 bp, 6 predicted proteins | sample Fen_T0_1_FD_202505 | JGI IMG/M metagenome (GOLD analysis project Ga0302321, IMG submission 202505) | Peat permafrost microbial communities from Stordalen Mire near Abisko, Sweden - Fen_T0_1 | ecosystem: Environmental > Terrestrial > Soil > Wetlands > Permafrost | place: Sweden: Abisko...
GAGGTTCACCCAGACCTAGCAGCCTCCATGAATGGTGCTACGCTAGGGGTTTCAGACCAATTCACTTCGCAAGGGGCTGGCTCTACCGAACAGGAGATAGAAGTGGAAGGCAAAAAGTTCTCTCCTCCCGCAGGGCTACATTGGAAAACAACTGTAGAAGGATCAGTACGGTTAGCACGCGCATTAAGACTGAAAGTGGAAGGAGATCGCCCGCGTTACGTCCGTCTAATGAGTGATTTCGATCAATTTCCAATTGCTAACGTATGGATGGATATTGGAGGAGTTCAAAATAGAACCCAAGGTAAGTTATATGTAGTTCAGACAGCCGAGGAGGTCGTCACTAGATGCATGCTGATGTGGATGTCGCGACACTTCGCAGCAATCCACCCGTGAACATGAGCCTGCGTGAAGCCGCCGCATACGTTGGCGTCTCAGAACGCCTGCTATGGGACGAGAAGAACAAAGCCAGCTCGCCACTAAAATCGGCTCGCATACGCAGCAGATCGTGACTGAGTGCCTGACGAGCAACCAACCGCACTTGCGTCTCGAAACCAAACACGGCCCACGGACGCTCTCGTGGTCCTTCTACCCCATCGCCAGCTTGTCGGTGGTGCATTGTTATGTCGGCGATATTACCGACCGGCTTCGCCAGGAGGAGCAACTCCGGCAATCGCAGAAGATGGAAACCATCGGCCAACTGGCTGCTGGCGTGGCGCACGATTTCAATAATCTGCTCACCATCGTCCAGTTCGAGACCTCAATCCTGACCGAGAACAACTTGCTCGACGCCGAATCCCGCGCAGGCGTGGACCAGATCGCAAAAGCCGCCGAGCGGGCGGCCAACCTCACCCGGCAATTACTCGCCTTCAGCCACAAACAAGGGAAAGAGGCGCGCCTCATCGATTTGCCAGGAGTGGTGGCGGACATCACCCGCCTGCTCCGACGTATCCTCGGTGAAAACATCACGCTAAACACTCATGCGACGCCGGGTCTGCCGCCGATCCTCGCCGACCCGGGCATGATCGAACAGGTGGTGATGAATCTGGCGGTCAACGGCCGCGACGCCATGCCCGACGGTGGTCAGATCGACTTCACGGTCAGCGAGGTCAAGCTCGACGCAGCTGCAATCCCACAGCATCCCGGTGGCCGGCCGGGCAGTTTCCTCAAGCTGGAGGTTCGTGACACGGGAACCGGCATTGCGCCCGAGCATCTCTCCCGAATCTTCGAACCATTCTTCACCACCAAGGAAGTAGGCAAAGGCACGGGCCTCGGGCTCGCTACCGTATTCAACATTGCCAAGCGGCATGACGGCTGGATCGAAGTCGCCAGCGAACTCGGGCGTGGCACCGTGTTTCATGTTTTCCTGCCCGCCTCCGTAGTCGCGGCCGACGCTGAAAAGTCTCCCGCTGCTCTTCTCCCGACTGCGCTCAAAGGCGGTTCCGAGACGATTCTTATTGCCGAAGACGAGGAGCCCATCCGGCAGCTGATCCAGATCACTTTAGAACGTTACGGCTATCGGGTGCTGAGCGCTGAGAACGGCGCCAAAGCCTTGGAGATGCTGAGCGAAAACGGAGCGAAGGTGGACTTGCTGATCACTGATATGGTGATGCCGGGCGGAATAAGCGGACGTACGCTGGTGCAGAAGCTCCAGATATTGCGTCCGGAACTGAAGGTAATCTTCGCCAGCGGCTTCACGAGCGAAGCCGTCTCGCAGGAATTTAACTTGGAGCCAGGCATCAACTTCCTCCGCAAGCCATTTTCGATCTATGGACTCGTTGAAATGGTTCGCCACCGACTCGACTCTCTCAGCGCGGCGTGAAGTCGTGCATGGGGGGGCATCAGGCGTGCCATAAACCGGGCCTAGGTGCCAACCATCCCATGAATTTCATTCAACGGCTTATCTGGTTGAGAGCAGCGATTGACGCTTGCAAGGCGCAACGCCGCATGGCGGGGCGACCTTAGCTCGCTCGAAAAGCTACAAAGATTTCAACAAGGCTTCGATCTGCAGTTTCGACCGCTTCACGCCGTCCACCGAAACTCGCGGGCTCAGTTCGAGCACCAGCAGATGATGCGGCCGCCAGAACGAGCTGATCATTTTGAAATCGACGCTGCCATCACCGATCGGCTGATGGTCGTGGCCTTGCTCGTTCACGTCGTGCAGGTGAAAACCGATCAGGCGTGACGCGTATTTCTCCAGATGCTCGCGTTGCTTGAGCAAGCCCATGCGCTCTTTGATTTCAGCGTGCCCCGCGTCGTGCCAGTAGCCCGCGGTGTTGGGTTGCGCCAGATGACTGATCAAATCGTCGAAATCGCCGTCGAGCGGCAGCTCTTCAAATTTTTCGCGGTTTTCAAATCCCAGCGCCACACCTCGCTCCGCGGCGTAGGCGCGCACTTTCTCGATGCTCAACTTCACGCGCTCCCAATAAGGCGGCATGCGGTTGCGGAGCTTTTTCAACGCCTGCTCCAGTAATTTCTGGTATTTCGGATCGTCGGCCAGCACGCCAGGATGGGTTTCGGCGTAGGCGTCGAGCTTGTTCACCGGATTGCCGATTAAAAATTGTACGCTGCCGAGGTGCATGACGAGCACGCGGGCATTCATCTGTGCACCGAAATCGATCGAACGCTTGGTCTGCCGCAACCATTGATCATGCTCCTTTCGATCTTCCGCGGAAGGTTCGAAGAGATTCGGGGCCGCCTGCGTGATGCCCGTGGGCAAGGGGCAAAAATTATGCGTCGAGCCGACTTTGATCACGCCTTCTTCGACTGCTTTCAAAATGCCGGGCACAAGCGTGATCCGGATGCCGTGGCTCAACTCCACGTGGCTGAAACCCAAGTCCGCGATTTCTTTCAGCATCGCGTAACCGTCGTTGTGACGGGCCGAGCACCAGCAGGAGGAAAGTGAAAGCGTTGGTTTCAATGATTTACCCGGTACAAAAGTGCCGGCTGGTTAGCAGAAGCTTACCGTCCCAACCCGCAACGCCAAAAAACGAAAACGACCGCTCTCCGTTGTCCGGAGGCGGTCGAGTAAAACGGGCAAAGCGTAGAACGCTTAGTTCGCGTGACGGCGGCGCAGCATGGCGGTGAAGGCCATGACCTTCTCTTTACGGCGGCGCTTTTCGCACGGCTTCTCGTAGTAGCGCTTCGCACGAACACCCTTGATGATGTTCTCACGGTCGAGCTTCTTCTTCATGCGACGGATCGCACGATCCACGGGCTCGTTTTTGCGGATTTTGATTTCGATGGACATGTGTCAGACGGGTTGGTGAACGGAAAAAGACGACGAATAGGCAAAATAAAATTTACGCCGTCAAACGTATTTTACCCTTTGAAAAACATCGCATCCGGCCTTGCCTGAACTGCCGTGGCCTCCGCCGACAAAAATTTCGTTCATCTTCACGTCCACACTGACTACAGTTTGCTGGACGGCGCCTGCCGGATTGACCGGTTGATGGACCGCGCCTCCAGCCTCGGCATGAACGCGCTCGCGCTCACCGATCACGGCAATCTTTTCGGCGCCATTGAATTCTATAAGACAGCCAAAGATAAGGGAATAAAGCCACTCATCGGGTGCGAAATTTATCTCGTTGAAAACTCCCGTCTGGAGAAAAACGGTCGCGCCGAAGACGGCAAAAGCTACTACCATCTCGGCCTGCTCGCGCGCAATCTTCAGGGCTACCAAAACCTGCTCAAGCTCGTCTCCGACGCGCACCTTCGCGGCTTCTATTACAAGCCCCGGGCCGATTGGGAGACGCTCACAAAATATTCCGGCGGGCTCATCGCTTTCAGCGGTTGTCTCGCCGCCATCGTCCCTCAGCACCTGCTCCACGACCGCGAAGAGGATGCCCGCAAGGCCACTGCACACTTCGTCGAGGTCTTCGGTCGGGAAAACTTTTTCGTCGAAATCCAAGACCACGGCCTGCCCGAACAGCGCAAGATCATCCCCGGTCTGCTCAAGCTCGCGGAGGAATTTAACCTCAAGGTCATCTGCACGAACGACGTTCACTACGTTCGCGCCGAGGATGCCGGCCCGCATGACGCCATGCTCTGCATCCAGACCGGCGCGAAGATTGCCGATGAGAACCGGATGCGGTTCAGCACAAACGAGTTTTTCCTAAAATCGCGCGACGAGATGGCCAAGCTCTTCGGCGAACTGCCCGAATCGCTGACCAATACCCAGCTCGTCGCCGAGATGTGCGACCTCGCCATCCCGTTTCCAAAAGGCAGCGAGCGCTACCCGAAATACCCGCTACCGCCAGAAATCAAAGTCGACCGGCCCGCCTATCTTCGCGAACTTTGCCTCGAAGGCCTGAAAAAACGCTACCAGGTCGATCACGACGCCATCGCTAAACATCCGATCGTCGCCGAGCGCCTGGGCAAACTCGTCAATCTCCCTGCCGGTCAGAAGCCACAGCCGCCCGACTATTCCGGCCTCACGCCCGATGAACTCCTCGTCGTGCGCATGGGCTACGAGCTCTCGATCATCAGCATCACGGGCTTCGTCGATTATTTTCTCGTGGTCTGGGATTTCATCGCATGGGCAAAAGCGCACGACATTCCGGTCGGCCCCGGTCGCGGTTCCGGCGCCGGCTGTCTCATCGCCTTCCTACTCGCCATCACCAACATCGATCCGATCCGTTTCGGCCTGCTGTTCGAGCGCTTCCTGAACCCTGAGCGCGTTTCCCCGCCCGACTTCGATATCGATTTCTGCATGCGCCGACGCGGCGAAGTCATCGACTACGTCCGTCAGAAATACGGCAACGACTGTGTCGCCAACATCATCACCTACGGTACGCTCGGCGCGAAAATGGTGATCCGCGATGTCTCGCGCGTCCACGATCTGCCGTACGCCGAGGCCGACCGACTGGCGAAAATGATTCCCGACGAGATCAGCATCTCGCTCGAAGACGCGCTCACCAAGTCCGCCGATCTGCGCAACGAGGTTGCCCGCAATCCCGTTGCCAAAAAAATCATGGACGAGGCGCGCGTGCTCGAAGGCATGGTGCGCAACACCGGCAAGCACGCCGCCGGCATCATCATCACCGACCGGCCGCTCGACGAATTCGTGCCGCTGACGCTGCAGGAAGGCGACGTCACCGTGCAGTACGACATGAACGCGGTGGGCAAACTTGGCCTGCTGAAGATGGATTTTCTCGGCCTCAAAACGCTCACCGTGATCGACGACGCGGTGAAAAACGTCCGCCTCACTGCCGATCCGAAATTCGACATCGAGCCAATACCACTCGACGACCCTAAAACTTACACGCTGCTCAACTCCGGCAAAACCGTCGGCATCTTCCAGCTCGAGTCCGGCGGCATGCAGAACGCGTCGAAACTCGTCGGTATCTCCAACATCGACGACATCAACGCCATTTCCGCGCTCTACCGCCCGGGTCCGATGCAGTTCATCCCCGACTACGCGCGCGGCAAAAAAGATCCCGAAACCATCAGCTATCCGCATCCGCTGCTCGAACCCGTTCTCAAGGAAACCTACGGCATTATTGTCTATCAAGAGCAGGTTATGGAATGCGCCCGCGTCATCGCCGGCTACACGCTTGGTGGCGCCGACATGCTTCGCCGCGCCATGGGCAAAAAAGACATCGAGGGCATGGCGAAGGAACGCGTAAAATTCGTCGAAGGCGCGAAAAAAACCCGCGACATCGACGAGAAAAAAGCGAACGAGATCTTCGACCTGCTCAATAAATTCGCGCAATACGGCTTCAACAAGTCCCACTCCGCAGCCTACGCGATGGTCGCCTATCAAACTGCGTATTTGAAAGCCAACTACCCGGTGCAGTTCATGGCCGCCTTGCTCACCGCCGAGCTCGGCAACACCGAAAAAGTCGCCCACTTCATCGCCGAGTGCGAAGCCATGGGCCTCGTCGTCCTCGGCCCCGACATCAACGAATCCCGTGAAAACTTCACGCCGGTTGGCGATAAGATCCGTTTCGGCCTGGCCGGCATCAAGGGCGTCGGCGAACAAGCCGCGCAGAAAATCATCGAGGAACGCGAGAAAAACGGCCCTTACGCCGACTTCGAAGATCTCGCGCGCCGCGTCGACGGTCGCGCCATCAACAAGCGCGTGCTCGAACACCTCGTGAAGACCGGCGCCTTCGACTTCAGCGGCGCGCCGCGCAAAAAACTTTTCGACAACATCGACGCCGCCCTCGCCGGCGCCGCTTCCCAGGCGCGCGACCGCGCCGCCGGCCAGTTCAGCCTGCTCGACATGTTGGACGAAAAACCGGCTGTCACCGCCAAGAAAGGCAAGAATGGCACGTCAGGCCGACCGACAGCTGGCGCCGCGCAGACCGAAACCGCGAGCGATTTTACCTCGACGGAACGCCTCACGTTCGAGAAGGAACTGCTTGGCTTCTACGTCTCCGGCCATCCGCTCAACGCCTACACCGGTCTCGCCGAAGCGATCGACACGTTCGCCGTCGACCAGTTGCTCAGCCAGCCCGACCGCACGGAATTCCGTCTTTGCGGCATCGTCGGCACGATCGCGAAAAAACTTTCGAAAAAGGATAACCGCCCGTGGGCCGCATTCACGCTTGCGACGAAGCGCGCCTCGGTCGCGTTGAACATGTTTGCCGACGCCTATGCCGCGTACTCGTTGAACCTCGTCGAAAACACACCGGTGCTCGTGCAGGGCAACATCATCGTCGGTCAGGACGGCGCGCGCATCAACGTGAAGGAATGTTACCCGCTGGAAAATTTTGTTTCCGGTTCGGTCAAACGCGTCACCTGGCTCGTGCAACCGGAACATCCCGAGCTCAACGCTTTCCTCCGGCTTTTGCGCGAAACCCTCAACCAAAACACCGGTGATACAAAAATCTCTGTCGGTTTCGTTTTTGATCAGCGCGCCACGGCGATTTCCGAAACGAGCAACGCTCTTGGCTGGAAACTCAGCCCGGTAAAATTCCAGCAACTCCGCACCCACCCCGCCGTAGCCGGCGTTGAGCTCGAGACCAAGCGCCTCGAACTCAAACAAGATAAGCGCTGGGCTAAACGTAGCTGAGAAATCAGCTAAATTGCTGCGCCCAGCTTAGGCCTTAAGGAAAGTTCGGTAACCAGAATCGATCCACCGCTGCTTAAGGGCAGCGGCTACGACATTTTGGGGAACGCGACGATCAGGCGAAAAAATTCTTGCGCGCCCGGGCAAGCGCTAGGGCGCCGATGAGCGCGAGGTACCAAACGCTCGGCGCACCGCCACCACCACCACCGCTCGCGCTACTTGCGGGCGAGCCGCCGCTGCTTGAGGAAGAACCACCGCCGGGGGAACCACTGGAGGTTCCGAGCGTGATCGTCAGCGCCGAACTCACGACAGAGTCACCCGCAGCCAGACCTATAACCACCGTATAGATGCCAGCGTTGGCACTCTGGGCGGAGTTGACCGCATAAGTGGCCGAGGTCGCGCCGGAAATATCGAAGTTGTTCAACCGCCACTGATACGAGGTGCCGGTGAATCCGGTCGGCGCCGCCGTCAAGGTGAATGAGGAACTTGGCGTCACTACGTCGGTCGGTCCCGTTATCGAAGCGGTCGAGCCCGTCGGCGTAGCGGAGCTTGCGCCGGCGGTGTTGCCTGAGAGCTGGGTTGTGACGGTGGCTACGTCAGCGGCGACGAGCAACTCGTAGGAATAGAGTGGCGTGAAAACAGCGTCGGTACCGGCGTCAGCTGCTTTGCCGGTACAGCTGGTGAACAGATTGCCAATACTGCGGATGCGGCCGACCGGCGCGTTCGTGATCAGGTTTTCCTTGTACAGCGGATCGTTTATCTGCTCGTAAACATTTCGCTCGGCAAAGAACTGCGCGTAGTCGCTGGCATCGCTGGCAGAGGTGTCACCGGATGCTTTGAAATAGTTATTGAACATATGGACATAGCCATAAGTTCCGGAAGGCATGTTCACGCTGCAGCTGTCGGACCACCAGTTATGGTGCAGGGTGATGTGCAACGGCTTGGTCTCCGTACCGGAAAGACCAGTGATCATGGCGGAGCGATGCACGGTCTGTGCAGCGGTATAATAAAATTCGGACCACGACACGGTGATGTTGTCCGAGCCGGTGCTGATCTCGATCAAGTTATTGGCACAGTCAAAAAGCGAGAGGTGCGAGATATACACATTGGAGGCATTTCGAATGATGATGCCGGAACCGCCATCGGCGTAGGCGCCATTGGTAATTATTGTGCCAGGATTAGTTATATTGAGGCCGCGAATGATGACGTTGTTCACTCCGCCGCTACTGAGGTCGAGGCAGCCGACGATCGTGGCATTGGCATCAAAGCCCTGGATCGTCTTGTTGGATTTCACTAAAACGGAACCACCCAAATTGATGACGCCGGAAACGTTGATCACATACGGCGTGGTTGACTGGGCGTAAGTGCGCAAGTCCGCCGCCGTAGAAGCCGTCACGGTCTGACCCGCAGAGCCGCCCGTGGTTGTGGCAGCAGATCCATCTGGATTCGCAACAACAGAACCAATTGTAACAACTAGTGCAGCCGAGCTGCTGGTCGTCGAACTGACTGCATTGGTGACCACCACCGCATAGTTGCCCGCATCGCTGCTCGACGCGCTGGCAATAGTATAAGTCGTGGACGTCGCTCCAGAAATAGCGCTGCCGTTTTTAGTCCACTGAAAGCTCAGGGTGCCGGAACCAGTCGCCGTAACTGTGAAGGATGCTGACTGGCTAACCGTCACCGACTGCGCCGCCGGCTGCGTCGTGATCGTCGGCCCGACGGGCGCGGCATTCACCGTCAAGCTCACCGACGTCGATGTCACTGAGCTCACTGCATTGGTAACAACCACAGAATAGTTGCCTGCATCGCCGCTCACGGGAGAGGCAATCGTATAGGTGGCTGAAGTTGCGCCTGAAATATTGGTACCATTTTTCTTCCATTGATAACCGAGTGTGCCCGAGCCGGTCGCCGCGACCGTGAATGATACAGACTGGCCGACCGTTACCGATTGTGCCGTCGGCTGTGTCGTGATCGTTGGGCCCACTGGCGCCGCGTTCACCGTCAAACTCACGGAAACTGAAGTCACCGAGCTCACAGAATTGGTTACCACCACAGAATAGTTACCGGCATCGCCGCTCACGGGAGACGCAATGGTGTAGGTTGACGAGGTCGCGCCAGAAATATTAGTTCCATTCTTTTTCCACTGATAACTCAACGTCGCCGAACCCGTCGCCGCCACAGTAAATGATACGGACTGGCCAACCGTTATAGACTGTGTTGTCGGTTGCGATGTGATCGTCGGGCCCACTGGGGCGGCATTCACCGTCAAGCTTACCGAGGCCGACGTCACCGAGCTCACCGAGTTAGCCACGATCACCGCGTAATTGCCCGCGTCGCCGCTCACTGTACTCGTAATCGTATACGTCGCCGCGGTCGCTCCGGAAATATTAGTACCATTTTTCGTCCACTGATAGTTCAGCGTGCCGGAGCCGGTCGCCGCCACGGTGAACGTTGCGGACTGGCCCACCGTCACAGACTTCGCTGTCGGTTGTGTGGTGATCGACGGGCCTACCGGCGCTGCATTTACGGTCAAGCTCACGGAGATTGAGGTCACGGGCGTTGAGGTCAACGAACCCACGGTATTGGTTATAACCACCGCGTAGTTTCCGGCATCGCCACTCACGGTGCTCGCAATTGTATACGTCGCCGCCGTCGCTCCGGAAATATTAGTACCATTCTTCGTCCATTGATAGATCAGCGTGCCGGAGCCTGTGGCAGCGACCGTGAAAGATGCCGACTGACCAGCCGTCACCGACTGAGCGGCGGGCTGCGTTGTGATCACCGGAGCCGCGGGCGTCACGGTCAGGCCCACCGACGTCGAAGTCACCGAGCCCACCGAGTTCGTCACCACCACGGCGTAGTTGCCGGCGTCGCCGCTCACCGTGCTCGTAATGGTATAGGTCGTCGCCGTCGCTCCAGCGATATTGCTGCCGTTCTTGGTCCACTGATAGCTCAGCGTACCAGAACCAGTCGCCACCACTGTGAACGATGCGGACTGGCCCGCCGTCACGGTCTTGGCCACTGGCTGTGTCGTGATCGACGGGCCAACCGGCGCTGCGTTCACCGTCAAACTCACTGCGGTCGAGGTGACTGAGCTCACGGAGTTGGTTACCACCACCGCGTAATTGCCCGCATCGCCGCTTACCGTGCTCGCAATGGTATAGGTCGTCGCCGTCGGTCCAGCGATGGCGCTGCCGTTCTTAGTCCACTGATAACTCAGCGTACCAGAACCAGTCGCCACCACCGAGAAAGATGCGGACTGACCCGCCGTCACGGTCTTGGCCGCTGGCTGTGTCGTGATCGACGGACCGACCGGCGCTGCATTCACCGTCAGGCTCACCGCGGTCGAGGTGACTGAGCTTACCGAATTAGTTACCACCACCGCGTAGCTGCCCGCATCGCCACTCACGGTGCTCGCAATTGTATACGTCGTCGCCGTCGCTCCAGCGATATTGCTGCCGTTCTTGGTCCACTGATAGCTCAGCGTACCGGAACCAGTCGCCACCACTGTGAAAGATGCGGACTGGCCCGCCGTCACGGTCTTGGCCACTGGCTGCGTCGTGATCGACGGTCCAACCGGCGCTGCGTTTACCGTCAGGCTCACCGCGGTCGAAGTCACTGGGTTTGAGGCCACCGACGACACCGTATTGGTCACAACCACTGCATAACTGCCCGCGTCGCCGCTCACCGTACTCGCAACGGTATAGGTCGCCGCGGTCGCGCCAGCGATGGCGCTGCCGTTCTTCGTCCACTGATAACTCAACGTTCCCGAGCCCGTCGCCGCCACCGTGAAAGATGCGGACTGACCCGCCGTCACCGATTGCGCCGCCGGTTGTGTCGTGATTGTTGGATCAGCCGGAATCACTGTCAGATTGGCAATTTCGGAATCAATCGATCCTGCCGAATTGGTAACCGTGGCATTATATTGATCCGGGCCGGCGGTCGTCACCGTGGCGACCGGACTGATCGTATAATCCGCCGCCGTAGCACCGGCGATCACCACGCTGTTTTTGTACCACTGATAGGTAAATGGCTGCGTTCCCGCGGCAGATACAGAAATTTTAACCGACTGACCGACAGCAACTGTTTTCGCAGAGGCAAAGGCCGAATTGCCCAAGAAAAGGGAAACGGAAAAAATTAAAACAGAAAAAAAGAACCTCGCGGACAGAACTTTCATAAACAGGGAATTGATTCAAAAGGGTTAATAAAAGCCGCTCAGTTGGGGTGAAAAATGGTTGGGGTAAAATTGAGCACCAAAAAAAACAGAGGCGTGTAATTATGGGGGCGTTAGAGGGCGATTGATGGTTTTATTCAGCGCTCGGTTTTTACTCCCGCAACAATCGCCAACCGCTTGCCCACAAAATATACTCCACCAATTTGCACAAGCTGCTGCGCGGATAGCATCACTAAAGAAGGGTGTATATCCGGCGCTTTCATTTAGCATGGATAACGCCGCAAAAACGGTGCTGCACAAGCTCATGCTAACGCCGTAAAAACGATTAGTAATTTCGTTACAACAAGCATAAACAATCGTATGAATCAAAAACCTAAGTTTTTACTGTTCATCATATTAAACAACCCAGCGCTTAACTTTTTTCTTACGTGTATAACGCCTCTAAACCACAACTATTTGCAATTCCGTCTCCCTTGTAAATAAACCGCAAAATAAAACAGGGTGTTTATAATAAACTGGCGCATGACTTAGGGTTTTATCCATCCCATGAAACGAGATTGGATTTTATATAAAGTTCGCCCATCGACCAACGCCTGAGTGCCTGGTTCCAATCTTCAGATTGAATATTTAATCTGCACGTTATCTTTCAGCGCAAACTGCAGGCATCGCTTCCGACATCAGAGATGCAGCCCTTCGACAACGATTACGCACTTGTTTGTTTACGCCGCACAACGCGACGCCGAGCTTGCAGCCGCCCAGGCCTGCGAAGCCACGCGACTCCATGCGCTGCCGGTCGGCTGCGCGAGACCGCTATGTCGAACAACGCGCACCCTGGCAGGAGATCTCCAGATGGGGCTGACGACGATGGCAGTCCCCGAACTAATCCGCTCTGAGTCGCATGCCTGGAGTGCGCACCTCGGTGAGCTCCAAACCGCCGAAGGGACCGTGGCGCATCCCCGGCCTGGCGAAGTGGTCGTGAAGTAGGCCCGTAACGGCGACGGCATCAGGGCGGGGATCACCCTGCCGGAAGGAGTGGAGGGGCCCTCCGAATGGAAAGAACACAGCTTCCCACTGCTCGCGAGCGCCCAGCGGATCGAGCTGTGATCCGCCAGTTGCAGCCGCGCAGCCGTCACGTGATCGTTTTCAAGGCACGAAACCCTTGACGGCCAAAACGAGAATAGTAACGTCCGCTGTCCGCGTTCTTGTAGGGGTAAGGTTCGACATAAACTCAAGTTTTGTCCGCTGATTCCGTTTCCACTGTTTGCTCTGTTTTTATCGCCGCATCCAGTGTATAAAGACAGCGTATAAGACACGTGGGTCCGGAAAATCTACCTACTTAAATTACTGCGGTTCAGCAACACGCCAGAGTAGCTCAGTGGTAGAGCAGAGGACTCATAAGAGTTAAATGGCTGATTTTCAGCATTTAGCGCAATTTAATTCAAGTTCGCTAAAGTCTACCCAAATGGCACTTACGCCAGAATCGGCCGTTGCCCACGTTCACACAATTAGGCCCACTTTTTTGCCGGACTGTAGAAAAGCACTGTAGAAAGAATTTGTATTCACTAATTTGATACAATCGGCCCGCCAGCTACCGCTATCTGGGCTCCAGCAGGCATGACCGCCCACTAAGCTTGGGCACCGGCATTCCACTGGTTTCAATACATCCCCCCCCGCTTTTCCACTTCGCGGATGCAGCAAGGAGCATCACTCAATTGTCCAACTTGTGAATGGAGTCGGCACCTTCTGGCTGCAATCGACCGCCAGCATCAGCGTCCGAATCTGTACGGACTATTGACCTGAGCATCTGCAGCCCGGGTCCGGGTAGCAGCGTTT
>Ga0302321_100003797_pt1 | contig 13015 bp, 3 predicted proteins | sample Fen_T0_1_FD_202505 | JGI IMG/M metagenome (GOLD analysis project Ga0302321, IMG submission 202505) | Peat permafrost microbial communities from Stordalen Mire near Abisko, Sweden - Fen_T0_1 | ecosystem: Environmental > Terrestrial > Soil > Wetlands > Permafrost | place: Sweden: Abisko...
CGCGCCGCGGACGTAGGCGGTGTAGCGCGACCGCATGAGCGCGAGCGCGGTGGGCGCGGGCGCGCCGGCGAGGAACCGGCCGCAGCAGGCGTCGAGATCGTCGCTGGAACCGCACGGGCAGGGCGCCATCATGGCGCGATGGTAGCGCGGCCGCGCCGTGCAATCCATCGTGTGCAGTCGCGATGTTGCAGAGTGAATATGGCAATCTGTTCGTGCGCGGTTGTGCGCGGCCGGCCCGACCGAGCGGCGCGACGGACGCTTGCTTCAGCTCGCGCGCTCGGCCGCGGCGCCGGGGCGGCACTCCCAGAGCGACCAGCGGTGCTCCTCGGAGATCACGGGATGATCCTCGAGCTGGTGAAACCCGGGGTGGCGCTCGAGCATGCGGCGCTCGGACGGGCAGACGTAGGCGATGACGACGCGGTGGCCGGTGCGCGCGGCGAACGCGTGGAGCCGGTCGAGCACGCCCTGGAAGACCTGGCCCTTGAACGGCCGGTACATGAAGACGAGCAGGTCGGTCGCCGGCGGCTCGTAGTGGAGGGCGTTGGCGCACACGACGCTGAGGTCGCGGCAGCGGACCTCGGGGCCGCGCGGGCGGGCGAGGTAGGCGGCCAGGTTGTGCCGGGCGCGGGCCGCGTGGTGCGGGGAGAGCTCGACGCCGCGGACCGCGCGGAACGGATACCAGCTGGCCATCACCAGCGCGCGGCCCTTGCCGCAGCCGAGGTCGACCAGGGTGGCCGTGGCGGGATCGAGCACGCGCGTCGCGCGGTCGAGGACGTGGCGCATGACCGGCTCGCTGATCGGCACGTAGCGGATCGCGTCGGCGAGCGCGGCCTCGTCGGTGACGCCGGCTTCGGTCTTCTCGACGCTGCCGGCGGTGGCGACCCCGTAGGTGCGATCGAACCGGTCGCGCGGCGGGCGGTTGAACAGGTAGCCGAGGATGTCGCCCAGGGTGCGCCAGGCGCCGAAGATCTGGAGGTTGGTGCGGACGATCGCGAGCTTGTCGGGTTGGGACGGCATGGCAGGGGCCTCGTCAGGAGGGGATGGCAAACACGCAGGCGGCCGCGGCGGCGGTCGTGGTGGCGGCGATGAGCCAGGCGCGGCCGCCGCTGCGCGCGCAGGCGACCCAGCAGGCCGCCGCGAGCCAGATCGGCACCCAGAGGGCGTAGGCCAGGCCGAGCGCGGCAGGCGGCGAGAGCGGGGCGAACCGCGCGATCGCCCTTGCGACGAGCACGCTGGCGGGCAGCATCCCGACGGTCGAGGCGAGGACGCGCGAGGCGGTGGGACGGACGTATGCGCGGGTCATGGCGAGGCTCCGATCACAGCTTCGCACCACTGGACCTGCGCGCGCAGCTCGGCGAGGTAGTCGGCGAGCAGCCGGTCGACCTCGCCGCGGTCGTGCAGGGCGCGGCTGTACTCCCACTCGACGACGAGCAAACCGCCGTGGACGATCGCGTTGATCACGAACCAGCCGTCGCGCGGGGTGTGCGGGCTGCGCCGCCGACCGGAGGTCTCGGGGGCGGCGCGAAACAGGTCTTGGCCGGCGAACGCCTGGTCGAACTGGCCCAGGTAGTTGAAGGTGACGCGCGGTTCGGGGGCCGCGGCGAGCGCGGGGCTGGTCTGGCGCAGGAGGCCGTAGCCCAGGCCGTTGCCGGGGACCTGGCGCAGCAGATCGCGGGTGGTGCGGATCGCGTGGCCGCGATCGTCGGCCGGATCGGCGGCGAGCCGCACCGGGTAGATCGTGCTGAACCAGCCCACGGTGCGCGACAGGTCCACGCCGTCGAAGACCTCGTCGCGGCCGTGGCCCTCGACCGCGACCAGGACGCTGGAGCGCTGCCAGGCGCGGCCCAGCACGCGGCCCAGCGCGGCGAGCAGCAGATCGTGGACGTGGGTGGCGTAGGCGCGCGGCGCGCGGGACAGCAGCGCGGTGGTCGTGGCGGCGTCGAGCTCGGCCGCGACCGTAGCGGCGTCGCCGACGGTGTTGGCGCCGTGGCGGGGGGCGTCGTCGCGGTCGTCGGGGCTCGGGGCGACGACGCGTTGCCAGTAGGCGAGCTCGGCCTGGAGGGTGGGGCCGCGGGCGTGGTGGTGGAGCCGCTGGGCGAAGTCCTCGAACGCGGTGGTCGGCGCGGCGAGCGCTGGGGCGCCGGCGAGGAGCTCGGCGAGATCCTCGAGCAGGATGCGCCACGACACGCCGTCGACGACGAGGTGGTGCGCGACCAGCAGCAGGCGGGGCTCGCGGTCGGGGCCAAGATCGAGGTAGCCGGCGCGCAAGAGCGGGCCGCGGGCGAGGTCGAAGCCGCGCTGCAGCTCGTCGCAGGCGCGGTCGATCGCGGCGGCGGGATCGGTGGCGTCGCGCAGGTCGACCCGGACCACGAAAGCGGTGGCAGCGAGGTCTGTGGCAGCGGGGTCTGTGGCAGCGGAGTCGGTGGCGCGGCGCAGGTCGATCGGAGCGGCGGTGCGGGCGGCGTCGGTGGTGGACGCGGCGGCGTAGCGCGCGGACCATCGGTCGCCGGCGCGATCGAAGCGCAGGCGGAGCGCCGCGTGGTGTGCGGTCAGCTGGGCGACCGCCCGCGCGACGACGTCAGGCGCGACCGGCTGGGCGAGCGCGAGCAGGATCGCCTGGTTGTAGTGGTGGGGATCGACGCGCTGGCGGTCGAGGAACCGCCGCTGGATCGGCGTGAGATGGGCGTCGGGCGTCGCCGGGGCGGCGGGGGCGGCGAGCTGCGCGACGGGCGGTTTGGCGATCGGCTGGGCGACCCGCGCGGCCGCGGCGAGGGTGGGGTGCGCGTGGAGCTGCCGGGGGGTGAGCTTCCAGCCGGCGCGGCGCGCACGGGCGACGACCTTGAGCGCGAGGATCGAGTCGCCGCCGAGCTGGAAGAAGTGATCGTCGCGTCCGATGGCCGGACAGCCGAGGCTGTCGCGCCAGATCGCGGCGAGCGCGCGCTCGGCGTCGCTGGCGGGCTCGCCGCCGGCGGGGGCCGCGGAGCCGGGCGGCGCGGCGTCGGGCGCGGGCAGCCGCGCGAGGTCGATCTTGCCGTTGGCCGTGATCGGAAACCGCTCGAGCCAGACGTACGCCGCGGGGACCATCGGCGCGGGCAGCCGGGCGCGCAGCGCGAGCTCGGGCGGCGGGCTGCCGGCGGGCGGGGCGCCGACGAGGTAGGCGCACAGCGCCGGTGCGCCGGCGGGGCCTGGGCGGGCGACGACGCGCGCGTCGTGGACGCCGGGCAGCCGGAGCAGCTCGGCGCGGATCTCGCCCGGCTCGATGCGGAAGCCGCGAAGCTTGATCTGGTCGTCGGCGCGGCCGAGGAACTCGAAGGCGCCGTCGCCGCGCTGCCGGCCGCGATCGCCGGTGCGGTACAGCCGGGCGCCGGGCTCGCCCGACCACGGATCGGGGACGAACCGCTCGGCGGTGAGCTGTGGGCGCTGGAAGTAGCCGGCGGCGAGGCCGTCGCCGCCGAGGTAGATCTCGCCGATCGCGCCGGCCGGTACCGGGCGCAGGTCGGGGCCCAGCAGGTGGGCGCGCGCGTGGCGCAGCGGCTGGCCGAGCGGGATCGCGGCGCCGCCGGCGGCCGGCTCGCGGGGCAGCTCGTGGGTCAGGACGCCCACGGTGGTCTCGGTCGGGCCGTAGTGGTTGACCACGCGGCACCGGCGCTGGCGGCGGAGGTACGCGAGCAGCGCAGGGGGCGCCGCCTCGCCGCCGATCACGAGGACGTGGCGGGGCAGCGCGCGCTCGGGCGCCGCGGTCTGCAGGAGGCCCCACAGATGGCCGGGCACGATCTTGAGCGCGTCGACCTGGTGGCGCGCCATGTAGTCGGCGAAGCCGTCGGGATCCGCGGCGCGCTCGTCGGTGATGAGGTGCAGGGTGCCGCCGCTGCACAGCGCGCCGAACAGCGCGGTGTGGCCGAGGTCGGCGGCGACGGTCGAGACCATCGCCAGGCTGGCGCCGGGGGGCAGCGCCAGGCGCTCGAGCACGCTGGTGACGTAGCGGCCCAGCGCGCGGTGCGAGATCGCGACGCCCTTGGGGGTGCCGGTCGAGCCCGAGGTGTAGATCAGGTAGGCGGGGGTCTCCGGGTGCAGCGCGGCGGGGAGCACGGTGGTGGCGGCCGGGGGCAGGTCGTCGCAAGCCAGCAGCGCGGGGTGGAGGCCGTCGAGGTCGGCCCGCCGGGCCCGCTCGGTCACCAGGGCGGTGAGCCTGGCGTCGTCGATCAGGCCCGCGAGCCGGGCGCGCGGCTGCGCGGGATCGAGCGGCACGTAGGCCGCGCCGAGCCGCAGCGCGGCGTACAGCGCGACGACGAAGTCGATCGAGCGCGGCAGGCAGACGCCGACCCGGGCGCCAGGGGTGACGCCGCGGGCGGCGAGCGCTGCCGCGAGGCGGTGGGCGCGCGCGTCGAGCTCGGCGTAGCTGATCGCGGCGGCCTCGCAGACCACCGCGATCGCGTGCGGCGTGGCGGTCGCCCGCGCGGCGATCCGATCGCCGATCGGCTGGAACGACTCGGGCGCCGGGCGCGCAGGGGCCGGCGCCGCGCGCGGGCCGCCGTCGAGCGCTGCGAGCGGTGCGCCGGCCGCGGCGGACAAGCCGCGCACGATCGCGGCGAGCCGATCGAGCATCGCGGCCGCAGTGGCGTCGTCGACGCGGTCGCGGTGGTAGGCGAGGATCAGCTCGATGCGGCGGCCCGGCAGCACGATGAAGCTCACCGGGTAGCTGTTGCGGCCGCGGCCGACCGCGGCGCCGGCCTGATCCGCGGTGAGCGGGTGCGGTGAGGCGGAGAACGCGAGGCCCTCCGCCGCGCGGAGGACCTCGGTGACCGGGAAGTTCTCGACCACGAGGATCGACTCGAACAGCGGGGGGCCGGGCGGCGTGGCGGCGAGCTCCTGGATGCGCGGCAGGCCGAGGTGCTCGAAGTCGCGGCGCTCGCCGGCGTCGCGGTGCAGGCACGCGAGCAAGCCTGGTAGGGTGTCGTCACCGCGGGCGCGGATCCGCACCGGCACGGTGTTGATGAACGCGCCGACCATCGCGGCGGCGCCGGCGAGCTCGGCGGGCCGTCCGGCGACCGTCGCGCCGAACACGACGTCGTCGCTGCCGGTGTAGGCCTTGATCAGCAGCGCGACCGCGGCCTGCAAGCAGGTGCTGAGGGTCACGCGGTGGTCGCTGGCGAGGGCGCGCAGCGCGGCGCTGGCGACCGCGTCGAACACGACGGTGCGCTCGGCGTAGCCCTGCGCGCCGTCCGTCGCGTCGGTGGTCGCTTCGGTGGTCGCTTCGGGTCGCCGCGGCGGGAACTCCGGGGGCGCGTAGCCGGTGAGCGCGGTGCGCCAGTAGGCCTCGGCTGCCGCCGCGTCGTGCGCGCGCAGCGCCGCGAGGTAGCTGGTGTACGGCGGCACGGTGGGCAGGTCGGCGGGCGACCCCGTGGTCGCGGCGCGGTAGCAGGCGAGCACCTCGCCGAGCACGTTGGCGACGCTCCAGCCGTCGAGCAGGACGTGGTGGAAGATCCACACGAGGAAGCTGCGATCGGCGCCCGCGCGGACCAGCACGACGCGCTGGTCGGCGGCGCGCGACAGCGCGAACCGGCGGGCGGCGGCGTCGACCAGCGCGCGCAGCCGATCGTCGAGCTCGCCGGCCGGCGCGTCGTCCCAGCGCAGCTGCTCGAAGTCGACCGGGCAATTCCGGAACACCAGCTCGATCGGCTGCCGGGTCTTGACCCACTCGAGGTCGGCGCGCAGCGCTTCGTGGCGATCGACGACCGCCTGCCAGGCGGCATGCAGCGCGTCGCCGTCGACCGCGCCGTCGATCCGGAAGCACAGGCGCACCAGGTAGGGATCGTGCTCGGCGGCGAGCGCGTGGAACAGGATGCCCTGCTGCAGCGGCGTGAGCGGGTACAGATCGACGAGGTTTTGCTTGGTACGCGGGGTCATGACAGGTCCTCGAGCAGGTGGTCGAGCTCGGTGGCATCGAGCGCGACGTGGGCAAAGTCGGCGGGGCGCGGGGCGCGCGGCGCGGTCTCGCGGAGCTCGCGGATCGCGCGCGCCAGCTGGTCGCCGAGCGCCGCGGCGAGCCGGTCGGCGTGCGCGGCGTCGCCGGCATCGACCCGGATCGCGAGCGCGCCGCGGCGAACGCCCGCGGTGACGATCACGGCGTGCGGGACCGGCGCGGCGAACACCGCGTCGGCCGGGTCGAGCGCGCCGAGGTAGCGGACGAGCACGCGCGGCCCGTCGCCCGGCGCCGGGCGCTGGGCGGCGCCGGCGATCGCCTGGGTGATCGCGTCGAGCCGCTCGATCGCCGTGGCGCCGGAGGGCAGCCGGAGACCGAGCGGCGCGGTGCAGCCGCCGACCACGCCCTCGAGGTCGATGCCGGGGGCCGCGGCCCGGCGTTCGGCGCTCTCGAGATCGATCGCGTGCGTGGCGCGGACGGCTGGCTCGACCGCGGCGGCGAGCGCGGCGAGCACCACGGCGTCGGGCGCCGCGCGGTGGCGCTGGATCGCGTCCGCGCGCAGCGCCGCCGTGGTCGCCGGATCGAGCTCGATCGTGGCCGTGGCGCGGGGCACGACCTGCCCGTGGCGCGGGGGCGGCGCCGCGCCGCCGTGCGCGGCGAGCCATCGCGAGAACCGGCCGCGCGCGGCCGGCAGCTCGACGGGGTGGCCGCCGGCGAGCTGGCGCGCGGCGGTCGCGAGATCGCCGAGCAGCACCGGCCACGAGGCTGGATCGACCGCGAGGACATGCGCGGTGACCACCACGCGGGTCACGCCGTGGGCGGCGCCGAGCCAGGTCGCGTGGACCACCGGTCCGCCGCTCGGGTCGAGCCGGCGGCGGGCGTCGTCGTGGGCCTCGTCGTGGGCGTCGTCGTGGGCCTCGTCGGGGAGCTGCCCGGGCGAACTGTCCGGAGACCGGACGTCGAGCGCCGGGTGGGCAGGGTGGGCTGGGTGCGCGGCGAGCGTGGCCGCGGGCCGGATCCGGACCCACAGGCGGTCGCCGTCGCGCCGGACCGCGAGCCGCAGCGCCTCGTGGTGGTGCTCGAGCGCGCGGATCGCCTGCGCCAGCGTGGCGGCGTCGATCTCGAGCGGCAGCGTCGCGGCGCGCGACTCGACCATCTCGGCGAGCTCGCGAACGGTCAGCGCGCCGAGCCGGCCGGCCAGCGCGGCGGGCAACGCGGCGAGCGCGTGGTCCTGCGCCGGCGCCTCGACCGCCGCGCCGGCGAGCTGCGCGGCGAGCCCGGCGATCGTCGGGTGCTCGAACAGGTCGCGCGGGGTCAGCGCGAAGCCCGCGCCGAGCGCGGCGGCGACCACGCGCAGGGCGATCAGCGAATCGCCGCCGAGCGCGAAGAAGTCGTCGTGAACGCCGATCGCGTCGCGGCCGAGCCCGCGCGCCCACAGCGCGGCGAGGCTGTGCTCGATGGGGCTGCGCGGCGCGACGTGCGGCGCGAGGGGCGCGTCGCCGGGGCCGCCCGGCGCGGGCAGCGCCTTGCGGTCGAGCTTGCCGTTGGCGGTGCGCGGCAGCGCGGCCAGGAACACGTAGCGCTGCGGCCGCATCACGCCCGGCAGCGCGAGGCCCAGCTGGGCGCGCAGCGCGGGCTCGAGCGCCGCGGCCGCCGCGGGCGCGCGGTCGGCGACGACGTAGGCGACGAGCTGCGGTTCTCCGGTGCCGGCGGCGCGGGCGACGACCGCGGCGTGCACGACGTGGGGCTGGGCGCGCAGCGCGGCCTCGATCTCGCCGAGCTCGACGCGATGGCCGCGCAGCTTGATCTGATCGTCGACGCGGCCGAGGCACGCGAGCGTCCCGTCGGGCAGGTGGCGCGCCAGATCGCCGGTGCGGTACATCCGGGCGCCCGGCGCGCCGGCGTAGGGGTCGGGCAGGAAGCGCTCGGCGGTCAGCGCCGCGCGGCCCAGGTAGCCGCGCGCGACGCCGTGGCCGCCGATGTAGAGCTCGCCGGTCGTGCCCGGCGGCACCTGGTGGAGCTGGCCGTCGAGCAGGTAGATCGCCTGGTTGTCGAGCGGCCGGCCGATCGACGGCGCGCCCCCGGCGGTGGTCGAGGGCTCGGCCGCGAGCACGTGGAGCGTCGACCACACCGTGGTCTCCGTCGGGCCGTAGACGTTGAGGACGCAGCTCGCCCGCTCGCACAGCCGCGCCGCGAGATCGCCGGGCATCGGCTCGCCGCCGCACAGGATCTTGCGCGAGGCCGGCAGGACGTGCGCGGTGCGCGGCCCCAGCGTGCGCCACGTGGTGGGCGTGGCCTGGACGAGCGTGACCTCTCCGGTGGCCAGCCGCTGGATCAGCCGCTCGGCGTCGGCCGCCTCTTCGCGCGCGGCGAGCACGACGCGCGCGCCGCGGGTCAGCGGCAGCCACAGCTCGAGCGCGGCGATGTCGAACGACAGCGAGGTCAGCGCCAGGAAGCCATCGACCGGCGAGACGTCGAGCCGGCTCGCCATCGCGGCGAGGAAGTTGAGCAGGTTGCCGTGGCTGACCGCGACGCCCTTCGGCGTGCCGGTCGAGCCCGAGGTGTAGATGCAGTAGGCCAGGTTCGCGGCGGTCGCCCGGCTGGGCGGCCGGGCGCGCGGCACGCCCGGCGCGGCGGCATCGTCGAGCGGCCACGCGCCCGCGGCGGTGGCCCATGGGGTGTCGCGCTGGGCGGCGCCGACCAGCACGATCGCGGGGCGCGCGTCGCCGAGCATGTGCGCGATGCGGGGCGCCGGGTAGTCGGGATCGATCGGCAGGTAGGCGGCGCCGGCCTTCCAGATCGCGACCAGGCCGATCAGGAGCTCGAGCGAGCGCGGCGCGCTGATCGCGACCAGCGCGTCGGGGCCGGCGCCGGCGTCGATCAGCCGCCACGCGAGCCGGTTGGCGTGCCCGTCGAGCTCGGCGTAGCTGGTGCGGCGATCGCCATCGACGATCGCGACCGCGTGGGGCGCGCGGTCGACCTGGGCCTCGAACAGCTGGCGCGCCGTGGCCGCGGCCGGCAGCGGGCGCCGGGTCAGGTTCCACGCCGCGAGCTGGCGGCGCTCATCGGCGGTGGTGAGCGCGAGCCGCCCGAGCGGCTGATCGGGATCCCCGACCAGCTGGTCGAGCGCGCGCGCGAGCCGGTCGACCAGGGCGCGCGCGGCGGCGCGGCTGACCGCGGCGAGGTCGCCGTCGAGCTGGATGCGCAGCCGCTCGCCGGGCGAGACCTCGAAGGTCAGCGGGTAGCTGGTGCGCTGGTGGGCGTCGACCGCGCCGATCCCGAGCCCGGCGGCCGCGGCGGCGATGCCGCGATCGATCGGGTAGTTCTCGAACACGAGCAAGGTGTCGAACAGCGCGCCGCCGCGCGGGGCGCCGCTCGCGCGCTGCGCGTCGTACAGCGGCGTGTGGTCGTGCTCGCGCATCGCCGCGTTGTGGGTCTGCAGCTCGCGCAGCCACGCGACGACCGGCTGGCCCGCCGAGAGCCGGACCCGCAGCGCCAGCGTGTTGATGAACAGGCCGACGCGCTCGCCGGCGCCGGCCAGCGTCTCGCTGCGGCCCGACACGGTGACGCCGAACACCAGGTCGTCCGTGCCGGTGTAGCTGCCGATCACGCGCGCGAGCGCGCCCTGGACCAGCGTGTTGATCGTGAGCGCGTGGGTCTGCGCGAACGCGCGGAGCTGCAAGGTCGCGGCGGCCGACAGCGACCGCTCCTCGCGCACGAAGCCGGTCTCGCCGGCGACGCGGCCCAGCTGCGGGGCCAGGAGGGTCGGCGCGGTCGCGTCGCCGAGCGCGCCGCGCCAGAACGCATGGTCGCGCGCGCGGTCGCGCGAGGCGAGCCACGCCAGGTAGTCGCGGCTCGGCGGGCTCGGCCGCCGCGCCAGGCGCTCGCCGCGGGCCAGCGCCTGGTAGCGGGCCAGCACCTCGGACACCACGCGCCACGCGCTCCAGCCGTCGAGCAGGAGGTGGTGGCAGGTCCAGATCAGCTGGTAGCGGGTGGCGGCGGTCTGCACCACGGCGACCCGCATCAGCGGCGCCTGCGCCAGCGCGAAGCCGCGGCGGCGATCGCCGGCGAGCAGGCGCTCGAGCGCCGCGGCGTGCTCGGCGGCCGGCAGGGCGCGGAGGTCGTGCAGCGCGACCGGGACCTCGGCGTGGCGCCACACCAGCTGCAGCGGCCGCGCGAGACCTTCGGTGAGCGCAGCGAGCCGCTGCGGGGCGGCGACCCCGCCGGCGTCGCCGGTGGGGGGGTGGGCAACGCCCGCCGTGGGATCGACCACGAAGCTGGTGCGCAGCACGTCGTGCGACGCCGCGGTGTCGTTCCACGCGGTGCGCAGGGCGTCGAGATCGAGCGCGGTGTCGAGCTCGATCGTGCGCTGCGTGAGGTAGAGCCCGGCGGCGGGCGCGGCCAGGCAGTGGAACAGGATGCCGTCCTGGATCGGCGTGAGCGGCAGGACGTCGACGAGGTCGCCGGCGTGGCAGCCGTCCGGCGCGCGGACCTTGCGCACCAGCGCGTCGAGCCCGGCCTGGTCGAGCCCGGCGAGCGGGACATCGGACGGCGTGATCCCGTGGTGCGCGGGGTCGCAGCAGTGCGCGATCACGGCGCGCAGGTGGTGCAGGTAGCGCTCGGCGAGCTGGCCGACCAGCGCGGGCGGGTGGAGCTCCGGGCAGTAGTGCCAGGCGACGTGGAGCCGGTGGCCCTCGACCATGCCGATCACGTCGAACCAGCGGTCGCGCAGGCCGTCGGGATCGCGCTCGTCGCCGGTGGCTTCGCGCGCCGGGAGAAACGGCGCGGCGGCGTCGAACACGTGATCGAACTGGCCGAGGTAGTTGAAGGTCAGCCGCGGCGCGGCGCCGGCGTAGGCGGGATCCTCGGCGAGATAGCGCCGCACGCCGTGGTCGATGCCGCGGCGCGGGACGGCGCGCAGCTGCTCCTTGACGCGCTGGATCGTGCCGGCGAGCTCGCCGCGCGGCGCCGGGGTCAAGCGCTGCGGGTAGGCGGCGGTGAACCAGCCCACGGTGCGCGAGGTGTCGATCGCGTCGAACAGCGGCTCGCGGCCGTGGTTCTCGAGCTGGACTTGCGCCGAGCGGCCGCCGGTCCACTCGCACAGCGTGAGGGCGAGCGCGGCGAGCAGGAGGTCGTCGACCCGCGTCCGGTAGGCGGCGGGCGCCCGCGCGAGCAGCGCGGCGGTCTCGGCCGGGTCGAGCGCGGTGTGGACCGCGCGGCTCGCGGCGACCGTGTTGGCGCGCTCGTCGCCGTAGACCGGCAGCGGGGCCTCCTCGGGCGACGCGGCGAACACCGCGGGGTCGACCGCGGCGGGGCCGGCGGCGTAGGCCGCGAGCGCCTCGGCCCACGCCTGGTAGGTCGAGGTCGGCGCCGGCAGCACCGGCTCGGCGCCGCGCGCGAGGTCGCGGTACAGCGCGCCGAGATCCTCGAGCACGACGCGCCACGACACGCCGTCGACGACGAGGTGGTGCGCGACGACGAGCAGCCGGCCGGCGCGGCCGGGGCCGAGATCGACGAGCAACGCGCGGAGCAGCGGGCCGTGCTCGAGATCGAGCGATCGCTGGGTGCGCTCGATCGCCGCGGCGAGCCCGGCCTCGGGATCGGCGGCGCCGGCGAGCGACAGCTGCTCGAGGAGGCCCGTGGTGGGTGACCCGGGGGCGTAGAACTGCTGCCAGGTGGCGCCGTCGCGGCGAAACCGCAGGCGCAGGCCGTCGTGGTGCGCGGTCAGGCGGACCAGCGCGGCCGCGAGCGCCGCCGGGTCGGCCGCGGCGCGGAGCTCGAGCAGCACCGACTGGTTGAAGTGGTGGGGGCGCGCCAGCTCGCGGCTGAACAGCCAGCGCTGGATCGGCGTCAGCGCCACGCGGCCCTCGGTCCGGGCGGGCTGGCTGGGCGGCGCGCCGGCCTCGGTCTGCTGCGCGACCCGCGCGAGCGCCGCGACGGTCTGGTGCGCGAACAGCTGCGGGATCGTGAGCGTCACGCCGGCCTGGCGCAGCCGCGCGACGACCTGGAACGCGAGCAGCGAGTCGCCGCCGCGCGAGAAGAAGTTGTCGTCGACGCCGATCGCGTCGACCGCGAGCACGTCGCGCCAGATCGCGGCGATCTGCGCCTCGAGCGCGGTGCGCGGCGCCGCGCCGGCGGTGGCGACCGGGGCGCCCGGCGCGGGGAGCGCCTTGCGATCGAGCTTGCCGTTGGCGGTCAGCGGGAACCGGTCGAGCCACACGAGGTCGGCCGGGACCATGTGCTCGGGCAGCCACGCGGCGAGGGCCGCGGCCACGGCGGCGGCGTCGAGCGGGCCGGCGGCCGGGATCAGGTAGGCGACCAGCCGCGCCGGGGCGTTCGGCGGCTCGCGCAGCGCGACGTGGGCCTCGGCGATGCCCGGGACGCGCAGCAACGCCGCGCGGATCTCGCCGGGCTCGACGCGATGGCCGCGCAGCTTGATCTGGTCGTCGGCGCGCCCGAGGAACTCGATGTTGCCGTCGCCGCGGTAGCGCGCGCGGTCGCCGGTCCGGTAGAGCCGTCCGCCGCCCGGACGAAACGGATCGGGGAGGAAGCGGTCGGCGGTGGCGTCGGGCCGGCCGAGGTAGCCGCGCGCCACGCCGGCGCCGGCGAGGTAGAGCTCGCCGATCAAGCCAGGCGGCATCGCGGCGAGGTCGGCGCCGAGCACGTAGGCCTGGCGATCGGGCAGCGGCGCGCCGAGCGGAAGCCCGGCGGCGGGGCCGAGGTCGTCGGCGGCGCTGGCGGCGTAGGTCAAGGCGCCGACCGTGGTCTCGGTCGGGCCATAGTGGTTGACGATCCGGCAGCTGGCGTGGCGGCGGATCCGCGCGAGCAGCTCGGCGGGCGCGGCCTCGCCGCCGAGGATCAGGGTGTGGCGCGGCAGCGCGTCGCCGGGCCGCGCGGCCTGGAGCAGGCCGCCGAGGTGGCTCGGCGTGATCTTGAGGACGTCGACCGCGTGATCTCGCATGTATGCGGCCATCCGGTCGGGATCGAAGCAGCGGTCCTCGGACACGACGTGGAGCAGGCCGCCGCCGACCAGCGCGCCGAACAGCACGGTGTGGCCGAGGTCGGCCGTCGGCGTCGACACCATCGCCATCG
>Ga0302321_100003799_pt1 | contig 13013 bp, 12 predicted proteins | sample Fen_T0_1_FD_202505 | JGI IMG/M metagenome (GOLD analysis project Ga0302321, IMG submission 202505) | Peat permafrost microbial communities from Stordalen Mire near Abisko, Sweden - Fen_T0_1 | ecosystem: Environmental > Terrestrial > Soil > Wetlands > Permafrost | place: Sweden: Abisko...
AGCGGACTTCACCACCGGAACAACTGCTGGTGGAACAGTGGGAGCAGTTTTTTGTGCAACGACCGGCGGGACCGGCGGCGGCGTGGCGGCGGCGATAGCAGCAGCGCGAACCGCAGCGGCCGCCTTGACCACTTCTTCCTTTTCGCGAACCACGTCCTGGGCTGACTTCACGAAAACCCCGGCGGGTAATCTCACTCGCGATGGTTCGACCTCTGCGGGCACAGCGGGCGCGGCCGCGGGAGCTGATGCCGGCGTGGCTGGCGCAGGGGCGGCCGGCGTTCCGTATTTCTTTGCGATCTCGTCGTAGAAAATCGTGCTGACGGTGCTCGAGACCGACTTGGTATTCGCCGAGACAAAGCCCTGCTCCTTGAGCCAGGCCAGCATGTCCTTGGGCTCAACGTTATATTGCTTGGCTATCTCGTGAATACGGGCGCTCATTCAGTGGTGATTAATGCGTAATGACTGGGTTTGATCAAGTGCTGGTGCCGGATGCCTTGGCGATAATTCCGGCGGCCTCTGCTTCAGTGAATCCAAAATCTGCGACCAGATCGCCGGCCTCGACGCCTTCGAAGGCCGCTGGCGAATTGATGCCGTGCGCGACGAGCCGCTCTGCGACACCCTTGTCGAAACCAAATGTCGTGACCAGCAGGCCGATGGCTTGCGCGCGCGGATCGCTCGCGGTGGCCTTCCACTCCTCGATGTCGAGTTTCCAACCCACGAGACGCGAGGTAAGGCGGGCATTCTGGCCCTTGCGGCCGATGGCCACGGCAAGATCCTCATTCGCCACGCGGATCAGGATGCGTTTGTTCTTCTCGTCGAGAATCGTCTCGCGCGGCACGGCCGGCTTGAGGGCCTCGATGAGCATTTCCTTTGGATCGGCGTGATAGGGAATGATGTCGATCTTCTCGCCGTTGAGCTCGCGGACGATGCTCTTGACCCGGGCGCCACGGGCGCCGACGCAAGCGCCGACCGGATCGACCTTGGGGTCGGTGCTAGTCACCGCGATCTTGGTGCGATACCCGGGCTCCCGGGCAAACGCCTCGATCTTGACGGTACCGTCAGCGATTTCCGTCACCTCGAGTTCGAAGAGGCGGCGGACAAATTTGTTGTGGGCACGACTGAGCACGATTTCCGGACCACGGCTGCCATTCTCGATTTCCAGCAGCAAACAACGGATGCGTTCACCGGGGGCATACTCTTCGCCGGGGACCTGCTCCTTGCCGGGCATGATGGCCTCAGCCTTGCCCAGATCAACGTAGAGATCGTTTCGTTCGCGACGGCGAACCGTGCCGCTCACGATGTCTCCCACGGAATCCTTGAAGTCGTCGTAGATGCGCTCCTTCTCAAACTGGCGGAGCTTTTGCATGATCGCCTGGCGCGCGGTCTGCGCAGCAATACGACCGAGGTAAGAGGGATCGATCTCTTTCTCGATGAACTCGCCCAAAGCTGCGCCGGGTTTGAAAACCTGGGCTTTCTCGATATGGATTTCCTTCTTCGGATCGGAGATCGAATCGACCACCTTCATCATAGCCCATGCCGTCATCTGGCCGTTCTTTGGATTGATATCGATCTTCAGTTCCTGCCCTGAGTTCACACCCTTTAACGCAGCCGTTTTGATCGCGTTAACAATGGCGGAGATCATATCGGCACGTGGAATGCCCTTCTCCTTCTCCATGTACTCGAGGACTGACAGGATTTCGCTGCTCATGGTGTGTGTTTGATGTGTGTAGGAAAAAAAAGGCGGACCCGAGGGCCCACCTTTAGTAGAAAGTGAACTAATTTATAGGGGGCTCAAAGTAGAGTGCGCTGCGAAGTGTTGTCAAGCCCAGTGCCAGCTCTCGTAAAATCAGGTACTTGCGGGCTCTGAGTGTTCCAGGATCCAGCCCAGCAAACCCTGCCCGTAACCGTGACAAAATGGGTTCTCCCGCCCATTGGAAACACCCAATCGCGACATGGCATGGCGCACCGCCAGCGGTACGTCACCCAAGAACCAGCTCGACCATAGCCCCGACATTTCCCGGTTGGTCAGCCCCGCCACCAAGGGAAGAAATCCGTCACAGACCAAGGTGTCAAAACGCGTGCCGCCAACCGCATCCCCCGTTACTATTTGTGCAAGCTCCCGCCGACATTTACTCAATGCGAAACGTTGCCGAACCTGACGGACGGATTCGAGGTCCTGAACGCGCCCCTCCGGCAGCACGGTCGCTTGCAGGCGCAAAGCTTCCGGCCAGTCCGGATACGCACGAATCCACGCGGCATATTGCTCCAACCGCCCGCGCGGATGATTCGCCGGCCGAACGCCGTGCAGTTGCCAGAGCGGTGCGCCCGCTTCGAACAAGTCTTCAACTCTGACGCCCTCAACCCACGCCCGCAGCGGATATCGCGCCGCGAGTGCCAGCATCGCCGCGCGATTCCTGCGATATCCCAAAATTTCCAACGCCGTATGGTGGACTGCATCCGTCCACCCCAGCTTCTTCACCCGCAACTTCGCGAAATGAACTTTTTGGCGCCAGCGCTCCATCGCATTCTCGTGCAGGACGCGCCGGATCTCGTCCAGCGGCTCCCGACCTAAATCCGCAAAACGTCGCCACTCATCACGCGCGGTGATTCCTTCCAACGCGTCGTCCGCCGCGTACTCCTCAAGGTCGCGATGCAACAACGGCAGCAAAACTAAAGTTGGTATCTCCGTCCCATCGCTTCGCCGCGCGGATGAACTGGCTTTGTCCGGGGGAAACAGCAGGACATGCAACACCACTCCGGCGTAATTTGGATCTGCCGGATGCCCGTGCGCCCGCCAATCCGCCGCGTGAAAATGAACCTCAACATCGCCTCGCACCGCGAGACCGTCGATCCGCACTTCGGCGCCGTGAAAATCCGGGCCATCCAGTAGATTCCATTTTCCGGGCGAGATGATCTCCAGTCTTCGCCCGTCCGTCAGACACATCTGGCCCAAATCAAAATCGCGATGCAGCCATATCTTCTGCAGCACGCGTTCCGCCACGGTAAAAGGCCCATAGAGCCCCTGAAATTCCGCCACCGAGTTTGTGATGTTGGCCATAAGGAGAAATTCCCCACCCGGCCCGGCGGTTAACTTGCAGACTCGACAAATGCCCAAAGAATTGAACTCTGCGAGGAGAAATACGCGCAATGTTGCATTAACGGAAGGGTGGCAGAGTGGTCTATCGCGGCGGTCTTGAAAACCGCTGAACCGCAAGGTTCCGGGGGTTCGAATCCCTCCCCTTCCGCCATCCTTCGCCCGATGGGCTTCGGATGGCACGGCCAGTATTGAAAGAAACCCCTACCATTGTTGCACGATCCAGCGAAGGATGCCCTGCGAAGCGTTAGCGTAGCAGGGCCGAAACCGCACCAGCGACGCCGGTGCAGGCCGCGAGACTCCAAAACCAACACAGAGCGCCCGGAAACCGGACCCGCTCAAAGGTGCTTGCGCGAGCGCTGAAACTCCTTCGGCGCCACCCGATGGACCTTCTTGAAACATCGCGAGAAATGATACGGATCGGCGAAGCCGACCCGGTCGGCTGCTTCCTTCACCAGCATGGCGGGCTCCATCAACAACTCGGCAGCCAGTGCCATTTTGCGGTGCAGTAAATACTGATAAGGGCTCTGACCTTGATAATGGCGAAACAGCCGGCACAGGTGCGAAGCCTCGAGTCCCACCGCCTTCGTGATTTCCCCCAACGTGGCCAATCTCGCCGCTTTCGCTTCGATGACGCCCTTGCAGCGAAGAAAAGTTTCCTCCGCCGCAGCACCCCGTTGTCCGGAAAACGCCGCCAGCTCCTCAATTTTCAACAAAAGGACTTCCACCAAAGCCGCGCAGATCCGCCCCGCTGTCGCCCGATGGTGTCGACCTTCGCGCAGGAGGTCCTCCCACACCCGCTGCACCTCGGGAAACATGGCCAGCAGCACCATCCCGTTGGGCCGGAGGCCCGCCTCGCGCAAACGGGTCTGGGCTCGCGCCCCGGTAAGACAGAGAAAATATTTGGCCATCGGCCGGGTTGGGTCCGAGCGGATCTCTAGCCGCGTGGAATGATCGTAGTAAAACAGGCTACCCGCTCGCAGCACCGATTCCCGCCCGTTCAACCGCACCGTACCTTCGCCCCCGACGACCAGTTCCAAGACGCTAAAATCGAAATGTTCCCGCTGCACCACGTAGTCCGGATCACATTGCTCGAAACCACCATAGGCGGGAATCACCCCCGCCCGGCTCGTCCCCGTCAGCCCGAGAAAAAAGTAACGCGAGCCTGAAACCTGCGTGGACAGGACGGCACCGGCACGGTTGGGATCGGGGCGGCGAACGGGCATGGAGCGCATCAGAGGAAACACCTGCATCTGTGGCAAGAATATCCATCCTTTTGCCATCTATCTCCATTGATGTGGGTTTGATGATTTGCTTAGATTAGTCATCCTGAATTTCTACCCTGACTTCGAAAGTCGATCCACTACCCCATGAAGCTCGAACTGGAAAACAAAGTCGTCCTCGTCACCGGCGGCGCCAAAGGCATCGGCGAAGCGATCACCCGGGGCTTTGCCACAGAAGGCGCGATCCCGTGCATCCTTGGCCGCAATCCCGACGAAGCCGCCGTACTCGTGAATCAACTCACCACGCAAGGCTACCAGTCCGACGCCTTCGCATGCGAAATGACCGATGAGTCCGCGGTGCGCGCCGCCGCCGCCGCGGTATTGGGAAAATACGGACGCATCGATTGCGTGGTCAACAATGCGGGTGTCAACGATGGCGTGGGCCTGCGTAGCTCTGTCGCGGATTTCCGGGCCTCGCTGGAAAAGAACATCGTCCAGTGTTTCGTGCTGGTTCAAGCCTGCCTCGACGCATTGATCGCGAGCAAGGGCACCATCATCAACATCGGTTCCAAATGCGCTGTGACCGGCCAAGGTGGCACGAGCGGCTATGTCGCGGCGAAAGGCGCCATGAACGGCCTCACCCGCGAATGGGCGGTCGATCTCGCCCAGTACGGCATCCGCGTCAACTGCGTGCTGCCCGCCGAGGTGATGACTCCCCTCTACCAGCGATGGATTTCGACGCGCTCCGATCCGGCAGCCGCCCTGGCGGAGATACGGCGGAGTATTCCGCTTGAGCACCGGATGACGACGGCGGAGGAAATTGCCAACACCGTGGTGTTCGTCGCTTCGCCGTGCTCCTCGCACACCACCGGCCAGATTCTTTATGTCGACGGCGGCTACGTGCACCTCGACCGCGCCTGTACTACCAAGACCAGCAGCTGACCCGTTCCTCCCATTAACCCGACTCTCACCAGCAAACCTGTCCGCTACGGCATGACGTTGCGCGTCCGTCCTGAAAAATTCGAGGACTACAAGCGCTTCCATGCCGCCGTCTGGCCTGAGGTGCTCGCCACCATCACGGGCTGCCACATTAGGAACTATTCGATCTTTCACCGCGAGGGCGTGCTTTACTCCTACTTCGAGTATTGGGGCGATAACTTCGCCGCCGTGCACCAGGGGAATGGTGGTCGCGCATGGACGAGGTCTTTCACCATGATTGATCGGCGTTCTATGAGCCTGCCCGTGGTGATTCGCTGGCTCGACACGGTGCGACAACTCGGTTCGCATCTTCCAACTGTGGTGCGGTCTGTGATTTTCACCCAATACTCCGGCCTGATTCACCGGTCGCCCTGATTTATGTTCTCCCTCGCTCATAAAACCGCCCTCGTCACCGGTGCCGGCTCCGGCATCGGCCAGGCCATTGCCCAACTTTTCTCGCGCCAAGGAGCTTTCGTTTGGATTGTCGATCGCGATGCCGCCGCAGGGCGTGCAACCGCCGACGCCATCAAAGCGAGCGGCTTTCACGCCGACTTCGCCGAACTGGACATCAGTAATCCCGCGGCCGTCGCGACGGTAGCCAGCCGCGTTCCGTTGCTCGACATTTTGGTGAACAACGCTGGCATCGGTCACGTGGGCAGCCTGCTCGGCACCACCGCCGCCGACCTCGACCGCCTCTACGCGGTGAACGTTCGAGGGGCTTTCAATCTCTGCCACGCCTTTGTTCCTGGCATGCTGGAGCGCCAGCGAGGTAGCGTCATCAATCTCGCATCTATTGCCGGTGTGATCGGCGTGCGTGATCGGCTGGCTTACACGATGACCAAGCACGCCATCGTCGGACTCACCCAAGCGCTCGCCCTCGACCATTCGCACACCGGCGTCCGGTTCAACACGATCTGTCCCGGTCGCGTGGAAACTCCGTTCGTCAAGTCGCGCATCGCGTCCTACGCCGATCCGGAAAAGGCCTATCGCGAAATGGCCGCCACCCAGCTCACCGGTCGCATGGCACAGCCAGACGAGATCGCCGCGGCGGCTCTCTATCTCGCCGCCGACGAATCTGCCATGGTCACAGGCTCCAACCTGATGATCGACGGTGGCTGGTCCGCCGGAAAATAGTTTCACTCACGATGTCCGCTCTTCACTTCGGAAAGATCACCGGCCTGCGTGTCCTCGACGTCCGCTTTCCCACCTCGCTTTCCCTCGACGGTTCGGACGCGATGAATCCGGATCCGGATTACTCCGCCGCCTACGTCGTGCTCACCACTGATCGCGGCGATGCTATCGAGGGCCACGGCCTGACCTTCACCATCGGCCGAGGCAACGACATCGTCGGGACCGCGATCGAGGCCCTGCGCCCACTCGTGATTGGCCAGTCCGTCGCTGCGTTCACTTCCGCCCCGGGAGCTTTCTGGAAACACCTCACCGGCGATTCGCAGCTCCGTTGGATCGGTCCGGAGAAAGGCGTTATCCATCTGGCCACCGCCGCCGTCGTCAACGCACTCTGGGATCTTTGGGCGAAGCTCGAAGGCAAACCGCTCTGGAAACTTCTCTGCGACCTCTCACCCGCGCAGATCGTCGAGCTGGTGGACTGGCGCTATCTCACGGACGCGCTCACCCCAGGCGAAGCATTGGTCATGCTTGAAAAACTCGCGCCGACTCGCGCCGCGCGCGAAACCGAGATGCGCCGCGACGGCTATCCCGCCTACACGACCTCCGCCGGCTGGCTTGGCTACCCGGATGAAAAAATCCGCCGCCTCTGTCGTGAAGCGATCAAGGACGGCTTCACGCATTTCAAAATCAAGGTCGGCTCCGACCTTCCCGACGACAAGCGCCGTGTTGCCATCGTCCGCGATGAGATCGGGCCGCAACGCACGTTGATGATCGATGCGAATCAGAAGTGGGATGTGGGCGTCGCCATCGAATGGACCAAGGAACTCGCGCCATGGCGTCCACTCTGGATCGAGGAACCCACTTCGCCCGACGACATCCTCGGCCATGCCGCCATCGCCCGCGCGCTCGAGCCGCTCGGCATCGGAGTTGCCACGGGGGAACATTGCCAGAATCGCGTGATGTTTAAGCAGCTCCTCCAGGCCCGGGCGATTTCGTTTTGCCAGATTGACTCGTGCCGCCTTGGTGGCGTCAACGAGGTCGTCGCCGTACTGCTGCTCGCGGCCAAGTTTGGCATTCCCGTTTGTCCGCACGCGGGCGGCGTCGGCCTTTGCGAATACGTGCAGCACGAATCCCTCTTTGACTACATCTGCGTCAGCGGCTCGCTCGAGCAGCGCACGACGGAGTTCGTCGATCATCTACACGAGCATTTCCTCGATCCCTGCATCGTCAAAAAGGGCCGCTACCAGACTCCGCTCGCCATCGGCACCAGCATCACTATGAAACCGGCCTCCCTCGCCGAGCACACTTATCCGCACGGCTCCGTCTGGCAGAAAATTCTCTCCAAAAAATGAAACTCATCCGCTACCTCGATTCCTCCGGCCGTGCCCACTACGGCAGCGAACAAACCGATGGCTCCGCCCTGCGCATTGAAGGCGATATCTATGGCGCCTATCGCATCACCACCGAGCGCGCCGTCGTCACTAAACTGCTCGCGCCCATTGTGCCGACCCAGATTCTGTGCATCGGCCTCAATTACAGGCAGCATGCCGCGGAGACCGGCGCACGTCCCCCAGAGCGTCCCATTCTTTTCGTCAAAGGCATCAACACCCTGCAAAACCCCGGCGACCCGATTGAAATACCGCAACACCTGCGGAGCGACGAAGTGGACTACGAGTGCGAACTCGCTGTCGTCATCGGCAAGCCGTGCAAAAACGTCAGCCGTGCGAAGGCCCTCGACTACGTTCTCGGCTACACCTGCGCGAACGACGTATCCGCACGCGACCATCAAATCCGCCTCGGCAGCGGCCAGTGGTGCCGCGGGAAATTCTTCGACACCTTCGCTCCGCTCGGCCCGCGTCTCGTGACAGCCGACGAAATCCCGAACCCGAACGCTCTGGCGATTTCCACCACGCTGAACGGCCAGCGTGTCCAAGGTTCCAATACCTCGGACATGATCTTCGATGTCCCCGCGCTGATCGAATACCTGAGCGGCAGCACCACCCTTGTCCCCGGCACCGTGATTCTCACCGGCACGCCCCAAGGCGTGGGCATGGCCGCCAAGCCACAACCCCGCTGGCTTCGCCCGGGCGATTCGGTAACGATCGAGATCGAGAAAATCGGCGCCCTGACGAACCCGATCGCTCTGGAACCGGTCTGAAACTGAATCCTTTTCCTAGTCACTCCACGCCATGAAAACACTACTACCCCTCCTCGCCCTAGTTCTCGCTCCGCTTGCCTTCGCCGCCGGCGAAAAGATCGCTGTCATCCCGAAGGGTACGACCCACAGTTTCTGGAAATCCGTCGAAGCCGGTGCCCGTCAGGCGGGCGCTGAACTCGGAGTTGAAATCACCTGGAAGGGTCCGCTGAAGGAGGATGACCGCGCCCAGCAAATCGCGGTGGTGCAGCAATTCGTTTCTTCCGGCTTCAGTGCGATCGTACTGGCGCCCCTCGACGACACCGCGCTCCGCACCCCGGTGAAAAGCGCCGCTGAACACAACATCCCAGTCGTGATCATCGACTCCGCGCTCAGAGGAGAGGTTGGCAAGGACTTCCTTAGCTTCGTCGCCACGAACAATCACCGCGGCGGCGAGATCGGTGGCGAGGAACTCGCAAGGATTCTAGGCGGCAAAGGCAAGGTCGTCCTGCTGCGTTACAGCGAGGGTTCCGCCAGCACCGCGGAGCGCGAAGCCGGATTCCTCTCGGTGATGAAGAAATATCCCGGCATCAGCGTGATCGTCGATAACCGCTACGGCGGCGCCACCATCAGCTCCGCCCAGGACGCCTCGATGAACCTCATCGACAAGATTCGCGAGGCCGACGGCATCTTCTGCCCCAACGAATCCTCGACCCAAGGCATGATCCTCGCCCTGCGCCAGACCGGCCTCGCCGGTCAGAAGAAGTTCGTCGGCTTTGACACCTCTTCCTTCCTCCTCGCCGCCCTCAACAAAGGCGACATCCAAGGACTCGTCGCCCAAAACCCCACCCGCATGGGCTACCTCGGCGTCGTCACCGCCGTGAAACACCTCCGCGGCGAGAAAGTCGAACCCGCGATCGACACCGGTTGCGTGCTCGTGACGAAAGACAACCAGTCCACGCCGGAAGTGAAAACGATCCTAGGCAAATAACTTCGGGCGATCGTGAAATCGGTCATCGTGAAATCGACAAACTGAAAATTTGAAATCCCAGTCCTAACTGCCTGCCCAATTTCAAGTTTCCAGATTTCACGATTTTAGGTTTCGAGTTCTCAGAAGATTTCCAATTTCCACGCCCATGACCCAAGCCGAACTTTCCGACCGCCTCTGGGCCTTCGCAGCGCGAGTGGGAAAGATCGTCGATGCCTTGCCTGAAACCCGCATGGGCCGGCATGTCGCTGGACAAATGGTGCGTTGCGGCACCTCCGCCGCGCCCAATTACGACGAAAGTGGCGCCGCCGAAAGCCGCGATGATTTTGCCCATAAACTCAGCGTCGCTCTGAAAGAACTGCGCGAGACGCGCGGCGGGCTCAAATTCATCGTAAAAGCCGAACTCCTATCGAAAGCGAAACTCGTGGCCGCCATAGATGAGGCCGAGCAGTTGTGCCGCATCGTTGGCAAGTCGGTGCTCACCGCCAAAACGCGCAGGAATCCGGGAGCGGACTAAAAAATCGTGAAATCGGTCATCGTGAAATCGATAAACTGAAAAGCCGGAATACCTCCCATCATAAGCGCCAAGCCAATTTCAAGATGACCGATTTCACGATTTTTGATTTCAAGATCTCCTGATCCTTCAGATGTCTCCCTGCCTCCAGCTTTCCGGCATCCGCAAACGCTTCGGTGCGACGGTGGCGCTCGCGGGCGTGAGTCTCGAGATCGCGCCGGGCGAGATCCACGCGCTCGTCGGCGAAAACGGGGCCGGCAAGAGCACGTTGATGAAGATTCTTTCCGGCGTACTTTCTCCTGATGCCGGAACGATGGCCTTGGAGGGCAAAGCCTACACGCCAACCAATCCGCTCCAAGCCCGCCGCGCTGGCGTGGTCATGGTCAATCAGGAGCTCGCCATCGCACCGCATATGAGCGTCGCGGAGAATATCGTGCTCGGCGCCGAGCCGGGTAATTCTATTTTTGTCCGCCACGGCGAATCACGCCGGATCGCCAGGGAAGCGCTCTCCCAGCTGGGGCGCCCCGACATTCCCCTCGAAGTCCCGGCAGGTCGGCTGAGTGTGGCCGAGCAACAATTGATCGAGATCGCCCGCGCGCTCGCGCTCGGTTGCCGGGTGCTGGTCCTCGACGAGCCCACGAGCAGCCTGACGCGGTCGGATACTGAAAAGCTTTTCACCCTCGTTCGCCGGCTGCGCGCCCAAGGCCAGTCGATCATCTATATTTCCCATTTCCTCGAGGAAGTGCAGGTACTGTCTGATCGCTACACCGTTCTGCGCGATGGGCAAAGTGTCGCCACCGGTCGCACCGCCAACACCACCATCGCCCAACTCGCCCAACTGATGGTGGGAAGGAAAGTCGATGAACTCTACACCCGCTCCATTCGGCAACCCGGTGAAGTCGCGCTCGAGGTGCGCGATCTCGCCGGACCGTTCAAACCCACTTCCGCCACGTTGGAACTGCGCCGGGGCGAAGTGCTCGGGCTGGCTGGTCTGGTCGGCGCGGGTCGCAGCGAATTGCTGCGCGCGATTTTCGCCCTCGACGAGGTGCGCTCCGGTTCGGTGCAAATCGGCGTTTACGCTGGGCCAGCCTCGCCGCAACTGCGTTGGCGGCAGGGTCTCGGTCTGTTGAGCGAAGATCGGAAAAGCGAGGGCTTGGCTTTAAATCTGAGCTTGGAAAATAACCTCACCCTGCCGCGACTAAACTCGTTGATCCGGCCTTCCGCTCTTTCCGCCGAGACAAAAAGCTGGATTGAAAAACTGGGAGTACGTTGCACCGGTCCGGATCAAGCGATCGGCAATCTGTCCGGCGGCAACCAGCAGAAGATCGCGCTCGGTCGCCTGCTCCGCAACGGCGCCGACGTGCTGCTGCTCGACGAACCCACGCGTGGCGTCGATATTGGCGCGAAGCAAAACATCTACCGGCTGATCGACGAGCTCGCCGCGTCCGGGAAAGCCGTGTTGATGGTCAGCAGTTACCTGCCCGAACTCCTCGGCACCTGTGATCGGATCGCCGTGATGTGCCGCGGTGTCCTCGGCCCGGCGCGCCCGGTGTCCGAATGCAGCGAACACCAGATCATGCTGGCGGCGACGGGAACAGCCACTGAAGAAATGAAATCGTGAAAACTGAAAATCGGGCATCTGACATCTATAATTTGAAAACTCCAGACAATCACGCTTCTCGCTTCTTCAATTTCAAGATTTTCGATTTTCCGATGATCGATTTCACGATTTCCAACTTAGTCCTCCATGCCTGAGCCCACCGCCACTTCTTCCCCGACCTCGTGGTTGCGCCATCTCATCACGGCGGTCGGCCCGCTTGGCGGACTCGTCGCCGTATGCGCGCTCTTCGCTGTGCTGCGATTCGAGACCTTTGTCACCCGCGACAATTTCGCCATCATCCTCCAACAAACCGCCGTCATCGGCATCGCTGCCTTGGGCATGACACTCATCATCATTGCGGGCGGCATTGATCTCTCGGTCGGATCGATCATCGCCCTTGGCACCGTAGTAATCGCCCTTTTGATTCAGCAAGGTTTCTCGCCGCTACTCGCCGCGCTCGGCGGAATCGGCGCCTCTGCTCTTTGCGGAGGATTCTCCGGACTGCTCATCACACGGCTGCGGTTGTTGCCCTTTGTCGTAACCCTCGGCATGATGGGCGCCCTGCGCGGCGCGGCGAAGGGACTGGCGCACGAACAACCCGTTTATCCCGACGAAACCTGGCTCAACAACTTGATGCAGCTCGGCCGTCACGGCGGTCTGCCATCCGGTGTATGGCTGATGCTGGGCCTCGCGGTGCTCGTTTCCCTCGCCCTGCGTTACACGCGTTTTGGCCGTCACGTTTTTGCCGTCGGCTCCAATGAACTCACCGCACGTCTCTGCGGCGTGCCCGTCGAACGCGTGAAACTCTGGGTCTACATTCTTGGCGGAGCCTTCGCGGGTGGCGGTGCCGTGCTGCAATTCGCCTACCTCACGGGTGGCGATCCCACGACAGCATCCGGCTTGGAACTGAACATCATCGCCGCCGTCGTCATCGGCGGCGCCAGCCTCGCCGGCGGACAAGGAACAATCGTTGGCACCCTTGTCGGCGCGGTCATCATGAGCGTCGTCGCCAACGGCTGCACCAAGCTCGGCCTCTCGAACTGGGTGCAGGAAATCGTGACCGGCGGAATCATCATCGCCGCCGTGCTGCTGGACTATCTCCGCCGCCAAAGTTCCGCTCGTAGTGCAGGTTAAAACAACGCCACACGAATTTGATTGAGCCTCTGCCAGCGAAATAATCAACGTAGGGAAAGCATGAACGGCGCTGCACTAAGTATTCTTCGAAAAGTTGCGAAACGCTACGACGTTACGATTGCAGAAGCTTTGGCTATGGCCCCAAAGAAAAATGGCGATTATCGTGATAAGTATCCGTTAGCGATGCTACTCGAAGGCGAGTACCTCGGGTTCACCATGG
>Ga0302321_100003800_pt1 | contig 13012 bp, 13 predicted proteins | sample Fen_T0_1_FD_202505 | JGI IMG/M metagenome (GOLD analysis project Ga0302321, IMG submission 202505) | Peat permafrost microbial communities from Stordalen Mire near Abisko, Sweden - Fen_T0_1 | ecosystem: Environmental > Terrestrial > Soil > Wetlands > Permafrost | place: Sweden: Abisko...
TTGGAATGCCCCGCGCCTGTGGCGACGCGCGCCGCCACAGGCCCTCCGGGATGGGCCCAGGCGGGCGCCCCGCGGCGTCAGTGCCCTTGAACGATGCCACCACATCGCCCTGCGGGCCCTTCCTTGCGGTGCATCCCGCCTGGACCCATCGCGGGGCGCTCGAATACTTGGACAGGCTCCTAGGTTAGGACGTGGCCGACATTCCATCCGGGAGTACCCTGAACGAATGGATCCCCGCCTGCAACGTTCACTAGAGCGCTGGCACCTGTCCGATCCCCGTCCGCTGGCGGGGGACGCCGGGGCCCGCGAGTACTTCCGGGTGGCCCATCCCCAGCTGGGCACGGCCCTGGTGGTGCTGCATCCGCTCGACACTCCGGAAAAGACCGACGACAGCTACTTCGAGTTCCGCGCCATCCAGGCCTACCTGGATCCCCTGCTCCGGGTGCCGACCATCGTCCAAACCGATGACGCGGACCGCTGCCTGCTGGTGGAGGACCTGGGGGACACCACGCTGGAGCGTCGTTTGATGGAGCATCCCGAAGAGGAGCTGGTCTGGGCCCAGCAGGCGGGCTGGCTGCTGGCCACCCTCGCGGGGCCGCTGACGCTGGGGGCTCCAGGCCACACCTTCTTCATGAACCGCGCCTTCGATCAGCCCAAGTTCGAGTTCGAGTGGGACTACTGCCGCCGGAACTTCTTCCAGGATTTCCTCCAGAAGGATCCCCCCCGGTGGCTGGACCGGATGATGGAGGAAGTCCACGCCAGCCTGGAGACCCGGGCGCACTTCTTCGTCCACCGCGACTTCCATGTGCGCAACCTCATGGTGCATGGGGATCGCCTGGTGGCCATCGACTTCCAGGACGCCCGCCGGGGTGCCGCCACCTACGACCTGGCCAGCCTGCGATACGACGCCTACTGGGACTGGTCGAAGGAGGCGGGCCGCGCCCTCATGGCTCCCCTGCAGGCGGAATTGGGCTGGAATCACGAGGCCCTGCTCGAGGAGCTGAACCTCAGCGCCCTCCAGCGGAGCCTCAAGGCCCTGGGCACGTTCGGGTACCAGCTCGTGCACCGCCGGAAGGCCCACTTCGCGCCCGCCGTGACCAGCAGCCTGCGGCACCTGCGAAGCCACTTCCAGCGCCTGAACCACCAGGACGGCGTCCTCGCCAGCGAGCACCTGCTCCGGCTGGCGGAGGATCGGCTGCTGAGGTAGGGCGGGGCGCGCTCAGCCGAGCGCGACGGCCAGGGATCAGGAGTAGGATGGGGCGAATTCAAAATTCCCCTGCGAACTGGGAGGTCTGATTCGGTTCGCATGAACAATCGTTAGGCTGCAGAAGAAACATTCCTCTCACCATCACCGCGCATCGGAGGTCACATGAAACGAGTCACTGGCATCGGCGGCATCTTCTTCAAGGCCAAAGACGCTCCATCACTGCAGGCTTGGTACAAGCGGCACTTGGGGATCGATGTCCAGGCCTGGGGCGGAGCTGCCTTCGACTGGACCGACGCCGAGGGCAAGCCGGTTGCAGGCACAACTGCCTGGTTAATCGATCCGCAAGAAAGTGATCACTTTGCTCCGAGCTCCGCTCCCTTCATGGTCAACTACCGAGTGGAGGACCTCCATGCCCTGGTCAAGGCCTTGAAGGAAGAAGGCTGCCATGTGCTCGAGAAGATGGACGAATCCGAGTATGGGTTGTTTGGCTGGGTCATTGATCCAGAGGGAAACAAGGTCGAGCTGTGGCAGCCGCCTGAAGGCCAATGAGCAGGCTTGTTACTCACTTTCACGAACTGAACCCTCGGCTCAACTCGGACCCTGCTGGCATGGCCTGCCGCCCTCTCGCAGCTTCTCGCTTCCTCGGCTTCGTTCAGCGCCTCGGTGCAGGCAGGGCCGGCTAGTTTCATTAGTTAGGCAGTAGTGAAAGGCCTGAGAATCGCCAGAATAAGACCGAAGGAGTCCATCTCATGGAATCAACCATCAACGTGATCCACTACCTGGAGATTGTTACTCCTGACGTTGACGCCACGCGCCAGCTTTACGCCACCTCGTTTGGTTGGAACTTCCAACCCTCTGTGTCTGAACTGGGGAATGCATCCGTGGCTACCATCCCCGGCGGTTCACTATGCGGAATTCGCGCCCCACTTCATGCCGAAGAATTGCCGGTGGTTCGTACATACATCCGTGTAGCCAACCTTGATACCGCCACCAAAGAGGCGAAAGATTTAGGTGCAACAATCCTGCTTGAATCAATGGATCTGGCAGGTTGGGGCAAGATCTCAATCTATGAATTCGGAGGCATCCAGCATGGGCTATGGCAGGTGCATTAGTATGCTGCTGCCTAACCCTCCGCTTAGCTCGGACCCCGCTGCTGGCAGCCGGGTCCTTTCATCCCGGAAGTCCCATCACTTCTTCTTTGCGGGTTGTTCCAGCCGCGACTGATCCGGTTAGCTACAAAACCATGTCCCAATCCCCTTCCGTTCGAGAATTCCAGCCCTCAGAGTGGAGGGCCTACAAGGAGCTTCGTCTCAGGGCACTGGCTGATTCTCCCGATGCCTTCGGAAGTACCCTTGCGATCGAACAGGATCGCTCTGATGCCCAGTGGGCTGAGAGCCTGGCAACGGCCAGCGCATCTAGCTTCGATTTGCCGTTGGCCGCCTTCGTGGGGACCAGACCTGTCGGTCTGGCCTGGGCCAAGGCTGACGCCACGGGTTCCTTGACCATTCATCTCTTCCAAATGTGGGTTGCGCCGGAGCATCGTAGTCGAGGTCTTGGCCGTTCGCTATTGAGCACAGCCGTACAGTGGGCAAGAGATAGGGGTGCCAAGACCATGCTGCTGAGCGTAACCTGCGGAGACACTTCTGCGGTCCAGTTGTATGCGTCCGCTGGCTTCCAGCCAGTAGGAATACCAAGACCCTTGCGACCGGGGTCACTGCTTCAGGCCCAAAACATGAAGCTGGAGTTCCATGGACGTGGCGCCTAACTTTTCGCTCAACTCGGACCCCGCCGCATGGTCTTCTGTCCTCGCTCAACTTTTCGCCAGCTCGGCTTCACTCGTCGCCTCAGCGCAGGCGTGGCACGTTAGCTTCATTCTTTGGGCACCCTGTAAATTCGAAAGCACCTCAATCCCTGGGAGGCCAGATGTCCGCGTTTCATCACACCCGAAAGATTGAGGCTTCGGTGGAAGCCGTGTTCCAAGCCATTGCGGATCCCCTGCGCCTGGCTCGGTGGTGGGGCCCGGACGGTTTCACCAATGCCATCCACAAGTTCGAATTCACTCCAGGAGGTAACTGGGACTTCACCATGCATGGCCCCGATGGAGCGAGTTATCCGAATCAATCTATCTTCACGGAGATTATTCCGAATTCATCTGTTGTCATTAAGCATGTCTCTCAGCCGCACTTCCTTCTTACTATTTCTCTTACGCCATCCATGAACGGAACATTGATCTCGTGGGTTCAGGAATTCGAAGACCCGACAATGGCGGCCAATATTCGCCACATCGTCGAACCAGCCAACGAACAAAACCTCACTCGTTGGGGAAATGAGGTCACGTCCTTCTCAAAAAGTGGCAACGAACCCTCCGCTCAGCTCGGATCCCCGCAAGCGGCTGGACCCCAGCTCCCTGGCCGTTCCATCTAACCGTTCCACCAAGCGTTTCGGCAGCGGCAGGTCCGGTTGAGTTTCATTCACTTCGCCATTTCAATCTCGCAGCACCCTTGCCTCCGGAGCCCTGACATGCGCGTTGCCCTGCGTTCATTGGCTGTGCCAGCGCTCTCGGCGGCGATGCTGGCCTTCGCATTCCTGCCGCTGGCCTGCGGGCCCCAGGCGGCCGGCTCGGACCACGCCCTTGCGGCCCAACTGAAGGCCCAGGCGGATGCCTGGGACCAGGCGATCATCCGCAAGGACGCGAAGGCCATCGCCGAGAACATGAGTGGGGACTTCCGGCACATCGACAAATCCGGTGACATGTCCGACAGGGCGGCCTTCCTGCGGGACCTCCTGTCGCCGGACCTGGTGATCCACCCCTATGGGGTCGAGGATTTCGATATCCGCATCTACGGCGACTGCGCGCTGCTGTGCGGCCGGACCCGCATGACCGGGACCTACCAGGGCAAGCCCTTCCGGTCGCACTACCGCTACATCGACACCTACGTCCGCCAGGAGGGCCGGTGGAGGGTCTGCAGCGTCCAGGTTACGGCCGTCCCCGAGTAGGCATCCGACCCACGGCGCCCTTCGGCCCAGGCTAGACTGTCGAACCCTCCTGTTCCACTGGATCCGACGCCTCCCCAGGGGCTGGCCTCACAGGAACTCGGAGGCGTCTCCAGGAGGTCCCATGCCCGCATCCCGTTCCTTCGGCCTTCTCGCCTTCCTGCTGGCGGCGGGCCTGACCGCCCAGGTGCCCCAGGCCGGAACACTACCCAGCGGTCTACCTGCCGAGTTCAAGGTGGCCACCGACAGCTGGGATTACACGCGCCGCGAGGAGCTGATCCCCATGCGGGATGGCGTCAAGCTGCGCACCATCATCCTCGTCCCGAAGGGCGCCCAGGCCGCGCCGATCCTGCTCACGCGCACGCCCTACAATGCCGCCGAGCTGACAGGCCACGCGAGCAGCGCCCACCTGGGACCCATCCTCCAGGGCTATGACAACGTCACCGACCTGATCGTGGAGGGCGGCTACATCCGCGTGGTGCAGGACATCCGCGGCAAATTCGGCTCTGAGGGCGACTACGTGATGACCCGGCCGCTGCGCGGGCCCTTGAATCCGACGGCCGTGGACCACAGCACGGACACCTACGACACCATCGACTGGCTGGTGAAGCACCTGCCGGAAAGCAATGGCCGCGTGGGCATCCTGGGCATTTCCTACGATGGCTTCCTGACCCTCATGGCCCTGGTCAACCCGCATCCGGCCCTGAAGGCCGCCGTGCCCATGAATCCCATGGTGGACGGCTGGAAGGGGGACGACTGGTTCCACAACGGCGCCTTCCGTGCCCAGAATCTGGCCTACATCTATGACCAGCAGGCCACCCGTGGCGGGGACCTGAAGTGGTGGAGCAGCCACTTCGATGACTACGATACGTTCCTCCGGGCGGGCTCCACGGGCGAGCTGGCCCGGCGGCGCGGGATGGACCAGCTGGGCTTCTGGCGGAAGATTGCCGAGCACCCCAGCTACGACAGCTTCTGGCAGCAGCAGGCCATGGATCGCGTATTGGCGGCCCAGCCCCTGAAGGTGCCGACGATGCTGGTGCACAGCCTCTACGATGCCGAGGATATCTACGGCGCCCTCGCGGTGTGGAAGGCTCTCAAACCCAAGGACAGCGCGAACCTGCTCCATCTGGCCATGGGCCCCTGGAACCACGGCGGCGAGATCGGCGACGGCAGCAGCCTGGGCTCCCTGAAGTTCAACCAGGACACGGGCCTGCAGTTCCGCCAGAACGTCCTGCGGCCCTTCCTGGAGCAGCACCTGCGGGAGAACGGACCCAAGGCCGAGCTCGCCCCCGTGAACGCCTTCGAAACGGGGACCAACACCTGGCGCCGGCTGCCGGGCTGGCCTGTGGCGGGAGCTGGCACCACCATCGCCGCCACGCCCTTCTACCTGGGTGCGGGTCTGACGGTGACGCTCACTGCCCCGAAGGTCGGGGACGCGCCCTTCGAGGCCTATGTATCGAACCCCGCCAAGCCCGTGCCCTTCCGGGCCCGCCCCATCCTGCCCGTGGGCTATGACGTGGCCCACACCTGGCCCCAGTGGCTCACGGATGACCAGCGCGAGGCCTCGGGCCGCACCGACGTGCTGGCCTTCGTCTCCGAGCCGCTTTCGGCGCCGCTGCGCATCAGTGGCGAGCCCGTGGCCAACCTGGTGGCCGCCACCAGCGGCACCGACGCGGACTGGGTCGTGAAGGTACTCGACGTCTATCCCGACGAGGTGGCCAGTCAGCCGACCATGGGCGGCTTCCAGCTCATGGTGTCGGCGGACATCTTCCGGGGTCGCTACCGCGAAGGCCTGGACACACCCAGGGCCCTGAAGCCCGACGCGCCCCTGGTCTACCGGTTCGCCCTGCCAGCAGCCAACCATGTCTTCCTGCCGGGCCACCGCGTGATGGTGCAGATCCAGTCCAGCTGGTTCCCCCTTTACGACCGCAACCCCCAGACCTTTGTGCCGAACATCTTCTTCGCCAAGCCCGGGGACTACCGCCCCGCCACTCAGCGCGTCTACCACACTCCCGGACAGGCCAGCTTCGTGGAACTGCCGGTGGTGAAGTAGGGACGCTACTGCAACAGTTCCTCGACGAAGGCCGGTACCAGCTCTGTGGCCCTGCCGCAGCGGGCTTCCCCAAAGGCGCTGGCTACTAGGCTGGGTTCCAGGTTCAGCTCCAGGGTGCGGGCGCTGGGCCCCACGGCCTCTACGAAGCCCGCAGCGGGATAGACGTGGCCGCTGGTGCCGATGGCCACGAAGAGATCGCAGCGGTCCAGCGCCTGGTAGATGCGGTCCATCGCCAGGGGCATCTCGCCGAACCACACGATGTGCGGTCGCACGGGGCCTCGACCGCAGGCCGGGCAACGGCTTTCGTGGTCCATGTCGCCGGGCCAGCGATGCTCGGCGCTGCAGCCCAGGCAACGCCCCATCAGCAGCTCGCCATGCATGTGGAGCAGGTTCTCGGATCCGGCCCGGTCGTGGAGGTCATCCACATTCTGCGTGACGAGCAGGACCTCCCCATCCCATTCGCGCTCCAGCTGCGCCAGGGCCAGGTGGGCGGCATTGGGCTCCACCGTGGCGAGGCTGCGCCGCCGCTCGTTGTAGAACCGGTAGACCAGCTCTGGATTCCGCTGGAAGGCCGCGGGCGTGGCGACATCCTGAACGCGGTGGTTCTCCCAGAGGCCATCCGCGGCGCGGAAGGTGCGCAGCCCGCTTTCCGCAGAGATGCCTGCGCCGGTGAGGAGCACGATGCGGGCATCGCGGGAGCGTGCCATGGCAAACCCTACTTTCGTGGTCCCAGGTCCAGCGCCTTCCCGTCCACGGTGCCCGGTTGGAGGCCGAGCTCATGGGCAAGGGTGGGGGCCAGGTCGACGGTTCGCACGGGCTCCCGGCGTTGGCCAGCCCGCCAGGGTCCCCAGAAGATCAGGGGCACGCGGCGGTCGTAGGCGTTGGGCGTTCCGTGCCCTGTCGGGTAGTCGGTGGGCGGTGTGCCGAACACCACGAAGGGCTTGACGGCCACGAGGATGTCGCCGCTGCGGTCGGGATGGAAGCTGCGTCGCAGCAGGACGCGCAGGCTGCTGTCCCGGGGGCTGCCAGTGGCGGCGGGATCGGTGGCCAGCAGCTCTTCGGCGGTGAAGGCTTCGGCCACTTCGGGCCGGGTTCGCAGCCAGGCCTGGATCCGCTTCAACACTTCGCGGCGATCCAGGTTCGCAGCCTTCACCGCCGCATCATTCAGGTAGATGGTGTTGGGCTCCGGCGTGGGCGCCAGCAGGTTCTGGTCCACCTTGAAGGTGGCGCGGAGGTCCGCTTGCAGAGCGGCCAGGAAGGGCTCCGCGAGGAGCCGTTTCACGGGGAAGCCCTGTTCGCCGAGCGCCTCGGGCAGATCGAGGCCGCCATGATCTGCGGTGAGCACCACCCAGGCGTCCGGGTGCTGACGGTGCAGGCGGTCCAGAAGGCGGCCCAGGGCCCGATCCAGCCGATGCACCTGGTCCCGCATCTCGGTGCCGAGGTTGCCATAGCTGTGGCCGATGTAGTCCGTGGCCGAAAAGCTGAGGGCCAGCAGGTCCGTGCCGGGGCCCCGCCCCAGCTGCTCTCCGTCCAGCAGGGCCTCGGCGGCCTCCATGGTCACGGTGTCAAGGAAGGGGGACTTGCGGAACCGGCCATCAAAGCCCTTGTCCAGGGACATCCCGGCGCCCTGGATGAGGCGGGGCAGGCCGCCATTGCGGAGGGTCTGGGAGCCGAAGGTCCACTGGCCGGAGCGGCCCTCGGGCGTGCCGGGATCCTTGGTCCAGAGCCAGCTGTCAGTGGCGAGGCGGCCCGACAGGTCGCGGTCATAGCGGAGCAGCCATTCCGGCAGGTGGTCACCGTAGACGGTGGAGCTGGTGAACCCGGCCGGGCCGGTGAACCAGTAGGCCGCCGTGGGCTTGCGTCCGGCCATGAGGATGGCGGCGCGGTCCTTCCCGGATACCGCGAACACCCGGCTGCCGGGCACCTGGGCCTGCAGCCAGTCGCCCAGCCCACCGCCCAGGAAGCGGACGTTCGACGAACTGGGCTGGCCCGGCGCATGGAGGGCCTTGGCAGCAGGGTCCTCCACGCAGTAGACGAGCTTGCCGGTGCTCCGATCGATCCAGCGGTTTTCGACGATGCCCGTGCTCGCGGGGAAGCGGCCGGACAGCAGCACTGAGTGGCCGGGCCCCGTTTCGGTGAAGCCGTGGTCGTGGTAGGCCTCGGTGAAGAAGACCCCCTCCTTGCGCAAGCGGGCGATGCCCCCCGTGAGCTCGGGTCCGAAGGTCTGCATCAGCTCCGCGGAGAACTGGTCCACCGAAATGACGACCACGAGCTTGGGGCGCGCCTTGGGGATGGGCGCAGCGGCGAGGGCCGTGGCGAGGAGGAGGGAAGCGAGCGGGGACCGGAACATCAGAAGGCCACCCCCACGCCGAAGGTCCACAGCCGTTCGAATTCCTGGCCGCTGCCCTGGGCCGTGAAGTAGCTCCCCAGGTCCGAGGCGCTGCCGAGCTTCACCGGGTGGTCCTTGCTGACGGGCTGCTGGTAGCTGGCCGCCAGGTAGGGATGCACCACCACGGAGGGAATGCGCCAGCGGGTGCCCACCCGCAGCCATGTGCGGCTGAGGTTCTTGGTAGAAGAGGCGCCGGCGGTGTCGTATGAATAGTGCTGGAGACGCTGGATCAGGCCGAGCTCACCGGCGATGCCCACAAACGGCACCCAGAGCTGGACATTGAGTCCTGCGCCCAGACCCTGCTGCTTGAGCTTTGAATTCTGGGTGGCAGTGCCATTGATCAAGGTTCCGTCCGCGCTGAACTGGGTGTATTCCAGCCCGCCCTCCAGCCTCAGCAGGGGACCTACCTGAAGGAGGCGCCGGTTGGCCGAGGCGATGAAGCCGCCCCCGGTGTTGAAATCTCCGGCCACCAGCTTCCCGGTGCCGCTGATGAGGGTCTGCGGCAGGTTCTGGCCCGTGGCCCGGGGCAGCTCCAGACGCAGATCCCACTGGGCGCAGAGCGGCAGAGCCGCGAGGCAGAGGGGCAGGAGGGCAAGGCGCATGAAGGCTCCAGGTGGAACCCTTGATCATACCGTCTGGCCGGGACCGCTCTGCGTTCAGCTTGTTACTTCCACTTGATGGAACAGCCCCGGCTCGGGGGCTGCTGGGCCGACACGGGCTTGCCGCCCAGCATCGCTTCTGTTGCAGCCTCGAGGTCACGCACCGTGACCTTGGTGGCGTCCCGCCAGCTGTCGTCCATCCGCCCCCGGTACACCAGCTTTCGGGCTGCATCGAAGAGGAAGAAATCCGGCGTGCAAACGGCGCCAAAGGCACGGGTCACGGCCTGGGGCTCGTCCTTGAGGTAGGGGAAGGCGAAACCCTGGCCCTTGGCTTGGGCCTGCATATCGGTCAGGGATTCCTTGGTGTGGGAATCCACATCATTGGCGTTGATGGCGAGGACGGTGATCCGGCCCACGTACTGCTTCGCATAGGCATTGATGCGGGCCTGGGTGGCCATCACGTAGGGGCACTCGGTGCTGAGGAAAACCACCATCAAGGGGGTGGCGGACTCGGATCCGTGCTGTTTGCCATCGGTCCCCGGAAGGCTGAAGGCCGGACAGTGCTCGCCGAGCTTCAGACCCGTCGGGGCCTGCGCCACCAGGGTCGAAACCAGAAGCAGGGTCGGCAGGAAACGGATCATCGAGATCTCCACTTGATGCTGCAGCCCATGCTTGGATGCTGCAGCCCCAGGGGGTCATTCCCGCCAAGCACGCCTTCGATGGCCTCCTTCAGGTCCTGATGCGTGACGCGTGAGGAATCCTTCCAGTTGTCATCCAGGCGGCCCCGGTAGTTCAGGCGGCGGTGGCTGTCGTAGAGGAAGAAGTCAGGGGTGCAGGCTGCGCCCAGGTTCCGGGCCACGCTCTGCTCCTCGTCCCAGAGATAGGGGAAGACGTAGCCTTTGATCTTCGCCCGCTGGCGCATGGCCTCGAAGCTGTCGTCTGGGTGGGTGATCGCGTCATTGGCATTGATACCCACCACGGCGCAGCGTCCGGCGAAGGCCTTGGCCAGGGCATTGAGGCGGTCATCCACGGACTGCACATAGGGGCAGTGGTTGCACATGACCACCACCAGCAGGGCGGGGGTATGGAAATCGTGGAGGGACCAGAGCCGCCCATCCACCCCCGGCAGGGTGAAGTCCGGACAGGCCGTGCCGAGGGGAACCATGGTGGATTCCAGCAGTGCCATGAGGGACCTCCGGAGTGTCCCCTTCATCGTACGCCGGGGGGCAAGCAAAATGATTTCCATGTCATTTTTTTGACTTGACCCGCAGACCCTTGCATCTAGGCTAATTCCAACCTAGGAGCTTATGACGCAGCTGCCCCGCCTTCACTGGTCCACCCTCGGGGATGATACCGGGGGGCTGGAGCATCGCTGGGCTGCCTTCTGGGATGTGACCGTGGATCGTGGGGCCTCGCCGGCCCTGGCGCCGAAGGATGTGGACCTCTGGGTGATCAGCGCCCGGGGGGCTTGGCCACCGCCCGAGCTCAACCGCATGATGGCCGAAGTGGCGGCCCTGCCCATCCTGCTGGGGCTGAAGCCCGATGCGGCGCCCATGGATTCCAAGACCCTGTCGGAATGGGGTTCGCTGGGTTCCGTGCGCTGGGGGGTGCTGGGCCCCGAGCCGCCCATGCCGGGTCTGCGCCCCCGCTCGGGCACCACCACCCAGCTGAGCGCCTCGCAGGCCCTGGCCTTTGGCCTGGTGGGCACCAGCGCGGCCATGCAGGATGTGCTGGCCCGAGCCCGAAGCGCCGCCGCCACCCGCGCCACGGTGCTGCTGCTGGGGGAAAGCGGTACGGGCAAGGAGGTCATCGCCCGGGCCATCCACCGCATGAGCGCGGATACGACCCAGCCCTTCGTGGCGGTCCACTGCGGGGCCATTCCCGACAACCTGCTGGAATCGGAATTGTTCGGCTACAACAAGGGCGCCTTCACGGATGCCCGCAAAGACACGCCGGGCAAGTTCCGCGAAGCCCACGGCGGCACGATCTTCCTGGATGAAGTGGGCACCATGCCCCTGGGCGCCCAGGTCCGCCTGCTGCGCGTGCTGCAGGAGCGCGAGGTGCAGCCCCTGGGTGGCGGCGCCCCGGTGAAGGTGGATGTGCGCGTGGTGACGGCATCTAACGTGGACCTGTGGAAGAAGGTGCAGGACCACAGTTTCCGGGAGGATCTGTTCTATCGGCTGGAGGTCGTGCCCATCACCATGCCGCCCCTGCGGGCCCGGCGGGAGGAAGTGCCATTCCTGGCCCAGCATTTTCTCAATAGGAAAGCCCGGGAACACGGCCTCTACCCCAAGGCCCTGCACCCGAGCGTTGATCCCCTGCTCATGTCCCTCCCCTGGCCCGGCAACGTGCGCCAGCTCGAGAACGCCATCGAGCGGGCCATCGTGCTGTCGGGCACCCGCCCCGTGCTCACCCGGGAGGATTTCGCCTTCCTGGCCGAGCGCATGAGCGAGGTTCTGGCCGAGTCCACACCCAAGGCGAACTTTACGCCCCTGCCTGCGGATGCCTTCACCTCGCAGCCTGCCGCCGCCTTTGGCATGGACCTCCCGGCGGAGGGGCTGGACCTGAACCAGGTGGTCTCCGACATGGAGAAGACCCTCATGCTCCAGAGCCTGGCCATCACCCGGGGCAACAAGAAGCGGGCCGCCGACCTGCTGGGCCTCAAGCGCACCACCTTCCTCGAAAAAATGAAGCGGCTGGACCTTGAGGATCCGGAGGCGGCCGAGGCCGCCGATCCGGCCTGAACGCATAACCGTCCTGAAATGAACACGGGGGAGCCCCTGCTCCCCCGTGCCATTTCCCCCCCAACGGTTCACTCACCGCGACCTTCTGGACGGTCGCAATCCATAGATGCAGTTTCGAGCGAAATGGTTCCCAAGGGGCCCCTGCTACCCTTGGTCCATGAGCATGGAGCAGGAGCGGAGGGCCATTTTGGCGAAGCCGAAGCCCGGAGGGCACGGCACAGGGAGGCTCCGCCTCGGCAAGCAGAACAAGCCGGAGCACGCGCAGCGTGCGAGAGGCGGAGGTGCCGCGTGACGAACACGATGCATCTGAGGTGGAAACTGGAGGTTCCCGACCCCCAGGAAGAAGGCCTCTGTGCCTGGCTGGAGGCTGAGGGCTCCTCAGCTTTCTACCGTGAGGCCGATCCACCCAGGGTCTGCTACGCCTACTTTCCACCAGGCCAGGCCCCTCCCGGGGCTTCGGGCTTGGCGATCTTCACAGGGGTGCGACTCTTAGCGGCCGAGGTCTTCGGCGACGAGGACTGGCTCGCCAAGAGCCGCGAGGGCTTTGGCGCCTTCGATGTGGGCACCCGCTTCCACGTGCGGCCCCTCTGGGACCAGGCTCCCGGCCCCGCAGATCGACTCGATATCGTCGTGAATCCCGGGTTGGCCTTTGGTACCGGCGGCCACGAAACCACTCGGCTCTGCATGGAACTGCTGGAAGAACTATCCTTGGCGGGCCGGCTCCAGGGTCCCATTCTGGACATCGGCGCGGGTACGGGGATTCTGTCCCTGGCGGCCTATCTGCTGGGAGGACGGGACCTGACGGCCTTCGACATCGACCCGGATTGCGGCCCGGCCATGGCTGAGCTCAGGGATCTGAATGCCCATCTCCTGAATGGGGCCAAGCCCTACAAAAGCTTTGTGGGCACCCTGGATCATCCGCGGGTACAGGGCCCCTACGCGGGGCTGTTGGCCAATATCCTTCTGGTGACCATCCAGGAGTTGCTGCCCCGGATGGCCGAAGTGACCGCGCCCGGTGGCTGGCTC
>Ga0302321_100003801_pt1 | contig 13012 bp, 8 predicted proteins | sample Fen_T0_1_FD_202505 | JGI IMG/M metagenome (GOLD analysis project Ga0302321, IMG submission 202505) | Peat permafrost microbial communities from Stordalen Mire near Abisko, Sweden - Fen_T0_1 | ecosystem: Environmental > Terrestrial > Soil > Wetlands > Permafrost | place: Sweden: Abisko...
GTCATTGCAATAATAGATGGATCGGCATAAGGTTGGCCCGAACGGACTTGTTATTTCGGTGTTCGTATTGTTGCATCTCGGACAAATAGCATTTTCTAAAATTTCCAAATCAGCAAATACATAGGCTGATGGAGGAGGAGCGAAGCCATATTTTTTTAATGCCACTCTTCCTTTCTCTGAAATTAAATCGGAGCTCCAAGCTTTTTTATAATTGACTTCAACGCTAACTTTTTCTATTCCTTTATTTTTTAGAAGTACTTCAACTTCCGCTTTCATATAATCCAATGCCGGGCAACCTACAAACGTGGGAGTCATTTCAATTTTTACTCCATTGCCAGAAACTTCAACTCTTGTAATTACACCAAGATCCACCAACGACAATACCGGAATCTCTGGGTCTTTCACCTCTTCAAGCCATTGATAGATTTGATCTGTGGTCATGTGTAAACGATATCAAATGAATTAGGAATGATCTGATTCAAATGATGCTTTAAGTGTTTTACGTAATCATCGGCCAGCCATTCCAATGAATGAAGAGAAACTGAATTTTTTCCTGTGTCACATTCTTTGGCATAAGAGTTACTCGGCATCTGTTTAAGAACAGCGGCAATTCGACTATTAATTAATATCCACAACGCTATTACCTCTTTGGTATCCATGTGTTGATAGGCGTTGGCGTTCACCCAATGATCCTGGTCATACACAATTTTTGGAGGTGAAGTTTCGTATTGACCACAGATAAACCTTCGCAGGTTGTTTTGTGCAGAGTCGATCAGGTGACCGAGCACCTCTTTTCTACTCCATTTGTTGGGAGATGGTTTCGCTGAAAACCCTTGCTCCGAAATCGCGCCAATTTTTAAGGAATAATCCCTGATTATTGTATTGAGTTCGCTGATGGTAGCCTCCATTTTATTTTTGTGTTTTCACAAATTTACTTAATAAATATGTGCTATATGCCAGAATCAAGAATTGAGCTCAGAATCCAGCCGTGCAGCTTTTGTGATTGTGGATTTAAATTTTAATTTTTGATTCTTGTATTGATTTGAATTGACCGTATGCTTTGCGCGAGTGTCCATAAACAAGTATTCCAATTTGCATTTGCAGCACGTACTTCGCGTGGGCCTATGCTTGATAAAACTTCATGGTTCATCAGGCTATGGGATGATTCTAACCCTGCCATTTATGGACTGGGCGAATGTGGCCCCCTCCCGTATTTAAGCAAGGAACTTACTCCAGAATTTGAAGCTGTGCTTACTGACTTTGTAGCAAGTATTCAAAGTAAAAAATTGTCGTTGCCCGCGCAGGGATGGAATGATCTTAGCTCCATGCGTGAGTTTTTTAATACAAATAACATCGCGAGAGAGCATTCGTCTATCACTTTTGCACTTGAAACAGCTCTGCTTGATTTGATTAATGGTGGTTCGCGACAGATTTTCAAAAATAAATTCACGGAACAAACCCCGATACCGATTAATGGATTGGTATGGATGGGTGGTCTTGATTTTATGCTTCAACAAGTCGAAATCAAAATCCGCGATGGCTATCATTGTGTGAAGCTGAAAGTTGGAGGTCTTGATTTTGAAAAAGAATGTGATGTGCTGCAATACATTCGAAGAAAATATTTCAGAGAGAACATTGAGATCCGGTTGGATGCAAACGGGGCTTTCAAGAAAGACGAAGCGTTGCAAAAAATTCAAAACCTGAAACGGTTTCAAGTCCACTCCATTGAGCAGCCCATCAAACCCGGGATGCCCGAGATGGAAGCCTTGTGCAGAGAGTCACCCATCCCTATCGCATTTGATGAAGAACTCGTTGGTATCAACATACCCGATCAGAAAGATGCATTGCTGAAAAAGCTTAAACCTCAATTCATCATTTTAAAACCTATGCTTCACGGTGGGTTGACTGGTTGCGAGGAATGGATTCAATTGGCTAAGAAACATAGTATCGGATGGTGGATGACTTCTGCGCTTGAATCCAACATTGGGTTGAATGCCATTGCCCAATTCACATCACAATATCCAATTGATCTTCCGCAAGGTTTGGGAACAGGTCAGATATACACCAATAATTTCCCTTCACCACTGGAGCCACTCAAAGGTTTTCTCCACTATCAAAAAAAAGAATTGTGGGACCTCACTAATTTATTTCCAACAGAAGCGGAGGAATCCCTTTATTTGAAAAGCTGAAATCTTTCTCAATTTCTTAACTTGGTTATCAAATGACATCCGTATGAGTACCCCAGGTAACGAAGAAAAGAATCCGACCAAACAAATGCCCATCAAGTATAAGTTTCGCGACATCAAAGTGCATTCGTCTGACGAGTGGATGGCCGATGCCACCAAAAAATATCGCAAGGTGTATGATCGCTATGAAACTTCGTATATGCGGGTAGAATTTTCTTTCTTCAATAAACTTTTTGATGAGGAAGAATGGGAAGCTTCAGTGCGCCTAAAATGTTTTCACGTCAACGGTAGTCAAAGAAATGAGTTGTGTAGTCAAGACCAAAAAAGGAAAGTTCTGAAAGATGAAAACATAGTATACATCCGCGATTCGTGGGGCAATGCTACACCAGGCGCCTATTGGCAGAAAGGAGATTATTTATGGGAAGCCTACATTGACGAAGTGAAAGTAGGTGAGTCGAAATTCTATGTGGAAGATGTTGGCCAGGCAAAACCAGGCGAAAATCTTTTTTTTGATATTGTATCGATCAAATTATTTGAAGGGGATGGACAAGCTTCCACACTTCCGCAGAAAAAATATTTAAAAAAATTTAGCCAAAGAGATGCACGTTTTGTTTGGAGTGAATTCAGTTTCAAGAATAAGTCGCCAAAGGATTATTTTACTGAGATATTTTTTAATTTCTATGACAAAGCCGGTCAACTAAAAGGCAGTAATTCCCTGCTTACTTATGTAGCCACCAACACGGCCGACAAAGTCTATACGATCTTTCCCGGTTGGGGCGGCGACGCACCCGGCCGATGGAAAAGTGATATGTACACCATGGAAGTTGTATTCCTTGATACACTGATTGCAACCGTTCCGTTTCAAGTTGGGGAAACTTTTGAAGAAGGAGACGTGGCTGTGCTTACCGACACCACGCCATTCTTGAAAGGATCAACCATTGCAAGTTCAGCGCCTTCCTCCACTAAAAACACTGACGACATTTTGTTTGAAAGTATTGCTGAGTTGAATTCGTTGACGGGACTTGAAAACATAAAGGCAGAGGTTAATGAGATGGTCAAGCTTGTGCGTTTCTATCAGGAGACCGGAAAGGATGTGCTCAACAAATTTTCTCTGCACACAGTGTTTACGGGAAATCCTGGTACAGGTAAGACTACAGTGGCTCGGATACTCGCAAAAATATACAAAGGTCTTGGCATACTTGAAAAAGGCCATCTTATTGAAGTAGACCGCGAAGGCTTAGTGGCTGGTTACATCGGTCAAACTGCGATTAAAACGGGTGATAAAATCAACGAAGCAATGGGAGGGGTTTTGTTCATTGATGAAGCCTACTCACTAGCAACTGGCAAAGGTTCGCACTATGATTTTGGGAGCGAAGCTATCCAGATCATCTTGAAACGTATGGAAGATTTGCGTGGAAAATTCGGGGTGATTGTGGCGGGATATACCGAAAATATGGAAGAGTTTATCAACTCGAACCCCGGGCTGAAGTCGAGGTTTGATAAGTATTTTATGTTTGAAGATTACTCGCAGGATGAGCTGTTTTCAATTGCGTTAGCGCATTTCAATAAAGAAGGAGTAAAACCTGATGAAGCTTCAGTAATCCACTTGAAGAATTATTTCAAATTTATTTTTGACAAACGCGATCAGCATTTTGGCAATGCCCGTACCGTGAGACAAGTGGTAGGGGAAGCGGTGAAGAACCAAAACCTACGACTTGCATCTATGAAAAAAGAAGAGCGTACAAAAGAGCTTTTGGAAATGGTGATCTTGGAAGATGTGAAAGAATTTGAAATCAAAGAGATATCGCATAAACCGAAGTTGGGCTTCCGCATGGGAGAAAAGTAAATGAACGTAGATCGGACTGCTAGGATTACTTCGCTTGTTCAATTGTATGAAGTTCTTCCGGAGCACGAGCGATTAATAGTCGATGTGCTGAGGCAAATAATCAAAGAAAACTTACCCAACGATTCAAAAGAAAAAATTTCTTACAATGTTCCCTTCTTCTACCGGAAGAAAGGTATTTGCATCATTTGGCCGTCCACTATTCCAAGAGGTGGAATTAAGCAAGGAGTTTTATTTGGTCTTTGGTACGGTAACAAACTAAGAGACATTGATCAGTATCTGACACATGGCACCAACAAGCAGGTGTTCTACAAAATCTATCAATCGGTAGAAGACATTAACGAAAGAGCAATTAGTAAACTCCTGAAAGAAGCCGTCTCTGTTGATGAGCGATGGTGATTTGATTCTTTAAGAAAATGGTGTTCCAATTCTAAATTGTTCAGGGGAGATTCACGGAATTCACACCCGTAATTTTCCCGTACCCAATACCGTGTTTTTCCCGTGTTGTGGCGTTGTTCTATTCCACACCTTTGTCATGATACAAACAACCTCATGAACACATCAACCATCCAGCCATGAAAAAATTATCAACGATTTGTTTGCTTCTGTTTTCATTGGAGTTAGCAGCCCAAGTGCCGAAGACGATTAACTTTCAAGGTTATCTCACCGACCAGAGCAGTGCAGCTATAGACGGAACACGCGATATGAAATTTTCACTCTTCGATGCTGTCACAGGTGGCAACGAACTTTGGTTTGAAGATAAAACGGGCGTGATCATCACTAAAGGGTTATACAATGTTATCCTTGGAGATACAAAACCAGTGGACTTGCCTTTTGATAAAATATATTTTCTGCAAGTGAAAGTGGGCACAGAAGTTCTGCTTCCTCGAATAACCTTGACTTCGAATGCCTATAGTATAAGTTCCATAAACGCATCCAACATCACCACAGGAACTTTGAATGGAGCCTTGGTGGGTTCTGGAATTAATGCAAATAATATTACTTCGGGTACCATTTCCGGTTCGATAATAGGCACTGGAATTAATGCAAGTAACATTACTTCAAACAATTTAGCCGTAAGTAATGGAGGAACCGGAGCGAACACGACTTCTGCCGCTCGAACAAATTTAGGTCTTTCAATAGGAAGTGATGTTCAGGCATACGATGCAGATTTGGATGACCTTGCTGATGGGACATTGAGCGGATCGAAAGTAGGATCGGGGATTAATGCCGCAAATATTACGTCAGGAGATTTGAATCTTGCTGCAGGTAAATTCTCACTCAATGGAACGACAGGAAATATTTCTAAAATCAACAATGTTTCTTACAATTTCCCTTCAGCAACAGGAGCAGCAGGAACGTATCTTCGGAATGATGATACGAGTGGAAATTTAAGTTGGTCAACTCCCGTAACCTCGATTAGTAATGGTACAACTTCAGCAAGTGGAGCATTAACATTTGCTGCAGGCACCAACATCTCATCTATAGGTGTTTCTGGAAATACTGTTACTATTAATGCAGCGGGTGGACTTTCTGGGTCAGGCACGGCGGGCAATGTTGCCTTTTGGAACACCTCAAGTTCTGTTGGCGATGACAACGAATTAAAATGGAACAGCACTACCAATGTGATGACCTTGAATGGTACGGTCAACGCAACGACTCTTACAGGCAATGGTTCGGGGCTTACTTCATTAACCGCCGCTAATATCACGGGCACAAATACATTGCCTGCTAATGTGCTACCCACTACAGTTCCGCTCGGCAATGGTGCGAGTGGCAGCGTTGCATTTTGGACTGGAACAGGATCGGTAAGTTCAAGTGGAAATTTATTATGGAACAATGGAACATCAACTCTTTCTGCTACGAATATTAGTGGGAGTCATAGTGGTAATGGCTCGGGGCTCACTTCGCTTACGGCTGCAAATATTACGGGCACAAATACTTTGCCTGCAAGTGTGCTACCCACTACTGTTCCCCTTGGCAATGGTGCAAGTGGTAGCGTTGCATTTTGGACAGGCACGGGATCAGTGGGTTCAAGTGGAAATTTATTATGGAACAATGGCACATCAACTCTTTCCGCAACGAATATTAATGGGAGTCATAGTGGCAATGGCTCTGGCCTCACATCTTTGAATGCAAGTAATCTTGCAACCGGGACCGTGTCAAACACTCTGCTTGATGCAGACCTTCAGGATTTAGCAGATGGGTCACTCACCGGATCTCTTGTGGGAACAGGCATTAATGCAACTAATGTTACAAGCGGAACTTTGGCCGATGCGAGGCTTGAGACAACCGTTGATTTGAACTCTTTAAATGTCGGAGCGTCCGCTCAATTTGGAGTTGGTAGTACAGGTAATGTCACTACCACTGGCTCAGTTACCGCAAACACCTTTTCAGGGAATGGTGCCGCGCTTACTTCTTTGACAGCGGCCAATGTTACTGGCACAAATACTCTTCCTTCGGGGGTGTTGCCAACAACAGTTCCTCTTGGCAATGGGGCCAATGGGAATGTTACCTTTTGGACAGGTACAGGTTCAGTAAGTTCAAGTGGAAGTTTATTATGGAACAATGGAACGTCAACTCTTTCTGCTACAAACATTAATGGAAACGGATCGGGCATCACATCATTAAATGCAAGCAATCTTGCATCTGGTACTGTATCAAACACTCTCCTTGATGCAGACCTTCAGGATTTAGCCGATGGATCATTAACAGGAACAAAAGTGAGTCCTGATTTCGGTTCTCAAAATGTTACCTCTACTGGCACAATCACCACCTCATCATACGTAGGAGCAACGGCTGGTGCGCATATTGGAGGTACCACGGCTCCAGGAACTTCAGGAAATTTAGAAGTAGATGGTTATACAAAATTAGGAGGCAGCGGGGTTTCGGTTTCAACTTCATCTCCCGCGGGCGCTGTAGTTTCATTTCCAATAATTCGGGTCTTGAAAATCACGGGAACTACTGCGGCTGCAGATGGTACAGCAACGGTCACCCTTTCTGGCTTAACGAACACTAAAATACTTTCGATCCAGGTGATGGTAGATTATTCCTCAGCATCAGATTATGTGCCCCCGGGATTCACGACCTCTGCAGGACTTCAATTTACCTATAACTATCAAGGTGGAGTTCTTTTTATTAGAAATGTAACTGGAAATTCAACATCTTTAGCAGGGAGACCCTACAAAGTCGTTATCATTTACGAGCAATAATCCAAACTTCAAAACCAACACCCAACCTTAAAACCTTAAACCCATGAAATCCAAGATTACTATTTTAATTGTTCTCATAGTGGGAGGCCTTCTCTTTTATTCCTGCGAATCATGCACCACCAAAAATAAAATCAAGTTTTCAGGATTTGTAAAATCTAATTCAGGAAATACGGTTGTAGGAGCGAAGGTGGAAATCAATGATCAGAAAACAGAAACAGACGAGAAGGGTTCTTTTGTTCTTTATCTGAACCCCGAACAAAAGGATTTTCTTGTGAAGGTAAGAAAGTTTGGTTTTGGATATTACTCTAACCGTTTTACTTCAGCTTTCACCGACAAAACAATAACCTTGACAGAAGGAACGATTGTCCCGTTTGACCCTAGTACGGGCGTTACGTTGACAGATTCAAACAGTGCCAACAACCCATTTAAACCTTCTTTGTTGAGTTTAGATACTGCAAAATTATTTGCTGCTATCCCTAAGGTTTATAATTCAAGCGGACAACTGATTGATCTCGGATATCCTGACGGAATAAAGGGTGTTTTTGATTATCTCAAGATTCCAGTAACAGGAGGGCCAGGTATTTCTGTAACCTTGCCGGCCAATTCCTTGGTCAATAGCACAGGAGGTACGCCATCGCCAGGTGCAAAACTTCAAGCATCACTTTCAACAGTTGATTTTTTTAATCCGGATGGAATGCCTGGGGATTTTACAGTTCGCACGAAGGATGGGTTGGGTTTCATGGAAAGTTTTGGTGCAGGGACAATTGAAATATCCGATGGCGAACAATTGTATCAACTTAAGAGAGACGCCAAAGCAAAAGTTATAATTCCAGTTTATCCCATTCGACTCAAGTTGAAAGAATCTCTCCCCGAGAGTATTCCCTTCTTGCGGTTCAATGAACAAGATGGTGTGTGGGAAGAGGCGGGCAAAGGTATACTCAACCAATCGCACACAGCTTATGAAACTGAGGTAGATCACTTTTCAGTGTTGAACATGGATATGATAAAAACGGGTCCCTCCAAATGTTTCAAGATCAGGCAGATGTTGAAAAGGAATGCAACGGATAATTCATCAGGCTATCTTGGGCAATATCGGGCACAGATTATAGTTCCTGCTACAGCGACTTCTAATTTCACTGAACGAGATTATGGTGTAGATGAAACCACCGGTTGTGTTCAGGTTTTTTCGGGCATCAATCCTACCATGCTTCATCCAATTACTCGTATTCGCAACGAGGTACCCTACTTGGTTTTGGTGTTTTCAAAACAGGGTACAGCTGATACGTTAGATATTGCTATAGCTCAAGCCGCAGGCACCTCAATTCCTGCAGAAACTGCAGTGGCATCAGCCAATGATTGCAGCACCAATAGTTGTGCAGCAACACCTTGCACTTCTGATCCTCTGGACGTGGCTGCAGCACTCTCGAACTGTAATAGCACTTGTTGGCTTCCCAATTGTGGGTTTGTGCCGTTCAGCAACCTTGGCGATGAGCTACGGATAGTTGGCGTGCCTATGGGCGGAGGAAAAGTGAAAGTGAAGTGGGTTAATCTCAATTCACTGGTGACAACGAGCATTAAGGTATTTGCCTACACTGCTGGAAATTGCGGAGGGGCATCAACTGAAATATTTACAGTTTGCGGGGGATGTGTTGGCCCAGAATGTAAATCCGGGGAAGTTATTTTTCCGGGTGTTGCCGGCGGGATGGTGTCATTTAAGATTTCTGTTTATGCCACCATTGATTGTAGCGGAATACCATTTTCTGAAATTTGTACAGCTCAAAATGTTACAGTAATCTAAAAATGATTGTTGAATAAGTTATTATTCTGAGAAGATGCTATAATTATGAAGCCCACTGCACAACGATACCTTTCTGGAATTTGGTGGACACCATTCATCCTTCTATTGTTATGTATTCAACTCCATGCACAGACTTCATCTTCGTATTCTATAAAATCAAATTCATTCTCCTCTGGCTCCGGTTCTACACAAAGTGCATCGTACAAACTTCACGGTACACTTGGCCAGTCATTCACAGGTAGTAACAGCTCTGCGAGCTACAACCTTAAGTCAGGGTTTGAATCTAACTTGATCAACCAGTCGTTCGATCTTACCATGGTGAACCTTACGCTCAATCCCACTAGCGTTGTTCGCGGTAGCGATGTTACAGCCTTTTTCACCGTAAGAAATATCGGAACGGCTGCCGTTGAAAGCAATGTTACTGTGACTGGCTATTTATCTCTCAATCCTACTTACGAAAACTCCGATCGTGAAATTTCGCCAGCTCAAAATGTTGCAACTACTCTGGGTGCGGGTGTTGATCTTCCGCTGACGAGTGGGATCAAAATTACGATTCCATCAGACGTGGCAGCCGGATCATATTACATTGTGTTGGTTGTTGCCACTAATGGAGTTAAAGTGGAAAGTAATCTGAACAACAACACGATATCTTCAAGCCTCTCTGTCATCACGGGTGATGACACTACTCCCCCAACAATAACTCCGCTTACGTCAGGCGTTTTCTCTGCGGGCTTAAATGTGAGCGAAACTGTTACTGACAACAAAGCCGTGAGTTGGGTGCGATTTATTCATCGCCCGATTGTAGGTACAGATTTTGATTCGGTAACAGTTACTGGCACGGGCTCTTCCTTTGTTGTCTCATTCCAAGAAACCTGGGCCGACCAGTTAGGCATGGAGGGATATTTCAAGGCGAGCGACAATGCAGGTAACATTGCTAAGTCAGGTAAGATTTATTGGTATCGTCAGGTAGATCCAAAAACTGTGATTCCATTTGCTTCTAATTTTGGTGGTTCGATGGACACCTACACTATGTTTTCAATTCCTTACGATCTCGAGAGTAAGGGAATAACAAGCGTCTTTGATGAACTAAGTGAGGGAAGATATGATAAATCAGTTTGGAGATTGTTTCATTATCAATCAGATTCCTATAAGGAGAATGAGACGATGACCATTCAACCTGGGAGTGGTTATTGGGTTAATATGAAAACAAAAACAGACGTTGCGATAGGCGCTGGCTCAGTAGTGGAAAAAAATCAGAGTGAAGCATTCTCAATGACTTTAGATAAAGGTTGGAACCAAATCGGCAATCCTTACCCGTTCAATATGGATTGGCCAACAATAAAATCAGCAAACCCAAATGCAGGATTAAACTCACTTTGGTTATTTGAGTCAGGGCAATATGTTTCAAAGGATGTTCTTGCTACTTGGAAAGGAGCTTTTGTATTCAGTGATAACGGAGGCCAAGTGGTATTCCCCGTCAGCAGCAAAACAAATGCAGGAGGAAGAGTGGCGAAAAATGAAATGAATGCGACCATCGATGAAGATCGTTGGCTTTTGCCTATGTCGATGAGTTTTAATGACCTTTCCCAAACGAGTGCCATCGGGATGAATCCAGAAGCATCTATATCCAAAGACAGATTTGATGAGATGACCATTCCAAGGTTTATAGAATATCTAGAAATGAAATCTACACACAAGGAATTTTTCTCTCCTTATTTTTCAACTGATGTTGTGCCGACCTCAAATAAATATGAATGGACTTTTGAATTGGAGAGTTCACAAAAAGAAGGTAACGCTTCACTTACTTGGGATCGATCCGCATTCAGTAAAGATCAATCAGCGATTGTATTAATTGATTTGCTGGATCAAACCTGGTTGAACATGAAGACTTCTTCAGTGTATAATTTTTCCTGGAAGGATGGAAGGCAATTTAAGATTGCGTATTCAAAGGATGGGGTTCTCGATCCGGGGATTACGTTCGTAGGTCAAAGTTATCCGAATCCATTCACGAATCCAGTTTCAATTCCAGTGCTGGTAAATCCGGACAATCTAAATATTCAAATCAACATCTATGATCTTCTGGGTAACAAAGTAAAAACCTTGACAAGTATTTTCCCTGATTCCGGAATACAAATAGTGAATTGGGATGGAAAGGATGATTCCGGAAATGATGTTGCTGCTGGATTGTTGATATACAAATTAATGAACGCACCCTCTACACCGGCTAAAAGAATGATAAAAAGGTAAGTGAGTATGAAATATATATTTTCAATTCTGTTTGTTGTTTTAGGGATGTTCGTTCAAGCGCAAGAGTTTATAATTAAAACTGTTGAGCTTACGCCTGATAAAGTGATACTTCATTATGATCTGATCGACAGCACAAAAAATAGAACGTTTACTGTATATGTTTATACTTCACGCGATAACTTTTTGGCGCCACTTACTAGAACTTCAGGTGATATCGGATTGGAAGTGAAACCTGGCTCGAATAGAAGGATCACGTGGAATTCAAAAGAGGAGTTAGGTGCCTACTTTGAAGGCGATGTAGAACTTGAGGTGCGCGGCAGAGTTTATATTCCTTTTATTCGGTTTGATGGATTCAACGAAGTGAAATCAAGGAAGAGGGCGGTACCATTCCTGGTGAAGTGGAGCGGAGGCACGCAACAAAATATTCTTAATTTCCAGTTGTATAAGAATGAGAAACTGGTCTACACATTTCCAAATGTGCCCAACTCACACGAGTATAAATTAACCATACCTTCTTCCGTCAGTCCAGGAGACAACTACAGGTTGAAAGTATCCGACTCTAAAAATAAAGATCAACAAGTAGTAAGCAGTGGGTTCAACATAAAGCGCAAAGTTCCTTTGGCGTTAAAAGCATTGCCCATCATTGCCTTGGGCGGGGCAGCTTATGCGCTTGCGGGAAGTAGCAAAGGATCAAGCGATTTAAGTGAACCTCCTCCTGCCCCCACAACTAAATAAAGAGATAAGAAATGAAATCACTATTAAAATTTATTTGTCTGCTATCCATAACCAGTTGCTTTGGTCAGGGCTTTTCTGAAAAAACCAACGCGATCAAACTTTCTTATAAAGGGCAAGTCGTTCCTACTACCTTACCTCAGATTACCTGGGTTGTACCAAAAATAGAACGCTCCAATAGTACAGAACAATCCATCGAAATAGATGCAGAGATCACATCAAATATTGTTCTTAAGGAAGTAAGACTTGAATTGGTCAGCGGAGGTGACACAAAAACTAAACCGATCTCCTTAGGTAAAGATGAATACACCAAAAGTATTAAGCAGAAAATCACTCTACAAGATGGAGAGAATATCATTCGCCTGATAGCTATTAATAGCAAAGGGGGTGAAGTAAGCAGTGCGCGCTCGGTGCTAACGGGAAAAGATGCTATCGCGGATGCCGTGGATGTGAACCGAAAAGATTATGCATTGATTATTGCAACGGATAACTATGACCATTGGGATGACTTAGTAAATCCTGTGAATGATGCAAAAACGATTGAGTCGATTTTAAAAGACAAGTATGGATTTCAAACCGAATTAGTGGCCAACCCAACCACCGATGATATTCTCGCCAAGATTTATGATTACAACACCCGAAAATTTAACCCACAAGATCAGCTCTTTGTTTTCTTTGCCGGTCACGGGGCATTTGACGAAACATTGGGCGAAGGTTATGTGGTAGCCAGTAATTCACTTCTAAATGATAAGGCGAGATCAAGTTACATCTCTCATATCTTACTCAGGGAACGGTTGAACAATATTAAATGCGAACATATCTTTCTGATGATGGACGTTTGTTTTGGCGGAACGATTGATCCTGTGTTAGCCAAAGCACGAGCAGGAGAAGACATGGACGAAGCGACCGACAAACAATACTTGGTAAAGAAGTTGACAAAGACTACGCGCAAATTTTTAACGAGCGGAAGCAAAGAATATGTGCCGGATGGAAC
>Ga0302321_100003803_pt1 | contig 13010 bp, 9 predicted proteins | sample Fen_T0_1_FD_202505 | JGI IMG/M metagenome (GOLD analysis project Ga0302321, IMG submission 202505) | Peat permafrost microbial communities from Stordalen Mire near Abisko, Sweden - Fen_T0_1 | ecosystem: Environmental > Terrestrial > Soil > Wetlands > Permafrost | place: Sweden: Abisko...
AGCGGTTCGAGCGCTTCTTCAAGTTCAAGCGCTCGGACGACGGCATCCTCGAGGTCCGGATGCACACGTTCGACGGTCCCGTGCACTGGAGCTACCAGATGCACCACGCCTTCTCCGAGCTCTGGACCGCAGTCGGCCATGACACCAGGAACGAGGTGCTGATCTTCACCTCCACCGGCGACCAGTGGATCAGCCAGGTGGACGCGTCGTCTTTCAAAGACGTGGAGCAGTCCCCCGACGATGACCAGCGGTTCAACGTGCAGATCTACGACACCCTGAAGGTCGTCGAGAACTTCGTGAACGACATCGAGATCCCGACCATCACGGCGATCAACGGCCGCGGCATCCACTGGGAAATGGCGATGATGAGCGACATCACGCTCTGCACCCCCGACTTCATCCTGCAGGACGACCACTTCATCATGAAGGGCGGACACGTCCCTGGGGACGGCATGACGCTGGCGCTGCAGAAGGTCCTCGGCATCAAGCGCGGCAACTACATGTCCTACACCAACCAGGGCATCGACGCCGAGACCTGCCTCAGGCTGGGCGCGGTCAACGAGATCGTCGAGCGGCACCAGATCGTGGAGCGGGCCTGGGAGCTGGCGCGCCTGATCATGAAGACCAACCGCTCGACCCGGCGCCTCACCCACCACGTCGCCGTGCGGCCGTGGCGCGAGCTGGTGGAGCAGAACCTGCGCCAGCACGTGTACTCGGAGATGTACTCGTTCAACCTGGTCAAGTCGTCCCACGACTTCGAGCAGATCGAGTACTCCGACGACAAGATCGCGAACATGTGAGGACCCGGGGCTCGGCCTGTCTGTCAGACGAAAACGCGCAGCTGAAGGAAGGAACGACGATGGCATTGCAGCCGTACGTGCACGTAGAGACGCTCGAGGAGTACAGCGAGCGGTTCAAGGATTTCGCTCACCTGGAACGCAACCAGGAGGGCATCCTCTTCTGCCGTCTCCACTGGAAGGGCGAGGCCTGTGTGTGGAGCTACCAGACCCAGAACGCCTACGGTGAGCTCTGGACCGCCATCGGCCACGACAAGGACAATGAGCTCATCATCCTGACCTGCGCGGACCCCTACTGGATCACGCAGCGGAGCGATCCCGCCTCTTTCGACGAGGTCGAGGACTCGGACAGCACCGCTCTCAAGTACAACTGCAACGTCCCCGACACGATGAACTTCGTCGAGAACTTCATCAACGACATCGAAGTCCCCGTCATCACTGCCATCAACGGCATCGGGCAGCACTACGAGTTCGGGCTCATGGCCGACATCTGCATCTGCGATCCGGACTTCTACTTCTCGGACGCGCACTTCTCGCACAACATCGTCCCCGGCGACGGCATGAACTTCTCCTACCGGATGTGTCTGGGGCAGAGGCGTGCCTCCTATATGGCCTACATGGAGCCGAAGATCGACGCGAAGACCGCCCTGGAGTGGGGTCTGGTCGACGAAATCGTCGCGCACGACCAGCTCGTCCCGCGCGCGTACGAGATCGCCCGGCACATCCTCAAGACCGGCCGGGCAGTCCGCCGGCTGACCCACGAGCTCGTCATGCGCCCGTGGAAGCGCTTCCTGCAGGACGACGAGCGCGTGCGCGTGCTGGCCGAGATGTACGCCGTCCAACTCGAGGCCACGCGGCACAACTTCGACAAGATCGCCGCGGACTTCACCGGCGACCGGCCCCAGCACCAGAAGTGAGCCCGGCGGCCCTGGTGACCTCCGAGCGCAACGTCCTAGACCGAGGTGGGAGATGAGTGGCGGCAGCGAGATCATCGACAGGGCTCGGCGTGACGGCCGGCTGATCCTCACGGAGTCGGAGTCCAAGCAGCTGCTCGCGAGCCTGGGCATCCGGACGACCCAGATGAGGCCGGCCGCCGGCCGCGATGAGGCGGTGGCGGCCAGCCGCGAGGTCGGCTACCCATGTGTCCTCAAGGTCTCCTCGCCGGACATCACCCACAAGAGCGACGCCGGCGGCGTGAAGGTCGGGCTGGCCGACGAGCAGCAGGTGGCCGATGCGTACGACGCCATCATGGCCTCGTGCCGGGCGCAGTTCCCCGAGGCCGAGATCGAGGGCGTGACCGTCCAGGACATGGCCCGGCCCGGGCTCGAAGTGATCGTGGGCACGGCCACAGACCCGCAGTTCGGCCCCGTGGTCATGTTCGGCCTCGGGGGCGTCTGGGTGGAAGTTCTCGAGGACGTCAGCTTCAAGCTGGCCCCGCTGACAAGAGACGACGCGCGGGCGGCCATCGGCGAGATCCGCGCCGCCCGGCTGCTCGAGGGCTTCCGGGGCTCCGAGCCCGTGGACAAGGCGGCTCTCGAGGACATCCTGCTCAAGGTCTCGGAGTTCGTCGCGGCGACGCCCGAGGTCCTTGAGATGGACCTCAATCCCGTCTTCGCCTACCCGGACGGCGCCGTCGCCGTCGACGCCCGCGTCATCCTTGGAGAGAGCTGATGCCATCCCAGACCGTCGAGCAGCTTTCGCACATCTGCAATGCAGAGTCGGTGGCGCTGGTCGGCGCCAGCGACAAGGAGGGGAGTTTCGGACGCCTCTTCCTCGAAGGGCTGAGGGACGCCGGCTGCCGCACGATCTATCCGGTGAACCCCAAGCGGGAGGAGATCCTCGGCATCAAGGCCTATCCGAGCATCAGCGCCATCCCGGACCAGCTCGACCTGGCCATCATCCTCACGCCGACAGGTTCGGTGCTCGGGCTGGTCAAGGAGTGCGTGGAGAACCAGGTGAAGGGGGCAGTCGTCTTCGCCTCCGGCTTCGGTGAGCTCGGCGCGGAGGGCAAAGAGCTCGAACGGGAGATCGGACGCATCGGCCGCGAGGGCGGCACGCGCGTGATCGGCCCGAACTGCATCGGGCTCTTCAACCCCAAAGCCGGCGTGATCACCTACCCGCAGGTCCTCATGAAGGGCATCCCCAGTGAGCCCGGGTCGGTCGGAGGCTTCTCGCAGAGCGGTTCGTTCGTGGACTACCTGGTCTGGTTCCTGGCCGAGAAGGGCCTGCGCTTCAGCAGCATCGTGAGCTGCGGCAATGAATGCGACCTGGCAGCCGAGGACTACCTGGAGTACCTGGGCCAGGACGAGCAGACCAGGACCATCGTCGCCTACATGGAGGGCGTCAAGGACGGCCGGCGCTTCTTCGAGGTGGCCCGGGACGTCGGTCGCCGCAAGCCGATCATCCTGTGGAAGGGCGGCATGAGCGAGCAGGGCGCGAGGGCCGCCGCCTCGCACACCGGCGCACTCGCCGGGTCGGCCAGCGTCTGGAACGCGATGTTCAAGCAGACGGGCGTCATCAACGTCACCAGCGTCGCCGAGGTCGTCGACTGCGCCGTGGCGTTCCACAACCTCCCGCTGCCGAAGGGCCCGAGGGTCGCGGTCATCGGCGGGCAGGGCGGCACCGGCGTGGGCACCGCGGACAACTGCTACGCCCTGGGCCTGGAGTTGCCCAGCCTTTCCGAGGGCACGGTCGCCCGCCTCAGGGAGGTGCTTCCTCCGATCGGGACGTCGGTCGGCAACCCTACCGATACCGGGGTGGCCTCGCTGCTCGATCCGAGCCTGTACGCCAAGGCCATCGAGATCGTCGCCGACGATAAGGGCATCGACATGATCCTGGTGATCTCGACGCCCGTGCCGGCCTGTCTCGAGCACGTGGCGGCGGCTGCCAGGGCCATCGACAAGCCGCTGGCGGTCTCCGTGTACGCGCTGCCGGAGTCTGAGCCGGAGATCTACAGGACCCTCAGCGCGCAGGGTGTGGCGGCGTATCCGGATCCCAAGCGCGCCGCGTACGTGCTGGCGCGCATGGCCGAGTACTCGAGGTTTCTCCGAGCCCATCAGTAGTCGCGAGAGCGCCGGCGTGCCGGGGCCGCCGGCGACTCTTGACTCTCATGCGCGCGGGGACTAGAGTTTGGTAACTTCGTATACGAACTCGCATACGTAATGAGGTGCGTCGTCGTATCGCACATGCCGGTCACCATCGACTTCTCTGCGAGGGAAAGATGATCATCGACGCCAACATGCACTGGCTCCCTGAGGACCTCTTCACCAACATCGAGTTGCGCGAAGCCTTCCTCGCCTGCGTGCCCAAGGAAGAGGGCGAACTCGCCTACCTGGCCAAGATGCCGGGTAGCGAGCTCGAGCAGATCGTGATCGCCAAGCCCGAGGGCCACGAGAATCTCAACTACGCCGAGAACCAGTACGACCCGGCGCTGCGGGTCAAAGACATGGACGGCGCCGGCGTCGACATGGCCATCCTGCGCATCCCCGTCTGGCAGAGCTGGCTGCCGCTCGATCTCTGCAAGACGGTGAACGACCTGCTCGCCGCCCACGTCGCCGCCTACCCCACGCGGGTGCGCGCCCTCGCCGTGGCGCCGCCCGACGGCACGCCTGAGTGCCTGGCCGAGGTCGAGCGCGCGCTCGCCCTGCCCGGCTTCGTCGGCGTGCAGATGGCGGCCCACTACAGCAGCGACTATCTCGACCATCCGCGCTTCCGCGCCTACTTCCGCGCCCTCGACGCTCTCGGCGTGCCGGTGGTCGTGCACCACACACCGCTCCCGGTCGACTGGGCCTCCGTCATCACCTATACGAACATGCGCCGCCAGTACGGCAGGTGCATCGACCAGGCGACGGCGGTCGGCCGCGAGCTCTTCAGCGACCTCTTCGAGGAGTGCCCTAACCTGCATCTCGTGCACTCGATGCTCGGCGGCGGCTTCTTCGCCTACGCCAACATGCTGGCGCCGCGCTCGCAGAAGTCGAACGAGGAGCTGGAGCGCTTCGACCCTGCCGCCGGCGTTCGCGAGCGCCTCGAGACCAACCTCTCCTTCGACACCTCGGGGGCGGCGCAGTGGGGCAAGGACCAGCTCGAGTGCGCAGTCAAGGTGTTCGGCGCCGACCACATCCTCTACGGGAGCTCCTACCCGGTCAGGCGCGAGTGGTTCGCGCAGGGCATCGGCTTCGTGCGCGCGCTCGACATCAGCGACGGCGAGAAGGAACTCATCCTGGCCGGTAACGCCAAGCGCCTGTTCAAGCTCGGAGACTGACGACCGGACGGCGATCAGGCGCCCGTGTCGTTTTGGACTGTACCTTCCGAAAAAGGAGACAAGTCGTGAGTAATCAGTTGGGGATCCCCAAGGCAGCGCTTGATTCGCTGATTCAACTGGTGGACTACAACGCGCAGGTCAAGCCGGGCATGGAGGTCCTCATCGGGGCCCACATCGACGGCGCGTATGGCAGTGAGAACCTGGTGGACCCAGTCGTCGTCAGTTGGGTCCAGGCCATGGTCGCTTCGCGCGGCGCCAATTGCTCGGTCCTTTGGATCGACGAGATCATGAAGAAGCACGAGTGGCGCGTGCCGCCCATCCTCAAGGGCGCCATCACCGACGCCGATCTGTTCATCAACTTCTCTCTCGATCTGGCCATCGAAGAGAATGCGGAGTTCCGGCAGTACATCGAGAAGACGAAGACCTGGTACGTTCGCATGTTCCCCGTCACCACGTCCCTACTGATGACCGATTGGGCCCGGACGCCGCATGAGCTCGTGGTCATGGTCCGTCACGTCAGCTCCGATCCGTTCATGAACCACATGGCCAAGTTCGTCATGAGCGACGCCAACGGCACGGAGCTCGAAGGCAACATCCTCGATCCGGTGAAGCGCGAGGGTATCCCGGGCATGCCCTACAACTCCTGGCGCAGGGACGCCAGCCACTACATCCCATGGCCTGAGTGGGTCCACCCGCCCGTCAACTGCAAGAACGTCAACGGTGTTCTGTTCTTCGACTGCATGCTTCCCTACTGGTCGCGCTACATGGGCATCGCCCCGGCCTGGCAGGAACCGGTCCGCGTGGATGTCGTCGACAACAAGATGGTCAAGATCTCCGGCGGCAAGGAAGCAGACGCGATCAACCGCGCCCTGAAGGACCTGGAGACCAAGGTCGGCGACGGCATCTGGAAGTTCGATACCTTCCACTTCGGCATCCACCCGAACGCGAGCGTAACGCATGACCAGTGCCCGAACGACATCTACAGGCGGATCATCGAGCACTCGCACCCCTCCAACATGCATTGGCATCTCGGTTCGGCGCCGGCCAATGAGAACTACAACTTCTATCCTCACGTCACTGCCGACATCCGCAACTGCACCCTCAAGATCGCCGACAAGCTCGTGTGGGACCACGGCTACATGCTGTGCCAGCAGGACAAGAGAGTGCTGGACGTCGCTGCCAAGTACCCCGACCTTCCCGGCATTCCCGAGCGGGTCTAGGCGATCGCGCGACAGACAGGAGAAGAACGCATGAGCAAGCTGATCGCCTATGTGGGTCGCAATCACGTCGGTGGTTTCAAGGGTGGCGGTATCGACATCCTCGAGATCAGCCCGGACGGCAGCAGCATCACCCCGCTGGCCGGCGGCGTGCAGGACATGCCGAAGCGGGCGGGCTACCTCGCCTACGCACCGAAGGCAGGCATCCTCTACTCGGTCGACGAGAGGAAGACCGACGGACGTGGCCCCAAGATGCCGGCCTCGGCAGTGATGGCGTTCAAGGTGGACCAGGAGTCCGGCGCGCTGACCTTCCTGAACCAGCAGCCTACTGTTGGAGCGATGCCGGCCTCCATCACCGTGGACGAGGACAAGAAGCTCCTCTGGACCGCCAACCACGGGTTCTTCGATCACGTGGTCAAGGCGGTCCAGCTCGCCGACGGCACGTGGGTGGAGAAGTTCGAGTACGACGACTCCACAGTGGTCCAGTACGGGCTGGGCGACGACGGCTCCATCGGCCCCGTCCAGGACGTGCACGTGCTGACCGGCTACGGCACCGACCCGAACGACTCCCCTCAGGGCGGCGGCCACGCCCAGGCCAGCCCTCACGCGCACATCGTGGTGATCGACCCTTCGGGCAAGTTCATGGTGGTGTGCGAGAAGGCCGGAGAGCGCATCTACGTCTACCGGATCGGTGGCAAGCGACTTGAGCTCGCTTCCGTCTACCAGTGCCCGGCGGGCACTGGCCCCCGGCACGTCGCGTTCCACAAGGACACGGGGCGCATGTTCATGACGTGCGAGTTCTCCTCAGAGCTCTGGTCCTTCGACTTCGACAGCTCCACCGGCGTGCTGAGCTTCATCGACAAGCAGTCGACGCTGTCGGGGTTCACGGGCCGCAACGAGACGGCCACCGTGCAGGTGCACCCAAGCGGCCGCTTCGTCTACATGAACAACCGCGGCCAGGACGACGTCGTCTGGTTCACCGTCTCGGACGATGGTCATCTCACGAAGTCCGGACGGGTCGAGCTGAGCAGGTGTGAGGATCCCAAGGACGCGACACGGGCGATGACGCTCGCGCCCTCCGGCGCGTTCCTGCTCGTCCCTGACCGCCCGGCGGACTTCGTCCGGGCGTACGCAGTGGACCCGGACGACGGGAGCCTGAAGGCCATGGCTGAGCTCAAGGTCGAGAACCCGGTCTTCATCCAGTTCGTCGAGCTCTGACCGGTCCGACGACGTCACTTCCGGCCCCCATGGGGGTGACCCCGTGGGGGCCGGAAGCAAGACAGACCGGGATCCAACTGCCGCCGCTGGCGGAGGTTCTGCACATGCCGATCAGTGACTTTGAGGGATACCCCGCATCGACCTCGATCCTCCTGATGGGCAGCCTCTCCGACCTGATCCCGGCGATCAGGCGGAGGGACGAAGCCGGATCCTGGCCGGAAGCTCAAGGCCGCACACAAAGTCGAGGGTAGCGCCGTCAATGAGAACGCAACTTCTACAAGCGACCGACAGCCTGCGAGATGCACGAGAGGTGGTTGTCACATGAGCGAGGAGCAGGTCTTCACCCAGTGCACGGTCGGAGGACCGGTGCGGGTGTACGTCGAGGACGGCGTCATCAAGAGGATGCGCCCCATCCGCTTCGACGAGGACGATGCGCCGTCCTGGACGATCGAGGCGCGCGGCAGGAAGTTCACCCCGCCGCGCAAGACCACACTCCAGAGCTACGAGGTGCCCGAGCGCACGCGCGTCTACACGAACCGCATCAAGTACCCGCTGAAGCGCAAGCACTTCGACCCGAACGGGGAGCGGCATCCGGAGTTGCGCGGCAAGGACGAGTACGAGCGCATCTCCTGGGACGAGGCGCTGGACCTGGTGGCGGGTGAGATCACCCGCATCCGTGAGGCCCACGGGCCCGCGGCCATCACCGCCATGACGCCCTCCCATCAGAACTGGGGCTTCCTGCACTACAAGCTCGGCCCGCTCGGGCGCTTCTTCAACATCCTCGGCTACAGCCAGTGCCTCGACAATCCCGACAGCTGGGAGGGCTGGCACTGGGGCGCCACCCACGCCTGGGGCTACTGGTGGCGCCTGGGCCACTGCGAGCAGTCGGAGCTTCTGCAGGACGCGCTCAAGCACACCGAGCAGGTCATCTTCTGGTCGGTGGACCCCAACAGCACCTCCTACATGTACAGCGGCCAGGAGAACCTCATCTGGCGCCTCTGGATGAAGGAGCTCGGCATCCAGTTCGTGGTCATCGACCCGCACGACAACTGCACCGCGAGCACCATGGGCGACAAGTGGATCGCGCCGCGCCCGGGCACCGACGCGGCGCTGGCCCAGGCGATCGGCTACGTCTGGCTCACCGAGGACACCTACGACCACTTCTTCGTCGAGAACCGCACCTACGGCTTCGACGAGTGGAAGCAGTACATCCTGGGCGAGGGCCAGGACGGCACACCCAAGACCCCCGAGTGGGCCGCCGCCATCTGCGACGTGCCGGCCCACACGATCAAGGCTCTGGCGCGCGAGTGGGCGGCCAAGAAGACCATGCTCGCGGTGGCCAGCATCTTCGGCGCCACTGGCGCCTGCCGCCAGGCGTACGCCACCGAGTGGACCCGGCTGTGCATCTACCTGATGTCGATGCAGGGCTTCGGCAAGCCGGGGGTCAACTTCTGGGGCGGCACCGGCAAGGGCGCGCCGCTGGACATGGGCTTCCACATGTTCGGCTACTCCGACAACGGCTGGGACGCTTTCGGGACCGTCGCCGACAAGGCCTACTTCCCGGAGGGCAACCCGGTCACCCAGAAGACCTACCGCCACTTGCTGCCGGATATCGTCATGGATCCGCCGGTGAGCTGGATCGGCGAGGGGTTCTGCGGCCAGAGCATCGAGCAGCAGTTCCGCCCCTTCACCTGTCCCGAGGAGGGGCCCCACGGCGCCCCCATCAAGATGATCCACCGCCAGGGCGGGTCGTTCATCAGCACCATGAGCGAGACGAACAAGTGGGTGCGCATGTACCAGCACCCCAACCTCGAGTTCGTGGTCATGCAGGACTGCCACTGGTCCAGCGAGACTCGCTTCGGCGACGTGATCCTGCCTGTGAGCACCAACTTCGAGCACTCCGACCTCTCCGAGTGGGGCGCTGCCGGCGGCTACGGGTTCAACGACTTCAACAGCAACCACCGCATCTGCATCTACCAGCACAAGTGCATCGAACCGCTCTGGGAATCCAAGCCCGACTACGAGATCTACTCGCTCCTGGCGGAGCGGCTTGGCTTCAGGGAGGAGTACACCGAGGGCCACAGCATCGAGGACTGGAACCGCATCGTCTTCGACAAGTCCGACCTGCCCAAGTACGTCACCTACGAGGAGTTCAAGGAGAAGGGCTACTTCGTGGTGCCCGCCAGGCCGGACGACGAGGAGCCCGTCGTCTCCTTCCGCTGGTTCTACGAGGGCACGGACGCCAACGTGCCCTCGGAGAAGAGGAACCCGCCCAACCCGCCGGACAACGGCCCCAATCTGGCCACCCCGAGCGGCAAGGTGGAGTTCGTCTCGCAGACCCTGACGGCGTTCGACCCGGACGATGAGGAGCGGCCGCCGATGGCTCGCTACATCCCGAGCTGGGAGGGCTACGACACCGAGGGCCTGGTCGAGAAGTGGCCGCTCCAGATGGTCTCGCCGCACCCGCGGTTCTCGTACCACACGCACAACGACAACAAGAGCCTCTGGCTTGACGACATCCCGCAGCACCGGGTCAAGATCGACGGCTACGCCTACTGGCCGGTGCGGATCAACCCGGTGGATGCGGCGGTTCGCGGCATCAAACACGGCGACCTCGTGAAGGTCTTCAACGACCGCGGCGCGGTCATCTGCGCCGCTATCGTGACCGGCCGCATGCGGCCCGGCACCGTCCACTCCTACGAGGCGGGCGCGAAGTACGACCCGCTGGAGCCCGGCAAGCCCGGCAGTCCCGACCGGGGCGGCTGCATCAATCTGCTCACGCCCTCGAGGATGGTGTCCAGGAACGCGCCGGGCGAGGCGCAGAACTCGTGCCTGGTCGACGTGGCCAGGTGGGATGGGTGAACGACCCGCACGTCATAGGACCGAGCGTCGACGTACATGCGACCGCGCCACGGACCCTTGGGGCCGAGGGCGGGCGCGGCAGTCGGTGAGGAGGTAGCGACCACATGGCAGAGCAGGACTTCATCAACTGCGGCATCGGCGGCATGCTCAAGGTCACCGTCGAGGACGGCGTGATCAAGCGCATGCGCCCTCTTCGTCTCACCGAAGAGGACGGCGGCCACTGGGCGATCGAGGCCAAGGGCAAGAGGTTCACCGACCCGCGAAAGACCACGATCAACACCTTCAACATCGCCGAGCGCACGCGCGTCTACTCGGAGAACCGCATCAAGTACCCGATGAAGCGGAGGAACTTCGACCCCAACGGCGAGCGGCACCCCGAGCTCAGGGGCAAGGACGAGTACGTGCGCATCACCTGGGACGAGGCGCTGGACATCGTCACCAGCGAGATCAAGCGCGTGCGCGCGTCGTACGGCCCGGCGGCTATCACCGCCTTCGTGTCGTCGCACCACAACTACGGGCTGCTCTACTACAAGATGGGGCCTATGCCCCGCTTCTACAACATCCTCGGCTACACCCAGCTTCTGGATAACCCGGACAGCTGGGAGGGCTGGCACTGGGGCAGCATGCACACCTGGGGCTGGTACTGGCGCTTCGGCCAGTGCGACTGCTTCGACATGCTCGCGGAGGCGATGAAGAACACCGAGCAGGTGGTCTACTGGTCGGTCGACCCCAACACCTCGGCCGGCGGCTACGGTGGCCAGGAGACCGTCATCTGGCGCGAGTGGCTGCGCGAGCTCGGCATCGGCGGCATCTTCATCGACCCCTACTGCAACGCCACGGCCGCCCACATGGCCGACAAGTGGCTGGCCCCGCGGCCCGGCACCGACGCCGCCCTGGCGCAGGCCATCGCCTACCAGTGGATCGTGGACGACACCTACGACCACTGGTTCATCGACAACCGTACCGTCTACTTCGACGAGTGGAAGGACTACATCCTCGGCAAGGTCGACGGCACCCCCAAGACGCCCCAGTGGGCGGCGCCCATCTGCGACATCCCGGCGCACACCATCAAGGCGGTGGCCAGGCAGTGGATGTCCAAGAAGACCATGCTGGCGACAGGGTCCATGTACGGCACGGCCGGGGCCTGCCGCAACTCCTACGCCACCGAATGGTGCAGCCTCATGGTGCACCTGGCCGCGATGATGGGCATCGGCAAAGAAGGGGTCAACATCTGGGGCGGCACCGCTCATGGGGCCCCCCTCGACATGCGCTTCAAGAGCGCGGGCTACTCAGACTGCGGCTGGGACGTCTTCGGTCTGGTGGCCGAGCAGCCCACCTTCCCCGACCGCAACTCCGTCACCCAGAGGGTGTACCGGCTGAGCCTGCCGGAAGCCATCCTCGACGGCCACATCGAGTGGCTCGGTGAGGGCTTCTGCGTGCAGTACCCAGAGCAGCAGTTCAAGAAGATGCAGTATCCCGAGCCCGGCCCGGGCGGCGCCGAGATCAGGATGATCCACCGGCACGGCGGCTCGTTCATCAGCACGATGAGCGACACCAGCAAGTGGGTGCGCATGTACCAGTCGCCCAAGCTGGAGTTCGTGGTCATGCAGGACTGCCACTGGCAGAGCGAGACCAAGTTCGGCGACGTGATCCTGCCGGCGTCCACCAACTTCGAGCACCAGGACATCTCCGAGTGGGCGCAGCCGGGCGGCTACGGCAACGGCAACGTCAACTGCAACCACCGCATCCTCATGTACCAGCAGAAGTGCATCGAGCCCCTGTGGGAATCCAAGCCCGACTACCAGATCTACTGCGAACTGGCTGAGCGGCTGGGCTTCCTGCAGGAGTACACCGAAGGCAACTCGGAAGAGGACTGGATCAAGAAGGTCTTCGCCATCACCGATCTGCCCAAGCACATCAGCTACGAGGACTTCAAGAAGAAGGGCTACTTCGTGGTGCCGTCGGTGCCCGACGACTACAAGCCCACGATCTCCAACCAGTGGTACTACGAGGGGCGCCCGGTGGACACGCCCGACAGGTTCAACCCGCTGGCCGACACCGAGCACAGCACCGAGATGGCGACTCCCAGCGGCAAGATCGAGTTCAAGCGCACCATCCTCGAGCAGTACTTCCCCGACGATGAAGAGCGGCCGATCATGCCCCGCTACATCCCGCTGTATGAGGGGCACGAGACCGAGGGCCTGGTGGACAAATACCCCCTCATCATCATGACGCCGCACGCCAAGTTCTCGTATCACACACACCAGGACAACAAGATCCCGTGGCTCGACGACATCCGGCAGCACCGCATCATCAAGGACGGCTACGCGTACTGGCCGATGCGTCTGAACCCGGGTGACGCCGAGGCCCGGGGCATCAAGGATGGCGACATCGTCATGGTCTACAACGACCGCGCCAGAGTGCTCGGCGTGGCTCTGGTGACCGAGCGCTGCCGTCCCGGTCTGGTGCACTCATACCAGGCCGGCGCCAAGTACGACCCGCTGGAGCCCGGCAACGCCGACAGCATCGACAGGGGCGGCTGTGTGAACCTGCTGTCCCCGTCTCGCTACACGAGCAAGAACGCCTGCGGCGAGGCCAACATGTCCTATCTCGTCGAAGTCCGCAAGTGGGAGGCCTGAGCAGTGACCCGATATG
>Ga0302321_100003804_pt1 | contig 13010 bp, 10 predicted proteins | sample Fen_T0_1_FD_202505 | JGI IMG/M metagenome (GOLD analysis project Ga0302321, IMG submission 202505) | Peat permafrost microbial communities from Stordalen Mire near Abisko, Sweden - Fen_T0_1 | ecosystem: Environmental > Terrestrial > Soil > Wetlands > Permafrost | place: Sweden: Abisko...
GTGATCGTCATCGACGACTGTTCGCCGACGCCTGCTGCCGAAGCCCTGCAGGGGGTCGAAGGCGTGACATTCGTTCGTAACGAAGTCAACCTGGGATTCCTGCGTAACTGCAACAAGGCGGCCACGTTGGCGAACGGCGAATATATCGTCCTGCTTAACAACGATACGATCGTCACGGGCGACTGGCTGGGCGCCATGCGGGCAGTATTCGAAAGGTTCGAAACTGCCGGCATGGTGGGCGCCAAGCTGATTTATCCGGACGGCGTGCTGCAGGAAGCCGGCGGCATTGTCTGGCGGGATGCCTCGGCATGGAACCTGGGCCGTGGCGACAACGCCGCCAAGCCCGAATACAACTACGTGCGCGAAGTGGACTATTGCTCCGGCGCTTGCCTGATGCTGCCGCGTGCCCTGTGGCAGCAATTGGGCGGCTTCGACGAACATTACGTGCCTGCCTATTACGAGGATACCGACCTCGCATTCCGTGTGCGTGAGGCCGGGCTGCGGGTGTTTTACCAGCCGGCCGCAGTCGTCGTACATTTTGAAGGTCGCAGCTCCGGCACCGATCTCACCCAGGGCGTCAAGCAGCACCAGGTCACCAACCAGCGCAAGCTGCAGGAGCGCTGGCGCGAGGTGCTGGCAAAACATCGCCTGAACGGGCTGTCGCCCCACCTGGAGCGCGATCGTGCGGCGCGGCGCAGGGTGCTGGTGGTCGATGCTTGCATGCTCACCCCGGACCAGGATTCCGGATCGCTGCGCATGTTCGAAATGCTGGGCCTGATGCGAGCGCTCGATTGCAAGGTGACCTTCGTTGCCGACAATCTGGAGTATCGCGAACCGTATGTATCGCAAATCCAGCAACTCGGCGTGGAGGTCCTGTACTACCCGCACACCGCTTCCATGACCGGACTGCTGGAACGCAATGCCGCCGATTACGACGTCATCATGTTGTCGCGGGTCACGGTTGCCTGCAAATACGTTGAACTGGTGAAACGTGCCGCCCCGCGTGCCAAGCTGGTGTTCGATACGGTGGATTTGCATTTCCTGCGCCAGCAGCGTCAGGCCGAGTTGAATCCCGGCGCCGCGGCGCTGGCGGCGGCGGACGCGATGAAAAAGCAGGAACTCGATATCATCGCCCAGTCCGACGTCACGCTGGTGGTGAGCCCGGTCGAACAGCAACTGCTCGACTCGCTGATGCCACAGTCGCGCATTGCGGTGGTTTCGAACGTACACGTGACGATGCCGGGCCCGGCCGGCTTCGCAGAGCGCAGCGGCATCATTTTCATCGGTGGCTTCCGCCACCCGCCGAACCTCGATGCGATCACCTGGTATGTCGAGGAAGTGCTGCCGATCGTGCGCCGGAAATCGCCAGGTCTCGTCACCACCATCATCGGCAGCAATGCGCCGCCCGCCTTGCAGCGGTTTGCTGCGGACGATTTCATCATCGCCGGTTTTGTCCCCGACGTGACCGACGCCTACGGCAGAGCGCGCATGTCGATATCGCCGCTGCGCTATGGCGCCGGCGTCAAGGGCAAGGTCAACCTGTCGATGCAGTATGGCGTGCCGGTAGTGGCAACATCGGTTTCGGTGGAGGGCATGTTCCTTCGAGACGGCGTGGACGTGCTGGTGGCCGACGAGCCGGAAGCCTTCGCCGATGCCATCGTTCGCCTGCACGCCGACGAGGCTTTGTGGGGCCGCCTTGCCGCAGGTGGGCTGCGGAACATCGAGACGCATTTTTCGCGCGCGTGCGCGCGCAGCGCGTTATCCGCCGTGCTGGAACTCGACTAGTCGCTGCTCTTTGCGGACTTAGCCCTTCTTGGGACTGTCGGAGTCGCGTAATTCGCGCCGCAGGATTTTGCCGACGTTGGATTTGGGCAATGAATCGCGGAACACGACGAGCTTGGGACACTTATAGCCGGTCAGGTATTCACGACAGTAGGCCATAACCTGTTCCGCTGTCAGTGCCGCGTCCTTCTTGACCACAAACAGCTTTACCGCCTCCCCGGAACGTTCATCGGCAATGCCGACCGCAGCGCACTCCATGACGCCCGGGCATGCGGCCACCACGTCCTCGATTTCATTGGGGTAGACATTGAACCCCGACACCAGGATCATGTCCTTCTTGCGATCGACGATCTTTACGTGGCCGTTCGGCAACATCAACCCGATGTCGCCGGATTTGAAAAAACCGTCCTCGGTCATTACCTTGGCAGTCTCGTCCGGCCGCTGCCAGTAACCTTGCATTACCTGCGGACCGCGGATACAGATTTCACCGGCTTCGCCTTGCGGTAGCGATTTGCCGTCGTCGTCGCGTATCGAGACTTCAGTGGAGGGCATCGGCATGCCGACGTCACCGCTGTACTGCGTCGAAAGCACTTCGTTGCAGGTCGCTCCCGAGGAGGTTTCGGTAAGCCCATAGCCCTCGACGATCGGCACCCCCGTCAGGGCAAACCACTTCTCGGCGACCGCTTTTTGCACGGCCATGCCGCCACCGTTGGAAACGCGAAGGCTGGCAAAATCGAGGCCACGAAATCCGACGTGATTGACCAGCGAATTGAACATGGTATTCACGGCCGGCATCACGTTGAACTTGTATTTGGCGATGGCCTTCACCATGCCGTCCTGGTCGCGCGGATTGGGAATCAACAGGCACTGGCCGCCCACCTTGATCGCCAACCACATGCAGCTGACCAGCGAAAAAATGTGGTACATCGGCAAGGCGCACACCATCACGATCGGATCGGGCGGCGGCCCCTTGGAGGTGTCGCTCATGGCCGGATTCAGCCAGGCTTCCGACACCAGCACATTGCCGAATATATTGGCGTGGGATAAAACGGCACCCTTCGAGACGCCGGTGGTGCCGCCGGTATATTGCAGGAATGCGACGTCGTCGCGCTGGAATTTGGGCCGGCTCAGCGCTCTGCCGCTACCCTCTGCAACCGCATCGTTGAACTTGGTGGATTGCGGCAAGTGAAAGGGCGGCACCAGCTTTTTGACGTGCCTGATTTTCCAGTTGGCAATCAGGCCGACCGGGAAGCCCAGCAGGTCGCCGGCGGCGGCGACCACCACGTGCCGCACCTGCGTATTGGCGATGACGTGCTCCAAGGTATGGGCAAAGTTCTCGAGAATGACGATCGCCTCGGCGCCGCTGTCCTTGAGCTGGTGTTCGAGCTCGCGCGGCGTGTACAGGGGATTGACGTTGACGACGATGTAGCCCGCGCGCAACACGGCCAGGATGGCCACCGGGTATTGCAGCAGATTGGGCATCATCAGTGCGACCCGCGCGCCCTTGGCGAGTCCCTTCGCTTGCAGCCAGGAGCCGAACGCGCCGGAGAGCTCGTCGACATCGCCGAAAGTCAGCGTTTTGCCAAGGCAGGTGTATGCGGCACGATCGCGAAAGCGCGCGAACGCCTCTTCCGCCATTTGCGGCAGCGATGTGTACTGAGTGATGTCGATTTCGTGCGGCACACCCGGCGGATAATGCCGCAGCCACCATTTTGTTTCTTCAGCCAACTTCCCCTCCAGATGCTTTGTATTGTTTTGTCTAGCGTCAGCGGCCTCCAGTGTAGTGGAGAATTGCCTTTTCGTCATCCCGCTGGAGAAGCGGCGTGCTTGGCCAGTTCCCACTTGGCGATCGACTGGCGATGGACTTCGTCCGGGCCGTCCGCCAGCCGTACCGCGCGTGCCCAGGTATACAGATAGGCGAGCGGAAAATCGTCGGACAGGCCGCCGGCGCCGTGTGCTTGGATCGCCCAGTCGATCACCTGCTGCCCGACATTGGGTGCAACCACCTTAATCATCGCGATTTCGGTACGCGCAGCCTTATTGCCCGCCTTGTCCATGCGGTCGGCAGCGTTGAGCGTCAAGAGCCGCGCCTGGTCGATCATGCAGCGCGACTCGGCGATACGCTCCTGCCAGATGCTTTGCGCCGCCAACGGCTTGCCAAAGGCCACACGGCGATTCAAGCGCCGGCACATCAGCGCCAGCGCGCGCTCGGCGGCACCGATCTGGCGCATGCAGTGGTGAATACGGCCGGGGCCGAGCCTGCCTTGCGCGATTTCAAAGCCGCGACCCTCGCCCAGCAGCATGTTGGCGGCCGGCACGCGCACGTTCTCGAAGGTCATTTCGCAATGCCCGTGCGGCGCATCGTCGTAGCCGAAGATGGGGATCGGCCGGATCACCTTGAGGCCGGGTGCGTCGGACGGCACCAGGATCATCGACTGCTGCTGATGGCGCGAAGCGGCCGGGTCGGTCTTGCCCATGACGATATAGATCTTGCAGCGAGGGTCGCCCGCGCCGGAAATAAACCACTTGCGGCCGTTGACGACGTACTCGTTACCTTCGCGCTCGATGCGGGTTTCGATATTGGTGGCGTCCGAGGAAGCCACGCCCGGTTCGGTCATGGCAAAGGCGGAACGGATTTCCCCATTGAGCAACGGTTTCAACCATTGTTCTTTTTGTTCCGCGGTGCCGTACTGGGTCAGCACTTCCATATTTCCGGTGTCCGGCGCCGAGCAATTGAACACCTCCGGCGCCCAGTGAATCCAGCCGGTCATTTCGGCCAGCGGCGCGTATTCGAGGTTGCTGAGCCCGGGCCCGTACTCCTGGTGCGGCATGAACAGGTTCCACAGCCCGGCGGCCCTGGCCTTGGGCTTCAGTTCGTCGATGATGGCGGTCGGCGTCCAGCGCTTGCCGGCCTTGGTGTTAGCCTCTACATCGGCGTGAAAGCGGTATTCGTTCGGGAAAATAAGTTCGTCGAAGAAGTTCTGCAAGCGCTGCTGGTAATCGATGACCCGCGCCGAATATTGGAAATCCATGTGAGTTACCTGACGATCAAAAGTGACAACGGGCGCGCAAAGCGGCGCGCCTGCGCTTACCGTGTTTTCTGCTGCAGGGCAGTTGCAACCTGCCATCCCAATTCAGCCAACGGCCGGGCAGCGCGCCCCATCATCACCGCCTGGTCGGATGCCGCCGTGCCTTCGGCGACGCGCTTCATGATGCCTTGCAGGATTCCCGCCATGCGAAACAGGTTATAGGCGAGGTAATAGTCGAAGTTGTCGATGCCTTTGCGCCCGGTACGCCGGCAGTAGGCGTCGATGTAGGCGTCCAGCGGGGGGATGCCCAGGCTCGCCAGGTCGAGTCCCGCCACGCCCCGAAACAACTGCGGCGAAACCTTCCAGGCCATGCAGTGGTAGGCGAAGTCGGCCAGCGGATCGCCTAGCGTCGACAATTCCCAATCCAATACGGCAAGGATGCGCGGCTCGGCCGGATGAAAGATGAGGTTGTCGAGGCGAAAGTCACCGTGCACAACGGCGACTTCCTCGCCGGGAGGAATATGTTGCGGCAGCCATTCCATCAGGAGATCCATCGCTTCGATGGTCTCGGTTTCCGAGGCGCGGTATTGCTTGCTCCAGCGGCCGATCTGACGCTCGAAATAGTTGCCCGCCTTGCCGTAATCGGCTAGGCCAACCTTGCCCGGATCAACGCTGTGCAGAGCCGCCATCACCCCGTTCATCTCGTCGAAGACGGCGGCGCGATCAAGCGGGGTAAAACCAGGCAGGGCAGGGTCCCACAACACGCGGCCTTCGACCATTTCCATGATAAAAAATGCGCGGCCGATGACGGCCTCGTCTTCGCATAGCGCCAGCATGCGCGGCACCGGAATGTGGGCCTGCGCCAGCGCAGACATGACCCGATACTCGCGCTCGATGGCGTGTGCGGAGGGCAATAATTTTGCCGCCGGCCCGGGCTTTGCCCGCATCACCCAGCGCTGTCCGCCCGCCTCCAGAATGTAGGTCGGATTGGACTGACCGCCCTTGAATTGGCGCGCGCTCAGCTCCCCATCGAAATCGCCGACATGCGATCGCATCCATTGCGCCAGGGCGGCAGAATCGAACCGATGCTGTCCGGCCACCGGTTTGGTGCCGCGGAAGTGTTCATATTGATCCGTCATGGCTACTCCCGCGTGCCTTGCCGTTGCGGTAACGAAGGTATTCACCATGCAACTTTTCCATGGTGGTAATGCGTTCCTCAGGGTGCAGGAAATCGACCGGACACAGGTTGATCGCGCGCAACACCACGTCGCGCGGCGACGCGCCGACGTCGATCACGTTGATACAGGCCGGACTTTGTTCGAAAGCACCCAGCATCCAGCGCTCTCCACTGACCAACCAGGACAGCAAGGCGCGATTGACCGCGCCGTGCAATACCAGCAGCATCACCCGCCAGTCGGAATCGGCCAATAACGATTCCCATGCAGGAATGACGCGATCCTGCAGTTCGCCGATGCTCTCGCCGCCAAGAAAACGCACGTCGCGATCGACGATGCCTGCGGTCGAATCGGTAAACGCCTGCCACAACTGGCTATCGCTGATATCGGCGAGGCGGCCGCCACGAATCTCCTCGAACGCGGGCCGGTGCTCGATCGGCAATTCCTGCCCGGCGGCCTGCAATACGACGCCGGCGGTTTCGACGGTACGTGCGAGTCCGCTGACGATGACCCGGTCGAAGCGAACGCCCTGTGCCGCAAACATGCGGCCGGCGGCTGCCGATTCTCCTTTGCCGGCATCGTTTAACGGCACTGTCTGGGGAGCGACCGGCTTGCCGTCTTCGCCAAAATAACTGACGCTGCCGTGCCGCATCAGGTACATGCGGCGACGCAATTGCGGCCGCGTGGAATCAGCCGCCGGCGCGCGCATTAAAGGGGATTTTCCCCGTCAGCAGCTCGAAAAACATCACCCAGTCGCCGGCAAAGCTGTAAAACGGATAAGTGAAAGTGGCCGGGCGGTTTTTTTCGAAGACAAAATGGCCGACCCAAGCAAAGCCATAGCCTGCCAGCGGGATGCCGATGAACCACCAGGCGTTGCCGGTCAGCAATCCGATGGCGAGTACCAGCAATACCAAGATGCTTCCCACAAAGTGCAACGTGCGGCAGGTCGGATGGGTGTGCTCCGACAGGTAGTAGGGATAGAACTCGCGAAAGGTCCGGTACGGTGCGCTCATCGGGTTTCCGGTGGATTTCAGGTTCGATAACTCGAATCCATTCTATCCAATTTTCGCAGCAATCCCGGCCACGCCAATTGCCCGCCCATGCCCTTGGTGACGACCTTCATTTGCTGCTTTGCACCATCGAGGATCGGTTGCGCGATCGGAATCAGCGGTGAGCCGCCGGCTTGCGCGCGCACCTGGATCATGCAGGTGACTTCGAACAAATACATGGCGACGAAGGCGTCGGCAATGGTTTCGCCGACCGTGAGCAAGCCGTGGTTGCGCAGCATGAAGAAGTTGCGATCGCCCAGGTCCGCCACCAGGCGCGGCTTCTCGGCATCGTTCAACGCAACCCCTTCGTAGTCGTGGTAGGCGAGGCTCGCCAGCACGAAAATGGATTGCTGCGAGATCGGTAAAATGCCGTCGCGCTGTGCGGACACGGCAATACCGTTCGGTGTATGCACGTGCAGCACGCATTTGGCATCCTCGCGCGCGGCATGTATGGCGCTGTGGATGGTAAATCCGGCGGGATTCACCGGAAACGGGTTGCCGGCTTCGAGCTTGTTTCCGGCCTGGTCGATCCTGACCAGGCTCGACGCAGTGATCTCGTCGAACATCATGCCGTAGGGATTGATCAGGAATTCGTTTTCCGCATCGGGCAGCTTGGCGGTGATGTGGGTAAAAACGATATCGTCCCAGCCGTAGGCCGCCACCAGGCGATAACAGGCGGCCAGGTCGACCCGCGTCTGCCACTCGGCTGCGGATACCTTGCCTTCCAGACTGGGGATATTGTCCATGCGCTTTCCTGGGTAAATTAGATGCAGCTTGAATTGTGCGCCGATTTTCAGGCGTCATCAGCCGGCACGGAAGGTCCAGACACGGCGCGTAAAGTCACGCAGGTCGGCACGATCGGCAATCGGGCCTGCATAGCGTTGACGAACGTATGATTCGACCAGTGGTGCCACGCGCGCGGCCAGTTCCGCGTTCGTTTGCCGGATGCGCGTCAGGTAATCCATCGGCCCCTCGTCGGCGCCTCTTACGAATCCACGTCGCGCCAGTCTGGCGCAAAGGCGGTCCCAGGCCGCCACCAGCGGCTCCTTGCGCGTCCGGTAGGCGCGCAGCATCAGGAACAAGGCGGCAATGCCGGCCGTCACCAGCACCGCCACGATCAGCCAGACGGCGATCGAACGCCAGTCGACCTCGCGCATGCCCAACTCTTCCAGGAAACTGCGCTGGCGGTCGGCATTGAAGCCCACCACCCACTGATTCCACTGGTTGTTGAGCGCGTCCCAGGAAAATCGAAGTTCGTTGAGCACGCCCAACTGATCGGCAGCGACAAATTTGTCGAATACCGTGACGGGTCCGACGGCAGCCGTTACACCGCGATTGATACGCAGCGGCGACACCGCGAAAGTCGGGTCGGCCCGGGCCCAGCCCAGGTCCTCGAACCAAACCTCGGCCCACGCGTGGGCGTCCGACTGCCGTACGATCAGTTGACGCGAAATCGGATTCACTTCGCCGCCTTGATAGCCGGTCACGATGCGTGCCGGGATTCCGGCCACCCGCAGCAGGAAGACGAAACTCGATGCAAAGTGCTCGCAATAACCGGCCCGGGTGTCGAACAGGAATGCATCGATGGCATTCGCTTTCGTGTCCGATTTGGGCGGCTCCAGCGTGTACTCGAAATTGCTGTTGTACATTTTTAGCAGTTTGTCGACCAGCACCTTGGGATCCGGATTTTCTTCGCGCATCTTCCTCGCATAGGCAATGCTGCGCGGATTGCTATACGAGGTAAAGGCCAATGCCTGGCTGCGTTCTTGCCGGCCCAATTCGGTCCCGACGCGATAACGAAGGTAGGAGGTGATTTCGTAGGAACGGAGGCTGACCACGGGGGAACGGGACCTAAGCTGAAAGTCCGTGGTGAAGATAGCGTTGTCGGGCAATGTCCCCGGCAGGTCCAGTGCAAACATCCAAAATTTGTTGTGTGGTTGCATGGTGACGCGGTACCGCGTCGGTGGACCTTCCGGCTGAAAGTCCAGCTTCCTGGTTTCGCCGACGTTGTACATGCTCCATTCGCTGTTTTGCTGCTGCCCCAATACCGGGCCGCGCCAGTACAAGTCTTCCGCCTGCGGTACGGCGCCCTCGAAATCGACCCGAAACGCCACCGCGTCGGATTTGGTCAGTTCGGAAAAATCGCCGGGGCGGATGTGGTCGGTCAAACCCGTGATGGCCTTGTCGTCCTGCGGCATGCTCCAAAGCGGTCCGGTCAGGCGCGGGAACAGGAAAAAAATCACCAGCATCATCGGGATCGATTGCGCCAGCAGCCAACCGGCGGGCGCCAGCCGTTCGCGCACCGTCGCCTCGGTGCCGATGCGATTGAAGCCGATCAGGGTGGCCACGAACAGCCAGACGCAGATCATCATGTAGCCGCCCATGAGTATGCTCTGCGAATACATGAAATTGGTCAGCGCGAGGAAGAAGCTGAGAAATATGACCACGATGGCGTCGCGCTTGTTTTTCATTTCCAGGATCTTCAGGCACAGCATGACGATCAGCATCGCAACGCCGACTTCGCGTCCGAACAGCCGCCGGTACTCGACGAAGGCGCCGGCGCCGACGGCGAGGGCGAACAGGCCCATCAGCCAGGACGGCGGCGAATGCAAACTGTTGCGCGCGATCCACCAGCGCCAGCCGCCTGCGGCGAGGCAGCATGCCGACATCCACAGCGGAATCCGCAGCGTGTGCGGCGCGATGACGAAGGCCATCGCCGCCAGCAGCCAGACGATGTCGCCCAGCTTGAGGGTGGCAACGTTCAGCATGGCACGGCAGGACGGTTGAGGCTTTGACTCATGCGGCACCGCCAAACAATGCCAGCGCTTCCAGGCACCGATCGCGGTGTTCTTCGCCCAGTCCCGGGCGAATCGTCTGCGCGGGCAGACGCAGGCCGTACGGCAATTGCGAGCGCTCCGCTTCCAGTACCCACCAGGTCAGGCGCGATAACTTCAACTCCGTGTCGAGCCCCTCGAGAGCCGCGAAGTCGAGCCACAGTTCAGCGCTTGCGGTCGAGCCGAATTCCTTCACCAGCAGGCCCTGTTCGCGCGCCAGCGCCTTCCAGGCGATCTGGCGCGGCGTATCTCCCGGGCGATAGGCGCGCAGCGACTGGAACTCCTCATCGCCGCGTACCGGCACATTGCCTTCCCCCTTGGCGCGTGCGTCCAGTGGCAGCGCACCGTCGCCCGAGTCGGGTTTCGGATACACCAGGCAATTGCTGCCGAAATCGACATACGACCAGGAGTGAAACAAGCCCACCGGGTACTCGGTGAAGATTTCCACGCGCCCGCATCGTGCACGACCACGGCGTTCGGCGCGCACCGGGATCTGGAAGGTGGCGCCGGAGGCCGGGGCGACATCGCCGAATTCCGCTGCCGCGTCGAATCGGGTGGCTTGACGCACACCGACCGCGTAGCGCGGCAGCGTCGGATTATGGATCACCAGGCCGAAGTGGGCGGTATCGCCGGCAAACACCGGCTCCACCTTGCCCGGGCTGACGCGCAGTTGGGCGAGATTGCGAAAGGTGTGCAGCATTGCCGTGCCGCCCATCCCCGCCAACAGAAAAGTGAGCAGGAAGCCCAGCGACAGGGTGTAATTGATCGAGGCAACCAGCAGCAGCAACAGCACGCCGGCAAAGAAGTAGCCCGAACGCGAGGGTACGATATAAATACGCCGCTGTACCAAGACAACCGGGCCGGTCTCCGGTGACTTGCCGCGAAAAATCCAGTCGGCAATGCGCATCCGCAGGCGAAAACGCCACGCCGCGATCATGCGAATTGCCGCCTTGCGACCTTACTTCTTGGCGGGGACAGGCTTTGCCGATTTGGGCGGTGCCGGCGGTAGCTCCGGAAGCTTGCCGCAATCGCGCAGCTTGGTGCGAAAGCGGCGCAACTCCTTGGAAACTTCGCTCTCTGGCCCTTCCGACTGGGTAATCTTGCTGGCCTTGTCCTGGAATTCGATCTGGGTATCGTTGAGCTGGCTCAAATGTTCCTGTTTGGCCTTCCAGTCATCCGGGGCTGCCTTCATGGCGCCCGAGCGGTTGGCGACGTCGATTTCGGTTGCCAGCTTTTCCCGCTCGCAGAGACGCTCTTCGTAATCGGTGAACAGGGTCTTCAATCGCTCCATGGGGGCTATCAGCGGCTTGAAAGAGGCACCCTTTTTGGTGGGGTCGGTCAACACCTGCTTGCCATCGGCGCAGGGGCGGTCGCTGTATTCGATCTTGCCGTCGACTCCCTGGCATTTATAGCTCTGCGCGGCAGCGTAGCCGGCAAAGAGAAAGGCGGAGAAGAATAGGGAAATAGTGCGCATGATTATTTTCTCTTAGGACAGGGTCGAATATTACGGTATCGCGACGGTACGAATCAATTCCTGTGCTACATCGAATCCCCTGTTTTCGCCATTGGCGACGGGGCGCAGGCGGTGGCCGACCACTGCCGCCGCAACGGCTTGCACGTCCTCGGGCAACACCAGGTGCCGGCCGGCCATCATGGCCCATGCCTGCGCTGCGCGCAGCAAGGCCAGGCCCGCGCGGGGGGAAAGGCCGACTTCGAAACGCGACGAGTCGCGGCTGTGGTTAACCAGCGCCTGCACGTACTCGACCAAAGCGTCGGAAACGGAGATCTTAGCGACAGCGGCCTGCAGGGCCAGCAATTCCTCGACCGACATTTGCGGCGTAATGCGCGAGATCATTTCACGCCGGTCTTCGCCCTTAAGCAGTGCCCGCTCGGCGGCCTGATCGGGGTAACCGAGGCGGATTCGCATCAGGAATCGGTCCAGTTGCGATTCCGGCAGGGGAAAGGTACCGATCTGATGCGAGGGATTTTGCGTGGCAATAACAAAAAATGGTTGCGGCAGCTTCATCGTTTCGCCATCCGCCGTGACCTGGTGTTCCTCCATAGCTTCCAGCAGGGCCGATTGCGCCTTGGGCGAGGCACGGTTGATTTCGTCGGCCAGGATTACCTGTGAAAACACCGGACCGGGGTGAAAACGGAAACTGGATGTTTCGCGGTCGAAGATCGATACCCCGACAATGTCGGCCGGCAACAGGTCGCTGGTGAACTGGATGCGCTGGTAGTGCAAGCCGAGCAGGCTGGCCAGCACGTGCGAAAGCGTGGTTTTGCCGACGCCTGGAATATCCTCGATCAGCAGGTGGCCGCGCGCCAGGATGCAACACATGGCCATGCGGATCTGCTCGTCCTTGCCGAGGATGATGGCGCCGGCCCCGCGCAACACGCGCGCCAGCGGGTCGTCGCGTTCGCGCAAGGCTTCCTGTTCTTTCTTCTGGAATAGCATGGAGTCGTGAATGGGTTGAGCAACGATTATTGTACGCTGCAACGGGCCGGCACCCGGTGACAAAGGTTTTGCTTAGATCGATCGCTTGTGATCGGATGAACCTTGCGCGACAATGAACGGAGGAGACCGCCTTGCCGACCGCATTTTTCACACATCCGGACTGCCTGAAACACGAGATGGGCCCCCATCATCCCGAGCGCCCCGAACGTCTCCACGCCGTCCTGAACGCGTTGGAAAATGCCAGCCTGATCAAACAAATGCGCCGCTTCGAGGCGCCGGCAGCGACGCGCGATCAGCTGTATGCGACGCACCAGCCCGATTACGTCGACAGTGTCTTCGCAATGGCGCCCAGCGAGGACTACGCCTACCTCGATCCCGACACCGCCATGAACAAGTTTTCCCTGAGCGCCGCGCTGCACGCTGCCGGTGCGGTGGTGGCGGCGGTCGACCGCGTCGTGTCCGGGGAATTCGACAACGCCTTTTGCGCCGTGCGTCCCTGCGGACACCACGCAACCTGGAATCAGGCGATGGGTTTTTGCATCTTCAACAACGTTGCCGTCGGTGCCCAGCACGCCATCATGGCGCATGGAATGGAGCGCGTTGCGATCCTCGATTTTGATGTGCATCACGGAAACGGCACCGAAGACATTTTTCACGAGAACGAAAAAGTGATGCTGTGCTCC
>Ga0302321_100003806_pt1 | contig 13007 bp, 10 predicted proteins | sample Fen_T0_1_FD_202505 | JGI IMG/M metagenome (GOLD analysis project Ga0302321, IMG submission 202505) | Peat permafrost microbial communities from Stordalen Mire near Abisko, Sweden - Fen_T0_1 | ecosystem: Environmental > Terrestrial > Soil > Wetlands > Permafrost | place: Sweden: Abisko...
GACCAAGATCGCACTCGGCCATCACCGCGACGACGTGATCGAGACCTTGCTGCTCAACCTGCTCTATTCCGGTCAGCTCAAGGCCATGCCCGCACGCTTGCGCTCGGACGACGGCCGCAACGTCGTGATTCGGCCGATGGTCTACCTGAGTGAGGAAGAGCTGACGGAGTTTGCCGAGCAGAAGCAGTTCCCGATCATTCCCTGCGATCTGTGCGGCTCGCAGGAGAACCTACAGCGCAAACAGATCAAGAATCTGCTGAACGAGCTGAACGCGAAAAATCCCAAGGTCCGCGCGAACGTGTTCGCCGCCCTGGGCAACGTCCGTCCCTCGCACCTCTTCGACGTCGCACTGCGCTCCGCGCTGGGCGTCGTCGAAGCCGATGAAACGCCGGAAATCGGCGCTCCTCAGACGACGAGCGAGCGCGAGCGAGGGCCACAAGTGCCGCTATCGGCATTGCTCCGCACCCGCTAGGCGCGGGCGCAACGCCAGCGCTCGGCTGCTGACGTCACCGGGAAGTGTCGTGCGGTTGGCGTGGCTCGCGTTGGCCGGCGTTGAACGCAACCCCGAACGAGAGGAACAGCGAGGCACCGAAGTTCGATTGGTAGCTCTGCAACGCCCAGCGGTCGCATTCGGCGCAGGTGCCCGTGGGCTGCCCCGTGCCCGTCACGACATACGGCATCAACACGAAGCTGGCGAAGAAGTTCCGTTGGCGTAGTTCGACCCCGGCGGTCGCTTCGAAGCGCGTCTCGTCGCGCAGGACTTGCGGATCGAATGCAGGAACGGGGTACGCCTCGCTCGAGGCATCGCGTCCCTGGAAGCGGTCCGGCAAGTAGAACGGATGGTAGCGACGACCGGTGCTCACCCCAACGCTCGAGATCAGGTTCACACGCACGTAGGGAAGTTCGGCCAAGCGCGGGTACACTTCGAGTCGCAACCGCTGTTCCGTCGAGCGCTGATTTTCCCTTTGCAGCGCGCCCCATTTGCCGCGGCGCAAGCCAAAGGCCAACGCGAACGGGAAGGGCTTGGAGCTTTCGGGTAGGCCCGCGCGTAATTCGACGCCGCTATCGAGCCAAGAAAGGTCCGCGGCGGCGTCGAACCAATCGGTGATGCCCACGCGACCGCCGAGTCGGCTGGGAAGGAGCGGGAAATTGAGGGCATCCCCGGCCGAGTCGTGAAAACTGCTGCTCTGCCCGGTCGCCGTCGAGCGTAGTGCGACTCGCGCGGGAGAAAGCGCATAGCCGTAAGCCGTACGAGCCCGAGAACGAAACTCCGGTGCCCTGCAGTGGGCCGCCGGGGATCCCGGGAGCGCCGATGCAACCGTTGAGTCCGGCAACGAGCGCGCCCGCCAGAACCATCTGAATTCCCGCATTCGGCATGTTCGCGTTCGCCTCCGCCATCCGTGAAAGCACCGGAGCAGGAAGCGTGCCGTACCGGAAATTCGGTCATGGAGAAGAAGCCTTGCGGCGAAGACAGCTGAAGTCTGACATTGGTGTCGCGGCGCCAGCTAACGCACTGCCGTACTATCGAGCGGTCGCCCGAGCGTCGTGCCCGAGTCGAGCACCGTCCGCACTTTACGCGCCAGCGCATCGGAGACGAACGGCTTTCGAATGACGTTCGGGGAGAGCGCGTTAGCCCCCGCTCGCTGTGCCGGGTCATCCGCATAGCTCGACATGAGCAGTTGCTGAGCTCCGACGCAGAGAAGTTCGAGCTGGGAGGGCTCGTGAGTGCCGTCCGCGCCGGATATGAGCACGTCGCTCAAGAGCAGATGGATGTGTTCGCCAAAACTGTCCGCGAGGGCAGTCGCCTCCACGAGATCTGCCGCCCGAAGCACGCGGTATCCACACGCTTCCAGGGTTCGTGCCGCGTGTTCCCGAGCCGAGAGCTCCTTCTCGATCAGTAGGATGGTCTCCAATTCCGCGCTGTCCACGCGCGCGGAGAGCTCTCGCGTGTACGAATTCGTTCTGCCTTCACTGCGCGGGAAGTAAACCGTAAACGTGGTGCCGCGTCCAAGCTCGCTAGACAGCACGATCTCGCCACCGGCTGCCCTGACGATCTCGTGGCTCGCGGAGAGCCCCAGACCGGAACCACTCTTGGGTTCTTTGGTGCTGAAAAATGGTTCGAATGCGTGAAGTTGGGTCTCCGCGTTCATCCCGCAGCCATTGTCCGTCACGCTCAGAACCACGTACCGGCCGGGGCGCAAGTGATGGAGCTCGGGTAGGCCAGCCTGATCGAGAGTGAGATTGGTCGTCGTGAACTGCAGAGTCCCGCCAGCGGGCATCGCGTCACGGGCGTTGACCGTCAGATTGACGAGTACTCGTTCCATCTGCCCGCGGTCGACGACGACTAGGCCCAAGTCCGGCGCGGCCTCGAAGCGAAGCTCGACCTGACCAGCAAGCACCCGTAGCATTTGACCGAGTTCGGTCACCACCTCGTTCAGGTTCAGTGGGGCCGCGTCCAGAGTCTGACGTCTCCCGAACGTGAGTAACTGGCGCGTCAGGGCTACTCCTCGGTTGCCCGACCTCTCGATCTCCTCGAGCTCTTGACGGCGCGGGTCTTCCTCGTCGAATGAGCCTACAAGGAACCGACTGCACATCAGGATCGCCGACAGCACGTTGTTGAAATCGTGCGCGATTTCGCTGGTCATCTGACCCACGATTTCCATCTTCTGATAGCCGCGGATTTGCCCTCGGAGCTGTTGCTGCTCGGAGGTATCGCGAAAGACGATGACCGCCCCCAGCACCTGCGCCTGGGCGTCCAACACCGGCGCCGACGAGCTTTCGATGGCCACCGTCCGTGTCCTTCCAACCAGAAGTGTGCCCTTGCTCGAACGCGTCACGCCGTCTACGACCCCTGGCTGGGAGAAAGCCGCGCGTTCGCCCGTACCTTCGTCGCGCAGCGGTAGCACTTCGTCCAGCCTTTGCCCCATCGCCTCGGTCGAGGACCAGCCGGTCAATCGCTCGGCGACGGGGTTTAGAAAGGAAATTCGTCCTTGTTCGTTGGTGGTGATCACCCCGTCGCCGATGGCTTGGAGGGTGGTGGCCAACAGCTGCTCGCGCGCGTGTGCGCTGACTTCCGCGCGTGAGCGCCGCATTGCAATCTCGATCGCTGCGCGCAGCACTGAAGGAGTGAAGGGTTTGACGAGATACCCGAAGGAGTCGGTCGCGCCGGCACGATCGAGCGTCGCCGGATCGATCAAGCCAGACAGAAACACCACGGGAATCGAAGTCTGCTCGCGAATTGCCGCAGCGGTCGCCACCCCGTCGATACCGCCGGCCAGGCCGATGTCCATCAGGATCAGGTCGGGCTTGAGCTGCGTCGCCTCGACCAGCGCGGTCGCGCCATTGATTGCGCGGCCCACCACTCGGTATCCGAGCTCGATTAGCGTCTGTTCGATGTCTTTGGCAACGACAACCTCATCCTCGACGATGAAGATGCTCGGCGGTAGACGGCTGGCAAGCCGAGCAAGGTCATCCAAAATCACGACGGCAGCTCCGGTCGCGGAATGACACCCAGCTCTTTCACGAGCGCGCAAACCGCGTCGCGCAGTTGGATCGAATCAAATGGCTTTTGAATGCAAGGGTTTTGACTCGAGTGGAGAAACTCCAAAATCTCCGGATTGACGGCTCCGCCCGTCAGGAATGCGGTACGCCGGGCCTGGTCCGGATGACGCCGCACGAGCTCGGCGTAGAACGCGGGCCCGGACAAGAGCGGCATCATCAGGTCGCACAGAATCAAGTCGTAACGCATGCCGCCGTCGATCAACGCCAAGGCTTCGGGCGAAGTCTTGGGGCAGGTGAGAATGTGTTGCTTGCCCAACACCCGCTGCAGCACCGAACGCATCATCATCTCGTCATCCACGATCAATACGTAGCCCCGTGCCTCGTCGTCGCTGATTAGCGGGGCTACGGGAGAGATCGTCTTGGTTCGGGCCGGTAGCCGCACGCGCGCGACCGTCCCGTGGTCGGGGGCGCTTTCGAGCTCGAGCACTCCGCCCATGGACGAAATGATGCCATGACAAATGGAAAGCCCGAGACCTCTGCCCCGACCGGTCTCTTTGGTCGTGAAGAACGGTTCGAGTACGCGCCGAGAAACGTTCTCGGTCATTCCCACGCCTGTGTCGCGAATTTCAATCATCGCGTCGCCTTCTTCGGTGGTCCGCGTAACCAACGTCACTCGCCGTGGCTCGTGCCCTTCCGCCGACATCGACTCGGCGGCGTTGACCAGAATGTTCACGAACGCCAACCCGAGGCGAGTAGACTCTCCCGTCACTTTCGGCACGGGCTCGAACACGCGCACGATGCTGACGAAGCGCAGCGCGCTCGTAGCCATATCGAGCGCCCAGTCGAGCGTTTCCCGAACGTCCACGCTCTCGCGCAAGCTCGGCAGGCCCGTCGACGAACGCGCAGGCTCGATGGCGGTGAATACGCGAAGATCGGCCACGATTTGGCAAACGCGAGCCGCACCTTGCTGGGCCTCGGTAAGTGCCGTCTCGACCTCATCGCACCAACCGTCGATAGGCCCCAACTTTGCCGACGAGGCGCTGGCCTTGAAGCTGCGAACGGCATCGAGCACGAATGCCAAGTTAGCGACCACGAATGCCAGCGGATTGTTCACTTCATGCGCGATGCCACTCGCGATGGTTGCGGTGGAGGCCAAGCGATCGGCCCGCTCGAGTCGCCGTTGGATTTGTTTCGTCTCGGTTACATCTTGAAAGACCATCACCGCGCCCAGCACACGACCCCGCTCGTCGACGATCGGCGAGGTGCTGGCGTCCAAGAGATGTTCCCGCCCATCGGCGCTGGTCAGGATGCCCTCCACCTGCACGGACTTGAGCTCGCGCAGCGCCACGGTCACCTGATCTTCAATCGCCAACCGCGATTGCTCGTCGATTAGCTTCACGACCTGCTGACAGCCGAGACCGAGCGCCTGCGGCTGGCGCACCCCGAGTAAAGCCTCAGCCACCGGATTTACGTAGGTCACGAGACCTTTGTCGTCACTGGAGACGACCGCATCCCCGATTGAGCTCAATGTCGTCGTGAGCCAGTGCTCTCGCTCGCGCAGCTGTTTCTCCATCCCGTGCCGACACAGCGCGAGTTCGACGGCACTGCGCAGCTCGTTGGGGCGGAGGGGCTTGAGTACGTAGCCCAGAGGCTCGGTCGCCTTCGCTCGCTCGACCGTCAGCGCGTCTGCATAGGCGGTGAGGTATACGACGGGGACCTCATATTTTGCCTTGAGCAGGGCTGCCGTGTCGATGCCGTCGACGTTACCCTTGAGCCGAATGTCCATCAGCACCAAGTCCGGACAATGCTCGCCGACGAGGTGCAGCGCCTGCTCCGAGGTAGCGGCTGTCACAGGCACCTGATATCCGAGGTCGGTAAGCGAACGTTGAATGTCCCGTGCCACGATGCGTTCGTCTTCGACCACCAAGATATGTTTGCTGGCGTTCATTCGCTAAAGCCGCACTCCGGGAAAGTGAAACGAAACGTCGTGCCGTTCCCGCGCTCGACCGCCACGGTTGCGGATATTTGCTCGGCAAACGTGAACACCAAGTCGAGCCCGAGCGACTCGGTGGAACTCGGGTCGAAATCGGCTGGTAAGCCAACGCCGTCGTCGCCGACGGTCAACTCGAGGCGTTGCGCCTCGAGCCGGTGAAAGGCGATTCGAATCGAGCCGGACGGGCGATCGCGAAACGCGTGTTTCAGACAATTCGAGACCAGCTCGTTGACGATCAGCCCGCACGGAATGGCCAGATCGATCGCCAAAGGCGGACCAGTCATGTCGAATTCTTGGGAGATCCCCCGCTCGCTCGCATCGTAGGCGCGAAACAAGCTGTCCACCACCGAGACGATGTGCCCGGAGAAGTCGATGTGCGAAAGGGTGGCTGATTGGTACAGCTTTTCGTGCACGAGCGCGATCGCATGCACGCGACTCTGGCTCGCGTTGAAGGCGGCCCTGACCGTAGGATCGCTCAACGTGCGCGCTTGCAGGTTGAGCAAGCTACTGATCACTTGCAGGTTGTTCTTGACGCGATGATGGATTTCTTTGACGAGCGCATCCTTTTCCCGCAAGAGGGCACGAGCCGCCTGCTCCGACCTCTGCATTTCCTGTCGTGACTGCACGAGAGCGAGCTTTTCGACCTCCAGGTCCTCCAAGATGTTGAGCACTGCCCGCTGCGTATCTTCGAGCCGGCTCCTCTCAGCGTCGAAGTCTTCCAACATATTGAGCAACGCTCGCTCGGCCGCATCCAATCGCTGGCGATCGTCCTGACCATCGACGACCGCGCGTGATGGGATTCGCAGTCGCGGAACCACCTGCTGGATGCGCCCTTCCTGCCGGGGGGGAGCAAAGCCGAATGGGAACACCGGAGCTTCGCCCGGCAGAGGCACTGCCATCGTCATTGGCGCGCCGCCCCCGAAACCGGCGAGGCGGCCCTGGAAGCCTCGAGCTCGTGCTTGAGCTCGCCGAGCTCCCGCTTCAAGTCGATCATCTTCAGTTCCCTTCCTACCGTGAGCTTCTTGAAACGCTCGAGTTCGCCCAGCCGTTCGAGCTCTTTACTGACTTGCGCTTCGGCGGTCCTTCTCGCCGTCACATCGCGCGCCGCCGCAAACACCCCGAGCACCTCGCCGCGCGTATCCTTGTACAGCGATGCGTTGAGCATTACGTCGGTAAGTTGCCCGCTTGTGTGTCGGACGGTCAGGAAATAGTCAGTCACGAACCCGAGCGAAAACGCGTCTAGGTACCCCTGACGAGCCGCAGACGGCTCAGTGAAGTAATCACAAAAATCGGTCCCGATGAGCGCCGCGCGCAAAACGCCGGTCACGTTGAGCGTCGCTTCGTTGGCGTCGGTGACCTTACCGTTCACATCGATCGTGAGCAGCGGGTCCAGACTGGCCTCGATCAGGTTTCGCGCATAGGCCGACGCCTCGTGCTCGATATCTTGGAGGCGTTTACGCTCGCTGATGTCACGTGCAATGGATGAAATACCCACCAAGCTGCCCGCCGCGTCAAAAATCGGCGACACGGTGAGGGAGATAGAGATTGCCTGACCGTCCTTGCGCATGCGAACCGTTTCGTAGTGCTCCACGCGCTCGCCATTTCGGATGCGCGCAATGATTGAATCCATTTCGTCCTGACGATCGGCGTGAATCAGCAGCTGGACCGGCTTGCCGATGATTTCTTCGGCGCTGTAGCCGTAGATCAGCTCGGCCCCGCGATTCCAAATCGTGATCGTGCCGTCGGGGGATTTGGCCATGATCGCGTCGTCCGATGAGTCGACGATCGACGCCAACAGAGCGTGTTGGGCATGAGGTCCCGCTCCAAGAGTGCTCGTCACGAGGCTCGGCGAGGTGTACGGCATTAGGTGCCTCACGATGGGCCCTCACGAAGAGCAGCGCCAGCGCGCGTGCCGCTGATCTTCGTGTAGGTGGTTCCGTCGGCGCTTGTCCGTCGCGCGCCTACAGAGCCGAGCCACGCGAAGCCGAATGGCCTTGACAGCGCGCAGCTTTAGCCTCGTACATTTTCGCATCAGCTTCGGCGAGCAACTGGTCTAGCGTTTGATGTCGAGCGGGGCTCCATTCGCAGACGCCCAGGCTGATTGACAGCGGGCAGTGTCGTTCTGCGCTGGCGTTGAGCTGGCGCACGGACTCGGCGATCCGACGCTCGACGAACGCTACGGAAGAAGAGTCCGGATCTACCAGCAAAACAGCGAATTCATCGCCTCCGAGCCGGGCGATGATGTCGCAATCGCGGAACGAGCCGCGCAGCGCCTGCGCAGCGTCGACCAGTAGCTGGTCGCCCGCCTCGTGGCCGAACATATCATTGGCGGCCTTCATGCCATTGAGATCGGCGAATACCAGAAGCACTCGCCGCGCAGAACGGCTGGCAACCTTGAGCTGTTGCTCGGCGAGCGCAAGAAAGCCTCGGCGGTTATACAGACCCGTTAGCTCATCCGTCAGAGCCTGGTGTTGCAATTGAGCATCTGAGGCGTGCCTGCGCAGTGCGAGGGCGATCGACGCCTGCAACTCTGGCTCTCGAAACGGTTTCATCAAGTAGGCCAAAGAATCGCTGCGAGCGATCCGCTGCAACGTCGCTGGATCGCTGCGCCCGCTGAGAAAGACAACTGGCGTCCCGAATTGGTCGCGAATGCTCGAGGCGAGGTCGATACCGTCTAGGCCGCCTTTGAGCCCGATGTCGCACAACACCAGATCCGGGCGAGTTTGACCCACGGCTTGCAGGGCGGCACGTGCCGAACGGACTACGGCCACCACCCGATAGCCCAGCCGATGCAGCGTTCGCTCGAGGTCTTTTGCCACCAAGACGTCGTCCTCGACCACCAGCACCGCGGCATCGCTCGCAGAAGCCCGCGTTCCGCCGGCCATCACGCGAGCGTTGTTCGACGAAGCGTTCTCCGCACGCTGACGACCATTGGCTAGTGGAAGCACCGCACGCTCTGGACGGCTATGTCGAAAATTACTTTAGTCAAAGAAGGACGGACCTCGAGCTGTTGCAAAGCTGCTTCCGCGCCGCGCCGCTATCCCACGAGCGCGTTCAGAACTACGTAACGGACCAGTTCGGCGTTGGTCCTCATGCTCATCTTCTCGAGAATCCGCGTGCGATAGGTACTGATTGTCTTTTCGCTCAGCAGCAGTTCGACGGCAATTTCCTTGACCGATTTGCCCGCGCCAAGTCGGCAAAGCACCTGCAGCTCGCGATCCGACAAGGACTCGTGGAGGGCCCCGGTTGGTTTAGCGAGATTCGTGGCCAGACGTTCAGCGAGCCGCGCGCTGACGTACTTTCCGCCTCCGAGCACCTTGAGCACGGCCTTGCACAGCTCCTCGGGCGCCGTTTCCTTGGTCACGTAGCCCATGGCACCGGCCCTGAGCGCCCGAACTGCGTACTGCTCCTCGGCTTGGACGCTGAGTATGAGTACCAGCTGTGCCGGGATCGACAGCAAGAGTTCTTTGAGCACGTCGAGGCCGTCCCGTCCGGGCAACGAAAGATCGAGAATCACCAAATCGTAACTGGATCTGCCAGCACGCTCCACAGCCTCGGGGCCAGTTGACGCTTCATCGAACGAGGCGTCCGGAAACTCATCGACCAGCAACTCCCGCAAGCCGCGTCGGAGCAGAGCGTGGTCGTCGACGAGCAGGAAGCGCGGCGCGGTCATTTCGGTCATGGCGTGACCGGCAATCGGACCGTGACGCGACTGCCAATCCTGGCCTCACCGTGAACCTCCAAAGACCCACCAAACGGCGAAATGCGCTCTCGAATGCCCAAAATGCCGAGGGATCGGGAACTCGTGGCCTCTTGCTCGGTGATGCCTCGCCCATCATCACGCACATCCAAAGTGAGCCTGCGCAGTTCTTTGGTGACGACGACACTAACCGTACGGGCATTGGCGTGCCGAGCAACGTTGGTCAAAACCTCTTGCAGAATTCGGAAGAGTGCCGTCGCTCGCTCTCGCTCGATTGCCAGATCCTCTTCGGGCATAGTCAGAACGACCGAAATGCCGGAACGACGTTCGAATTCGCGGACCTGCCAGTCGATCGCCGCCGACAACCCGAGATCGTCGAGCACCCCCGGCCGCAAGCCGGTGGCAATTCTTCGCACCGTCTGCACGCAGCCGTCGATCTGCTGAGCCATTTCTCGCAAGCGCTGAAGCACCGCCGCAACCGCGAGTGGTTCCGGACGGCCTAGCCGGCGCGTGATCCAGGCGGCATCCATCTTGAGTCCGGTCAGCTCTTGCCCCAACACATCGTGAATTTCTCGAGCGAGGTGGCCTTTCTCGCGCTCTGTGGCTGAGTTGACGTGCGACGCCAGCGCACGCAGTCGCTCATTGGCTTGGGCAAAGTCGTCTTCCAGCTTTCGCCGTTCGGTCAGATCACTCGTGACCATCGCGAAGCCCACGGGCTGCGGTGCGGAATCCGAAAACGGCGTAATCACGACGTGCGCCCAAAAGGCGGCGCCACCTTTTCGGATCCGCCAGCCTTCGTCTTCGAGTCGACCGTGGTCTAGGCTAGCGCGGAGCTCGGCTCGCGGCTTGCCAGCGGCGATGTCTTCAGGCGAACACAGCTTCAAGAAGTGGACGCCCAGGATTTCGTTCGACGAGTATCCGTAGACCAGCTCCGCACCGGAATTCCAAGTTTTGATCCGACCGTCGATCTCCAGCATGACGATCGCGTAATCGAGTACGCCGTCGACTAGAAAACGATATAGCTCGGCATCCGTATCCATTTACCCCAACTCCGCACGTGAGCGGTGGCCATGATGAGCTGTTTTCGTCCTGCTACCAAATCAACCTCACGTTACGGGTTTTGCCGAGTTCGGTACTCGTGCGTCGACGAACACGAGGCGAAATGCAACGCACCGCGAGCGAGCCCGACGGAGTCGCCCCGAGCCACTGCCGCGACGGCAGGATTTTTGGGATAGCGGGCGCTGAGCTCCGAGCCCGGCGCAAAGCTCGAGTGCAGATCAAAAGGAGGCAACGAGACTTGCCTACCGGAATGAGACTCAGTGAATCGCCGAAATGGCGATTGGCGCCACACTCGGGGCCCACCGAACGAGCCGCGAGATTCAGGTTGCGGGGATGATTAGCCGTATTCCTTGGCGCGCCACCTCGATGCGGACTCGCCGACTTGCCGGCCACTCTTCACCGTCCAACTGCGTGGCGAGCGGTGCGCCGCCTTCCGGCTCGAAGATTTCCAAGTCCATCGTCGAAGCGCGCAGCGTCTTGGAATGCTCGAGTCCGAGCTCTTCCAGCAGGTCCTCGTTCAGCGGAACGAATTCGAGGTCGCGGATCGCCTTGGAGACCCAATCATTCTTGCCGACGAAGGGGACCAGCTCGAAGATGCCGTCGTCGTGACGGGAAGTCTCGTCGAACACCCAGGCGCCGGCGTAGACCCGTGTGTTTTTCACGATCAGATCACTCAGGCCGTCGAGTTCGACACGCTTTCCGTCCAGGGTGGCGACCACGCGCAGGCGATCTTCGATCACGTACGACTCGAGGAACTTCTTCAGGAACGCGCCAGCGTAAACGGCGTGGTCGCGATACAGCTCCTTCAGCGGGCCGAGCGTCTCGACGAGCGCTCGGTCCTTGTTGCGCTGCGCGAGCACGCGCGCGGATAGGCCCCAGCCGCATGAGTCGAAGAAATAGTCGGGCGCGGCGCCGGCGCCGCCAGCGCAGTAGATCCCCACATCCAGGCGGGTCTCGTGAGCCGCGCGGATGACATCTACGTTGCGCGCGAGCGCACCCTCGTCTGCCTGCAAACCGAAGCTCTTGCCTTGGTCGTTGGCCGTGCCCGTGGGGAGCATCCCCAGCGCCACCTCCTCGCGCCGCCCGCTCGTGTACAGACCCGCGGCAACCTCACGAAAGGTTCCGTCTCCGCCCATCGCAATCACGACGCGGTAAGAGCCCGCCTCCAACGCCGCGCGCACCGCGCCGATCGTCTTGCCTCCAGGCAGCGTGGGAAGGAGTTCGGCAGCGATCCGCGCGCCCTCCAGCAGCGCCAGCGCGCGGTCGATGCGCTCCTGATTTCGGCCGCTCTGTGCGGTCGGGTTCCCAACGAGGAGATGACTGGCCATCGCGCACGAGTATAGCGAAGGACCGGGACCGGGCCCCTCCTGACGCGCGCTGCGCTCAACCTGAGAGCGTTTTGATGTAGGGATAGCCGCGCAAGACCCCGAAGTGAGGCGTTGAGGCTCCCGCAGAAGAGAATCCCCAGCGCTCGTAGAAGTGCCTGGCCGAAAGTGAGCTGTTCAGCTTCAGCGCAGGCAGGTTCCAATCCCGCGCGTAAGCCTCGATGGTCAGCAACAACTCTCGGCCGACTCCCGAGCGAGCGCGGTCTGGTCGGACGTAGCACAGTCGAACCTCGCCCGAGCGGTGAAGTGCGGCCACGCCGACGATGGCAGCCTCGCGGTGGGCGACGATTAGGCGGGTATCGGGGTCAGCGCACCAGCGGTTGAAGTGTTCGGGCGTCTTGTTGAGAAGCCAGCGCTCGAGAGTGGGCTCGTCGCGCTGATGATCGGCCTCGCACAGTTCGGTGATGGACCGACGGACCACGTCCAGCGCCTCAATTGCATCCGCCGGGGTGGCGAGGCGTGTCGTGGTAGCGCTCATCCGCGAGGGCAAGATACCGCGTTCAGCGGCGGCGGGCACGGCTGGCCGAATTCTCCGCGTTGCAAACGCGCAGTCCTCGCTCGTCCGGGCGTTTCCGACGTTTTTCCGGGAACCTTCGGGCGCCGTTGAGTGTCACAATCCTTTCGGCATGCGTTCGGCTTCCGCAGCACCAATCAGCTCGCTGCTCGGCTCAGTCGGCCTGCACGCATGCGCGGTGCTGGTTTTGCTGCTCGCGGCCCGCAAACCACCGCCCTTGCCCGTCCCGGTTTCGCGAGATCGACCGGATGCGTGGCTGGGAGCCAGCGCCGTCGAAGTCGACGCGATCGCCACTCCAGAAGAAAGCCCCAACATCGCCAATGCGGCCAGCTCGCCCGAGTCGAACTCGCAGCCCGCGGCAGCAAGCGAGCCCGCGGCGGCAAGCGTTGCAAACGCCGAGCCGCAGACGCCGCCGCGCGAGCGCCAGCCGGATGCAGAGCCCGTCCCCAAGCCAAAGCCGGCCAGGCCTAGGCCGCGCAAACCGGCGAGCCGAGTCGCGGCGACAGCGCTGGCGGCAACGCCGGCCACGGTGGATGGCAGTCATGAGGCGAACACGCCAGCAGCGACGGGTTCGTTCGGCTCGGACGGCCTCCCGCCCGGCGTGCGCAGCTTGCCCAGCGCGTTTGCCCGCGCGATTCCACCGGCGACCGGCGCGGATCCCCTTTGGCAGAGCTTACCCGCGGGCACACAAAGGCCATTCACTTTGGCGGTCGAGGTCGACGCTGAGGGGCACATTGGCAGCGCAAAAATCTTGGAAGCCCACGACGGCGGCGATATCCCGCTGCAGTTCGAGCACCTCCGGCAACGGGTGATCGCGCTGCTCGGTGGCGGGCTGTTTGCGTTGCAGAACAACGG
>Ga0302321_100003807_pt1 | contig 13007 bp, 7 predicted proteins | sample Fen_T0_1_FD_202505 | JGI IMG/M metagenome (GOLD analysis project Ga0302321, IMG submission 202505) | Peat permafrost microbial communities from Stordalen Mire near Abisko, Sweden - Fen_T0_1 | ecosystem: Environmental > Terrestrial > Soil > Wetlands > Permafrost | place: Sweden: Abisko...
GTCCGCGCCGCTCGAAACCGACGGCGCGTCCGGCCGCCTTTTCCTGCGGGCGATCCACACCCCGACAAGCGCTGCGATCGCCACGCCCAAAAGGATCTCGAGCCAGACAATCAGGCGTGCGCCGGTCGTGGACTCCGCCGCGGCAGGCTCCGCGGCGGGCAGCGGTGCAGGCACCGGGAGCGAGTCGGCGATGCGCAGGACCGGTGGGAAAGGCGTCGGAGCGAGACAGTACGCGGCGAACTCGGAAACCGAGAAGAATGCGTCCCCCACCGCCTCACCGATGCGCAGGTAGCGCACCGTCACGGGTTCGATCTGGACAGAACGCACGCGCAGGCCGTGTCCCCGGTCGACCACGTTCGCCACCTCGGCCAGCACTCGGAAACTTCCCGGCTGCCCGTCGCTCGATCCGGCGATCTTGTAGGTGTCGTTTGCGTCGGCCTGCGCATACAGCGCGCTCACCTTTCGCGGCTCACCCAGGTCATAGGTTATCGATGCGGCCTGGCTTGCCAGCTTGACCGCGGCGGGCGCGTCCCAGGACGCCCCTTCGCGCGCAACCGCACCATCGGTGATCAGTGCGACGTTGCCGCTGACCTCGACTTGGGCGGAGGGCATCCGACCCGCGAGCAGATTCCTGGTGTCGCATTCGGGCGCGCCAGTCACCGCGGGGCCCTCTTTGGCATGGGCGGTTCGATCTGCTCCACCCCCCGCGGCCAGTGCCACTCCCGCGCAGGCGAAGAACAGGGTCGTGCGACGGCGTGTCATGAATCCTCCATCGATCAAGGAGCGCCAGCGTATCAGTTTGCCGATTCGCAGGCGATCGCCGAGTGCTTGCTCCGACGAACCGGCACCACCGAGGAAAGGCGTCGCCTCCCCAGCGCCCTCTATCCTTCGAGGAAGCTCTTCAGACGCTGGCTGCGCGACGAGTGGCGCAGCTTGAGCAGGGCCTTGGCCTCGATCTGGCGAATGCGCTCGCGCGTGACATCGAAGTCCTGGCCCACCTCTTCCAAGGTGTGATCCGACTTCTCGCCGATGCCGAAGCGCATGCGCAGCACCTTCTCCTCGCGCGGCGTGAGCGTGGCCAGCACCTTGCGGGTCTGGTCAGCCAGGTTCATGGAGATCACGGCGTCGGACGCCGAGATGACACTCTTGTCCTCGATGAAGTCGCGCAGGTGCGAGTCTTCTTCTGAGCCGATGGGAGTCTCGAGTGAGATGGGCTGCTTGGCGATGTTGAGCACATTGCGGACCTTGTCGAGTGACAGCTCCATCTTCTCGGCGATCTCCTCCGCGGTCGCCTCGCGTCCCAGCTTCTGCACCAGATAGCGGCTGGTGCGGATGAGCTTGTTGGTGGTCTCGACCATGTGTACCGGGATGCGGATGGTGCGGGCCTGGTCCGCGATGGCACGAGTGATGGCCTGCCGGATCCACCAGGTCGCGTAGGTCGCGAACTTGTAGCCGCGCTTGTATTCGAACTTGTCCACCGCCTTCATCAGGCCGATGTTGCCCTCCTGGATGAGATCCAGGAACTGCAGGCTGCGGTTGATGTGCTTCTTCGCGATGGAGACCACCAGCCGCAGGTTGGCCTCGACCATCTCGGCCTTGGCCTGCTCCGCCTGGCGCTCACCATCCTGGATCTCCCGCACGGCGTCGCGCAGGACCGGCTCGGTCATGGTGGCCTCGGCCTCCACCGTCTTGACCTTCTTCCTGGCCCTGTCGATGACCTTGGCCAGCTCCTCGATCTCGCCGGGGCGCAGGCCCAGCTTCTTGGCCACCGCACGCTGGCGCAGGGGCGACGAACGAATCTCGCGCAGGGTCTTGCGGAACCCGCACTGGGATATGCCGGCGCGCTGCTCGCAGTCGGCGATCTCGCGCCGTGCGGCCTCGATGCGCGACACCAGCCCTTTCAGCCGGGCAACGATGCGGTCGATCTGCTGCTTGTTGAGGCGCATGTTCTGCAGGGCATCGATCATCTCCTGCTTGATCGCGACGACCCGGTTCCTGACCTTCTTGCGCCCGGCCTCAGTCGCGGTCTTCTTCTCCTCGACCTTCTGCACCTCCTTGTGCAGCCGGCGTACCTTCTCGATCACCTTGCACACCCGCTCGACGTGCCAGGTCTCGTCAAACTCGTCGTCGTCGTCGTCCACGTCCCTGACCACTTCCTTGACCCGAATCTTCTGCAGGCGCAGCTTGTCGCCCAGATCCAGGATCTCCTCGATTCCGACGGTGGAATTGAGCACTACCTGCAGCACGCGGCGCTCGCCCTCCTCCATGCGCTTGGCGATCTCTACCTCGCCTTCGCGGGTCAGCAACGACACCGACCCCATCTTGCGCAGGTATATGCGCACCGGATCGTTGGTCCGGCAGTAGGCGTCCTCCTCCTCTTCCTCGACCTCCGCGCTCCGCGCAGGTTCCGGCTCGGCCTCTTCCTCGGGGGCTGCTTCGACCGGAACCAACTTGACCGTCCCCCTCACGGGAGACGCGGAGTCCACGATCTCGATGCCTTCGCCGCCCAAGGTCGACAGCCAGTCGTCGATCTGTGCGGACGAGCCACCGCTCTCCCCCATGCAATCATGGATCTCGTCGTGGGTGAGGAACCCCCTGGCCTTGCCGATGGTGATGAGATCGCGCTTCTTGCGCTCGTTCTCCCTGCCCGACGTCGCCCGCTTGGCCGTGATCTTGCCGACGGCTTCGACTTCCTCGTCGTCCTGGTTGCCGTCGTTCAACTGCTCTTCGCCATCCTCGATCATGTAGTCGGGACCTCTCACGTGGAAGGCAGAAGAGCCATCTTCATGCGAATCGGTTGCATCGTTCTTCAGAGTTGACCATCGATCGCCGCCCGATTCTCGTCGCGCGGGTCTTTAACATTGCAGTACCCGATCCCGGAGTGCCAATTTCTAGATACGTCTTCAGGGCTGGGAGAATTTCTCTAATGATTTCGGGAGGGTGGCGGTTACGCATGCCCCCGTCGTGGTGCACTGTGCGAGGTTCTCCGGCAGCCCCCAACGAGCTTTCGGTGAAAACCCGAGCCCACGATGGCGAAGAAAACATTCTTGGTGAGCCTTTCCACGCTGGCGGTCCACTGATTGAATGTAGCTACTCGTCGATTGATCGACCTTGCGCGGAAAAGGAATTCGATGAAGTCAACTGCATGTTCGGCGGCGGTATTCGCGACGCTCGCTCTGGGGTGCTCGTCTGGTGGTACCAGTTCGGGCACACGTTCGATCGACGCAGGAGGAACCAATCCTGGAACGGGCGGCACGAGCGGTTCCTCGCAGAGTGCGCGCGGATCAGGAGGCACTCAGCCAGCAGGGGGACGATCGGGCAATGGAGGCATCGCAGGTGTTGGAGGCGGAAGTGGCATGGGTGGTGTGGCCACTCTGGCTGGCACGACCGGAGCAGCCGGCAGCGCGGCCGGGTTGGGCGGCAACGGCCTCGGCGGCGTGACCGGGGCAGCCGGCAGCTCGACTGGGCTAGGCGGTGGCAGCATCGCCGGCGCGACTGGGGCAGCCGGCAGCACCGCTGGCTCAGGCGGCAGCACGGTTGGTTCAGGAGGCAACCCAACTGGTTCAGGCGGCAACACGACTGCCTCAGGCGGCAGTGCGACCGCCTCAGGCGGCAGTGCGACCGCATCGGGCGGCAGCACGACCGGGCCTGGTGGATCAGCCGGGACGGCCAGGTCCGGCGGGACCTCCGGCTCGGGCGGGACTGGGGGCAAGAGCACGAGCGCCAGCTCGGGCGGAACTGGCGGCGTTGGCGGGGGTATGGGAGGCTCCAGCGCGACAGGCGGCTCCAGCGCCCGCGGTGGGTCCAGCGCGACCGGGGGCTCCAGCGGAACCAGCAACTGCGGTGCTTCCGCGGGGTCGGGTCCGGTTGGGGTCTTCACCGGCGCGCTTGCCAGCGGCATCACTTTCAAGGACACCGAGGGCAATCTGGTCAACACCCATGGCGGCGGCATCATTCAGGTATGCGACACCTTCTATATGCACGGCTTGTACTTCCCGCCGGGCCCCACGCCCAACGACTTTCATGGCGTTTCAATGTACTCATCCAAGGATCTGGCGACCTGGAAGAACGAAGGGATCGTCTTTCCTACGCAGCCGAGCGGCGAGCTTGGGCCGAATCGGAATTGCGACAGGCCGCATATCATCAAGTGTCCAAAGACCGGGGAATTCATTCTCACCGCCCGTGCGTCCGATGCAGTTACTTTTCAGCAAGATAAGGAGGTCGTGTACGCGACCTCGCCCACAGTGAACGGCCAATACAGCTACAAGGGGATCCTCAAGAGCGCGAGCGGACAGAGTGCCTCGCACAGTGACATGAGCGCCTACGCCGACGAGACGGGTGCCTATTTCGTTACCGAGAGTGGCTGGGTCTATCCGCTGGCCGATGACTGCCACAGTTGGGTGTCGGGCAAACAGTACTCAGCCGTCAACGGACCCTCCGGCGGCGGAGAAGCGCCCACCGTGTTCAGGGTGGGCAGCACCTACTACTGGATCGCTTCGTACAAGACTGGATGGCGATGCAACAACAACTTCTATTCTACAGCGCCTGCCATGACCGGGCCGTGGACCTACCAGGGATATATCGCACCAGTGACCGACGCCAGCAACGATATCTCCCTGCAGAGAACCTGGCTGTCGCAGACCACCTGGGTTCAGCCTGTGGTGGGAAGCAAGGGGACCGTCTGTCTGTATTGGGGCGATCACTGGGACAGCTGCGGAGCCACCAGCGGCGCTGGCGCGCAAAACTACTTGGCGACGTTCGTATTCCAGCCGCTGATCTTCGACACAACGACCAGGACATTGCTGCCGACCTACCTTCCTACCTGGAGTCTGGACGTGGGCGCCGGCACCTGGTCGCAGTAGCGAGTCCCCGATGCGAAACAAGAGAGACATCCGTTTGACCTCCCGGCCGGGGCGGGCTGCCGTGCTCGCCTTTCATCTTTGCTTGAGCTTGGCCTCGGGCCGTGCCGTCGCCCAGGCTTCCCGCCCGGCGGAAGCTGCGCCTTCGCCCTCGGCTTCGCCCGCGCAGCCAATCGCCCCCGCTCCTGCCGGCCCGTCTGCGGTGGTCAACGAGAACCATCCGATAGTTGTCGCCGGGGTTGGGCTCATCGGCGGGTCCAAGGACCGCGCGTGGCTGAAGCTCCAGAGCGCGCCAAAGACTTTCAAGGGCAAGCCGATCGACCCGAACTACATCGGCGGCCCTATCGTGGTTGACATGCCGATGGTACGAGGAGGTGAAACCTACCGCCTCTACACCCCAAAGGGGGTGGTGGGCAGCGGAACCGGATCGAAGGTCGCCTTTCAGGTCGACGGCGCCGGTAACGAGTTTCACCGGGTCAAGATCAAGCCGGCGGCGAAAGGAACGCCCAAATGGCTATTTGCCATCAATGGTGACTGGGACGCCATACCGCGACCGTTGAAAACCACCAAGAAAGGGTACGCCATCGACGTGGACGGCGACGGACGTGAGGAAACCATCCGAGTGCGAACCACCCAGGAGAAACTCGCAAATGCCGGTGCTTCGGGCCAGGGCGAAAGCGACGCCGAAGCACAGAGCCAGAACAATACGAAGGTGGTCACATTCACCCTTGAGATGAACGGAAAGAGTTCGCGCCTGATGCAGCTGACCGTCGACGGCACGTATACGGAGCAATACCAGGTGGCTGCCATCGACCTGAACGGAGATGGGTGGCTGGAATTCGTGTTCACCACAGGCGGTCACAACGACAGCCTGGAAGTCGTGGACGTCGCGCGCGGCAAGCCGGAAACCGTCCTCAGCACCTATTCAGGCGACTAGAAACTAGGCGCACTGGAGGCGTTCGGTAGCAGGTGATACACTCGCCTGCGGTGTTTGCGAGCCGACACGGAAGGAGAGTCTCCATGCGACGAGCCTGTCTGGTTTCCACCTTTGCTCTCGGCGCACTTCTTCTGTATGGCTGCGGAAGCGGCGGAGACAACTCGGGCGGCGGCGGTTCGGGCGGGTCCTCCAGCCCCACCGCCGGAGCGGCAGGCTGCGACAAGGATCTCACCGGGACCTGGGATCTTTTCGCCACCCGGATCGGCTCCACTCCGGCCAGCGGAATCATGATTGTCGGTCCCGACGGGTTCACTGTCACCACCGATGGTGGACAGCTCACCTACAACGCCCAGGGCACGAAGTCAGCCACCTGGGCGCCCACCACCGGGGCTGTGCGCTCGATTGCCGTGCAGAACACGCCGGCCAGTGTGAAGGGCGGCAGCATTCCGGTGGCGCTTGGTGGCCACTGGATTGTGTCGGCGACCTGGGAGACCTGCACCCTGGACGTGGCATCGAGCGCCATCCTGGGTACCTGTCACGGCCGGCCGGGCGAGTACACGGTGAGTGCCGAGGACTGGCCCTACACAATCCCCACGCCCGAGAATGACCTCCTCTACACGATCTCGCGCACCAGCACCCTGGCGTCGCAGTTCGGTGATTTCGGCGGAATCTGGACCGCGAGATCCAGCACCGGCAGCGGCCAGCACTGCACCATCACCCTGCAAGGCAACACCATTACCGTCGACTGCCAGACCCAGACCGAGTTCGCAGGGGTCACGCATCTCACCGTCGGCAGCGATTGCGTGGCCAGTGGCACAACGCCCAGCGGGCTTGAAGTGGGCGCGCGCAGGCGCTAGGCGGGCCTGTCGATTGCCGGCCGCTTCGAGGACTCGAATGTTGGCCCGGGACGTGCGAGATTGCACGCGAATCGGTCATGTTCAAACCAGCGTGGAGACTCGTGTTGCTCTTGGCCCTGGTGCCGGCCACGGCTTTCGCTTCGCAGAGTGTTGGGCACGGCGATCCGGTGGCCTCTGTCGTTCTGGCTCTGACCGTCATTTTGGTCGCCGCCAAGCTGGGTGGAGAGCTGGCCGTGCGCTTGGGCCAATCGGCCGTGCTTGGCGAGTTGGTTGTCGGAGTGCTGATGGGAAATCTCACGCTGGTCGGGTACTCGGGCCTCGATCACCTATCGACCGATCCGTCCATTGACATGTTGGCCCGGATCGGGGTGCTCGTCCTTCTCTTCGAGGTCGGGCTGGAATCGACGGTCGGGCAGATGTTGAGAGTGGGGCTTCCCTCCTTGCTGGTGGCGACTCTGGGTGTCGTCACGCCGTTCGCCCTCGGCTGGGGAGTCGGCGCCTGGCTGCTCCCTTCACACAGCGTCTACGTTCACGTTTTCCTGGGCGCCACTCTGTGCGCCACCAGCGTGAGCATCACCGCGCGTGTATTGAAGGACCTGGGCCGTCTGCAAACCCAGGAAGCACGCATCATCCTCGGCGCTGCCGTGCTCGACGATGTGATGGGACTGGTGGTCCTGGCGGTGGTCACCGGAATGATCGGGGCGGCGGATCAAGGAGCCCCATTCTCGTTGACCAGCGCAGGGGCAATCATCCTCAAGGCAGCCGTCTTCCTCGTGGTCTCGCTCTTTCTCGGTGTCCGCCTGTCGCCGAAGTTGTTCCAACTCGCGTCCAGGTTGCACGCCCATGGCGTGCTCCTTGCTCTCGGTTTGGCCTTGTGCTTTCTCCTGTCCTGGCTCGCCAACGTCGCGGGTCTGGCCCCCATCGTCGGCGCCTTTGCCGCCGGCCTCATACTGGAGGACGTTCACACCCGCGGTTTCGTCGACCGCGGCGAGCGCCCGCTGGAAGACCTCATCCATCCCATCTCGGGCTTCTTGGCCCCGGTCTTCTTCGTCCTCATGGGTCTGCGAACTGACTTGCGCTCATTTGCCACTCCCGGCGTCCTCGGCCTGGCCGCGGCGCTGACTCTGGTGGCGGTGCTGGGGAAGCAAGCTTGCTCGCTCGGGGTCTGGGGCCGGGGTGTCGATCGATTGACGATCGGTCTCGGCATGATCCCGCGCGGCGAGGTTGGGCTCATCTTCGCCAGCATCGGCGTCGGGCTCACCCTGGACGGCGCGCCGGTCATCGATCGCGGGACCTTCTCAGCGGTGGTGGTCATGGTGATCGTCACGACGCTGGTCACCCCCATCGCGCTGAAGTTCAGCCTGCGGCGCGCGGCGCGGAAGGCTTGAGCATCTCCGCACACGTGTGGCATGGACTTCTCTCGCGGTTGACTCTGGGAATGTGCCCGCAGAGAAGCGCGCCGCCGGGGCGGCCAGGATTGGTACACCCTCCCCTGCCCTCCCGTTTGATACCCCGGTGCTACCCAAGGCGCCGAAGGGCCATTCGCCGGCTCCCGGACGGGTTCGAAAACCCCCATCAAATCGCAAAGTTGTTTCGGTCGGGGCGGCCGGATTTGAACCGACGACATCCTGCACCCAAAGCAGGCGCGCTACCAACTGCGCTACGCCCCGTCCCCCGCCGCAAGCGGCGGAAGGCGAAAGATGATAGCAGAAAGTCCGCGTCTTCCCACATCGTGAGTGGAATTCGGAGTGGTTCCGGCGCCGGGCCTGTGGCCCTGATCCTTCGGGCGTGAAACCTTGCGCGAGGGGATAGGTATCAAGTCAGGGAGACGGCGGCGGCGCGCACGCCCGTGGGGCGACCGGGCGACCGCAGGTCGCCCCTTCCAAGGAAACAGGCCGGGCTGGTTTCTGGGCGTGTGACCGTCACCTCAACGACAGCTTCCCCCGCAGCTCGATCCGCTGCGCCGAGGAGCCGACCAGGACATCGAAGTCGCCCGGCGCTGCCTTCCATTGCTTGGCGGCTTCGTCGAAGTACGACAGCGCGCGACGGTCTAGCGTGATCGATACACGTTTACTTTCGCCGGGTTTCAGGCTGACCTTGGCGAATCCTTTCAGCTCCTTCACCGGCCGCAGCAGCGGGGCGTGGCTGTCGCCGACGTAGAGCTGGGCGACCTCGGCACCCTCGCGTTTGCCGGTATTGGTCAGATCGAACGCGACGTTCACCAAGCCATTCTCGGGCATCACAGCCGGCGTGACGGTCAGGCCGCTGTACTTGAAGGTGGTGTACGACAGACCGTGGCCAAACGGGAAGAGCGGCTTGGTCTTGGCCCGATCGAAGTGGCGGTAGCCGAGAAAGACGCCCTCGCGGTACGGGATCCGCTTGTCGGCCTGCGGGGCATAGCTGTGGAACACGGCACTGTCCTCAAATTGTCGCTCAAAGGTCGCCGGCAGTTTCCCCGACGGGCTGAAGTCGCCGAACAGGAGCTGCGCCAGCGCGGTCCCACCTTCCTGCCCGGGGTACCAGGCCTGCACGATGGCGCGGATGCCGTCCACCCATCGTGTCATGTCCACGCCACCGCCCGAGGTGATCGCAACGATAGTGTTCTTGTTGGCGCCGCGAACCATGTCGATGAGTTCGTCCTGACCGGCGGGGAGTTGGAAGGTTCGATCAAATCCTTCGCTCTCGTTGCTGGGGTCGAAGCCCGCCAGCACCACCGCGACATCGGCGGCGGCAGCCAGCGTCTTCGCATCCGGCTCGATAAGCTCGGCGACCTTGCGCACACCCATGCCCAGCCGCGCGTGATGGTCACGATGGACGTACTCGAGGCGAATCGGGTAGGCATGGCCGACCTGCAGCTTCAGCGTCGCAAGTCCGATCGGCTGCGGCTGCGCCTTGCGATCAGACACCAGCTTGCCATCGACGAACAGGCGATACTCATTGAGCCCGTAGCTGCTGGTGAAAAAGCGATACACGCCCGAGGTGGCCGGGATGAAGTACCCGGTCCAACGCGCCGAGCCCGCCTTGCCCTGCCCTGTAGGCCAGGCGTTCGGGCGATCCCAGGAAAAGCTCACGTGCTCGTCAATGCGGGTCAGTCCCGGGACGCCGCTCAGATCTAGGCTGTCGAAGTACTCGGCCTTCAGTCCTGGTTGCCCGCCCTTCGCGGCGGTGGCAAACACGCTGGTCTCGAAGATATCAGCCAGCGGCACCAGGCCTCGGCTCCAGGTCACGCGCGCGCTGCCCGCGAGAGCGTCGACCAACCCCTGCAAATAGCTCACGGCCACGAAAGGAGTCGCCTGCGCGCTGCCGCCGCCCACCGGCACGGCCGGGTACGCGTCCGGCCCGATCACCGCCACGGACTTGATCTTTGCCTTGGCAAGCGGCAGCCAATCGCCTTGGTTCTTGAGCAAGACCATGCTCGCCTGCGCGCTCTCCAGCGCGAGCTTGCGCCCTTCGGCGGGAAAGAGCGGCCAGGTCCGGTCGGTCTGCTCGCGATCCAGCCAGCCGAACCGGATCGCAGTACGCAAGATGCGCCGGACTTTGTCGTCGATGGTGGCGACCGAAACCTTGCCCTGCTTGATGGCCGGGATCAGGGTCGCCCGGTTCATGAACTTGCCCGACGGCATCTCCAGATCCAGGCCGCCGTTGGCCGCAGCCACCCCGTCGTAGGTGGCATCCCAGTCGGACATGATGATGCCGTCGAAGCCCCACTCCTGCTTCACCACCTGGTTGTTGAGGCGACCGTTCTCCGTCATGTGCACGCCGTTCACCAGATTGTACGAATCCATGATGACGCCCACTCGCGCTTCGCGCACAGCAGCCTCGAAGGTCGGCAGGTAGATCTCGCGCATGGTGCGCTCGTCCATCTCGGAGCTCGTGTGGTGGCGGTCGAACTCCGAGTTATTGCCCAGAAAGTGCTTGATGGTGGCGCTCACGCCTTGGGATTGGACGCCCTTGATGTAGGCGACCGCCGTCCGCGACGCGAGAAACGGGTCTTCGCCGAAGTATTCGAAATTGCGGCCGCACAGCGGCGTCCGGTAGATGTTCACAGCAGGAGCGAGGAGAAAGTGCACCCCGCGCGCCCGGGCGTCGCGGCCGAGCATCTCTCCCACGCGAAGGGCCAGATCCACGTCCCAGGACGCAGCCAGCGCAATCCCAGCCGCGTAGACCGTCGACGGGCCGCTCTTGCGAATCCCGATTGGTCCGTCGGCCATCTTGAGCTCCGGCAAGCCGAGGCGCGGGTTGGCCCGCACGTCGAATGCGTTGACCCCGCCGATGGTGTCGATCTTCTCCTCGAGGGTCATCTGCTTGAGGATCGCTTCCACGCGCTTTTCGGCATCGGCCCGCTTGGGCGCCGCCGCACGCACGGCCAGAAGAACGCCGGTGAGAGACAGGGTGGCGACCGCGAAAGAGTGCCCGATGTCCAGCATGGGACGATTTGCAGACAGCCCTACTGGAAGGCCTGGTGCCTCACTTGACGGTGACAGAGAAGTCGGTGGTCTGCAGCCCGACCCCGCCGCTCCAGATCTCGAACCCGGAGAAGACATTGGTGAGGCTCCAGGAATTCTGGACGTAGCCGCGCGTGACAGCGTCCTTGATGAACAGGTTGAGATCGAATGACAGCGAGTTGAGTTTCGTTTGCGCTACATATGAGACGCACGGCTTGCCATTCGAGGCGTTGTTCCCGTACCAGACGTTCCAGGTGTTGCCGGCTATCGGGCTCGATGTCGAGGCGATCATCGAACCGATGGGGTAGTTCCCGCTCGGCTTGTACAGCCAGACCATGAGATAGCCGCCGCTCGGGGTGGATGCCGCCGGATCACCCGCGCTGCTCGTGCTGAACCATACGTCATAGGCGGCGTTGTATGCCCCTGACACGCCGGCGTCGCTCCAAGTCCACGCAGTTTGTACGGTGCCGAGTGAACTCACCGCCTTGGGCAGGCCGCTGCCTGAGGTGTTGCGGTTTCCATTGGCGCCGATGAAGATGGAAGGATAGGAGGCCGGCGCGTTGTTGACCCCGGTGCCGTTCTGCACGGTCACCTTGAACTTCGTGCCGGTGCCGTAGGAGATCGTCTGGCCGGCAGTCGAGCCCCAGGCATTGTTCTGGACGATGTAGTCCTGGGCGTTGCACGTCACATGGGCCGTGTCGTACTGGCCGCTGAGGGTGCCCTGCCCCGTGGCCGCGCTGCAGCTACTGGTTGTGCCGACGCTGCCCGGGTCGATCACCGGCGCGATCTTGCTCACGCACACGTTGAACGCGCCGACCGACGCCGTGGTACTGCCCGCGGCAACCTGGATCTGCATATCGTACGGCGTGCCTGCGGTGCCCACGGTCTTCGAGCACGTAGGAGGCACAGCCTTCACCGCCCAGTCGGGGCACTCGGCGTCAGTGAGGCACACCCGCCCGGTCCATCCATTGGTGAATGCGGCAACCGAGACGAAGGGCGAAACCATGCCTGCCGTATTCGTACTTTGGGTGAAGCCGATGCGCACCTCGTTGCCCCCGCTGCTCCCGGTCAGTGTGATGTCGAAGCATTTCACAGGACCGCTGTAGACGCTCTTCACCGACGTGGCTCCGCTTGAGGTATTCAGTCCTAGGCCGATGCCGCAGCCCCATTTCACGTAGGTCGGGTCAACGACCGTGGCGCCGCTGATGCAGCAACCCGCGGGCAGCGAGCAAAGCGGGTTCGCCGGTTTACACGTCAACGACGTGTCCTGGTACATGTAGAACGATCCCTGGAGCTGGATGTTGGGGTTCAAGGTGGGGTCCGAGTCACAGATCAACGTCTTACCAGTCACCAGATTCGTCACGTCCGGAACGCAGGCCGGGGCGGTCGAGGAACTGGCGGTGACGCCGCCTGAGCTGCCGCCGGAGGCGGCGACGGTGGTGCCACCTGAGTTACCGCCCCGGCCAGCGGGGTTTCCAGCAGGTGCGCTGGTGCTCGAACTGGCAGGCGTGCCGCCTGCCGCAGGGGTTCCACCCGCAGGCTGCGAGGTTCCACCGTTCCCGCCCGATCCCGCCGGCTTCAGAGCGCACCCCCCTACGAACAGCAGTGTGAGGAGCGTGCGTCGTGACAGTCTAAACATAGAAGGCCTCCTGGAAATTGCCGGCCTCGTGAGTCCGGATCGAGTCTTTGAAGGATGCCACACCTTCCCAGCCAAGCCAAACGCCAGCCTCGGGTTTTGGCCGAAAAGCATCGAGCCGCGCTAGAGACCTGCGTTTCGCTGCCGGCAATTCTCGGTAGGCGCGCCATGCAGGTCAGTCTCTGCTAGTCTTGCTCCCCTCGGAGGCGAACATGCCCATCAGGAGTGACTGGGTTACCTACGGCGAGCACAGTGGCTATCTGGCCTGGCCCG
>Ga0302321_100003809_pt1 | contig 13002 bp, 5 predicted proteins | sample Fen_T0_1_FD_202505 | JGI IMG/M metagenome (GOLD analysis project Ga0302321, IMG submission 202505) | Peat permafrost microbial communities from Stordalen Mire near Abisko, Sweden - Fen_T0_1 | ecosystem: Environmental > Terrestrial > Soil > Wetlands > Permafrost | place: Sweden: Abisko...
AACCGGATCCGCGCCGCGACGAACGCGCCCCGCGGCAACATGCGCCGCGTTCACACGGCCCCCGCGATCATGCACCGCGCGAACATGCACCGCGCGAGCATGCGCCGCGCGAGCATTCGCCGCGCGGACACGGCGGAAGCCGGCCGCAGCACGGCGGGTCGCGTCCGCAGCACGGCGGCGCTCCCCGGCACTCGGGCGGCGGAAGGCCGCACGCAGGGCCGCGCACCCATGGACCGACTCATGCCCGTCCGCATGCGCCGGCGAAACCGCACTCCGCGCCGCGCCCGCAGGGGCCGGCTCGCTCGCACGGCAACTCATTGCCGCCGCCCAAGCACCGCAACGAACGCGGCTTCGGGACCGGCGTCTAGCGCGCGGCCGTATACTCGGGGGCGATGCTCCCCGGCTTCGCGCTTCTCTGCATCGGCGCGCTGGATTTCAACCGCGACGTGCGGCCGATCCTCGCCGACCGCTGCTTTCGCTGCCACGGGCCCGATGCAGGCGCGCGCAAGCGCGAACTGCGCCTCGATCTCGAGGAGGGCTCGCGCGCGCTCTTGAAGGACGAGAAGCGCGCGATCGTGCCGGGCGATCTCGCACGCAGCGAGCTCGCGCGGCGCATCCGGTCGCAGGACCAGGACGAGGTCATGCCGCCGCCTTCGCTCAATCGTCCGCTCTCGGAGAAGGAGCAGGCGCTCCTCTTGCGCTGGGTCGCGGAGGGCGCGAAGTACGAGCCGCATTGGGCCTTCGTCGCGCCGAAGTACGTGCCCGGCACGATCGACACGCTCGTGCGCGCGCGGCTTGCCGAGGAGGGTCTGCAGCAGAACCCCGAGGCGGAGCGCGCGACGTTGCGGCGCCGCGCGGCGCTCGTGTTGACCGGCCTGCCGCCCACGGCCGACACCGGCGAGGACTACGAACGCTTCGTCGATGGACTGCTTGCTTCGCCGCGCTTCGGCGAGCACATGGCTTCGGCCTGGCTCGACGCGGCGCGCTTCGCGGACACGTTCGGCTACCAGTCGGACTGGGAGTGCAACCTCTGGCCCTGGCGCGACTGGGTCATTGCGGCCTTCAACGCGAACATGCACTACGACGAGTTCATCCGCGAACAGCTCGCGGGCGACCTGCTCCCGAACGCGACGAAGGAGCAGCGCATCGCGACCGCGTTCAACCGCCTGCATCGGCTCACGAACGAGGGCGGCTCGATCGACGAGGAGTTCCGGCAGGAGGCGGTCGCCGATCGCGTGCAGACCTACGGCACGGCCGTGCTCGGCCTGACGGTCGAGTGCGCGCGCTGCCACGACCACAAGTACGACCCGATCCGCCAGCGCGACTTCTACACGCTCGGTTCGTTCTTCGGCGCGATCGACGAAGCGGGCACGTATGCGTACTCGATCCATGCGACGGCGCGGCCAGCGCTGAGGCTCTCGAGCGCGGAGCAGGATGCGGAGCTCGCGAAGCGTCATGCGGCCGTGGTCGCGGCCGAGGATGCCTTCGCGAAGTCGCCGAAGGAGCGCGCGCTGCCCGCGCCGCTGAAGAGCTACCCGCTCGAGGGCGCGATCGACGGACCGGTTGGGAAGGCGACGCATCTCGACGGCGACAGCGGCCCGTCGCTGGGCGACATGCCGGCCTTCAAGCGCTGCGATCCGCACAGCCTCGTGTTCTGGATGCGCTGTCCGGACAAGAAGGCGCGTGCGACCGTGCTGCACACGAGCACGTTCACGATCGAGACCGACCAGCAGGGCTACCAGCTGATGCTCGAGGACGGACATCTCGCCTGGCAGGTGATCCACTTCTGGCCGGGATCCGCGGCGGCGATCCGCACGAGCGAGGAGTTCCCGCTCGGGAAGTGGGTCGAGGTCGCGCTCACCTACGACGGTTCGTCACGAGCTTCGGGGCTGCACATCTATCTCGACGGCGCCGAGGCGAAGAGCGAGCTCGTGCGCGACCACCTCGACGGTCCGGCCGACGTGCACTCGTTCCAGATCGGTTTCCGCGATCGCGATCTAGGTTTCAAGAACGGCGACGTCGACGAACTGCGCGTCTACGACCTCGAGTTGAGCGGCGCGGAGGTGGCGCGCATCCACCAGCCCGGCGCGACTGTTGCCGAGGTCGTGAGCGCGTCAGCCGAGGCGAAGGCGCTGCGCGATGCGCGCGCTTCCGAGCAAGAGCTGCTCGAGTCGATCCCCGAGCTGATGGTGATGGAGGCGACAGCGTACCCGCGAGCGGCGTACCTCTTGACGCGCGGCGCCTACGACCAGCCCGACAAGCAGCAGCCGGTCGCGCCCGAGCACGCGCTCGATGCGCTGCTGCCCTTCGATGCGAGCTGGCCGCACGATCGGCTCGGACTCGCGGACTGGACACTCGATCCGAAGAACCCGCTCACCGCACGCGTCGAGGTCAATCGCCTCTGGGCGCAGTGCTTCGGCCGCGGCCTCGTCGCGACGCAGGAGAACTTCGGCACGCAGGGCGAGTTCCCTTCGCACCCCGAGCTGCTCGACCGGCTCGCACTCGACTTCGTGCAGAGCGGCTGGGACGTGAAGGCGCTGCTGAAACGCATCGTGCTCTCCGCGACGTTCCGCCAGAGCTCCGACGCGACGGCCGAGAAGCTCGAGAAGGATCCCGAGAACCGGCTCTACGCGCGCGGGCCGAGCGTGCGGCTCTCGGCCGAGATGCTGCGCGACCAGGCACTCGCGGCCTCGGGCCTCATCGCGGAGAAGCTCGGCGGTCCGAGCGTGAAGCCCTGGCAACCGCCGGGCCTGTGGGAGGACGCGGGCGCAAGCGGCGGCAGCTACGCGCCCGACACGGGCGAGAGCGCGCACCGCCGCAGCCTCTACACCTTCCGCAAGCGCACCGCTCCGCCGCCCGACATGCTGCTCTTCGATGCCGGCAGCCGCGAGAAGTGTCTCGCGCGGCGGCAACCGACGAACACGCCGCTGCAGGCGCTGGTGCTGCTCAACGATCCGGTCTTCGTCGAATGCGCGCACGCACTCGCCGAACGCGCCACGAAGGAAGTGGGCGAGGACGCGAGCGCGCGCCTGCGCTTCTGCTTCCGCGAGCTCGCCGGGCGCGAGCCGCGCGCAAAGGAGCTCGAGGCGCTTCGCGGCCTCTGCGAGCATGAGTCGCTGACGCTCGTGTGCTCGACGATCCTGGCCTCCGATGCCGCGGTGACCTGCCGATGAACCCCACACGCCGCCTCTTCCTCGGTGCTTCCGCGCTCGGCCTCGGTGCGCTGGCGCTCGATTCGATCGCGCGTGCCTCGGGCCAGGAGCCGCTGCGCGGTCCGCACCACCGGCCCAAGGCCAAGCGCGTCATCTATCTGTTCCAGTCGGGCGGTCCTTCGCAGTTCGAGACCTTCGATCGCAAGCCGCTCTTGCGCGAGAAGCACGGACAAGAGCTCCCTGATTCGGTGCGCCAAGGCCAGCGCCTGACCGGCATGAGCGGCAACCAGGCGACGCTGCCGCTCGCGGGCTCGTTCACCGACTTCAAGCAGCACGGCAAGTGCGGCCGCTGGATCAGCGATCTGCTCCCGCACACGGCGAAGATCGCCGACGAGCTGTGCGTCGTGAACACCATGTTCACCGAGGCGATCAACCACGATCCCGCGATCACGTTCTTCTGCACCGGTCACCAGCAGCCCGGCCGGCCTTCGATGGGCTCGTGGCTCTCGTACGGACTCGGGAGCAGCAACGCGAACCTGCCTGCCTTCATCGTGCTCGTCTCGAAGGACGCGCCGCGCGACCAGCCGCTCTACTCGCGCCTGTGGGGCTCGGGCTTCCTGCCGAGCGAGCACCAGGGCGTGCAGTTCCGCGCGGGCAAGGAGCCGGTGCTGTTCCTGGCGAACCCCGAGGGCGTCTCGGGCGACTCGCGCCGCGCGATGCTCGACACACTCGCGGCGCTCGAGCGCGACCAGAAGGAGCACACGCTCGATCCCGAGATCGACGCGCGCATGGCGCAGGCCGAGATGGCCTGGCGCATGCAGGCGAGCGTGCCCGAGGCGACCGACGTCACGGGCGAACCCGAAGAGACCTTCCAGCTCTACGGCGAGTCGGCGCGCACGCCGGGCACGTACGCCGCGAACTGCATCCTCGCGCGGCGCATGGTCGAGCGCGGCGTGCGCTTCGTGCAGCTCTTCCACCAGGGCTGGGACCAGCACGGCGGACTTCCGAACGGCATCAAGAACCAGTGCGCGCAGACCGACCAGGCCTCGGCGGCGCTGGTCACCGACTTGAAACGGCGCGGATTGCTCGAGGACACGCTCGTCGTCTGGGGCGGCGAGTTCGGTCGCACCGCGTACTGCCAGGGCAAGATGACCGCCGACGACTACGGCCGCGACCATCATCCGCGCTGCTTCTCGATCTGGATGGCGGGCGGGGGAGTGAAGGCCGGCTACGCGCACGGCAAGACCGACGACTACGGCTACAACATCGTCGAGGGCGGCGTGCACGTGCACGACCTGCACGCGACCATGCTCGAACTGCTCGGGATCGAGCACGAACGGCTCACGTACAAGTTCCAGGGGCGCTACTTCCGGCTCACGGACGTATCCGGGAACGTGGTGCGCGAGCTGATCGCGTAGATCAGCCGATGCGCAGCGCCTGAGCGAAAGCGCTCGGAGACCTCGACGCGCGGATCCTGGTTACAAGCCGCGGCGATCGGAGTAGGCTCACTTCCTCCCCGGCTTCCCCAGATCCGCTGAACTCCAGAAGTGAGGCTGTCTGCCGTGATCTTCAACTCGCTGACGTCGTTCTTCCGCGTGGCTCGTTCCTCGCCGCGCTCTCTCCTGCTCCGCCTCGCGTGCGCCTCGGCCGCGATGCTCTGTGTGGGATTGCTTCCCGCGCGGGCCCAGTCGCGCCTGGTCGGCATAGGCGTGGATGTCTTCGACAGCCAGTGGAACCAACAGCCGTTCGTCGAGATCTCCGCCGGTGGGCACACGCTCGCCCGGCGTGCGGACGGAACCGTTGTCGGATTCGGATGGAACTACTTCGGCAATTGCGCGACGCCCGCGGCACCGGCAGGCCTCACTTACGTCGAGATCGCGGCCGGGGTCCTGCACTCGCTCGGAAGGCTCAGCGACGGCAGCCTAGTCGGGTGGGGTTGGCCGCAGTGGGGGGAGAGCATGATCCCGCCGCTTCCGGCAGGGCTGACGTATGTCGAGATCGCCCAGGGCTACGAGTTTGTGCTCGCACGTCGCAGTGACGGGACCGTCGTGGCCTGGGGCAACAACGGAACCGGCCAGTGCAACGTGCCCGCGTTGCCGCCGGGGCTCGCCTATGTGGAGGTCGCCGCCGGCGGAATGCACTCGCTCGCGCGGCGCAGCGACGGCAGCGCCGTCGCCTGGGGCTACAATAACGGGGGCCAGTGCAATGTGCCGGCTCTGCCCCCGGGTCTCGCATACGTCGGAATCGCGGCGGGCGACAGCCACTCGGTAGCTCTCCGCAGTGACGGCTCTGTAGTGGCCTGGGGCGGGAACACATTCGGCCAGTGCAACGTGCCGCCTCCGCCTGCGGGCCTAGTCTATGTGGAAGTCTCGGCCAACTACTTGCATACCCTTGCGCGCTTGAGCAACGGGACGATCGTGGCGTGTGGATCCAACCTCAGCGGCGAGTGCAATGTGCCGGTCTTGCCGGCGGGACTCACCTACACCGCCATTGCCGCGGGTGTGAACCAGTCTGTGGCACTGCGCAGCGACGGCCGCATGGTCACCTGGGGCAACAATACGGAGTTCCAGTGCAATGTGCCCTCGGCGCCGCCGGGACTCGCCTACGAGCAGCTGTCGACGGACGGCGCTCACTTGCTTGCACGGCTCAGCGACGGCTCGGTGATCGCATGCGGAGGCAACAGCAAGGGCCAATGCATCGTGCCGCCGCCGCCCGCAGGCACGGACTACGTCGAGATCGCGGCGGGTTACGAGTTCTCGCTCGCGCGGGTCAGCAACGGCGATGTGATCGCGTGGGGCGACAATACTCGAGGCCAATGCAGTGTGCCCGCGTTGCCGCCTGGGCTGACTTACGTCGGCATCGCAGCGGGGAGTGATCATGCTCTCGCTCGGCGCAGCGACGGCTCCGTCACCGCGTGGGGCGACAATACTCAAGGCCAGTGCTACGTGCCCTCGCTCCCAGCGGGGCTCAGCTACGTCGAGATCGCCGCCGGAGCGGCACACTCGTTGGGCCGCCGCAGCGACGGCACGGTCGTGGCCTGGGGCACCAACGGATTCGGCCAGTGCAACGTGCCCGCGCTCCCGGCCGGGATCCACTACACGGGAATCGCGGCGGGAAGCCAGCACTCCCTCGGTCTGCGCAGCGATGGCACGATCGTGGGCTGGGGAAGCAATCAGTCCGGCCAGTGCACGGTGCCAGCGGCGCCGCCCGGGCTCTCGTACATCGAGATCCGCAGCGGGGCCTACCACAACATCGCCCGACTCAGCGACCGAACGCTCGTGGCCTGGGGCACCAACGGATTCGGCCAGTGCAACGTGCCCGTCTTCCCCGCCGGGCTCGAGTGCGTCGAGTTCAGCGCGGGCGGCGCGTCCGGCGGACCGGACGTCCTGCGCATCGAGACGGTCGCGGTGCCGTTCTGCTTTGGCGACGGGAGCTCGGTCGCCTGTCCTTGCGCGAACAGCGGTCTCACGGGCCACGGCTGCGAGAACTCCGCGGCCACGGGCGGTGCGCAGTTGAGCGCGAGCGGCTGGTCGAGCCTCTCGAGGGATACGCTGCAGTTCAACTCGTCCGCCGAGCTGCCGAGCGCACTGAGCATCGTGTTGCAGGCCAACGCCGCGATTCCCGCCGTGAACTTCGGCGATGGCCTGCGTTGTCTCGGAGGCAGCTTGAAGCGCCTCTACGCGCACAACGCCGTCAATGGGAGCGTGAGCGCGCCGCAGGGGAGCGACTCGAGTGTGTCGGCGCGCTCGGCGTTCCTCGGCGACGTGATCGCTCCTGGGTCCACGCGCCACTACCAGATCTACTACCGCGATCCCGATCCGTCCTACTGCGCAGCGCCGCTGGGAGCCACGTTCAACGTCTCGAACGCGCTCACGGCCTACTGGACCGACTGAACGACGGCTCTGTGTGTTACGGCCGCATCCTAGTCGCGCTCGCGATTGTGCACCGGGACAGCGTCGCCTCGGTGAGAACTGCCCGTAACCGAGGATTGCGCGTACCCTAGGTTCGGCATGAACCTCAGCCCGGCCCTGCGCATCCTGCTCTCGCTCCTTGCCTGCACCGCACTCTCCGCTCGGGAGGCGCTCGCGCAAACACGCAGCATCGGGTGGGGGATCGAGGTCTTCGACTCGAGCTTCAGCGGCGAGCACTTCACCACGCTCGCGGCGGCCACGCGCCACACGCTGGCCGTGCGCGGCAACGGCACGATCGCGGCCTTCGGATTCAACGGCAGCAGCGAGTGCGAGGTGCCGGCGCTTCCGCCGGGTCTCTCCTACCGCGCGGTCGCGGGCGGCCACCATCCCGACTACGGCCTCTCGCTCGCGTTGCGCAGCGACGGGAGCATCGTCGGCTGGGGCAGCAACTTCCTCGGGCAGTGCGATGCTCCGGCGCTGCCTGTGGGTTTGACCTATCTCTCGGTCTCGGCGGGCAGCCTGCACGGAGCGGCCGTGCGCAGCGATGGTGAGCTCATCTGCTGGGGCGACAACAGCTACGGCCAGTGCAATGTGCCGCCGCTCTTCGGCGGTCTCACGTACATCGCGGCCGCGGCCGGCGGAACGCACACGCTGGCGCTGCGCAGCGACGGCGTCGTGCTCGCCTTCGGCTGGAACTTCTATGGCCAGTGCAACGTGCCCGTGCTGCCTCCGGGCGTGTTCGTCGTGCAGGTCGCGGGCGGTCTCGATCACAGCATCGCGCGCCTCAACACCGGCAGCGTGATCGCCTGGGGCGACGACACCTACGGTGAGTCCAGCGCGCCGCTTCCGCCGCCCGGACTCACGTACACCGACATCGCCGCGGGTGCGGTCCACAGCCTGGGCGTGCTGAGCGACGGATCGGTGGTCGCGTGGGGCGACAACAGCAGCAGCCAATGCGTCGTGCCGGCTCCGCCCGCAGGCCTCGCGTATGTGCAAGTCGGCGGCGGCTGGGCCTACAGCGTCGCGCGCCTCTCGAACGGCCTCGTCGTCGGCTGGGGCTCGAACGGCTTCGCGCAGCGTCCGCTGCCGCTCACTTTGTCGACTCCGGCTTCGACCGGCATCGCCGCCGGCCTGTACCACAACCTCATCGCGCGCAGCGACGGAGCGATCATCGCGTTCGGCGACGACACCTATGGGGAGTGCGTCCCGCCGCCGTTGCCCGCGGGGCTCGCGTACCTCGAGGTCGCCGCCGGTCTGACGCACTCGGCGGCGCTGCGCAGCGATGGCAACGTGCTCGCCTTCGGCGACAACGGCTACCTGCAGTGCAACGTGCCGCCTCCGCCTCCGGGCCATCACTACGTCGAGGTCGCGGCCGGCGAGGTGCACACGCTCGCGCGTCTCGACGACGGCAACGTCGTCGGCTGGGGCGAGAACAGCGTGGGCCAGTGCAACGTGTTGCCGCTCCCGCCGGGGCTCACTTACGTGCAGCTCGCGGGCGGCGGGGCGCACACGCTCGCGCGCCGCAGCGACGGCTCGGTCGTCGCATGGGGCTCGAACTTCTACGGCCAGTGCAGCGTGCCGGTGCTGCCGCCCGGCACGAGCTACGTCGCGATCGCGGCGGGCACGTCGCACTCGGTCGCGATCCGCAGCGACGGCATGGCCGTGGCGTGGGGCTGGAACACGTCGGGGCAGTGCAACGTGCCCGCCTTGCCGCCGGGGTTGATCTACACCGCAGTCGCGGCGGGGAGTGCGCACACGCTTGCGCTGAGGAGCGATGGGAGTGTCGTCGCGTGGGGTGCGGATGCGTACCACCAGTGCGAGGTGCCCGTGTTACCCGCGGGCATGTCGTACCACGCGATCGCGGCGCACGGATACCGGAGCATCGCGACGCTCGGTTCGCAGTACTCGTCCTTCTGCTTCGAGGGCGCGGGCGCGTTGCCCTGTCCGTGCGGGAATGCAGGCAGCGCCGGGCACGGCTGCGAGAACTCGAGCTCGAGCGGCGGCGCGATCCTCGGCCTCGCGGGCGAGGCGAGTTTGTCGGCCGACACGCTCTCGCTCACGTCGTCGGGAGAACTGGCGCAGGCACTGAGCATCCTGCTGCAAGGCACGAACTCGGTCGCGCCGGTCGCGTTCGGCGACGGAGTGCGCTGTGTCGGCGGGGTTCTGAAGCGCCTGTATGTGAGCCATGCGGTCAACGGCACGGTCAGCCTGCCGCCCGCGGGGAGCTGGTCGATCTCCACACGCTCCGCGCAGCTTGGCGACACGATCCAGCAAGGCTCGACGCGCTACTACCAAGTCTACTACCGCGACCCCGACGCGAACTTCTGCCCGGCGCCGCAAGGCAGCACGTTCAACATCTCGAACGGCCTCGCGGTGCAGTGGGGCGGCTGATCGGAATGGAACGCGCACCGAGCGCTTGCGCTCGCTGCGCGTCGCGTCGCGAGCGGTGGGGCTCTCACGTGTGAACGGCACAGCGTTTGAACTCGAGGTTCCACGCTTCCCCGGCGGTCCCGTTCCACGGAAGATCCAACGAATGCCGCGCTGTCTGCTCCCTTCCATCCATATCCCTGCCCTCTCCCTGCTCGCGCTTGCCAGTTTCGGCGCTCCTGTTCCGTCCGCGCTGGCCCAGACGCGCCTCGTCGGTTGGGGCCGGCAGTGTTTCGACAGTCGCTGGAACGACGAGCCGCTGAGCGAGATCGCCGCCGGGCCGGCACACGCGCTCGCGGTCCGCAGCGATGGTTCGCTGGTCGCGTGGGGCGACAACACGTATGGCGAGTGCAGTGTGCCGGCGCTTCCCGCGGGACTGCACTACTCGGGCGTCACGTCGGGCAGTGGATTCGGACTCGCCCTGCGCAGCGACGGAACCGTGAGCGCGTGGGGCGACAACACCTATGGCCAGCTCGGCGTTCCGCCGACTCCTCCCGGGGTCTCCTACGTGCAGCTCTCGGCCGGAATCGGCCACGTGCTCGGGCTGCTGAGCAATGGCCTCGTTGCGGCCTGGGGCGATGGAGCCTCCGGTGACTGCGTGGTTCCGGCCGCGCCGCCCGGACTTTCGTACGTCGAGGTCGCGGCGGGCATGTACTTCTCGATCGCGCGCCTCAGCGACGGCAGCGTGGTCGCGTGGGGAGACAATTCCGCGGGCCAGTGCAACGTGCCGCCGCCTCCGGCTGGAACGAGCTATGTCGAGATCGCAGCCGGCATGTCGTACGCGCTCGCGCGTCTCAGCGACGGCAAGGTAGTCGCGTGGGGAGACGACTCCGTGGGCCAGAGCAATGTGCCGCCTCCGCCCGCGGGCACGAGCTACGTCGAGATTGCGGCCGGCGGCACGCACTCGGTCGCGCGACTCAGCAACGGTTCCGTGGTCGCCTGGGGCAGCAACAACTCGGGCGAGTGCGACGTGCCCGCGCTGCCGCCGGGTCTGCTTTACGATGCGGTCTCGGCCGGCTACTCGTACACACTCTTGCAGCGCAGCGACGGCAAGCTGATCGCCTTCGGCGACAGCAGCAGCAGCCAGTGCAATGTGCCGCGGTGTCCGCAGGGAACGAGCTGCGTGGAGCTCGCGCCTGGTTTCTCGTTCAACGTCGCGCGGCTCAGCGACGGCACGCTCATGGCTTGGGGCACGAACTACCAGGGCGAGTGCAACGTCTTCCCGCCGCCCGCGGGCCTGGGCTACGTCGAAGTCTCCGCCGGCTACGAGCACGCGCTCGGCCGCTTGAGCGACGGCAGCGTGGTCGCGTGGGGCGCGAACTTCGCCGGACAGTGCAATGTTCCCGCGCTGCCCGCGGGCCTCGCGTACGTCGAAATCTCCGCCGGCCTCCAGCACTCGGTCGCGCGCCGCAGTGACGGTACGGTCGTCGCGTGGGGGCACGACTACTCCGGACAGTGCGATGTGCCGGCGCTGGCACCCGGGCAGAGTTACGTCGAGATCGCGGCCGGGACGGACCACACGCTCGCGCGGCGCAACGACGGGACGGTCGTGGGATTCGGCGACAATACCTACGGCCAATGCAGCGTTCCGGTGGCTCCGCCCGGACTCGTCTACGTGCAGATCTCCGCGGGCGCCATTCACTCGCTCGGACGTCTCAGCGACGGAACTGTCGTCGCTTGGGGCGACAATTCCTGGGGACAGTGCAGCGTGCCGCAACTCCCGCCCGGACAGACCTACGTCGACATCTCGGCCGGCAGCGTGCACTCGCTCGCGCGCCTCTCCGACGGCACGCTGCTCGCGTGGGGCAACCAGAGCTACGGGGAGTGCACGCTTCCCAACGTGCAGGGCTTCGACTTCCTCGAGTTCGCGGCCCAGGGCTCCGATCGCAGCGTCGCGTTGCTCGAGCCCGGCATCCAGTCCTTCTGCCTGGGCGACGGGAGCGCAGCTGCGTGTCCGTGCGCGAATAGCGGAGTTACCGGACACGGCTGCGAGAACTCCGCCACGACGGGCGGTGCGAGACTCTCGGCGAGCGGGGTGCCGCTCTTGCCGGCGGACAGCGTGCACCTGACGAGTTCAGGAGAACTGCCGAATTCCTTGAGCATCGTTCTGCAGGGCAATGCCGCGATCACGCCTCTGAGCTTCGGCGACGGCGTGCGCTGTGTGGGCGGGATCCTGAAGCGCCTCTATGTGCACAACGCCGTCGGCGGGGTGATGAATGCGCCGCAGGCAGGCGAGCTCTCGATCTCCGCACGCTCGGCCGCGCTCGGTGCTCCGATCGCGCCGGGCGACACGCGCTACTACCAGGTCTACTACCGCGATCCGGTCACGAGTTTCTGCGCGGCCCCACAGGGCAACACGTTCAACATCTCGAACGGGCTCGCGGTGCAATGGGGGGGATGACCCTGCGCGGTGCGCGAATTCGTGGGAAGATAGAGAGGCACTTCCGGTCCAAGGGGCCCCCGTCCTCGAAGCATGGAAGGCCACTCGCCTTGCAGCCCCCCCTGATCCTCGCCGCGTTCCTGCTCTTCTGCGCCGCCTCTGCGTCCGCTGCTGCTCCCGGCGACACGCGCGTGATCGGCTGGGGGGCGCATGTCTTCGACAGCAACCACGCCAGCGCTTCCTTCGTCGGTGTCGCCGCCGGGACGAGCGCCTCGGCCGCGATCCGTCCGGACGGGACCGCGGTCGCGTGGGGCATGAACTTCGACGGCTCGTGCTCGGTCCCGGCTCCAGGGAGCGGCCTTCACTTCGTCGAGCTCGCGCTGGGCGAGCTGCACATGCTCGGGTTGCGCAGCGACGGAACGCTGCTCGCCTGGGGCTCGAACTTGAACGGCGAGTGCAACGTGCCGGCCCTGCCGCCTGCGACTAGCTTCGTGGAGGTCGCCGCGGGGACGGGCTTCTCGCTCGGCCGCGCGAGCGATGGCAGCGTGGTCGCGTGGGGTGACAACAGCGCCGGGCAGTGCAATGTGCCGCCGCTGCCGGCGGGCCTGCGCTATGTCGGTATCGCAGCCGGGCTGTTGCACGCTCTCGCACTGCGCAGCGATGGCGTCGCGGTCGCGTGGGGTGTGAATTCCTTCGGCCAGTGCAACGTGCCCGCGGCTCCGCCCGGCCTCGCGTACGTCGCGGTGTCCGGCGGGTTCGGTCACAGCGCGGCGCTGCTCAGCGACGGCAGCCTCGTCGCCTGGGGCTGGAACAGCTTCGGCCAGTGCAACGTGCCCGCGCCGCCGCCCGGCCTCGCGTACGTCGAGGTGGAGGCGGGCGGATACCACACGACCGCGCGGCTCAGCGACGACACGCTCGTCGCCTGGGGCGACAACAGCTGGGGCGAGTGCAACATCCCCGCTTTGCCGCCGGGTTCGCACTACAGCGCGGTCTCCTCGCACGGCTTCCACACGCTTGCACTGCGCAGCGACGGGCGCATCCTCGCCTGGGGCGCGAATCACACCTCGCAGTGCAACGTCCCCGCAGCGCCGAGCGGCCAGCCCTATGCCGAACTCGAGGCGGGCGGGCAATA
>Ga0302321_100003810_pt1 | contig 13002 bp, 16 predicted proteins | sample Fen_T0_1_FD_202505 | JGI IMG/M metagenome (GOLD analysis project Ga0302321, IMG submission 202505) | Peat permafrost microbial communities from Stordalen Mire near Abisko, Sweden - Fen_T0_1 | ecosystem: Environmental > Terrestrial > Soil > Wetlands > Permafrost | place: Sweden: Abisko...
GCATCGGCCGGCGGCGCTGGCGGTGTCGGTGTGCTCAGTGCGCCAGGCGACACCGGTCGAGCCGGCAGGCGCGGCCACGCCAATGTAGGAGGCGCTGGCGGCGCAGGCGGTACTGTCGGAGTCCACGGCAGTGGCGGCAAGGGCGGCAAGGGCTACGGAGCAGGCGGCGGCGGCTCGGGCGGCGACAGCGTTGTGAGTCACGGCGGTGGCGGTGGCGGTGGCGGCGGCGGCGGCATCGGTGCAGGGCTGCTCGCAGGCGACGGATCGAACGGAGCCGGAACCGGCGGCGCTGGAGCACCCGGCATTGTGATCGTAACTACTTGGTGTTCTAACAAGTAACTGGTCAAGGAGCCAATTTTGCACGAGAACGACAGCGCAGCGCGTTTGCCGATCGCGTTAACGCGTCATCACAACCTATACGTGCCGACACAGTGGACCGCAGAGGAGACCACTTGGGGGGCGCTGGTCGAGCAGATCCAAGTTGCCGGGCATCGACAGGACATAGTCAAAGAAAACGCGCCGTTGATATCCCTGTACGCGCTACGACCCGGGGGCAAGCGCTGCAACGAAGATATACTTTCCGTGAGTGGGCTGTGCCTGGACTTTGATGACAAGCCTCTGGACGCAGTGTTAGAAGCGGTTGAAAAGTTCCAAGCTGAAAATGTGGCGGTGTTGGCTTACACCACCTGGAAACACGGGACAACGCTCCCGCTTGAACGCTGGCGGTTGATCGTCCCGTTCGCTGCGCCGATCGCCCCCCAGTACTACGATCAGCTTTTAGCGTACGTATGGGCGCATTTTGCAGAGCATGCAGACCGGGACGCAGACGGCGTTTCAAGGGGATTTTTCGTGCCAAGCGCGCACCCTGCGCGGCTTGAACACGCCAGCATGTTCGCCCTGCCCGGCGGCGGGCTACCAGTCTCGCACGTGCCGGTCGTGCCTGTGCGCGCGATTGTTCCCGCAGCAGCGCCAGCGCAGCCTGTGCGCTTCGTGCAGATCGACACCTGGGAAATGCTTGCACGTCGCATGCAGAAGCACAGCTCCGCCAAAACAGTGGAGCTTGGCAACCGTCTCAAAAACGTGCTGCTCGGTGCACCGTTTGCGCAACCGACCGAGCGCGATGTAATCCTGTGGGACTTGGTGTCTGCCGCCGTGCGCGCGTACCCGGACGTAAGTCAGGATGCAATTTGGGAGTTGTTCAAACACAGCATTGAGCGCATGGCAACAGAGCACCCGGAAGGGGCGAAAACTGAGCACGACGTGCGGGAAAAAGTTGAACGCGCGCGCGGGCAAGTTGACGCGGAAGCCGACAAGCACATGCCATACGATCGCAAGGATGCGATTAAACAGGCATTCGGCTGCGAGCGAGACGCTCCTTACACAGCGGATGAGCTCGCAAACATCCAGGAAAAAACCGGGCTTTCCGCGCTGCAGTTGGAGCGCTCTTGGATCTTGCAACACGATAGTGACTACTACCTAATCAGCCACAATGGGCGCTTGGTGACAACACAGCGTGAAGCCTTGCTCAATACGTGCCGTGTGGTATTATCCCCGGCACCGATCGATCTGCATGTGATCGACAAGACCGGCCGCCGGCTAAAAAACGTGGGTGAATTGCTCGAGGCGCACAGCCTCCCGATCACTGAGGTGCGTCGGTCGCTGATCGCCAAAGCGCCCGTGTTCGATCTGCCGCGGCGTGCAATCACCCTGCCAACCTGTGCCGCCCGCAACATCACGGCGCATTACTCGCAAGACATAGACGACTGGCTTGCGTGCCTCGCTGGGCAACGGTACCTCGACTTGATTCGCTGGCTTGGGCAAGTGCCTGATCTCACTTACCCGCTCGCCGGGCTCGTATTAACCGGGCCGAAATCAGTCGGGAAAAGCCTGCTCGCCAATGGGCTCAGCCGCCTGTGGTGCACGACCGGACCGAGTAAATTATCCGAAGCTATGGGCGGCTTTAACGCAACTCTTGAGCGCTGCCCGTTCTGCCACGCAGACGAAGCGGAAATCCCGAAAGATGCACGCGGCGTAGAACGTACTGGGGAATTGCGAGAATTCGTGCAATCTACCGCGCGGCTTGTGAATGAAAAGTTCCGCAGGCAGGTTACGCTCGAAGGCGCTGCGCGGTTGCAGATCAGTGCGAACAACGAAAACGTTTTTGCAATGCAAGCGGCATTGACAGACCACGACGTCAACGCAATCGCCGAACGGTTCACGCACATCCGGTGCAACCCTCTTGCGGCCGAGTACCTCGAATCCAAGGGCGGCCGAGACGGAGTGGAAGACTGGATTGCTGGCGATGCGCTGCCCGCCCACGTGATGTGGCTGGCTGAGCAATACGGCAATATGCGGCGCGGCCGGTTCGGCATCGAGTCAGACGAAGCGACTGACTTGACGGACACATTGGCGGTAGGCAGCGGCGTGCGATCGAACATCTGTGAGCTGGTCGTGCGTGTGCTAAGCAGTCCGGAACCGCTGGCGGACGGCGCATTTGTGATCGGCAGGGAGCTGGTCGTGCACCTCGATTGGATTCTTAAGCACTGGGAGCTTGTGATCGGCAAGGGCAAGCGGCCCCCGACGTCTGCGATCATCCAAGCGCTTGAAGGGCTTGGGGAGCGCATCGAAAGTAGCGACGGACTGATTTACTTCGCTTTGAATACGAAACGCTTGGAAGCTTGGGCATTCAAGAGCGGATTTGGTACCTCGGCGAGGGTCCAGAATTGGTTGGTTTTGCATGGCAGTTGATACACGAGAGACACGCACACCGGAAGAAATCTTGGGGATGTTGTTAGATGAATGCGATGCGACCTGGCGTATTGCCGGCACGCTTCGCCGTGCAGTGTTTGAAAAATCGCTGTGCGCGGCATATCTAATTGGTGCGAACGAAACACGCAAGGCCTTGGAAGCAGCAGCGAAGAGTCACACAACGATTGAGTGCAATCATTGCGGGTCGCACGCACCAGGCTGCGGCATGTGCGGCGGTACGGGCCGGGTGCCGGCGTGATCGCATTCATCGCAGGTGTCGCGCTGTCGGTATTGTCAAGCCTGTGGGCAATGGCTTGCGCAGGGCGGCGCCCGGCACGAGCTGCAATCACTGAAGGCCTTTGGGCTTGGGCGATTGCTGTGGGTGTAGGCGCTGCGGGCGGCTCACGTGTGGCGTTAGTTGGCTTCGTGCTCGGTTGCACGCTTGGCACGTACTTTACCGTGCGGTGGCTGTCGTGAGAGAACTCCTCATTTCACCAAGCCGGATCAAAGACGCGTCTCGCTGCATGCGCTATTGGGCATTTCGCAAACTTGGGCGGTTGCCCACGGAGGAAACGCAGCCCATGCGCGATGGCAAGGCAGCCCACTCCGTCGCGGAAGCGTACCTGAAAACCGGCGCTATACCAGACATCACCACCAAGTACGGGCGCTGGGTTAACGAGGGCATTCCGCTGTTGCCAGCGCCACACACGTCTCTCGTGGAGCACCGCGTGCAGCGGTTCGAGTGGGAAGGCTTACCCTGGACGGTCGTTTTTGACTGCGTGCACCTGGCATCCTGGACCAAACTCGATCACAAATTCATTAGTCCCGGCAGCTTCCCGTTTACGTTCACGCCGATCACATTATTGGACGATGCGCAAGCCTTGCTCAACGTAATCGCACCGCCGCAGTTTCCAACGACAAATCTAAGGTGGGTGTACTACCCCAAATCCGGCTCCCGCAAGCCATGGGCGGTTGACTCACAGATTACTGTGCCGCAGGCGGAAGAGCGGTTCAAGCGGCTGCACCTGCCGGTCTGCCAGGAAATGCACACGTACAATACATTATTCGCTGGCGTGCACGAAGAAGATCGAGTAGAACTTTGTAACGCAATACCGTGCACGTCAACAGCGTGCTTTGATTATCACAAGCCCTGTGAATTTATGGGCGTTTGCAAACGCTAAACAAGGAGCAAAGAGAAATGGCCGTAGAAACTGCAGCAGAAAAAGTTGCCCGCATCCGGGCCGAATTGGAACTAAAACGCAACGGCACCGCACCGGCTGCCGCCGCGCCCCCACCCGCGGAGCCAGTCGCAGCCACACCCCCACCCGCAGCACCGCCCCCGGTCGCGGCTGTAGTCGAGCCCATGCCGGCGATTGCTGGCCTAACGCAGCAGGTTTGGGATCTCATGACACCAGCCACCCGCGCGGCTGTGATCGCCGCCGTGCCTGCACCGCCAGCACCACCGGCTGGCGTGGCGGAGGTAACGCTATTCGACCAGCAGACAGCGCCGATCAATCCGCCCGACATGCTGGGCGGCACTTCCGCGCCGGTTCCCGCAGCAGCCCCCGAGCCACTGCCAACGCCCGAGCCCGCCAGACGAACGCGCAATGCAACCGCCGAACGCAATGCAACCGCCGAACGCATTGTAACAGCCCTGGAAACAATCACGGCCCTGTTGGAGATCATCGCAACCAAGTAGCCACAGCCAGCAACCGCCAAGCCCCACACCCGCAAGGGCTGGGGCTTTTGGGGTACCGGGTCCAAAAATACCCGGTAGAAAGTAGTACACAAATGCTCAATTACACCCCCAGATTCGAACGTGGTAGCACCGTAACCCTCGCAAGTGGCGGTCTTCCAATGACCGTCGCAAGCGTGCGGGAGGATCGCGACTGCACTGCCGCGCCGAACGCTGACGGACAGTATCCGCTGCTAATGTCGTTTCCAACGTGCGTGTGGCACGACAGCTACGGTATTCTACACCGGCAAGAATTTGCAGCGTGCATGCTCGAAAGCGCGGGCGGCTTAACATAAGCGCCCGTTTCCCAGCCAAGCCCCACCCCCTGCAAAGGGCTGGGGCTTGGGGCATTGGAGCCAGACTGCACAAATGTCAATGCATCCTTGGAAGTTCAAAAACATACCTGCCGCCACTCCTATGCGAAAAGTCCTACGCCTTGACGCCGCCGGCCGCGCCGCTGCGATCGAAACAATCACCAATCCCCCGGACGTCGATTGCGTCACGAACGATTGGGTGCCTGAAATGTTCGCGTACCTGGAAGCGGGTTTGGGGCGTGCGCTGCCGAACCTTGAGATCGACCGCACTCCTGCGGGATACCAACACGCAGGCGGCTTTGCGGGGTGAGCCGTATCCTGCACTTGCCAAAGCGCCCACCGCTGGACGGCGCTGTCGAATTAATCGAGCCCATGACGGAGTGGCTGCGCTGCCCTACTGGCACGCAGCGACTCCGTCCGATCCAAGCGTTTGGGCTGTATGAGCTCGCAGAGCATGGCGGTGCTATTCTAGCGGCACGTGTTGGCGGCGGGAAAACACTGCCGCTAGGACTCGGCGCTACTGTGCTCGGAGCCAAGCGCCCGCTGTTGATCAACCCGGCAGCGGACGTGAAAGACAAGCGAGAAGAGTACCGGATCCTTCGAAAGCATTGGCGCATTCCGCACTTGGAGATCATCTCTTACCACACGCTTTCCCGCGCCCAGAAGTGCCCCACCCACGGGACGAAACCCTGCGATTGCGAGCGGCCAACGTTTCTCGATCTCTACCAGCCAGATTACATTGGCGCGGATGAATGCCAAGCGCTGCGGTATGTCGAATCAGCGGCGTGCGCCCGGAAATTCTCCAAGTATGCGGCGACTCCTGCGGGGCAGGCCTGCGCATACATGTTTGCGACCGGAACGATGGCGCGCACGGGCATGACGGATTATGCCCATATGCTGGTGTGGGGTCTCAAGCATGGCGCTCCGATTCCTTTGGAGCCGGAGGTGCAGCAGGAGTGGTCTTGTTTGATCGACGGTACCGGGGAGGCCGGTGGCCGATCGCTGTCGTACGAAATCCTGCAGCCACACTTCGATCGGCCTGTGTTTAGTCGGGAGTCTGCGCAAGAGGCGTTTGGCGATCGGCTTGAGCAAACGCCGGGCGTCGTCATCAGCCGGGATTTATTCGACGATCAGCCGCTAACCATATCCCCGCTGCACTGGCCCGCGCCTGAAAACCTCGAGCAGCAGTGGTATGATCTGCGCAAACTCTGGACGCTGCCAGACGGGTGGCTGCTGCCGGATAAAAGCGTGGGCGTTTGGAATGCGGCACACCAGCTGGCGTGCGGATTTTTCTACACCGCCGACCCGTGGCCGCCGACAGATTGGCTGGAAAAATACAAGCAGTGGGCTAAATTCTGCCGAACCGTTTTAGAAGGATCGGACACGCTCGACAGCGAGAGCCAAGTCAAAGATGCCTGCCGGGCTGGCATGCTGCCAAGCTTCGCCCTGGACGAATGGGAAGCCATTGCGCCGTCTTTCACCCGCAACACTGTCCCAGTGTGGCTGTCAACGCACGCAATCGAGCAGGCTGCGGCTTGGGGACAAGCTGGTGGCATTGTGTGGAGCACTTACCGCGCATTCGGCGCAGCACTGGCTGAGCGCACAGGCTGGCCGTACTACGGTCGGGAAGGCCGGGACGCTGCGGGGCGGTCAATCAATAAGGCGCAAGCGCCAACGATCATTGCCAGCACCCGCAGCTGCAGCACATCACGCAACCTGCAGATTGACGTCGGCCCCGGCGGGCAGGGGTACAATCGTAATCTATTCGTGTGCCCACCACAGAAGGCGGTCGATTGGGAGCAAAGGATCGGCCGCACACACCGCGATCGGCAAACCCGGCCGGTGCATGTGGATTACGTCGTGGGCTGTCTTGAGAATTTCGTTGCGTTGCACATCGGCCTGGGCTATGCTCAACGTGCAGAGACGATCGAGAAACAACCTCAGAAGATACTGAATTGCCATGCGTTGTTACCACGGGCTGAGTGGGCTACGGGAGCGGCGTTTGGCGTGTTGAAAGCAAACGGAGAAACATGACACAGACAGTACTACCCGCACACATCCAAGCACTCATTGACGCGCAGGCCACTGGCACGGCACCGGCCGCACAGGAGGCACCCGCACCTGTGGCAGTTGCAGCACCCACGCCCCCGCCGTTCGATCCGAACGTAATGCCCGGGCTCAACGGCATTCCAGACCAAGCCAGCATGGGGCCAAAGTATCTGCCGTGGAAAGAAACCTACGATATCCGAGTCACACTGCACCAGATTCGACACCGCGCCCCAACGCAACGCAGCGGCCCCCGCTTTGAGGCGATTTTCGACGTGACTCGAGTAGACAAGGCCGACACGATTATGGCCGGCACGCCGCGCGCCCTGGCATTTTTCTATAACCCCTATGCCTATGGCAAGGAAAAGGACAAGAGCGACCGAAACCTGCGGGAGTTCAAGGAATTTATCGCAGGCTGCATGGGGCAACGCGGGCAGAAAGGTTTCGACGCGGACAAGACAGCGGCCGAGCTGATCGCGCTGTCGATCAAAGTGCCCTCGCTGGGGTTGCCGTTGCGAATGATCAACATCGAAGACGGCACGAGCAAGACGACCGGGCAGGTCTTCTATAAGCAGACAACGAACCTCGCGACCGACTGAAAACGTTTGGGCACGCGGCCGCGCATTGCACGAAGCGCACGCACGGCAAACCGCCAACCCAAGCTGCCAACGAGCGAACCAGCGCGGATGCAGGTGCAACCCCTGCGCGTTGGCACACACACTCAAGGGCAACCCATGCAAGACCTAGTCGCAATCCTTCGCCGCCGCAACGACGGGCTGTTTGCAAAGCTTGAAGCTGAACGGGATCGGAACGTCAAGCTTGAAGCGCAGCGCAACGGGCTTGTGATTGCCAACAGGCAGCTGCAAATGCAGCATGAGGAAGACTTGAAACAATTGCGCATTTACGCAATCGAATACGAACGCATTGCCACCCGTGCGAAAATGGTGGAAGGCGCCTTGAACACTGCGCACCGGCGCAACACACCGCGCGGGTTTACCTTAGATTCAGACGACGAACAGACACCGCAGGTACCGCTACAATTGGATCACGTGCGCCGTAAGGAGTGAGCGATACGCCGCAGGATGGCCGGCGCTAAAGTGAGATGCACTGATGGCTGAACGTAAATTCGATAACGACGACGCGATCCGGGTTTCGATTTTGCACCGGTGCATGAGCGTCGGGGCGCCAGCGTCGGTCGCTAACGAGCTAATCAAGTACTTCAATTCACTCGAGCCCGTCGTTCCGAAATGCGCGACGTGCTACCACTACCACGAGCTGCGAGGCATCGCCGAATGCTGGCAAGGCGCTGGCCATTCTGGTGGCAAGTCGGACGTTCCAAACGACGGCTCCGGATACTGTCACAACCATCCGGACGCAAAGCGAGGCGAACATGGCTGAGCCCGGGGCTGCGCTTTCGAAACACATTAACGTAAAGAAGACAATGCCTAACGCTAAATCAATCGAGTGGTGCACACCAAGCCCGGACACAATCCTCGGCTGCGACACAGAGACCGAAAGGTTTGCCCCCGGCTACATGGCTCCGCGCATCGCGTGCCTGTCGCTGGATGGGCCGCAATTCGGCGGCGCGGTGCTCATATCCACACCAGAAGCAAGAGACGTTTTCAAGTGGGCGCTGCAGTTCCCCCAAGTGTGGCACAATGCGGGCTTTGATCTCTGCTGCGCGCTGGCTTGGTGGGGCTGCACCCGGGAGGTGATCGACGCGCTGGACGCCGATCTCATCGGCGATACTTGGTGCATTCAGCGAATCGCGATCATTGCAGGCATGGCCAAATGGGGTGATCTCAGCCTTGACGTGCTGCACGCTGCGTTCGGCTTGGGCGAGCTGCCCAAAGACCCGGAAATCCGGCTCTCTTACGGCCCGCTGCGGAATCAACCGTTAAGCGCGTACACACCGGAACAGATGGCGTATGCCAAAAACGACGCCACTGCAGTGCGGCGTGTGTACGGCCGCCAGCACAAGTGGCTTGTGCGTGAAGGTTCCGGCGTGACGTGGGCCGACGTGTGTGAACTGACCCGCAAAAAGGTTTGGCTCGAAGCCTGCCGCTGTTGGGGCCTGCGCACGAACGGCAAAAAGCTGGATGATCTCCGGCTGTCCGTGGAGCGGCACATCGGCACGCTACGTACTATGGCGCAGGTGCCGGCGCTGCTAGAAGATGAATCCGATTCGAATCCCCCGCCGGATTGCGCCTTGATCCGAGCGAACGGAACCGGCGCCAAACACCGGCAGCAGTTGCTGGTCGCTGCTGCGTACCTTGCTCCCAAGCCTGTGCCGCTGCCAGGGCGGCCCGTCAAAGAGCGCCTGGCAGCGTGCATTGACATAGTGCCAAAAAGCATTCTCACGACGGAACCGCGCAAAGCCAAGGACGCAGCTCCACGCAAAAAGCCCTGGCACCCTTCGATCAAAACTGCCTATAACGTGCTCGCAGAAAGCGGTGACGAGCGGCTTGTCGCGTTCGCGGAGTACGGCGGCTGGTCTTCGTTGGAGTCGACCCTACCGCACTATACCCGCGGCGCGACCGAGCCAATAAGCACGAAATGGGGAATTGCCGACACCACACGTACGACAAGCAGCCAGCCGCAAGTGCAGAACCTCGGCACTGATACAGGCATCCGCGAATGTTTCATTCCGCGCCCGGGGTATTGTTTCATCAATCCGGATCACGGCGGTCTTGAGAATGCGACGCTTGCGCAGTTCGGAATCTGGTACTTGCGCGATCGGTCTTTTGCGGATTTCGTCAACGCTGGCAACGACCTGCACACTTTGGTCGGATCAAAGATTTTCGGCTGCAGCTATGAAGAAGGCGTGCGGCTCCACAAACTAAAAGACCCAGCGTTCGAGCTCGCCCGCGATGCAGCCAAGCCGATCGACTTTGGCGCCCCCGGCGGCGCTGGTTGGAAGCGGCTCAAGATTTCAGCGAAGCAACTACAGAATTTAGACTGGACGGAAGAGCAGGCGAAGCGCTACCGCAAGGCCTGGGAGACAGCGGTTCCGGTAGGCGCAAAGATGCACGATTGGGTTGGGCACTGCGAGCAGTCGGACGGGCGCTTTACCGTGCCAATCCCGGGCACTGGAATCATCCGGCGCAACGTCACTTTCTGCTCTGCGTGCAACAATAGCTTCCAAAGCCTTGGGGCGGTGATCGAAAGCAAAGTCGGCTGGGAAATGTTCAAGGAGCGCCTGCTGTGTCCTGAATCCCCGCTGGCGCAAAGCGCCATGGTTAATCACACCCACGATGATTTTCTGTGGGAGGTGCCGATCGCCCTTGCCGCTGCAGCCTGCCGCAGGTTGGATGCAATCATGCACGAAATCCCGAAACTGGTGATGCCAGACGTGGCGCTATACAGCAAAGCGGAGGCCATGGCCTACTGGTCCAAGAAAGCCAAGCGCATTGAAATCGACGGCAAGGTCAGGGTATGGCCGCTGCTGTGCCGGCGGTGCAAAGCACCGCACGACCTGCCAGGTAAGCCTTGCAAGTGCGGGACGGTTGGAGAATACTTGAGCGACCTGGAGGCGTACGGATGAGCGCACCGGCCAAATGGCGAGCCTGGACGGCCGAAGACGACGCCCAGCCGCGCAACGTCCGGCGCGCTCCGCACGCTTGGCACACGATCAAAGGGTTTCGATTTCCCTGGCCGGTGTGCGCACATTGCGGCCTGGTGTGGCTCAAAAACGAAGCGTCGCGCAAAGCGGCCAAACAATTGTGCGAGTGGGAGCCTGCAGCATGAACACAAAACAACACCTATTCGAAATTGGCCTGCTGCACATTGAATTGTGGTGCCCGCTGAATTCGGTCGAAATGCCTATTGTCACGCAGCACAATGGCGCGCCTGATTTCGGAACGTGTGCTTACTACCGCGACAATGAAATCCACATTTGGATCGACTCTTGCGCGGACTATGGTAGAGCTGGACGCCAATGGTCCTGGCCGGGGTATGTAGTCGATCGCACTCCGTATGGGGTACTCGCTCATGAGCTGGGGCATCACGTCGATAAGCAGCACGGACCGCGCGGAGGCTTCCGATCGCACGTATGGCGACCGCTGGATGCGGCTCCGCTCACATCCTATTGCCCGAACGATAACGAGTGGTTTGCCGAATTATTCCGCCTGTTCGTGACAAATCCAGATCTTTTCTACGGTTTGCGCCCAAAGGTCCAAGACCTATTTTTTGCCGATTGGCCGCACCGCGCCGAAATGCGCGGGTGGCAAACTGTGTTGGCTGATTCAGATCGGCACATCAAAGCAGCGTCTAACAAGCTCGCCGCGGTACGCGCATGAGGTTGCTAGCCTGCGACCCTGGCGGCAAGCCCGGTTACGTGCTGCTCGACTGCGCCTCTGTTGTGCAACGCAAGTACATGGGGAGAGGGCTGCCGCCGTTGCCTGTACTGCTTGGCGCTTGGGGCGCCATGCCAACGCCTGCGCCGGCTGTTGATCGCTGCGTGACGGAACTGCAGTGGCTGTACAGCATGCAAAAGCGGGAAGCAATACTCACCCTAGCACCCCGTGCCGGCTGGCAGCTGTGCTGCATGTGCCTCTTGACTGGCGGCACACCGCACGCACACCGCCCACGAGAGTGGCGAGCGACACTGGGCATCCAGCCAGGCATCACCAAAGAGGTTGTTGCGGCTCGCGTCGAGCGCAGCCTGCTACCCGTGGAAAAAACCTACGTGGCCGCTTTGCGTCTCTCGCCGAAACGACTGCTCGACGTCTACGATGCGATTGCAATCGGGTGGGCGGATTACCTTGAGCCTAGCCCGTGGGAAATCCCGCCGTAACTGGCCCGCCGACAAAAGAGCGGCGGTGTGTCGATTTTGCCTTGTCCGTTTGCGCGTTGTGCCGTACATAGTAGCAACATGACAACAGACGAAAAACACCCCGACACCCTTCGCAGCATCCCCACGTGGCACAGCCAAGCCGACGCAATTCTATCGGCCATTGAAGACCATTTGCCTGCGGGCGAAACGCTCGTGATTGGCCGCACTGCCACTAGCTGGTTTGCGCGGCAAGGCGATACAACACACCAAGGTGTCACGGCTAGGGACGCGCTGGCGCAATTGGCGCAGGTTCTGGTGTGCTCGTGATCACAGCCACACTACTGGCCCTGCAGGCCACCCGCCGCCAGGCGGAAGCGCTCGAAGTGGAATGCAAAGAGCTTGAAGCGCCGCACAAGGCGGCGATCGAAAAAGCAACCAAGGAACGGCGCGCAGAGCTGCGTACACTGCGCGAAGCGGAAGCAACGCTGGCTGCCACTGCCGCCGGCGAGTACGTCACCGCAGCAGCGGCCCGGGCACAAGCCATGGCCGCACGCCCCGATCATCCGCCGCCCGCAGTGCCGCTGCCAACCGGTTGCGCGGTGCGCTGGCTCACACGCCTTGAAGTGACCGACCCTGATTTGCTGCCGCGCTTCGTGCTCATGGTGGACGAAAAAGCGGCAAAAGAAGCTCTCGCGGCCGCGCTCGACGTGCCCGGCGCCAAGCTGACACAGACACCTTCATTTCAATTTGCCAAGGAGCTGAATAAGTGACGCTGTACCAATTCCACGCTAAAGATGTCGAGATGTGCATAGGCGGCATGCCCCTACCTGCCGGCGAAGGATTGTTCGTCAAGGTCGCGACCGCCGATGCCCCTGAATGCCCGCCGGCCGCTGTGGTTACGCTCAAACGCCGCAAGCGCGGCGTGCCGTTGCGCACATGGGTTTCTGGCACGGTCGTGACGCGCTTGGGCACGCGCCATGAAATGAGCCTGTACTTTGTCGTGCGCCCACGTTGGTGGACGCGTTTGCTGTTCTGGAGATCAAAGTAATGATAACAAAAGAGCAAATACTGGCGGGTAAAACGCGATCTGATCTGCTAGCGCTTAGAACTGCCGCCACGGGCTGCATGGGCTGCACGGGCTGCACGGACTGCATGGGCTGCACGGGCTGCACGGACTGCATGGGCTGCACGGGCTGCACGGGCGGCACGGACTGCGAATACTGCACGGACTGCATGGGCTGCACGGACTGCAAATACTGCAAATACTGCAAATACTGCAAATACTGCACGGACTGCACGGACTGCACAGGCTGCACGGCCTGCACGGACTGCGCGGGCTGCACGGACTGCATGGGCTGCACGGGCTGCATGGGCTGCACGGGCTG
>Ga0302321_100003811_pt1 | contig 12998 bp, 6 predicted proteins | sample Fen_T0_1_FD_202505 | JGI IMG/M metagenome (GOLD analysis project Ga0302321, IMG submission 202505) | Peat permafrost microbial communities from Stordalen Mire near Abisko, Sweden - Fen_T0_1 | ecosystem: Environmental > Terrestrial > Soil > Wetlands > Permafrost | place: Sweden: Abisko...
GAGCGCGTCTGCACTGTCGACCAAAAATAGCGTCTTCTTTGCCGAACCGGGATCTTCTTCGTCGACCAGTTCGATGCGCTCGATCCAATCTGGAGTCCCGGCGGGCACGTTCCACTGATAGAAATGCTTGCCCGCAATGCCATCCGGATAGCGTACGAGTACGACGGGGCGCTCGTGGAGAAATGGCAACATCACCTCCGCGATGGACGCGTAGTAGGCGCACAAGTCACCCTTCGTGTAGCCTTCATCCGGCCAAAACAGCTTGCTCGGATTGCTCACGGCCACGCGCAAAGACGCGCTACTGGCTGCGCTACTGGCGACCGCTGCGTTCGCCGGACCAGACACCGCGATCGGCGCGGGCAGCTCCTCGATCAGCTCGGTGGCTGGCGCTGCGCGGCAATCGGTTGGCGTCAGGTCAGTACGCAAGCCTCGATAAACAGGCGCTCGCAACCGGGGTTCACCGTCCGTGAAGCCTAGGAAGCGCACGCTGACGACGAGCTCCGGCCGCACCCAAAGCGCGCCCTTCGCGTCCTCCGGCGGCTTACCATGGGCCGGGAAAGCTTGGACTCGGCGGGCCTCCAAGGCCTGCTCGAGAGAGCTCAACGTGGCGGCATCGAGCCCACTGCCCACCCGCCCCCGATAAAGAAGACGCTCACCGGAGTAGCTAGCCACGCACAGCGCGCCCAGCGCGGCACGGCCGCCCTTGCCGCGCATGAAGCCGATCACCACGAACTCGTCGTCGCGCTCGCTCTTCAACTTGACCCAATCATCCGTGCGACGTGGCCCGGGCCGATAGGGGGAGGCCGAGCGTTTGGCCACCACGCCTTCCAAGCGCTGCGCGCGGCACAACTCGGACAGTGGACGACCGTCCGCCTCGAGATGATCGAGCGCACGCAGGTAACCCTTGCCGCGAATCAGCTTCATCAGCAGCGCTTTGCGCGAAAGGAGTGCTAGCGGGCGGAGATCGAAGTCGTTCAGCGCCAACAGATCGAAAACGAGGTAGCTGACCGGCGCTTCGTTCATCGCCGAGCGCACGTCGAGCGGCCTTTCGGCGTGGATGCGCGGCAAGATGCGTTGAAAACTGGGCCGGCCTTCAGCATCGAACGCCACCACCTCGCCGTCGAGCACGACGCGCTCGGGCGCCAACGCGGAAACCGCGCGCGCAATCTCTGGGTAGCTCGAGCTCGCGGCGCGGCCATTACGGTAGCGCAGCGCGACGGCGCGCGAGTGTTTGTCGGCCACGATCCGAACTCCGTCGATTTTCAGCTCATAAATGCGACTTTCGTCGGTGAGCTCAGCCCCCGCCATGGCGCACAGCATGGGCGTGAGTGTGCTCACTTCGACCGGCGCGCGCAGGGCGCCGAGCGCTTCGGCTTCGGCTTCGAGCTCACTCACCACGCGCAATCGCTGCGCCAAATCCGACACCGTAAGCCCGGACAGCACGCTGTATGGCTGCTCGATCAGCACGTCCCCGGGCGGATGAGCAAACGCGTCTTGCTTCTTGATCAGCAGCCATTCGTTCGATTTCTTGTCGGCCGGGCCCGATGCCTTGCGGCGTCCGGTAGCGACCAGTGCGAAGCGGCCGCGCAATTTGAAACCGTCGAGCTCGAAATCGAGCTTTCCGATCTCGAGCCCCCGCTCGGCCGTGGTCTCCAGGTAACGGACGCGACCGACGTCCCAGACGATCATGGCACCCGCTCCGTAATTGCCGTCCGGAATCACTTCTTCGAAATCCAAGTACTCGAGCGGATGATCCTCGGTCAGCACGGCCAGCTTCTTGTCGCCGGCCTCCAAGCTCGGGCCACGCGGGACAGCGAAGCTCTTCAACGTGCCGCCGATCTGCAAACGCACGTCGTAGTGAGGCCGCGTCGCGTCGTGCAGGTGCACCACAAAGCGCCCGCTGCGAGTTTCACGCGAGCTTTGTTTGTGCTCTGCGCCGAAAGGCTCGTTCGTGCTCAGCGGATCGCGTTTCTCGCGATAGCGGGTGAGCGCATCGCTCTCGTTGGCGCTCGTTCCTGAGCTCGTCGGAGTTTTGACGACAGGCTTTTTCAAGCTCACCTTGGCGCAGCATAGCTGATTCCGTGAGCCAGACGTATGCTCGCAGGTGCTATCCGCAGTGTGAATTCGATACGTCGAAGGCAAGGCCGACTGACAGGCGGCGGGCCTGGCCCTCGAGCGTAGCCGTTCAACCGAGGCGGCGAGCTCGGTCAACCAAGGAACCCAAGACCTTCCCCTGCTGGCTGCGCTCGTTCAACTCGGTCAGTACGCGAAACACCAGCTGACCGCGCCGCTCTGGAGAGACCAACACGCCGTTGTGTGTCGTGATCGCTGACGCGCCCCAGCGGGTCTTGGAAACATCGGTCCCGGGCGACAAATTCACCGCGCGAAAACCGCATTCGATGGCCCACTTGATCGTTTCTGCAACCGTGGTCGTCATCACGCTGTACTTGGCCCACGCGGGTTCGAAGCCGGAGAAGTACAAGTACAGTTCGTCCTCCAGCACGAAACCGAGCCTGGCCGCCACCACCTGCCCGGCGATCTCCAACTGAAACACGTGCACCGACAGCGCTTTGCTGGGCGAGGCCGCGAGACCGTGCAGCAGGTCACGCGCGCGGTGCTCTGCAAAAACATTCGCGTGCGGCACGAGCACCGACGAGTCGGCGCGGAGCGCGTGAAGCTCGATGAAGCGCGCCAAGGCCGGAGGCAGCTCTCCGGGCCCGCTCACCACACGAAAGCGGAACTCGTGCCCGTCACGCTTGAGGGAGTTGTAGCACTTGCGCAGGGACTCCTTGATGTTCCTCGACCTACTAGCGCGAAACTCATCCCAGCTGCCACGGAGCGGCAAGACGTAGTCGGTCGTGGCGCGCGTCCAATGAAAATTTTGGGCTGAATCCAAGGCTCGGTGGGCTTCGGTGTCCGGGCGCACGCCGTTCCAAGTAAACCAATCCCATTGATCGCCTCGGCTGCCGAAGTGAGCGAGCAGCGCACGCACCGCCGGCCCCTCCAGGTCGGGTGCACAGATCATCCCGCGCAGCTCGGTGATGCTCTTGTCGCCGCCGAAAAAGGCCAGCGTCCGCGCGCGCAACGGGCCCGTACCCGGCCGCTCGCTGAGCATCAGCGGAGCTAGGGCGCACAGCCTTCCGCTCGCGTCGCGCAGCGTGTGTACGAAGAATCGATCGTTCACGAGCAGCCGATGCTCACTGTAGTGGCGCCACCAGAGGGCCAGCCAAGTGCTGGTGGCAAAGGGCACACGCGGGCGCATCGAGCCCGCAAGCTCGTCGCATTCACGGGCGAGTGCCGACATTTCCGCGGGACTGCCCAGAAGCTGTACCTGCAGCCCGGCCGCTGTTACGGGCGAGCGCTCGCGCATCGGTCGCGAGCTACCTTCGATTGCTGCCAACACACGCTTTCCGATCACACGACTTTCTTTGGTTATCGCAATGAAGCACAAAAGGGGGCAATAACAACGCATTAAAACTTTTGAAACATAAGCGACCCGAGGCCAGTGTCGCGAGCGTTTCCACGACTCCGGCCGTGACCGCCACTCGGATGCGACAATGCGCCGCTGCGCAATCGCAGGCCGATCGGGCGTTCCCGCCCGCGGACGGCCCAATGGTCTCGCCCCTTTTGGAGATCGCGAAGCGCTCTTGGTTCCGAGCCGCCCGGCCCTCCGCTCGCTGTGCCGGTGTTCAGGAGTCGGCGCGGCTTTATCCAAGATTTTCTCAAACCGGGGGGCCGCGCGTTAGCATGCAGTCATGGCCGCGCGCGCTACTTCATCAGGCACGATCTCGTTCGGTTTGGTCTCGATCCCCGTTAAGTTCTACACGGCAGCATCGTCCGAGCAAGCAAGCTTCAACATGCTGCACAAGAAGTGCGGCGGACGCGTGAAGCAACAATACATCTGCCCAACGGACAACAACGAGGTCGTGGAACGGACCGACATGATGAAGGGCTACGAGTATGCCCGCGGCCAATACGTGACCTTCACGGACGAAGAGCTGAAAGCCATGGAGGCTGAACGCAGCAACAGCATCGATATCGCCGAATTCGTCCCGATCTCGAGCGTCGACTTCGTTTCGGTCGAAAAGACCTACTACCTCGGTCCAGACAAGGGCGGCGATAAGGCCTACCGCTTGTTGTCGGAGTCGATGACCAAGAAAGAAAAGGTCGCCGTTGGCCGCTGGGCTAGCCGCGGTAAAGAGCAGCTGGTGCTGATTCGGCCGTACGGCAAGGACGGCATCGTACTTCACCAGCTCTATTACGCGACCGAAGTGCGAGCCTTCGACGAGATCGACACCGGGGCGACCTTCAAATTCAGTGACAAGGAGCACGATCTGGCAGAAAAGCTGATCGAGCAATTGTCGAGTGACAGCTTCGAACCCGAAAAATATAGCGATTCTTATAGTGAGCGCGTAGAGGCGGCGGTGGAGCAAAAGGTCGAGGGCAAGGAGATCACCGTTGCCCCGGAAGCCCCCAAGGCTCAAATCATCGACCTTTTCGAGGCACTGAAGAAGAGCTTGTCGGCCACCGCCGCAGCTGGCGCGGATGGCCAAAAAGGCCCGCTTCGTCCGCCCAAAAAGACCGCCCCCAAGGCGGCCGCGAAGAAGAAGTCACAGGAGGGCTGAGCCCCGAAAAAAATGAGGCGAAGGCTCCACGGTAGGGCCCCACCTCGGCCTGCCGTTCGCCTCATTCTTGGCCCGGCCGCCGGACGCGCTCTATCACGGAGCGCACCCTGGAGGTTTCGTCATGAAAAGCCGCAAAGCCACACTAGTCGTGATCGAGTTCGGCGCGAGCTGGCCCCGCTGGCTCGATCCCAGCCATTCCGGCGACATGGCAGTGGTCGCCCAGCACTACGAAGGTGCTCCGAGCTCGCTCATCACCCAAGTTGCGAGCCGGGTCACGCGCTTGGAAGCCAAAGGTTGGCAGCTGAATGCCATCGTCTTCGTCTCGAATGGTCGCTGTGAAGGTGACGCGGCAGCTGCACGCTCGATTCTCGCCCACGGTCTGCTGTCTCGCCTGCGATCGGCGAGCGGCGGTCATTTCGCGCTCACCGTCGACGAACGACACGGTCGCCGGGCCTGCCACAACCTCACGCTTCTAGCCGAATCCATGAAGCAAGCCGCCCGGGCTGGCGCCATCGTACTCAGCGCTCATGCCGGGCAGCAGGCGCCCGCCGCCAGCCTCGATTCTGCGGCGCTGGCTAGTTGAACCGGTACCTGACTCGCGGAAAGGGAGGGTTCTGCTAATAAGCGCCGCGTGACCAGCATCGTAGCCCAAGAAGAGCACGCGCGGACGGCTTTGGAGTGGCCGCTCTTGCTCGAGCGCATCGCGGGCCGTTGCACGAGCCCCGCCGCATCAGCCTACGTGCGCGCGTTGCTTCCGGCCGACACCCGCGACGAGGCCCGGCAGCGCTTGCGACGCATGCGCGACGCTCTCGAACTGTTCAACGCCGGTCACCCATTGCCGGTGCGTGAGTTCCGCGAGCTGGGCGAGCTGTTCGAGCGCGTGCGTGCCGATGGTGTGGCGAGTGGTCCTGAACTCTGGGCGCTGATCGGCGTTCTTTCGTTGGCTCGCGATCTGCGCTCCTACGCCAAGACCCACCAAGCAGTAGCGCCGGACTTGGCGGCCGCGATCAGCAGTGATCAGTCCCTCGATCGCCTGCGCGAACGACTCGGCATTTGCATCGACGAAGGCGGATCCGTGGCCGATCGCGCAACGGCTGAGCTGTCCCGCGCCCGCAGCAAGGTGCGTGAAGCTCAGGCTGAAATGAAGCGCCGCTTGGCTCAGTTGCTGGGCCGCTTCGCGGACTTGCTACAAGGCCAATACTATACCGAGCGCGAAGGGCGCTTCGTGTTGCCAGTGCGATCCGATGCACATCTGCGCGTCGATGGCATCGTGCACGGCTCGAGCGCGTCGGGCAGTACGCTGTTCGTGGAACCGCGCGAGCTGACCGAGGTCGGCAATCGCCTTCGCCTGGCCGAAGCCGAAGCCGCCCGTGAGGAGGCGCGGGTGCTGGTCGCCCTCTCCAGCGAGCTGAAGACGCTGCACGACGCGTGCGAAGCGGCATTCTTCGCTTGTGTCGCGGCCGATCTGTGCAGCGCGTGCGTGCGCTGGGCCGACGAGACCCAATCGCTCGTGCTGGCGCTGGAAGACGAGCCAAGACTCGAGCTTCGGGGCGCGCGCCACCCGCTGCTTCTGCTCACCGGGCTCGAGATCGTGCCGAACGACATCGTGCTGAACGCACGCCAAGCGTTGATCATCTCGGGTCCCAACGCGGGCGGCAAGACGGTTGCCCTGAAGACCGCGGGGCTGGTCGCGTGGATGGTGCGAAGTGGCCTGCCCGTGCCTGCGCGCGCGGACTCCGTGGTGGGCTGGTTCGACCGCGTGCTGTGCGACATCGGCGACGAGCAATCGATCGTGCACTCCCTGTCCACGTTCAGCGCGCACATCGTCAACCTGCGGTCGATTTTGGAATGCGCGAGTCCGAGTTGCCTGGTGTTGCTCGACGAAGTCGCTGCCGGGACCGACCCGGAGGAGGGCGCAGCGCTTGCCGCCGCGGTGCTCGAAGCACTCACCCTGCGCGGCGCCACGGTCGGCGTGACCACTCACTACGAACGACTGAAGGAGCTGGCGACACGAAACGAACGTTTTGCCAACGCTTCGGTGGGCTTCGATTTCGCGCAGATGGCGCCCACTTTCCGACTTCATTTGGGCGTACCCGGACCGTCCAGCGCGCTTGCGGTGGCACTGCGCCATGGCCTGCCAGAAGCGATAATCGCGCGTGCCAAGGCGCTGCTGCCGACGCAGGCGCTGGATCGCGAGACCGCGCTCCGCGAGCTATCGCGTGAACGCTCCGAGCTCGAAGAGATCCGGCGCGCGGCCAAACTCGATCGCCAAGAAGCTCATCAGCTACGCGAGGCGTTGGAAGCCGAACGCCACGCCTTTCGCGAGCAAGCCGCGCGTGAGGCGGATCGGGACGTGCGCGATCTACGCGTGGCGGTGCGCAGTGCGAGGAAAGAGCTGGACGACATGCGCGCCCGCATTCGCAGCACGGCCGCAGACCCTGGCCTGCTGCGCGAGCTCGAACGCGGCGTGAGCCAAGTCGCGGCGCGAGTCGCACTCGGCGGAGAGTTCGAAGCGCATGCTCGAAGTGCGCCAAGCGTGGACACAGTGGAGCTATCGGCAAGCGATTTACGCGTCGGTCAAACGGTCAAACATCGGACGCTCGGCACGACGGGCCAGGTCATCGAGCTGTGTACACGCGATCGCGTGCGGCTGATGATCGGCGCGATGAAACTTCTCGTACCGATTCGAGAATTGAGTGTTGTCGCGAATCGAGACCAACCGAAGGGCGTTCGATCAAAGCCCAAATACGAACCGGCAACTGTGCCGAAACTTGCGCTGACTGCGCAGCGATCCGAAGCCACGACTCTCGATCTGCGGGGTCAACGCTTCGAGGAAGCCTTGAGCCGGGTGGACGGCTTCATCGACCGTTTATTGGGCATTAACGAAATGGCGGGATTCGTGTTGCACGGGCATGGTACTGGTGCACTGAAGTCGGGCGTGCGCGAGCACCTGCGCGCTTCCGCCTACGTTGAACATTCGAGACCTGCGGAGGCGAACGAAGGCGGCGACGCGTTCACCGTGTTTTGGCTGCGCGGCTAGATCTGCGCGCGATCGGCGCGCACGAACGCAATCTGCGGTAGCGTGGGCCAAGTCGATGTCCGAACCCGTGACCGCCCCGAGTCCGCCTGTGGCCGCCCCCTCCCGCCCGAACCACTCCGTCCCTGCCGCGACCGGCCATGGCCATGGCCATGGGAGCGGCAACCGCTACCTAGTCAAGTTGGCATTCGGCGCGCTGGGCGTGGTCTACGGCGACATCGGCACGAGCCCGTTGTACTCGATGCGCGAGTGCTTCGCGGGCGGGATGGAGACCACGCACGAGAACATTCTCGGCATTCTGTCTTTGATCTCGTGGTCGCTGATCATCATGGTCTCGCTCAAGTACATCGCTTACGTACTGAAGGCCGACAACAAAGGTGAAGGCGGGATCTTGGCGCTGATGGCGCTATCGAGCTCCAATCTTCGCAAATCACGTTCCTATCTGCCGCTGATCTTCCTGGGCGTGTTCGGTTCCGCTCTACTCTACGGCGACGGCATGATCACGCCGGCCATCTCGGTGCTGAGCGCGGTCGAAGGGCTGGAGATTGCCGCGCCGCATCTCGAGCATCTGGTGGTGCCGATCACGATCGTGATCCTGATCGGCTTGTTCATCGTACAAAAGCGGGGCACCGGCGGCATCGGCGCAGTATTCGGGCCGATTACCTTCTTGTGGTTCGCGACCATCGCCGTGCTCGGCGTGGGTCACATCATCCACTATCCGGCCGTGCTCAAGGCGATCAGCCCGCTGCACGGCGTTTTCTTCCTGGCCCAGCACGGGGAACGAGGGCTGCTCGTGCTGGGCGGCGTGTTCTTGGCGGTGACCGGCGGCGAAGCGCTATACGCCGATCTCGGGCACTTCGGCCGGCAACCGATTCGGCTGGCCTGGTTCGCAGTCGTATTTCCGGCGCTCTTGATGAACTACTTCGGCCAAGGCGCGCTGCTCATCTTGCACCCCGAAACGATTGAAAATCCTTTCTTTCGCATGGTGCCTAGCTTTGCACTCTACCCGGTGGTGCTGCTCTCGACCTGTGCCACGGTGATCGCCTCGCAGGCATTGATTTCCGGCGTGTACTCCTTGACCAGCCAGGCCACCATGCTCGGCTTCCTGCCACGCTTTTCGATCCGTCATACCTCGGCCGACGAGCGCGGGCAGATTTACATTCCGAGCGTGAACTACGTGCTCATGTTCGCGGCGATCGGACTCGTGCTTGGATTCAAGTCATCGACCGCGTTGGCCGCCGCGTACGGCATCGCCGTCACGCTGACGATGATCATCACCACGGTCTTGGCGTTCTTCTTGGTGCGCTATGGTTGGGGCTGGGGCTACCACAAGGCAATTCCCGTGACGCTCCTCTTTTTCATTCCAGAGATGTTCTTCGTCAGCGCGAACGTCTCCAAGATCGAACACGGCGGGTGGGTGCCGCTCGCCATTGGCGCGATCATTTTCACGATCATGGTCACCTGGAAGCGCGGTCGCGAAATCCTCGCTGAGCGCTTCCGGGAGCAGCTGCTCCCGCTGGCCGATTTCTACGACGTGCTTGCGGTGGAACGCCCGGCACGCGTGCCGGGCCATGCCGTATTCATGACCGGCGCGCGGGATGGAACGCCGCCCGCGCTGCTTCACAATTTCTTGCACAACCGCGTGCTGCATCAGAACATCGTGCTACTCACGATCATCACTGACGATACGGCGCGCATCTCCGAAGACGAACGCTTCAAGTTGGAGAAGCTCGATCATGGATTTTGCCGCATCGTCGGACGCTACGGTTTCATGGAGCAGCCGGACGCGCCGGCGCTCTTGATCGCGGCTGGATTGATTCACACCGTCGAACACACGACGTTCTTCCTTGGCCGCGAAAACTTGGTGGTCACCAAGCGCCCGGGCATGGCGCGCTGGCGGGTGAGCCTGTTTTCGTTCATGTCTCGCAACGCTTTGCCTGCCACCAAGTTCTTCAATATCCCGCCGGACCGCGTGATGGAGATTGGCGCTCAAATCGAACTGTGATCGAGTGCAGTGCGCACGCGGGCCTTTGGAAGCACGCGATTGCTCTCACGCAACGGGCCGCACGGCGGAGCCAATCGGATCGAGCTCTGGCCGGCCGGCACTTGGACGGGCAGCTATCGAGTGCCGTCACCGGCCCCAAGCTCTTGCTTGGATTAGCTCACCTTGCGGCCCCAAGGCCGGCCGCAGCGCGCGTTTTTGTCCGATCGAGGCAATCTAGTCGCACGGGCTAAGCCCTCGACCAGACATCGAAATCTGCACCGTCAATGCTCGACGGTCTTAGCCAGCTGGCGACACTCGCCTGCCCAATGCCCATGTTTGCTGATCTTGAACTAGGGCGAGAATTCGCTGCCTTGAGCGGAGCTCGATACGCATGCTAGTAGCCGCTTTCACGCTGCGCTAAACAGTGCAGCGTTGTTGCGCGGGATCCAGAGGGGATACTCGCCCGAACTGAGGAGCTAGCCCTTGCACCGTCGACTCGGAGCGTCTGTTGCGTTTTTGGTGGCCAGCCTATTTGGCTTGGCATTGTCGTTGACCCCACGGCTGGCAGCAGCCGCACAGCCCCACCACGGTGGTGAGGCGGATCTCGTACTGCCCGACTTGAGTAGCGTCGAGGTGCTGGGGATGAGCGGCAGCGCCCTGCTCGAACTCGGAATGATCGTCGCCGCGCTCGGTCTGGTGTTCGGCGTCGTGACGTTGCTCCAGGTGAAAAACCTGCCCACGCACAAGTCGATGGCCGAGGTCTCGCAGATCATCTGGGAGACCTGCAAGACCTATCTGATCACTCAGGGCAAGTTCATCATGATGCTGGAGGTGTTGATCGGCGCGATCATCGTCCTCTACTTCGGAGTTTTACAGCACATGCCGCCAATCAAGGTGGCAACCGTCTTGGCATTCAGCGTGATCGGCATCCTGGGCAGCTACGGGGTTGCCTGGTTCGGCATCCGCATCAACACCTACGCCAACTCGCGCACGGCGTTCGCCAGCCTTCGCGGCAAGCCGTACGACGTATACGCCATCCCGCTCAAGTCGGGCATGAGCATCGGGATGCTGCTGATCAGCGTCGAACTCCTGTTGATGCTGGCGATTCTGCTGTTCGTGCCGGGTGACTACGCTGGCCCGTGCTTCATCGGTTTCGCCATCGGCGAGTCACTGGGCGCCTCCGCGCTGCGCATCGCCGGCGGAATCTTCACCAAAATCGCCGACATTGGCTCCGATCTGATGAAGATCGTGTTCAAGGTGAAAGAAGACGACGCGCGCAACCCAGGCGTGATCGCCGATTGCACGGGCGACAACGCCGGTGACTCGGTCGGTCCGAGCGCAGACGGTTTCGAAACCTACGGAGTCACGGGCGTCGCCCTGATCTCCTTCATCTTGCTCGCCGTGCACGAACAGCAGACGCAAGTCCTGCTCTTGGTCTGGATCTTCGCCATGCGCATCATGATGGTCGTAGCGAGCGTGGTCTCCTACTTCATCAACGAGGCGCTGCAAAAAGTTTTGATCGGCGACAAGAAGAAGATCAACTTCGAGCACCCGCTGACCTGGCTGGTCTGGTTGACCTCGTTCTTGTCGATTGGCCTCACGTTCTTGGTCTCGTTCGAGGTACTCGGCGACCTGGGCAACGAGGGCAACCTCTGGTGGGTGCTGTCGCTGATCATCAGCTGCGGCACGCTCGCAGGTGCGGTCATCCCCGAGCTGATCAAGGTCTTTACCTCGACTGAATCCGCGCACGTGAAGGAAGTCGTCACCTCGTCGCGCGAGGGTGGGGCTTCGCTCAACGTGCTGTCCGGTTTGGTCGCCGGCAACTACAGCGCTTACTGGATGGGTATCGTGCTCACCGTTCTGATGGGCGGCGCCTACTACTTCAGTATGATGGGGCTCGAAGAGCTGATGCTCGCGCCAGCCGTATTCGCATTCGGCCTGGTGGCGTTCGGCTTCTTGGGCATGGGCCCGGTCACGATCGCAGTCGACTCCTACGGGCCGGTGACGGACAACGCACAATCGGTGTTCGAGCTCTCGCAGATCACCGAGGACAAAGGCGCCGCGGGCGAAATCGAAAAGCAATACGGCTTCAAGGTCGACTTCGAGCGTGCCAAGGAGTTGCTCGAGGAGAATGACGGTGCCGGAAACACTTTCAAGGCCACGGCCAAGCCGGTGTTGATCGGAACTGCAGTCGTGGGCGCAACCACCATGATCTTCTCGATCGTCGTGCTGCTCACCGAGGGCCTGACCGCTAACGTCGAAAAGCTCAGCATTCTTCACGCGCCCTTCTTGCTCGGGTTGATCTCGGGCGGCGGCATCATCTTCTGGTTCACTGGCGCGTCCATCCAAGCGGTCGTCGCCGGCTCCTACCAGGCCGTCGAATTCATCAAAAAGAACATGAAGATCGACAGCATGGAAAAGGCGTCGATCGAAGACAGCAAGAAGGTCGTGGAGATCTGCACCCGCTACGCACAGCGCGGCATGGTCAACATTTTCATGACCGTGTTCTGCGCCACGCTGGCTTTCGCCTGCATGGATCCGTTCTTGTTCATCGGCTATCTCATCTCGCTCGCCTTGTTTGGTTTGTTCCAAGCGCTTTTCTTGGCAAACGCCGGCGGCGCCTGGGACAACGCCAAGAAGATCGTGGAAGTCGAGCTCAAAGAGCGCGGCACGGACCTGCACGCTGCCGCTGTCGTGGGCGACACCGTGGGCGATCCCTTCAAGGATACGTCGTCGGTGGCCATGAACCCGATTATCAAGTTCACCACCCTGTTCGGCTTGCTTGCGGTCGAGCTGGCAATCCAATTGGATCGCCAGACGAGCGCAATCCTGGCCGTGATTTTTTCGCTCGGCACGATGTTCTTCGTCTGGCGGTCGTTCTACGGCATGCGCATCGCGACCAGCCCCGAAGGGGAAAGGGAAGGCGCTACGGCGGCCGAAGCGTCCTCACTCTGAGCCTCTAGCGCTGATCGAAACACGGGGAGAGCCAAAGCGGCCCTCCCCGTTTTTCTTCGTGCGAAGGAGATCGAGCCTGGGGTGCTCTGTCTCTCGAACCAATCCGCCGTCCGCGATACTTCAAAGCGGACATGGGCAGCAGAACGCAAACCCCAATCTCCCTCTTCTGGCGTTTTGGCGGTTAGCCCCTCTAGCAGTGCGGCACGCTCGTCGTTTTCGCTGGGCTCCCCCCGTCGAGGGGTCACGCAGCGCGTCGGAATGGGACGCCGAAGGCTGAGACGGTCGCGACGGAGTCGGGCTAGGTGGCCCCGGGGGATTGCTCCCCCAGGGCTCCCACGGACCCGGACGTGCGGATTTCCCGCATCCGGTTCGTCAGTTCATGGTTTCACTGAGAGAT
>Ga0302321_100003812_pt1 | contig 12995 bp, 9 predicted proteins | sample Fen_T0_1_FD_202505 | JGI IMG/M metagenome (GOLD analysis project Ga0302321, IMG submission 202505) | Peat permafrost microbial communities from Stordalen Mire near Abisko, Sweden - Fen_T0_1 | ecosystem: Environmental > Terrestrial > Soil > Wetlands > Permafrost | place: Sweden: Abisko...
GTCGGCAGCGCCACGAACCACGGAATGGGCGCGGTGATTGCGCGCACCTGCGGATGGTCCCACGCATAGTCGAGGATGTCGCCCTCGTGGTTGGCCATCAGTGCGACGGCCTTGGCGACGTCGAGTGCAGCGCCGCCGCCGACGCCGATGACGGCATCCGCGCGGTGCGCCTTGTACGCGGCCGCGCCGGCCATCACCTGGCTGCGCACCGGGTTGCCGAAGATCTCCGAGAACACGCCGACATCGAGGCCGGGCAGTTCGGCAACCAGTGCTGCGAGAAGCGGAAGCCCGGCGATGCCGCGGTCGGTGACCAGCAGCGGCCGCTCGATGCCCTGCGCCTTCAGGTGGTCGGCGACAAGCTTGCGCGCGCCGGGGCCGAAGTGGATGGTGGTCGGGAAGCTGAAGCGTTCGATGCTCATAAGTCTCTCAAAGGAAAAGGATCATGTGTTCTTTGTCGAAGTATTCGCCGGCGACCTTGATGGCGCGCGGTTCCACGCCGAACGTCATGAAGCCGGTGGTGCGATAGAGCTCAAAGGCGGCCTGGTTGCTGCGCGTCACGGTCAGCACCAGCTGTTCCAGCCCGGCAACGCTCCGCGCATGGTCGATTACCGCCTGCAGCAGCGCTCGTGCCAATCCGCGCCGGCCGGACTCCGGCGCCACGTACATCGCGACGATATCGGCCTTGTGGGCGTTCTTCCTGCGTGGCTCGCGCGTCAGGCCGACGATGCCCTGAAGACGTCCGTCGACGAAGGCGCCCCAGAAGGTGCTGCCGTCGCCGCCGTCGATTCGCTGCTCCGTGGCAGCCAGCGGTTTCTGCACGTCCTCCTCGTAACTCGACGTGAATGCATCGGTGTGCTCCTTCAGCGCGCGCAGCCGCAGCTCGCGGAACGCGGCGGCATCGGCGCGCGTCAGGACCCGTACGGACATTCTGGAGAACCCTTCAGATGATCTCGAAATAGCGTTTCAGTTCCCAGTCGGTGACCCCGTCCAGCCACTGCCGCCATTCCCAGTCGCGCGTTGCGGCGAAGTGGTCGACGAAGTCGTCGCCTAGCCAGTCGCGCGCGACGTCCGACTTCTCGAATATGCGCGTCGTCTCGATCAGCGTGCGCGGTGCGCGGGAAACGTTCTCGGCGCCCTGGTTGGTGCCGGTGATCGGCTTGGCGTTGAGCTTCATGCCCTTTTCGACGCCATTCAAGCCGGCGGCGATCACCGCGGCCATCGCCAGGTACGGGTTGACGTCGGCGCCGGGGCAGCGCGTTTCGAGGCGCGTCGACTTGGGACTGCCAGGAATCACGCGGAAGCTCGCCGTGCGGTTGTCGACACCCCACGTCGGCTTGACCGGCGCCCAGAAGCCGTCGACCAGGCGCTTGTAGCTGTTGATCGTCGGCCAGAACATCGGCGCGAAATCCATCAGCGCCGCTACCTGGCCGGCCAGGTAGCTTTCGAACAGCTTGCTCATCCCGTGCTTGCCCTTGGGATCGTAGAAGCGGTTGGTCTTGCCGTCCGACAGCGACTGGTGGATGTGCCCTGAGCAGCCCGGCAAATGCTGGTTCCACTTGGCCATGAAGCTCGGCATGATGTCGAAGTGCGACGCGATTTCCTTCGCACCCGTCTTGAAGAGTATCGCGCGGTCGGCCTGTTCCAGCGCCTCGGAGAACAGGATGGCCGCTTCGTACACGCCCGGGCCGGTCTCGGTGTGCAGGCCCTCGATCGGCACGCCGAACGCGCCCATCTCGTTGAACAGCGCCTCGAAGAATGGCTGCGCCGCGTTGGCGCGCAACAGCGAGTAACCGAACATGCCCGGCGTGATCGGGTCGGGACCCACGCCCTTTTTCTCGGCCCACGACTGCGGCGTCTCGGAAAAGTTGAACCACTCGAATTCCATGCCGCACATCGGCGTGAAGCCCAGCTTCTCCGCGCGCTTCAGCACGCGCTTCAGCACCTGCCGCGGACAAAGCGGGAAGGGTGCTTCCTTGCCGTCCTTCTGCCAGACGAATTCGCCGAGGAAGAACGGCACGTTGTCATCCCACGGCACGTGGCGGAACGTGCCCAGGTCGAGCCGCGCGAGGACGTCGGGATAGCCCTTGTGCCAGCCGGTGATGCGCGTGTTGTCGTAGCAGACGTCCTGCGAATCCCAGCCGAACACCACGTCGCAGAAGCCGAACCCGCCCTCGACGGACGACACGAACTTGTCCTTGTGCATGTACTTGCCGCGCAGGATGCCGTCGATATCCGAACAGGCGACCTTGACGCGGGTGCCCGGAGACTTGCGTACCGCTTCGATGACCTTGGCGGGCGTGACCGGCGTGGGCATGGGGTGCTCCTGTTGTTGTCGTGGGCCGGGATGCGCAAGCGGCCGGCACCAATATTAGCGCAGGATGGCATTATGACGCCGGACACGGTACGGCTTTGCCGTCGTTCACCGCACGATGACTCCCGCCGCCGCCCTTGTCGCGCTTCACGTTGCCGTCGCCCTGTTCGGCTTCGCGGGGCTGTTCGGCAAGTGGCTCGCCTGGGACCCGGTGGTCATCGTGTTCGGCCGCACCGTCGTCGCGACCGTTGTCCTGGGGCTGATTTCACTCATCAGGCGTTCCGATCGCGGCGGTCCGACGATCGCATTGGCCGGCAATGGCGTGATCCTGGCCGTGCATTGGGTAGCGTTCTTCGCGGCCATCCAGGTCTCGACGGTCGCGATCGGGCTGCTGGGCTTCGCGAGCTTTCCGCTGTTCGTCATCGTGCTCGAGCGCCTGCTGCTCGGCGTGCGCTGGCGGCGCCCCGAAGCGGTCACTTCCGTGCTGGTCGTCGCAGGTCTCGCGCTGCTCGTTCCGGAATTCACGTTCGCCGACCGAACGGTGCAGGGACTGGCGTGGGGCGTATTGTCCGCACTCACGTTCGCCTGGCTGACGGTGCGCAATCGCGCGCTGGGCGACACCTGTCCGCCGGTGGCGGTGGCGCTGTGGCAGAACGCGTTCGCCGCGCTCTGCGTCGCGCCGCTGGTCTTCAGGACGGGCGGACCGGCCATCGACATCTCGCCGACGTCGCTGGCGCTCATTTTCGTGCTGGGCGCCGTGTGCACTGCGCTTGCGCACACACTCTTCATCGCCAGCCTTTCGCGGCTGTCCGCCCACACCGCGAGCGTCGTCACGGCGCTGGAATCGGTCTACGGAATCGTGCTCGCAGCGCTGCTGCTCGGAGAAATTCCCAATGCGCGCACGTATTTCGGCGGCGCGTTGCTTGTCGGCGCCGCGATGGCTGCGTCGAGGCGGGCGACCCGGCCCGCGGACGCGTGACGCCGATGGCGCCCGCAGCCGCGATTGGGTAGCATCGCGGCATGATCGTATTGATGATGGGCGTTTGCGGTTCCGGCAAGACCACGACGGGAAAAGCGCTGGCCGAAGCGTTGGGCTGGCCGTTCTTCGACGGCGACGACTTCCACCCGGAAAGCAACGTGGCCAAGATGGCGGCGGGGCAGCCGTTGACGGATGCCGATCGCTGGCCGTGGATCGAACGGATCGCCGAAGCGATGCGCGGCGTCCTCGACCGTGGCGGCAGCGCCGTCTTCGCGTGCTCGGCGCTCAAGTCGGCGCACCGGCAGCGGATGCAGCGCGCCGGCGACGTGCGGGTCGTCTTTCTCGATGGCGACACCGAGACGATTGGCCCACGACTCTCCGCGCGGACGCAGCACTTCATGCCGGCATCGCTTCTGCCGTCGCAATTTGCCGCACTCGAAGTTCCCGAAGACGCGCTGGTCATCGACATCCGCGACGACGTTCCCACACAGGTCGCGCGCATCCGCGACGGCCTTTCCATCACCACTGCCTAGGCAACCATGAGCGACAAGCCGCACAACAAGGCCACGCAGGTCGGCCGCCTCGGCCGCGCGCCGCAAAATTTCATGGGCGCGGTCAACACGCCGGTGTTTCGCGCGACGACGATGCTGTTTGCGACGGTTGCGGACCTCGAGGCCGACGTTCGCGGCGAGTACGGGGGCATTGGCTACGGCCTGCACGGCCTGCCGACGGTCACTGACCTGCAGGACGCCATCGCCGAACTCGAAGGCGGCCACGCGGCACTTGCCGTCCCGTCGGGACTGACGGCGACGACGTTGCCGCTGCTGGCGCTGGCCAACCCCGGCGACCACATTTTGGTCACCGATTCGGTCTACGGTCCGACGCGCCGTTTCTGCGACCTGCACATGAAGCGGCTCGGTGTGGAGGTCAGCTACTACGACCCGCTGCTGGGTGCCGACATCGCGCGCCTGTTCCGGCCCAACACGCGGATCGTGTTCGCCGAGTCGCCCGGGTCGCTGACGTTCGACGTCCAGGACATCCCTGCGATCGCAGAAGTGGCGCACGCGCGCAACGCGCTGGTCGTCATCGACAATTCGTGGGCGACGCCGCTCAATTTCCGCGCGTTCGACCGTGGCGCCGACGTGTCGGTGCACGCGGCCACCAAGTACATCGCTGGCCATTCCGACACGCTGCTCGGCCTCATCGTCGGCAGCGCGGCGACGTTTCCCAAGCTGCACCGGCTATGGACGGACATGGGCGTTACGGCGTCGAGCGACGACTGCTTCATGGGTCTGCGCGGCCTGCGCACGCTCGCGGCGCGCCTCGCGCGGCAGCAGGCGTCGGGCATCAAGGTCGCCGAATGGCTGCGGACGCGGCCCGAAGTGAGGGAGGTCATCCATCCCGCGCTTCCCGGTTCGCGCGGCCACGAATTGTGGAAGCGCGATTTCGCCGGCGCCACGTCGCTGTTCGGCATCGTGCTGAACCCGGTGGCGAAGGAGCGCATCGACGCGCTGCTGGACGGCATGCGCCTGTTCGGGATGGGCTGGAGCTGGGGCGGCTTCGAAAGCCTCCTCATCCCGATCTATCCGGAGCGCACGCGCACGGCATCGCGCTGGGAGGCCGGCGGGCCGATGCTGCGTCTCTACGTGGGACTGGAGGACCCGGACGACCTGATCGCGGATCTCGCGGACGGCCTTGCCCGGCTCGGCGGTCAGGCCTCGCTGCCCAGGTAGACGGCCTGCACGCGCGGATCGGCGCGAATGACGTCTGGCGTGCCTTCGGCGATGATCTTGCCGCGATCGAGCACGATCACGCGGTCCGCGAAGCCGAAGACGACGTCCATGTCGTGCTCGGTGAACAGCACGGCGATGCGGTCGCTCTTCGCGAGCGCCGACGCGAGCCGCATCAGCTTGCCGCGCGAATTCTGCGCCATGCCGGCCGTCGGTTCGTCCATCAGCAGCAGTCGGGGATTGCCTGCCAATGCCAGTGCCAGTTCCACGCGCTTGGCATTGCCATAGGCGAGCGTCGCGCAGTGGGTATCGGCCAGTTCCAGGCAGCCGACGCGCGCCAGCAGCGTGTCCGCCTGCGCGGCGAGCCTGGCGTCCGGTTTCGCAAGCATCGTGCCGTGCATCCCTGCATGGGCGAGCAGCGACAGTACGACGTTTTCGCGGACCGTCATCGACGCGAACGTCGCCGCGACCTGGAACGTGCGGCCGACGCCACGCCGGGCGATGACCTGTGGCGCGAGTCCGTCGATGCGCTGGTCCGTGAGCATGATCGTGCCGGCGTCCGGCGCGAGCTGGCCGTTGACGAGGTTGAAGCACGTGGACTTGCCGGCGCCGTTGGGCCCGATCAGCGCGACCAGTTCGCCGGCCGCCACGTCGAATGACACGCCGTCGACGGCGCGCACACCATCGAAGGCCTTGGCTAGCCCGGTCACCCTCAGGATCGACGTGTTCATTGCCGTTCGCGCCAGTGCCGGACCCGGTGGACCACGCCGCCCAGGCCCGTGGGAAAGACCAGGACGATCGCCAGGATCAGCACGCCGAGCAGCGCGCGCCAGTATTCGGTCGCGCGTGCCAGCGTGTCCGAAAGCCACGTGAAAGCGGCGGCACCGAGCAGCGGACCGAACAGTGTGTTTAGTCCCCCCAGCAGCACCATGACGATGGCGTCAACGGACCGCGGGATCGCCAGCGATTCCGGCGAGATGCTGCCCTTGGAGAACGCGAACAATCCGCCGGCCACGCCGGCAAACGCGCCGGCCAGCGCAAACGCGCGCCAACGGACGCGCGCGACGTCGATTCCCAGCGCAGCCGCGCGCAGCGGCGAATCGCGGACGCCGCGCAACGCGAGTCCGAACGGCGAATGCGTGATCCGAACCAGGACGATCGCCGCGGCGGCAACCATCGCCAGCGCGAAGAAATAGAACGCGGTCCGGTCGGCCAGGAACGCCGCGGGCCAGATGCCCACGAGACCGTTGGAGCCGCCGGTGACGCTTTCCCACTGGAATGCCATCGACCAGACGATCTGCGCGAAGGCCAGTGTCAGCATGGCGAGGTAGACGCCGGCCAGGCGCACGCAGAACCAGCCGAAGACGACGGCGGCCATGCCTGCAGCCAGCGGCGCAATGGCGACAGCCGCCAGCATCGGCATGCCTGATCGGACGGCGAGCGCGGCCGCATAGGCGCCGACGCCGAAGTACGCGGCATGGCCGAACGACGTCATGCCTCCGGTGGCGAGCAGGAACTGGAGGCTCGCCGCGAACAGCGCCGCGATCACGATGTCGGTGGCCAACACCGCCGAATACTGGTCGCGGATGAAGGGAAGCGCTACCAGTCCGATGAAAATGAGCGCCGCGATAATGATGGCGTTGCGGCCGGGCGCGACGACGAGCGCGCGCTGTTCCGGCAGCGGCGTCGTGACCGGCGCCGCGGGCGCGATGCCGAGCAGTCCCTGCGGCTTGAATGCCAGCACGATGGCCATGACGATGAACTCGACGACGAGCGTCAACTTGGGAAACGAGAACGTGATGCCGAAAATGTCGACGTCGCCGAGCGCCACGCAGAACGTCTTGGTCAGGGCAATCAGCGCCGCGGCCAGGAACGCGCCGGGTATCGACCCCAGTCCGCCGACCACCGTCACGACGAAGGCGTCGGCGATGATCGACAGGTCCATGCCCAGGTTGGCCGGTTCGCGCGGCAGCTGCAACGCTCCTGCCAGACCGGCCAGGAACGCTCCCAGCGCGAACACCGCGGTGAAGAGCCGCGCCTGATCGATGCCGAGTGCCGCGGTGAGCGTGCGGTTCTCCGCCGCCGCCCGGATCAGCATGCCGAAGCGCGTGCGCGTCACCAGCAGCGTCAACGCGACCAGCACGACGGGGCCGGCGACGATGAGGAACAGGTCGTATTGCGGAATGGCGTGACCGAAAAATTCCGCAGTACCGGCAAGCCCGGGCGCACGCGGGCCCAGAAGGTCCTCGGCGCCCCACAACGAAAGCGCCATGTCGCGAACGATGAGCACGACCGCGAAGGTGGCTGTCAGCTGCATGAGCTCTGGCGCGTCGTAGAGCCGCTTCAGCAGCAGGATCTCCACCAGCGCGCCGATCAGCGCCACGGCCAGCGCGGCGCCGAGAAGTCCGAGCCAGAACGACAGCGGCCCGCGGCCGGCGACGTTGGCCAGCGCATTGCCGAACGTGTAGGCGCAGTAGGCGCCCAGCATGTACAGCGAGCCGTGCGCGAAATTGACGACGCGCGTGACGCCAAAGATCAGTGTGAGTCCCGCCGCGACGAGGAACAGCGCCGAGGCAGAGGCGAGGCCGTTGAGGAACTGGAGGAGGAAGGACGCGAGGGACACGCTTACGATGATACGGGTACAACGCTCACGTCATTCCCGCTCATTTTGGTAACTGAGCGGGAATCCAGTGACTTTCTGCGCCACCGGGTCCCATTTCCCAGGGACGACGGCAATTCGCTTAGTCGGCCGGGCGCATACGGCGCACGTCGTCGTCACTGGGCTGGTAATCCTTGCCGTTGGCATAGCGCCAGTCGACCATCACGCCTTTTCCGTCCTTGACCGCCGTGCGGCCCACGAACGCGCCCATCGTCGACTGGTGGTCCACCGCGCGAAACTGCACCGGGCCGAAAGGCGTCGGAAACTCCAGCCCCTTCATGGCTGAGACGATTTTCTCGGGGTCGGTCGAGCCGGCCTTCCTGATAGCGGCCGCGGCGGCGATCACCGTGCTGTAGCCGACCACCGACCCCAGGCGCGGATAGTCGTTGAACTTCGCCTGGTACGCGTCGCGAAAGCGCTTGTGCTCCGGCGTGTCGATGGCGTACCACGGATAGCCGGTGACGTACCAGCCGACGGGCGCCTCGTCCTTCAGCGGGTCCAGGTATTCGGGCTCGCCGCCCAGCAGGTTGAACACCGGCCGATCCTTGAACAGGCCGCGCAGCTGGCCTTCGCGCACGAAGCGCGCAAGGTCCGCGCCGAACAGCGACGAGAAGATCGCATCGGGCTGCGCGTCGAGAAGCGCCTGCACGACCGGTCCCGGGTCGATCTTGCCCAGCGGCACGGCGACCTCGATGAACTCCAGACCGCCGCTTTGCAGGACGTTTATCTGCTTCTTGAACGCCGCGGTGGCCGATTGGCCGTACTCGTAGTTGGGGTAGACGATCGCCCAGCGCTTCTTGCGGAGCTTGGCGGCCTCCGGCACCAACATTGCGGTCTGCATGAACGTCGACGCGCGCAACCGGTACGTGTACTTGTTGCCGCTCTCCCAGACGATCTTGTCGGTCAGCGGCTCGGCGGCCAGGAACGGAATCTTCCGCTGCTTGGCAAAATCGGCGACGGCCAAGCCCACGTTCGACGGGAACGTGCCGATCAGCATCGTCACCTTTTCCCGCGAAGTCAGCTCTTCGGCCACGCGCACGGCGTCGCCCGGCGTGCCGTTGTCGTCGCGCGAAACGATTTCCAGCGGCCGGCCCAGCACGCCGCCCGCGGCGTTCACCTCGGCCAAAGCGAGTTCCATGCCCTTCTTGTACGGCTCGAGGAACGCCGGAAAGACCTTGTAGCTGTTCAGTTCGCCCAGCTTCACGGCTTGCGCGAACGACGGCGCCGCCACAGCCAAGGCGAGGACGGCGACGACAACACGGCGGCAAACGGTCATGCGGTCCTCCAATTCGGCCCGGGGTGGCGCAAGGACGCCCTCAACGCGCCGCCATCCGCCCCGGTTGACGGCATGATACCCGGCAGCTCCGGCGCCATGAGCTAATAGCTGGACAACAGGCCGGGGATGCGCCGGGAGCGGGTAAAATGGAAGGCTTTTGCGCTCCGCCTTTCTTCCTTGAGGGGCCGCGGCCTTTCACAGCTCCCTTGACCATGCTCGCACACGGACTTCAATTCGCCGACCTTTATTCCATTGCCGGCGCCGATCGCATCGACCGACTGTTCGTCGCACATCTGCGCGTTGCGGATCCGGAGCTTTGCGGCCGGTACGACGCTGCACGCGCTGCGCCGGATGCGCTGGAGCCGAAGCAGGAGGCGGCGCTGCTGATTGCCGTCGCGCCGCACCTGGAAGACTTCCTGGCGAAACTGTTCGGGATCGCGGCCGAGGTCCAGTCGCTCGAAGCCAAACATCACGAGTTGGCGCCTCTATTTGCGGTCAAGCGACAGTTCGTCCAACGCAAGGCGGCCAACGCGCACAAGGCCGACGAGGCCGCGACATTCGACGGCGCTGCGCTGCGGACGGCGCTGGAGGCGCGGATCGGCGCCCAACTTGCCGGCACCGCGGGAGAGTTGGCGTTCGCCAGGGCGGTGACCGGTTGGCTGCAGGATGAGCCCGCGCATGTCGACGATCTCGCGCTCGCAGCCCGGTACGCCGCGTGGGCGCTGCACACACCGGCGGGGCACGCTGCCACCAAAGGCGGCGTGCTGTTTCGCGCGCCGCGCAAGCTCGACTACATGAAACTAGTGCCGATCGAAGCGGTTTCCCGCAACGGCGTCACCGCGCTGGCGCAGCCCACGGACCATCCGCTGCGCCGCCGCGACGGCTTCGCGCTGACCGACCCGGGCACGGACCTCACCGGCGGACTCGACCAGGCACACTACTGCATCTGGTGCCACGAGCAGGGCAAGGACTCGTGCGCGCGCGGACTCCCGGACAAGAAGGCAGTCGAGAGCGAGGTTCCGTTCAAGAAGTCGCCGTTCAACGTGACGCTCGCGGGCTGTCCGCTGGAGGAGCGCATCTCCGAGTTCCACAAGCTGCGGGCCGAAGGCTGGCCGCTGGGCGCGCTGGCGATGATGTGCATCGACAATCCGATGGTCGCGGCGACGGGTCACCGCATCTGCAACGACTGCATGAAGTCGTGCATCTACCAGAAGCAGGATCCTGTCGACATCCCGCAATCGGAGACGCGCATCCTCAAGGACGTGCTGGCGCTGCCGTGGGGCTTCGAGATCTACTCACTGCTGACGCGCTGGAATCCGCTCAACCTGCGCCGTCCCGTGCCGCTGCCGCGCACCGGCAAGCGCGTGCTCGTCGTCGGCCTGGGTCCGGCCGGATTCACGCTCGCGCACCACCTCGTCAACGACGGGCACACGGTGGCCGCCGTCGACGGCCTCAAGATCGAACCTCTGGACCCGAAGCTGTCGGGCATCACCATCGCCGGCGAGCGCGTGCCGTTCGAGCCGATTCGCGACGTGGCGACCTTGATCGAGCCGCTCGGCGACCGCGTGATGGCCGGCTTCGGCGGCGTGGCCGAGTACGGCATCACCGTGCGCTGGGACAAGAACTTCCTCAAGATGATCCGGCTGTTGCTGGAGCGGCGCGACCGCTTCGCGCTTTATGGCGGCGTGCGCTTCGGCGGCACGCTGGACGAGGCCGGCGCGTTCGCCATGGGCTTCGACCACGTTGCGCTGGCGACGGGCGCTGGCAAGCCGACCGTGCTGGAGCTTCCCAATGGCCTGGCCAATGGCGTGCGCACCGCGTCAGATTTCCTGATGGCGCTGCAGCTCACGGGTGCTGCGAAGAAGGATTCCATCGCCAACATGCAGCTGCGGCTGCCCGTGGTCGTGGTGGGCGGCGGATTGACGGCGATCGACACGGCCACCGAATCGCTTGCCTACTATCCCATTCAGGTCGAGAAATTCCTTGCGCGGCACGAAGCGCTGGTCGCGGACGGTGGCACCGCTGCGGTCGAGGCCGGCTGGACGTCGCGCGACCGTATCATCGCCGAGGAATTCCTCGCGCATGCGCACGCGATCCGTGCGGAGCGCGCCGCAGCACAACGCGAGGGACGTCCGGCACGGATTGCCGAACTTGTGCAGCAATGGGGCGGCGTGACGGTTGCCTATCGCCGCCGCCTGATCGACAGCCCGTCCTACACGCTGAATCACGAGGAAATCGAGAAGGCGCTGGAGGAGGGCATTCACTTTGCCGAGGGCCTGACGCCGCTGGCGATCGACGTCGATTCCGACGGCGCGGCTACGGGCCTCAAGGTGTCGATGCATCACAACGACGGCGACGGCGTATGGCACGAGTTCGGCCGCGCGCTGCTGCCGGCCCGCACGATCCTCATCGCCGCAGGCACGCAGCCCAACACCGTGCTGGCGCGCGAGGATGCTGCGCATTTTCATCTCGACGGCAAGTATTTCCGGCTGCTCGACGAGGACGGAAAACCTGCCCATTTCATTCGCGGCCTGGCCAAGCCCGCGCACCCGGCCGTGCTGACGGAGATCCTTCCCGACGGCCGCGCGACCAGCTTCTTCGGCGACCTGCATCCTTCGTTTTCCGGCAACGTCGTCAAGGCGATGGCGAGCGCCAAGCAGGGCTATCCGATCGTCTCGCGCATGCTGGCGAAGGTCGCGCCGGCATCGGCGGCGAGCGACGCCGACTTCTACGCCCGCCTCGACGGATCGCTGCGCGCGACGGTGGTTCGCGTCGATCGCCTGACGCCGACGATCGTCGAAGTGATCGTGCATGCGCCCGCAGCGGCGGAGCGATTCCAGCCGGGACAGTTCTATCGGCTGCAGAACTACGAGACGCTGGCGGCCCGCCGCGGTGGCACGCGGCTGGTGATGGAAGGGCTGGCATTGACCGGCGCGTGGGTGGACCGCGAGCAGGGTCTCGTGTCGACGATCGTGCTGGAAATGGGCGGCTCGTCCGACCTGTGTGCGCAACTGCGACCGGGCGAGCCCGTCGTGCTGATGGGCCCGACCGGCGCGCCCACCGAGATCGAGCCCGGCGAAACGGTCGTCCTGGTCGGCGGCGGCCTCGGCAACGCGGTGCTGTTCTCGATCGGTCAGGCGTTTCGCGCCGCCGGGTCGAAGGTGCTGTACTTCGCCGGCTACAAGAAGATGCAGGACCGCTACAAGGTCGCCGATATCGAGGCCGCGGCCGACGTCGTCGTCTGGTGCTGCGACGAGGGGCCGGGATTCGCCGCACAGCGGCCGCAGGACCACGCGTTCGTCGGCAACATCGTGCAGGCGATGCGAGCGTACGCATCGGGCGAACTCGGCGTGCAGGCGATACATTTCAGTGCGTGCGACCGCATCATCGCCATCGGCTCGGACAAGATGATGGCGGCGGTCGGTGCCGCGCGCCACGAGGTGCTGGCGCCTTACCTCAATCCCGACCACCGGGCCATTGGTTCGATCAATTCACCTATGCAGTGCATGCTGAAGGAAATCTGCGCGCAGTGTCTGCAGCCGCAGCGCGACCCGGTGACGGGAAAGGTGACCTACGTGTTCTCCTGCTTCAACCAGGACCAGCCGCTCGACCTCGTCGACTTCCCGGGCCTGGACCTGCGCCTCAAGCAGAACTCGCTGCAGGAGAAGCTGACGGCGCAGTGGATACGGCATGTGTCGGCGGGTGCCTGATCGGTTGCCACGACCGGCGGCTGCAGCCATCCGATAGTCCGATCGAAGGGATCGGATTTGGTTATGGCGGGGGCGAAGCGCGCCAGGTTCGCGCGGTGATCGCGGCAACGTTGCGTCACGTCAAGCACGACGGCGACGCTTGCCGCGAAACTGTCGGCACGCGTACTTTCGCCTGTCGTCGCCTGTCCCCGTACAGGCGCAAACCCCACCCGCCATGGAATTCTTCCTGCAAATCGTACTCATCCTCGCCTGCCTGTTCTACGGCGCGCGCAAGGGCGGCATCGCGCTCGGTCTCCTGGGCGGCATCGGCATCGTCATCCTCGTGTTCGC
>Ga0302321_100003813_pt1 | contig 12995 bp, 5 predicted proteins | sample Fen_T0_1_FD_202505 | JGI IMG/M metagenome (GOLD analysis project Ga0302321, IMG submission 202505) | Peat permafrost microbial communities from Stordalen Mire near Abisko, Sweden - Fen_T0_1 | ecosystem: Environmental > Terrestrial > Soil > Wetlands > Permafrost | place: Sweden: Abisko...
CGTCATGGCAGGGCGTGATACGCCGTTCTTGACAAGTCCACTGTTCTGCACCCAGGTTGCGCCGTAGATCCAACCCCACACGGTGACGCCGCGAATGTAGTCCGTGTTGAGGAAGTACGGAATATATTGCTGGTAATAGCCCAGCTGTTTTGCGTCGTCCGCAATTGAAATGTCAAATTCCGTGATGTAGAGTGGGAGGCCCGTTTCGTCGTGTAGGGCGGCCATTCTGCTTTGGACGTCTGCAAACGGGGCTTGAGAATCCGCGAGACTGTGGGCTTCCACGCCAATGGCATCAATTGGGGCTCCGGCGGCTTGGATTGTTTTGACGATGCTCAAGAAATGCGCGTGACTATCCTTGTACTCAACGTTGTAGTAGTCGTTCATGAGAAGCACTGCGTCGGGGCAGGCCTCGCGCGCCCACTTGAACGCATTAGTGATCCATTGCCAAGTGGTGCTGTTTCCGCCACCCATGGCTTGCACAAAATTCGGTGTGGTGTGTGGGGGCGGTTCGTTCACAACGTCAATGAGATCCGTCTTTGGATAGCGCGTACAGAACTGCGTCATCCAATCTTTCACGTCCGCTTCCGTGATGGTTCCCGCGAACATCCCCGCGCCCCAAATGAAGCAATGCTCCTTGAAAATGAGCCCATTCTGCTGCGCGTAGGCGTAAATGGCATCGAGCCGCGACCAGTTGTAGGCACCGTGCGGGGAACCCTGCACGGATGGCCATTTGCCTTCGTTCTCCGGCGTTATCTGATCCCAGTGGTCCGAGAACACGAAGCCGTTTGTGTCAACCTTGCCTAGCGTCGTTATATTACCCACGAACTTGCGTAGACGCCACGCCTTGCCAGTATTCGTCGAGGTACTGGCGCCGCCAGTGGTTGTGCCCCCAACGGAGCTGGCTACGGCGGAGGTTCCTCCGGTGGTTGTGGTGCGTGTGCCGCCCGCGGAAGTGCCGCCGGTTAGCGTAATTGCAGAAGTAGTACCGCCGTTAGATGTGGTGACGCGAGTTCCACCTGCGGATATACCGCCATTGGACGAGGTGCCGGTGGTCGTGCTGCGCGTTCCACCCGCGGAAGCTGTGCCGGTTGTCGACGAGCGGGTTCCACCCTCCGCTGTGCGAGCGCCACCGGCAGAAGTGCCCCCGAGCGCAGAGGCACTCGTTGTGGTGGAATAAGTGCTGCCTGCGGACACCGTGCTTGTCGCACGTTCGCTAGCCCCGCCGCGACTCGCAATGGACGATGCCGATTGAATGCTCGTGGCCCCGCCGGCGCGACTGGCGCTTCCACCCGTAAGAGTGACGGATTGCCCGCCTTGGCTCGTTGTCCCGCCGGAAACGTCGGCTCCGCCCTTGTCGGCGACTGAGCCGTTGCAGGCCACGAATGTCGTTGCGACACAGAGCCAAGTTGCCCCATTGGCTGGTTTGGTCATCGGAGTCTCCCCGCAGAAATGAGCGCCGTTTACACGCTGTCCAATTTTTTGAAGCAGTACCACTCCGCGTTCCACGGCAGGTTACGGCGGGGGAATGCGCTGCGTTTGCTTCACCCAATTTCTACCACTTAGGTGTATGCGAGAAAAGGTGAAGCGAAGCCGTTCGGCGAATTATTAGCCGTATGGACGATTCGCCTGCCCAAGTTGATTCAATAATCTCGCAGGGGTGGAGCACGGTAAACAAGCGCTAATCCTGCGCTAAGGGCGTTGCTCCGCCTATTCATTCACCAGACTACAAGTGTAGGTGAATCGTGCCTCGTAGTCCGTATTGCGATTGCTGCCGCCGACCAAACGAAATCCGCTTATCGAGTATCGGCCGCGATTAATATCGAGGCAAACTGGTGAGGGTTCGGGGTAGCACCAGCCTGCACGAACTGACGCATGGGGATCTTGGTTGAGGCAGCTTACCAACGCGTCGCTGTCCAATTGCAGAATCTCACAGACGCGTGCCAAATGCCCGCTGCCATTCATTTGAACTTTGGGTTTCCTTGCGGATCCGTCCTTGGTCAACGGATCACTGCGACCGAGCAACGGACTGCACTCAGTTAGCGAGGGTGCTGAAATATGCACTCGGCAATTGACCGTACCGTCACTACTCCTTTCTGGCTTGCGAGCGAAGCTCGGCGGCATGCCCAATTTCGAAGCCAAGGAAGGTTGGAAGAGTCCTTCGATATCCGCAGACCAGTTTGTTGAATAGGAACTGCGTTCGAGTCGGAGAAACTCGCCGAGGCGAGGAAACGGCTGGTTGTTGCCTTGGCAAACGGGGCTCAGCAAAGTTTCGCCTGCGTTTTGCGACCCTGCCATCCGAACTTCTGTGAAGTATCGCATCGGGCCATTCTCAATAGTGAATGACCCAACGTCGTAATCCGATACGAGTCCCGGGCTTTCGTCGTCGCGGGTAGTGGTAAAAGCGACGCTCACGAAGGAGGGCGGAGTTGGGGCCAGGCTTTGCAGTTGTTGTGCTTCTCGAGCGGAAGTGGGCGCGCGCTTGCCAACCATCAGCGACACGAAGGATTGAATGACTTGCAGGGGCGAATAGCGAGCATTGGGTGTCGCCGCGTCATTCAATGGCGCGTGCAATATGTTATCGCGCAATGCCGTGCGCCATGCCTCATAGGCCGGCACGTCATCCCGTTCACCTACGCGCGCCAGCGTCGCATCTTCGTTCGGCGTCACCAGGCGCAGCTCGCCATCCATGGATGGTTCCGCAACCGCGGCGCGAATATCAACCAGGTTTTCCAGAGCGGGATCGTATTCATCGCCGGCACATATGGACGTGCCAATACGTGGGTAACCGTAGGGAAGCGCCACTGCTGCCGCCACTTGTTTGCGCAACGCCTGGGCCACGTCCGTGTTGGCGTCATCCACGACGACCAACCAAACCCCTGATTGTGATACCGGAGCACCAACGGCAATCGACGTCACGTTTGAAGTCATCACCGCATTCGAAGTGAAGTCATCACGCAAATAGGGATCGGAGTCGCTTGCGCAACCGGCGAGCAAGACAACACCAGATAGCCCGAATAGCCAACCACAAAGACGCATCAATTATTAGTATCACGCTCAGGCCGCCCAGGGGAAGTCTCGCCAATTTGCAGCGATTTGCGGTATTCCCGGCGGATAGTGGTGCGCCGTGTCCTGCAAACGTAACAGCACGACGCGCCTGAACACACCGTATTGCGTCACACAACCGGCGTTGGACTGGGACCTTTAGGTACCGCATTGCGCTCACTTCGCGTTACAGGGATGATTGCCCTTGCGTTTGGTTGGGGCTTTCAAACCTGGTGCTCAACTCCCCCGAAACATCGCTTGTTCACGAAGTCCTAGGGAGCAACCTGAATCGGTGGTATGCCAAAGGCAAGGCACGGAGGTACTTGTGACCAATCCCATGTCCGTTGAGATGAACGACTCGCTCATTCGCACGGCGTTTGAGCGTTGCCCGTCAGGACTGCTTGTCGTCGATGAGCAGGGTATGATTCAAGTAGTGAACGCGGAGATTGAACGACTCCTGGGATACCGCCGGGACGAACTCATTGGAAAACCCGTGGAAATCCTGCTGCCGGATCGCTTAGCAAGCGGACATACTGAGCATCGGCATCACTACAATGAGAACCCAAGCACCAGGGCCATGGGTGCCGGAAGGGAACTCGCGGCGCGCCATCACGATGGTAGCGAAATCTCGGTCGAGATCGGTCTTAGCACCATCGAGACACCGGAGGGAACGTACGTGCTTAGCACAGTCGTCGATGTGACCGAACGGCGAAGGCTCGAGGAACGGTTGCGTCAGACGCACAAGCTTGAGGCCGTTGGCAACTTGGCGAGCGGCATTGCCCATGACTTCAACAATATCCTCCTGGGAATTATGGGTTACACGGAGCTGGTTCGCGAAGGGTTGGAATTGGATAGCGAGCTCATCGCTGATATTGACATCGTGCTCGATACCGCTCGGCGTGGACGGGATCTGGTCAATCGAATCTTATCGTTTACTCGCCAGTCAGAACCCAATCGACAAGTTATCCGCATCGTTGATCCAATTGAAGACGCACTTCACCTCTTGAGCGCCACGCTCCCGGCAAACCTCGAGATCCGTCGCAACTTTGACCCAAGCACACCTTCGGTCTTGGCGGATCCGATGGAGCTTCATCAGATCATCATGAACCTTGCGACGAACGCGGCGCATTCGATGAAGGGTTCCGGGGGCGTGCTCAATATTCAAACCGGACCGGTGACTATCGAACGAGCTCTGATTGAGCGCCACCCGGAGTTGCGAGACGGGCTCTACGTGCGAATTGTCGTTACGGATACCGGCACAGGGATTGCCCCAGAGGTTATTCCCCGAATCTTCGATCCGTTCTTCACGACCAAACCACCCGGCGAAGGTACAGGGCTCGGGTTATCGGTGATTGCGCGCATTGTCCGATCGCTTGGTGGCTGCATCGTCGTCAGCAGTCACTTGGGGGAAGGAACCAGTTTTGAGGTCTATTTGCCTGCATCGCTTCACGTGGGTGCCGTTATTGAGGAACCGCTTTCGCCATCAACCAGTCAGCGCCCTTGTGTGCTGCTTGTCGAAGATGAAGTCCATCTGGCTCGACTTGGTAAGCGCGTTCTCGAATCGGCGAATCTGCAGGTTGTCATGTACACCTCAAGTTTGCTCGCGCTCGAAGCTTTTCGCGCTACGCCAGAGCGTTTCGCATTGGTTGTAACGGACAACACGATGCCCCACTTGATTGGTCTTGAGCTCGTCCGTCGCATTCGCGATATTCGACCGGAAGTGCCGGTCATGATGGTTTCAGGGATAGGCGACGTCATGTCGAGCGAGCAATTACGCGAACAAGGAGTTCGACGTCTACTTTCCAAACCCTATCGCTCAGCGGAATTGCGAGCGGCCGCGCTGGAACTGATTCAGTCGGAACTGAAAGACTAGAAACTTGTTATGTATTGGATGATGCCGCCCACCTACATCTGCAACCGAGCGGCGGTTCTGCAACCAGGACTGAAGGTTAGCGCGGACGTTTAGGAAGACGCTGCATGCATTTTTGTTCATCCCGAGGGGTGAGGTCAGTGAACCACTGATTCAAGACTTCTGCCGGTAAGCACGCGCAAAAGGTGATGTCGCTGCCGCCTCTGGGGGATCCGCACTCGTGTGATTCGCCTCGGGCTCGGAGCCCAACTCGATCGAACTATCAACGCTCCTGCGGCATACGAGGAGTGGTTCCGCGTTAAGATCGAAAATGAAGCTGCGGTCCGTAAAGCATCCAGGTAACATGAGCGTAGTTGCTTGAAATGGCCATACGACTTGGCAGCGCGACGGGGGCTTCTGGGCTAGAAGCGTCTGACCTGCGTTTCGACCGACTATGTGCCGTCCAAAGGAACCACTCCGATGACCGCAAGGAGTACTTGGACTATTCCTAATACGCCATTTAGTAGTGCACACTGTAACAATTACACTCGCGGTTCAAGTGCCGAACCGCGTGCGTCGGGTCGGTGGACCATTGACGAGCGTTGTAGGGTAACTCTCCCAACTAACGTGCGCGTGGACAGTCCACACCCAACCGTCGTCGTCGACAGCGGTGGTAACGTTATTTCTGCTAATGCCTTAGCTAGGACGATGTTGGGTCGTGAAGGCGAGGACCTTAGTGGTTGGTCATTTGAGAAACTAGTGGGCTTTGCCGCACCACTTCCCCATCACTGCGCTACAATGGATCCGGACGACGGAGATTTGGCGATCCTGTCGCCGAGCACATTTGCCGAGCGCGTCCAGCAAGCCAATGGCTCTCGCCTTGCGGTCGAGGTTTCTTGCTCGCACATCCAGACCGACAATGAGTGCTACACGCTAATCCACCTGTGCGACGTCAGTCGACGCCATGAGGCGGCTGTTCGTCTGCAACAGCTCTCTTCAGCGCTTGAACAAATCGACGACCATGCCGTGATAACGGACTTTGCGGGAATCATCCTTTACGTGAACCGCGCGTTCGAGGAGGTTTCAGGTTACAAGCGAGAATTTGCCATCGGAAAGACAATGAACATTGTCAAATCCGGTAAACACGACCAAGCGTTCTATTTGAATCTTTGGCGCATTCTGCGGGCAGGCGAAGTGTTTCGAGGCGAAATCGTTAACCGGAACGCCCGCGGTGATCTCTATATTGATGAGCAACGCATTTCGCCCTTCACGGACGGACGAACGGGTGACACTTACTACATTGCTACGGGGCGTGACGTTACAGAACGCCGATTTCGGGACCCATTGACAGGGCTACCCACACGTGCGGCGCTTCTTGACCGCATCGAGCACGCGGCGATACGTGATGCTCGACACCCTTCGCCTTACGGGTTGGTCTTCCTCGATCTAGATCGATTTCGTACGGTGAACGCGGCTCACGGTGTCGGCGCGGGGGACGAGGTCTTGGTCGAGGTAGGCAACCGGATCCGTCATACCATCAGGAAGCTTGATTCGGTAGCCCAGGTCAGTCACCTTGATCGTGATGAATTTGCGATCCTGCTTGAGGAATTGCATGGCATTGAAGACGCTCGACGAGTTGCTCAACGCCTACTCGACGCCATTTCCGCACCTGTGACGCTCGCGAACGGAGATCGCGTTGTTGTCACGGCAAGCATTGGTATTGCGCTGCCAACCTCCAAAGAGACGTCACCCGAAGCCCTATTGCTCGAGGCTGAGTCTGCCATGCGTCGGGCCAAGGCCATGCCCGACGATCCCTGCCAAGTATTCGATTTGGCGATGCATCAAAGGGCGCAAGCGCGATTGCGGCTTGAGACGGAGCTCCGAAGTGCCGTGTTCGGTTGCGAATTAGTGCTGGAGTACCAACCTATTGTGTCCCTACATACAGGCCAGATCACCGGTTGTGAAGCGCTTGTACGTTGGGATCACCCGACTCGCGGCAGACTGCAGCCCACAGAATTCATTCCCGTCGCGGAGGAAACCGGGTGCATCGTGTCCTTGGGTGAGCAAGTGCTGATGCTGGCTTGTCGCGAAGCGAGTGCTTGGCGAAGATTACGAACTCAACCCATTGCAGTAGCCGTAAACGTCTCGGTTCGCCAGCTCATTGATGAGAAGTTCGTGCGGACCGTTGAACGAACCTTAGACGAAGCGCGCCTCCCGCCTGAGCTGCTGAAGCTGGAGGTGACCGAGAGTGCCGTGGCGCAAGATCCAGATCGGGTGATTGACGTTCTCCAGCAATTGAAAGGCCTCGGTGTACAGCTACTGATCGACGACTTCGGCACCGGACATTCGTCACTCAATCGGTTAACCCAGTTTCCAATCGACAAGCTCAAGATTGATCGCTCGTTCGTTTGGCAGCTACCTCAGAATCCCCACGCCTGCGCGGTTGCCAGCACCATCATCGCAATGGCCCACAGCTTGCGAATGGGCGTGATTGCGGAAGGCGTCGAAACCATTGAGCAAGCCTTGTTCTTGCGCAAGCTAACCTGCCAGGAAATGCAAGGGTTCCTGTTTAGCAAGCCAGTGAGTGCAACTGATTTCGAGCGACTGGTCGCCACAGGGCAACTTCTGGAGCTCCCAGCGGAACAAGTCCAATAGGTAGCGCGTTCTCAAGGTCCCGTCCTTTAGCGGCGAGGGACTGGGGCTTTTCGCATCAGCCCATCTGTTTGGCGCTCCGGTTGGCGACATGACTTGGGTTGCTGACGCCGGTAAGACGACGGGGTATTTCTCGAGGTAGGTGCCTCTTTTGAACTGGAGGTTTTGGTTTTGCGAAGGAAACGCGATAGGCTGCTTCTCAGCGAGTTGACCAATGTCGCGACACACAGCTACCATTCTGTTGATTGGTATCATCTATGGCGCCAGTTGCCTTATCGCGTGCAGTTTGAGTGATACCGGTAGCAATGAGGCTAGTACTTCCGGAGGCAGTAGCGTAGCAGCCGGTGGTAGCAGCCATTCTGGTGGTACGTCATCGGGCAATAGCACCACCGCCGGGCGCACCTTCGCCGGTGGCGACACCAGCCTCGGGGGAACCTCCGCAGCAAGCAGCTCAAAGAGCTGCGGCGGCACAACTGCCGCTGGCGGCTCGATCAGCACTGGGGGAACGTCGGCGGCAAGTAGCTCAAAGAGCAGCGGCGGAACGACGACGTCGGGCGGCTCGATCAGCACTGGGGGACAAAGCAGTGCAACCAATTGCACGATCCCCGCTTTAGCCCAGCCAGCAAGCGTTGCAAGTCCAACCACTGTCGTTGGGACGGGAACGCCCGCCAGTTGCACTTCGGCGGCCTTCGTAGCGGCGGTTGCTAAGGGCGGTATTATCACCTTCAACTGCGGGCCAAACCCGGTGACCATCGCAATGACGGCTACCGCGAACATTTATAATCAGGTTAGCGGCGTTAACAATGAAAAAGTTGTGATTGATGGTGGCGGACTGATTACTCTAGATGGCGGGAACGCGCGGCGAATTCTCTATCAGAATACCTGCGACTCGAACCTCATTTGGGCTACCTCAACGTGTGACACTCAGACATTCCCAAAGCTGACGGTGCAGAATATTGCGTTTGCCAATGGTCTTGGTGCATCTTCGCAAGTTGCAACCGGTGGTCTATTGGGAGGCGGCGCCATCTACGTATCGGGCGGTACATTCTCCGCTTACAGTATCAAGGTGACAGGCAGCAAGGAAAGTCATCCTGCCGCGGAACTGGCGCAGGATCTTGCGGGCGGAGCACTCTACCTATTTGAACTATCGTCCCCCGCATACATAGTAAATAGTACCTTCCAGGGAAATTCCGCCACAAATGGAGGAGCAATTGGGGCGCTGTTCGTATCTTCCGTGATTATCAACAGCAGTTTTTTGGGTAATTCAGCAACGGGTCATGGGCAGAACCCCGCCGCTACGGGTACCACAGGGGGCGGGATCGGTGGTGCTATCTACAACGATGGCAACAGCTACTCGCTCAACATCTGCGGAAGCACGTTTGCGAACAACACCGCGACCGAATTGGGGAGCGGTGCCATTTTTGAAGTTGTTAATAACCTTAAGGGCGATCTGGTTATCGACCAGTCAACCTTTTCCGGCAACAGCAACGTGGGTCAAGTCTAGACCCATGCGGGTATTTACGTCGAGGCTCGCGACAAAATGGGAACAGCGGGCGTGACCATCACCAACTCGACATTCAACTGACATGGGGTTGGTGTCGCTTTGAGTTATTGTCGCGAAACGGCCCGAAGAGTGACAACTCTGGTATTCGTTGGGTACAGCGCTTTCCGGGTATTGCGCCAACGGCGACCGGGGAAGGGGCTTGTCACCGAAGGTCGGGTGGAATCGGTTCACGCCAGGCACAAGCGGAACAGCGGCGGAATCAGGTTGTAAGTCAGGAGAAACATGTTCACCCTACGGCTCAGAATCGAGTGTTGAATCACATGTCGAGTGAAACTCAGAACGCGAATGCGGTTTGGATCGACTTGGAGAACTCAGTACGTTCGGTGATGGAGACCTATTCGAACGTTCACCGGGGAAGCGGCCAGTTCTCGGTTGTGACGAGCGCTCTCTACGAACAGGCGAGGAAAGTGGTTCTGCGGTTCGTCGGCCTCGACGCGGGGCGGCACACAGTAGCGTTTTGCTCGCCGCGGCAGGCAGAAATGCTCCGGGGTCAGTTTGGAGCCGAGACGCGGTATTGCCTATCGAGTGAGGACATCGGGCTGCCATTGGGTGTGCAGGCGTTGATCGTGAAGAAGAATGCGCTTCGACGGGTCATCCCAAGTGAAACGGGGGGCGGCACGGCTCGATTGGTGTCGCGGGAATGGGTCGTGTGGACGAAGGGCGAAGGTCGATTTGAGGCTGGAACGCCGGCAATTGTCAATGTCATTACGTTCGCGAGGGCCCTTCAGCTGTTGGGGCAATATGGAATCGCGAGTTTCGAATCCACAACCAACGGTGATGCTTCCGTAACAGCCATGATTTACGGTGACTCACCCAACGCATTTTCCGGCGCGGAGCTTCTGCGGGAATTGAGGCAGAAGCATTTGGGCAGTGACGTACTAGTGCCCACTCGCGACGGTTCTCGGGCCTACGTCAACCTGGACAACGCGGCCAGCACACCGACATACGCTCCGATCCTTGATACGTTCTGCGCTGCAATGCGCATGTCCCCAGAAGCGCGAAGGGGAATTGTTCAAGAGGTGAAAGCCATCTGCGCAAGGGCCTTGGGGGCCCCCGCGAGTGATTATGACGTGCTTTTTACATCTAACACCACCGAAGCCATTAATCTTGTGGCTCGAAGTCTTATCTGTGAGCAAGCCTCGGGTGTCGAGCCCGTAATCGTCAACACGCTGCTCGAACACAATTCCAATGAGCTCCCGTGGCGCGCGGTTACGGGGCATTCACAACTGCGAATACCCGCAGATGCCGAAGGTATTGTAGACTTATCAGGTCTTGATGAGCTGCTACGAGCATACAATCAGGCGCATAGTCACGGAAAGCAGCGAATACGGCTCGTCGCTGTGACCGGAGCCTCCAATGTGCTTGGTACGTTCAATGATTTGGACAAAATTTCCAAGATTGTTCATGAATACGGGGCGCGTCTGCTCGTGGATGGGGCGCAGTTGGTCGCCCACCGTAGAGTTGACATGGAATGCTCCGGAATTGATTACCTCGCGTTTTCGGCACACAAGATGTACGCGCCCTTCGGCGCTGGCGCTCTCGTCGTGAAGAAAGGATGCCTTCATTTCGATCCGCGCGTACTGGCGTCAATTGAGGCCTCTGGCTCTGCCAACGCGGCAGGCATTGCGGCGATGGGCAAGGCTTTCGTCCTGTTGCAGCGCATTGGGATGGATCTCGTTCAGAAAGAGGAACAGGCGCTCACTGCGCATGCACTTGAACGGCTTTCAGAAGTGCAAGGAATTCGAATATTCGGGATCAATAGTCCAAAGTCCGAGCGCTTCGCCCAGAAAGGCGGGGTTATTGCGTTCGTTCTCGACAAATGCATGCCAAAGAAGGCTGCGGAAGAGCTTGCCGAGATAGGGGCCATTGGCGTTCGTTATGGTTGCCATTGTTCTCATATCTTGGTTAAGCGGCTACACAAAATTCCGCCGTTTCTTGAGCGATTCCAGCAGCTGATCGTAAAGCTGTTTCCCAAACTTGAGCTACCAGGCGTCGTTCGCGTGAGCTTCGGTCTCGAGAACACACCGGAACAAATCGATGCGCTCGTGGCGACACTGAACGAAGTGATGATCAATTCGAAGAGCGCCACTCAGGTGATTCCCTTTAGAAAGCGGCTGAATGGGTTCGTCGTAGCAGTCGCGCGGAGGATCTACGGGTAGCGCCACTAGGTCGTATCGGCAACGCAGTTCCTCAAGAAGGGAACTTCTGCGTCACGGACCTGGTGCTTCCGGTTGCGGACAGTGGTGGGAGAACGCCGTCATGTTGCGCACCTATTACGGAATTCACGGGTCGCCAGCAATCAGGTTCGTTATGCGTCCCAATTGCAGTGCACCTGGAACGTCTCGAGTGAGACGAACTTCTTGATTCACCCGCAGTAAGGTCGGCGTATCCTCGGTCGTTGCAACAACATGCGAACCTCCGCCGCCCTCTTTCTCCCAGCACTTCTTCTATCTGTTGGCTGCAGCAAGGCCACCACCTTCGTAAAGTCGCCAGAAACGACGCTTGGGCGAGTGGTGGTGTATCGCAACGGTGTGGCCTACTTTGAACGCTACGCGGACGTAAGCGGCGATGCGCTCAACATGCAGGTGCCTGCCGACAAAGTGGACGACTTTCTCAAGTCATTGACCGTGGCTGACGCTGTGACGAACAAGCCCGAGCCAATTTCGTACCCCACTGACGTGTCTGGTTCGGGAACCGGGCTCATCGACATGAAGATCCAGCTGAGTGGCAATAAGCCCCACAAACTCAAGTTGACGTATGTCACTGAGTCGCCTTCGTGGAAGCCGAGCTACCGCATCACGTTGGGGGACAAGGGGAAAGTCAATGTTCAGGCTTGGGCCATTGTTGACAATACGTCTGGGGAAGATTGGCGGGGGGTAAAACTTGGCGTGGGTGCAAGCTCGGCAATGTCGTTCCGCTTCGACTTGCGCCACATTCGCGTGGTCGAACGGGAGACACTTCATGCCGAGGACATGTTCGCCCAAGCGCCACCACTTGGGGGCGCAAGTTACGGGGCACAACAGGCGCCGGTGATGAAGAGCGTTCTCGCCGAAATCAGTGATGAGATGCTTGCGGGCAACGTAGATGAGGAAAAGCGCGCGGATTCTCGCGTGAGCTATGTCCGCGCAAAATCCGCGGGACGTGCCGGACACGCTGTGGCTCAATCAGCACCCGCCGAAATGGCCCCAGCACCGTCCGTTGCACCGTCCCCCAAGCAAGGCAGTCTTGGTGACGCCAATCAAGGAGGAAACCAGCAGAATTTGGCGCAACTCACGCAATCGCTGACGCAAACTCGCGGGCAGATTGTCATTGAGGGTTACGCTACCAAGGACGATAGTGACAAGATGGCAGCTTCGCTACAGCGTGCCAACCGTGCCCGTGAGACTTTGCTCCAGAATGGAATTGCACCCGAGCGTGTGGTCGCATTGGGACGCGGGGAGCAATCCGGAAAGAACGGCGGTGTCCGAATCGTGGAAGTGCCGGCGGCTCCGTCTCCAGCGGGTGCCCCGCGCAGTCCAGGGTCTACTTCTCAAGGAGCGAATGAAGGCGGCAGCGAACCAATTGGTACGTCTCATTTCGAGTCGGAGGCACCCATGACGGTACCTCGTTCCACCTCCGCAATGGTATCCATTCTGCACGCGGATGCGGAAGGTGAAGTGGTGTACCTCTATGATCCTGAGAGCTCTCGCGGTAATACTCAGTATCCGTTTCGCGCGGTGCGACTTAAGAACCCGACCGAGTCTGCCCTTGAGAGTGGCCCCGTCACCGTTTTTGGCGACGGACGTTTTATTGGGGAAGGCCTATCTGAGCCAATACCTGCGCACGCGCAAGCCTTCATCCCTTTTGCTCTAGATCGACAAATCGTTGTCGAGCGGAATGATTCGGAGC